>Ga0105239_10000125_pt1 | contig 108129 bp, 128 predicted proteins | sample KBSC44metaG_FD_92761 | JGI IMG/M metagenome (GOLD analysis project Ga0105239, IMG submission 92761) | Corn rhizosphere microbial communities from Kellogg Biological Station, Michigan, USA - KBS C4-4 metaG | ecosystem: Host-associated > Plants > Roots > Rhizosphere > Soil | place: Michigan... | reverse complement strand
GGAAACCGGGGGATGGGGGGAAGGCTGAAAATTTTAAGGGGGGGAACCCCGGGGGGGGACGGTGTGAAAAAGGGGAAAGCCCCCCCCGGGGGGGGGGGGGGGGGTGGGGGGGGGGGGGGGGAAGGCCGGGGGGGGGGGGGGGGGGGGGGAGGGGGGCGTGGAAACACCGATTTGGCCGTCCCCACCGAATGCCAGGAACCAGACTCAAGGGCGTCACTCGGGGACGCTAAGGCTCTTCCACGAGCAGCCTTTTCACTGTCAATTCAATCATCACCCAGCCTTGTCACTTCATCACCACCGCGACCAGCGATTGTATCTACAGATATCCAATTCCTCCAGAGCAACACGGAGTTCTTCGCATGGAAAATACAGTGATATTCACAACGCTGCTTCCTGCTCCGGCATCTGTCCTCAGGAATGCCCTTCAATGGACCTTGCTTCATACAATTCCTCCAGGTACTTCTCCTCCTCCTCAGTCAAATCCTTGCCTCTGATATCAAGCGCCTCGTCCATCCTCTCCACAGAGCTGAAACCGATGATCGGACTTGCGATTCTCTTGTTGATCCAGGCAAGTGCTACATGGCTCATTTTCCATCCACGCTTTTCAGCAATTTCTTGCACTCGTTTGACTATTTGCTTGTCAACGTCACTGTAGCCTGTCTTGGATCGATCTTGAGATGAACGCTCAGTCTGATCAGCCGAAGGTGGTCGAGCCAGAATGCCCCGGCAAAGTGGTGCCCCTAAAATGGAAATGTTAGGGATTCCACGTCAAAAGGTAGGAATATTTCGATCAACGCACAAGGGATCAATCCTACACCTGTCAAATCGCAGTATTTGTTCATCTCACGCTCTTCCTCGCGGTACAAGAGATTGTAGTGATTTTGCATGGACACAAATTTGGTCCAGCCATTAATTTCAGCACAGTGCTGCAATATCGCAAACTGCTCAAGTCAGTTGAGGAAAACACAGTCCAGTATGGTTCCCTTTTTACCTGGTACGCAAACATCTGCAGCGCGTCATTAGCATGCTGTCAATTTTCATCAAACGGATATCTGAACCTACCGAACTCGCACCGATGTACCTTACTTTACCAGACCGAACCAAGTCATGCAAAGCTTGCATGGTTTCCTCAACTGGCACATCTTTATCAAACCGATGAATCTGCAGCAAGTCAATGTAGGGTGTGTCGAGTCGTTTTAAGCTCGCGTCGACGGCTTGGAAGATGGCTTGTCGAGAAAGACCACCGTGGTTCACATAATCCTTCGTCTTTGGCATTTCGGGTTCATTCTGGTACGACTTTTGATGGGTATTAGTGCTTTGTCCGCCATCCCAGCCAATGGCCCCTGGACTCACATATTCCTCTCCAATATATGCAAAGCACTTGGTTAGTATCACGACCTTATCCCGAGGGATTTTATACGTCTTCAGAGCTTTGGCGATGATCTCCTCGGATTTTCCGTTGCTGTAAATGTTTGCAGTATCCCACGTATTCAGCCCTCGATCATAGGCTGCTTTGAGAAGGGGGAGCGCCTATTCTTGGGGTTGGCACATGGATTCGGATTTCAAATTTCGGATGAGCACACCTTTTCTTCATCAAGGACCCAAGATTGCCAACCTGGATCACCTAAACTCATTGCACCACTGGCCGTCGTGTAAGAAGGTGCCAGACAGGTAACAAGCACCGCACTCACAGAATAGGAACCGAAACACGCAGCCCGCATTTTCCGAGCTTCTTATATTCTGCCTTTGTGGATTCCAACGAAGCTTGAAGTGCTGCTTCGTGAGACATGTTGAAGTATGGCTTTCAGGGAGAAGGGTGAAGTTCAGATAACAACTTTCCACTTGGTCACCAAACTTGCCACGAAAAGCATCAAGGACACTTCCAACTCGAAGAATATGTACACCTTCGATGAGTCACACCAAACTCCAGACAATTTAGGCTGTTAGGAACGGTGTGATTGACACTCGACGGACAAATGAGACGCCCTTGATACGAGCGCGGATCTTTACATCACGAATTGCGGGGATGGAGTCCGCACGGCGGCAGCCATATCGCCATTAAGTCCGACGATTGGGGTAACATGCGAGTGAAAGCAACAAGATCGAATGATCGCAATGCAAATAAGAATTGGGAGCCCTGCGACCCAGAAAAGTCTATGAAATAATATCGCAGTCAGGCGAAGGATAACTTGGATACATTGTGCCATCTCTACCTGACCAATCGAAACTTGATGCCGGAACCAGCGCCATTCCTGCATAACCAGTCTCCTTGGAGGTCCATTACCTAAAGGTAATGCCTGGAATACTAATCTCGGAACTTTGAAGGCCTGTATCATTGCTCTAGAGGCTGTAGTCAGCTTGGTAAGCAGTATCTGTGCAGATACCGTTGTATGAACAGAAATGACCAAGAACGACATTTGGGATGAGTGCACAGCAACTACATATGCCTAGGTACTCGGCGCTCCAAGTAACTCCGTGCAGAGCAAAGGGAAAGGCGCTCGCTCCCTTATGCTGAATTGGGCAATTTCGAGCGAGCGAGTCACCTGACTCCCAAGCCGATATCAACGCAAATACAAGTGATATGATTGATTGGCGGAGCAGACATCCATCAACGGCTTCCATATCCAGGGGATGCAAACTTTCTTCGCAGCCAACATGGTGACATCAGCATATTGAACGTGTAAGGATCAACAGAATCGGCAATATTTTTTGATGTTCACACGACTCCAGCCAGATTGCAGCCTTCCAGTCGTTGAAGGTCTCCGTAATCCAGCTCAATCAGCATTTGATTTGCTCGGCTCACGAATCAGGTAGTCAGAGAGCCCAATATGACTCGTCCGTTCTCCCTCCCGGGACGTCATGAACACTTCGGTTTGTCCCTCGGCCAAAGCCCATGTCACAATAATTTTCATTGCTCCATCGAGAGCTCATGGAACTGTCGATGTCATATGGCTTGAATATTGGGCGCCCTCTTCATCTCGAACTCCCGGGGCGTTCCATGACTTTCTCTTTTGCCTCCTCAACCTCTCATAAATACTCCTGGAGTTGATGGATTCTGTCCAAAAGATTTTACAAGTTCCTCTCAATACAATCAAATCTACTATCATGGCACCATCACAAGACACATCCTTCTCCGCCCATGTGGCAAATCAATTCACCTCCTACGAGAAAGACCGTCAATCATCTTCCAAAGATGTACTGTATGCTGCCAGCAATGGAGTAGTCGCCGCCCATCCATATGAGACACAGAGAGCCGGCGAGAACGGTCCTCTCCTACTTCAAGATTTCCATCTGATTGATTTATTGTCACATTTCGATCGAGAACGTATCCCCGAGCGTGTCGTTCATGCCAAGGGTAGCGGTGCTCATGGGTTCTTCGAATGCACTAACCCCGCTGACGATCTCACAATCGCCGATATCTTCAGTGCCAAGGGTAAGAAGTGTCCAGTCACCGTTCGCTTCTCTACAGTCGGCGGCGAGTCTGGCTCTCACGACTGTGCTCGTGATCCGAGAGGATTCTCTGTGAAGTTTAGAACTGAGGAAGGCAACTGGGACATGGTTGCCAACAACACGCCCGTGTTCTTCTTGCGCGATCCTGCCAAGTTTCCTCACTTCATCCATACTCAAAAACGAGATCCTCAGACACATCTTACACACGCTGACGACTCCACCATGTTTTGGGACTATCTATCCCAAAATCCCGAGTCCATCCATCAAGTTATGATTCTCATGGGTGACCGAGGTATTCCTGATGGATATCGATTCATGCATGGCTACTCTGGCCATAGCCTCAAGTTTATCAACAAGGCCGGTGAATGGGTTTATACCCAGGTTCATCTCAAGTCTCAGCAGGGTACTAAGTTCTTGACCCAAGAAGAGTCAGGCACAAAGTCTCCCGATTACTCTCAGAAAGATCTCTTCGAAGCCATCCAACAAGGCGATTATCCAAAATGGTCTGTCGAGGTTCAAACCATGACACCCAAGGAAGCCGAGGATTTGTGGGAAAACCAAGGTATCAATGTCTTCGACTTGACCCATGTCTGGCCTCAGAAGCAGTTCCCTCTCCGCATGATTGGTGAATTCACTTTGAATGAGAATGCTGTCAACTACTTTGCCGAGGTGGAGCAAGTAGCATTCAACCCCGCTCACATGCTCCCTGGCATTGAGCCTTCCGCCGATCCGGTTCTTCAATCTCGTCTCTTTTCCTATCCCGATACCCACCGTCACCGCATCGGCGTCAACTATCAGCAACTTCCTGTCAACGCTCCTCGCACGGGGTATTCATTTGGCAACTTCCAACGCGATGGTTCCATGGCTTTTTACAACCAAGGCTCCCGATCCAACTACCTATCATCCATCGATCCTATTCAGTTCCGCTCTCGCCCTGTGGATCTCGACAAGACTCATGGTCACTTCCAAGGAAGTGCCGTCTCATTCTTGTCCATGATTCGACCTGAAGACTTTGTTGCTCCCCGCGCCTTGTGGGAAAAGGTCTTTGACGACGGGGCCAAGGAACGATTTATCAACAATGTTGCCGGCAAGATGGAGATGTGCAAGAGCCAAGAAATCATCAAGCGACAGATTGCCATCTTCCGCGAGGTTTCTCCCGACATTTCCCAAAGACTGGAGAAGGCTACTGGTATTAAGGGATATGCTGGCATCAAAGATATGAAGTTCAATGGTACTCATAATGGCTTCAGCAGTGATGCATCCGTCAAATATGCTAATGGTATCTCCGCGACTGCAAACTCTTCAGGCAATAAGAATGGAGCGCCAACGAAAGGAAGCCACAGTGGTATTGCCGTCGCTGTTGCTTGAGGTGACACCGTTTCGGGAGCAGGTTGAGATAAAACCACAATATACCATTTGAAGGTGCTCAGCCTCATCCAACCCCAAACATCCCCTCCCTGTGAATGCCTCGAACCATGCATGCGAAACCTCAATGTGAATTGAGGTTGTACCTTCTTTGTAGTTGAATTAATATATGACATTTCTCTTGTAGCGATCCTCAGTGATAACAAATGGTCGATCTGGTGATTGAGCAAGAACAACACCAGCACAGCCACTATGGAACGGGCGGCTGCTTCTCCAGTCAAGCGGCGGCCCCGCTACCAGGCCCAACACCCGTTCCGGCGGCAGAATCTCAATCCCAAGACCTCATCAGCCAAGGGCAGCAGGCCATAGGTCTCATTGATGGCATCTACAAGTTGGTCGAGCCTCACGTGCTCGACGCGAAGAACACAGGAGATGAAACCAACAATCTGAAGAGGCTCATTGGGCCTTGGTGGAAAGAGGCATTCGAAAAGAGCGTGATCGTTGTCACCTCTCTTTCGGTTAGCTCACTTGGACAAGCGTTGATTAAAACCATATGATTGCAACATTTGAACCTGACACCATTACAAAGCTCAGCGGCGATAAAGTTCCCTTCCAATACGCTTCCAGGGAGCCTCTAGGAGGTGTTGAGGCTAACCTGTGGACACTATACAAAACAGCTTTGAACCATGGCATTTCAGACCTGAAACTCGAGTGGCTAGACTCTAAAACACCACTTCATGACAGAGTTGAGCGTTTATTGTAGAATTTTTCTGAAGTAAAATATACAAGATCACCACTTATCACTACGAAAGAGTGGCTAAATCAGGCAGCGCGGATCAAGAGGCGAGCCATGACAGCTGGAGGTCTTGATCACTCGTTTCTTGAGGACACGTACAAAACCCTGGCACAGCACACGAAGAGGCAATCCATGAGCGATTCTGGAGTCAGAGTCATCCGGAAGGAACTCGCGGACTGCTTTTTCTTCAAAGATGATAACTTTTTAATTGCGTTCAGCGAGCCCATGTCCGTTCCTTTCGACTCTGAACTTAGGCACTCCGAGATTATTTACCACACTTTGGAATCGTACCATACTGAGTCTCCCAAATCTTGGAAAGGCCAGTTATATGCGTCAAAGGATCTTATCCTCAGAGTCGCCCTCCTGGACAAAACCTTGAGGATAAAGAAGAATATGTGCGAGTCCTAAGTTTCGAGCCTCAAGACCCTCTGTGGGCTGCACGTGTGCATCTGTGACATGAAAATCACCGTGAGAAAGTCTAAAGAAGGGAGAGATAAACAGATTTTGATTCTGGCAGACCGAGATCAGCGGGTTCATGGACAGGGGACGTGAGTCCTCCCTGGAGTTTCTATCATCGTGCACCGAGGTAGGTAAATGTTTAAGAAGGGCCAGTCCTCCAAACAATGAGGTTGGGCCTAGCAGTGCAGTCTTATCGCACTATGAAAGTGTGAAAGGGTCGGAATCCAATTGGAACCACCGACACTAGTCCCATCTGTATTTGGATATATCTGGAGGAGCCCTGGCCGACGGGTAGTGACATGATTCCACTGCTTTTTCGATCTCAAGATTTGACTTCGACAACCTGCGGGTCTCTGGATGCAATGCTCATTTCCTTCTTGAGCACCCCGGCGCTCAACTCTATTTCCCCGTCAAGGACTGCCTTGAGGTCTGGAACATCAGAGTGCTTCTCGCCCTCAAAGACCTTGTCCACTTCTTCCAGGGTAAGCCCTCTGGTCTCGACCCAATACCAAAGGACGCCTGCCAGCATCAAGACATCTGCACTTGCATTGATGATATAAGTCTTCCAGCCAATGGCCGCCATGGAAAATGGAAAGGCCATCGTGACCAAAAGGCCGGATAGTTTGGTCGTCAGAGTGTAGATGGACATTCCGATGGCCCGACATTCGAGGGACAACACTTCAGGAGGGTACAGCACCGTGAGTGGAGTGATTCCGTAGGCGTATGAGGCGTTGTACAGGAAGATGAAGGCTATCGTGCCGTAGATTCCCGACTTGTTCTCAGACTCGCCGTATAGAGCAGTCAGCCCGGCTAGAATATAAAACGTGATGATCTGCCCAGCCAAACTGATGGAACACAATGTTTTCCGCCCCAGGGAGTCAGCAAACCACGCCCCTGCAAGAGATACAACCAATGTCCATGACGTGAGGATAATGTTGATCTCAAGCTGAGTGGTTGGGTCGTTGATTCCAGCCTGGGACTGGCTCGAAGTTAGCAAGCCCGAATGGCAGGTTCCAAGGGGTAGATCACTCACAAGCATGTCCCCGAAATAAAACGTGATAATGTTGGTCCCAGGCAGCATGACAATGATGGAAAACGTGGACGTGATAAGTATACGCTTTCGATTCGCTTTTGTGCTGAGCGTCTGCACCAAGGACAATTGACGGCTCTTTTCCCATGCAATGGTGTCACTGATCTCGCGATATTGGAGAAGCACGACGGGTGCGTCGACATCGCCGTGGGCGTCTACCGCCGCGAGCACTTCCAATGCCTCCTCGTGTCGATCCTGGGCGATGAGCCAACGCGGGCTCTCCGGGAGAAATGTCAGCACGATCACGCATAATGTGCTGGGCACGATTTGCACGAGGCTTGGTGTCCGCCATGCCCAGGTCGATGCGTAATGCTGTGTCTGGATCATGGATTAGTTGAATGTGCCCTGTCTCGGTCTTAACTCGTACGTACAGAATAGCAGACACCAGAGGCTATCAGAGTGCCAACACCCCAGCAGGCGTAATATAGGCCTAGTGCAAAGGGACGGTGTTTGAAAGGTGCAGTTTCTGCGACGTATGTTGGACAGGATGTCTGTGCAATGCCCATGCCGAAGCCTACGATGTTATCAGAAACTTTGCCTACAGGTTTCTGCGGCAGATACACTCACCGACGATGAACCTTCCAGCAATGAACATGCCGATGTTCTGTGCGGCAGCTTGAATGATAGCTCCGACAAAAGTCACATACGCTGAGATGTAGATGCATTTCTTCCTGCCGAGATAATCCACGAGAAACCCCGCGAAGAGGGCCGAACAAGAGCCTCCGACATACGAGATTGCGGTATTCAGAGACTTCGTTGCAGTGGTCAATGTGAAATACTCCTGATACGTCGGCATCACATTCAGTGATCCCATCAGTGAAGAGTCATATCCAAGAAGGACGGAATCCACCACGGACACCGCAATAAGCGCAACCAAGAGGGCCCGTTGGGACCGTGGAACAAAGCGAGACAAATGCCTCCTCTGAGGCGGCAAGGTTGCCATTATTTTGGATACCAGGTAGTGAATAAACCCGCGGCTCAGTCTTAGATGTCCCGGGAGAGATTCGACGCAAGTCCTGGGGGTGTGTCCATTCTTAAGTCTCTCGTATCCAGGCTTGCGGTCAGCGCACTATCCCCCACTTATATAGAGCGGTCACTTGATAAGATGCAACCTCGCATATCAATCTCCAACGCGCAGAATGCCTATCTGCGCCTGAGGATCACGGAAGATCCCCTCTTCCTAGTCGAGGAAATCGTGTTGATCTCCGCATTGGCGAGGGATTTCAGTGGGGGCAAGGCAGATCAACCCAGGCGTGAGGTGAGGAGATATTGATAGTTAAATACCTATAAAGGTTTCGCGCTGCATCTTACAAGCTAGTTGGAGAAATGGACTCCAATGGGATTAAGCGAGCGAATAGCCTGCGATTTGGGCTCCTTTGATATCTAAACGAAAAAAAGTGCCGTGAGAAAACGTTACTCCGGAGCCAGAGAGGAGAAGGCGAGGGCATGACTGTAAGGTGGAGGAAGGGAAAGAAGTAAGGGCTTCATAGTTTGACTGATTCCAACACATAAACTTGCGTTTCTGATCCGCAATCTCTGGAGAGCAAGGGGTTGATGTCAAGCCGAGGATGAAGGTTGCTTCGACTCAACCTCTCCTGATCAATCAATATTTGTGCAACGATCTGTCCGCCTCAACCCATCTGCGAGCTAGCAATCGCCGCCAAATGTCTCTATATCTCCATCCCTCGTAATCAATCGTCAATCTGAGCAGCTTCTCCACCGTACCTAGATATCACGATAGCCGTGAATATGTTCCCCGCAGCCATGGCTGAAAGAGCATCCATAAAGTCCCATTCCGAAACGGTGAGATCATAGCCTCGCTTCATCTGCTCCCATTCCGCCACTATATCCTGTTCCGTCTGCAGCTGAAGGGCGTAACATGTCATTTTGGCCTTGTCGGAATCCGTACGGTCGAGCTTTCTCACAACATCAACGATGTTGATCAGGTGCTTGACTTTACCGTTCTTGAAGTTTCGAAGCTCCTTCTCATAAGATGCGATGTCGTTGGCGATCGACATGTGAGCACTGATGAGATGGAGATATCGTTGCCATTTTGGGTCGCCGAGATCAATATCAGACGCCAAGGAGAATTTCACACACGAGAACCAGAATCTGTTTGTGGGTCACACTCAGTCCGTATTCTTTCACTTCCAAGCTTCAGATACATACGGCATTGCAAAATCTTCGTAACGGTACTCCAGGTACTCTCGAGTGCTGGGAAATTCGGTTACTGGTGGGGAATGCTGGAAGAATCGAGCTAAAGTGGTCATAACGTTCTGTCCGCCCTTTCTCTCCAATTCACGAGATATTTCACCGATGCGCTTCTGCAGAGGGGTATGAGGTGTGATGTTAGAAGCATTCCCTCGCATTCGATCGATAAATTCATCTTGAATAAGTCTCGTCTACCGGATGTTCAATCAGCGAGAGCTAGTCAGGGTTGGGGTCAGATCTCTCGTTTACACTGACATTTTCGCCGCCTGCGGCTTCCCAGGTATCTTCAGTCACAAAAATCACATCATGGTCAGTGAGTTCCTGAAGCAAAGGTGGCTGGAATATATCTTACCGTCAAAGAGAACCATGAGGAGAATAACCTGCGCCAAGAGTGCCGTTCTTCTTTCATCGGCCTCGGGAAACAGATACGTTGTGAACCGACTGTGTCGGTCATATGAGCGCGTTTCTATTTCTTTTCGAGCGAAGTCCGCCAGTATGATGCCACTAGTGTTAAGGGGGTCGTTGAGCATGGGATCCTCGGCCAAAAGGCGTAGTATTTGACTGGTATATTCCAGATTGACCTTCCAGTGCTTGTTCTGTCGCAAAGTATCGAGCCCAGTGTGCCACGGAAGACTTGTTGAGAATGGGAACAGGGGGATACTATTGTGTCGGCGGTTTTTGCGTATTTCGTCACCGAAAGGATTTTCGAGGGTGATTCTTGGTGCCGGGTGGCGAAGCGGGTCCGTTGGTAGGTAGTTGTACGCGAAGTCGATGGGAAATAGATGTCTTCGTGCCTGATGGGAAACCAAAGGTCTCAAGTTGAGCTGGCGGCGTCGAGAGGCCATGTTAACTAGGGAATCTTGATGTATGGAATACACGGGAAACGAGGGTCAACAGCTTCAGATCGATGATACAAGCCGGTGCTAATATTCCTGTTACTCAAAACCTGCCTACCTCCTGCCTCATATTGCACGGCGCGAAAGGTCTCACCTCTCAGGGTTTCTGCCGTCCACGCGGCCCCATTTTCACCTTGGCAGTTTCATCCCTCTCAAAGCTTCTACTATGTAGCCAATGCTGTTAGTGCCATATTCACTCAAGTGAAAGAGTCTTGATCCGTCCCCAAGCCAGGGTAGTAGATGTTTTCAACTGAGAAGCCAGTTTCAGGCTTCGACCACAATCTCTCAGAACTTGTATTGGATCCATCGCGCTTCAATGGCGATCCTCTTCTCCAATTACTCTGTTCCCAGCTTGAGTCTGCTATCACGTAGTATGCGGAACAGCTTTGTCTCCATGCAGGACGTGAACGTGATGTCACGTGACACCGTGGACGAGGCTGCCTCCTGTCGTGATAGTTTCATAGGTAGTGACATTGCCCATAGCATAGACCACTCACTTTCTGTCTCAGAGCTTCGCTAGTTCCCCTTATTCATCCACATAAAATCCAGAACTCAGTTATCCGCGACAACCGTAGGTACCGGTCAGCCAGTTGTCTTGAGTGTTTGGTTTGGTTGTTTCGACATGGGTGCCATCAGGGTATGACGGGCTTGGTCCAATCTTTCAAATTTCCCTTCAATGATTAGATTCATGGACATCCTGCTGCGTAATCCAAAAGTCTGAACATCTCCCCTTCATCGAAGGTTTATTGATGATAGCGCGCTCGTCGAATGGTTGGAGCCGTTTCATCAGCTAATCACTTCAAACGCGCAAAAGAAGCTTCTTCACACTTCAAAATGCAATCCTGAGGTCCTGAAAATTGTTCCCGAGCACTAGATAGAGAATCTGAAGTGGGATTAAGCCTCTTAAGCTGCTCTCAAGGGCCCAGACAGTGAGCTAGGAGCACGTCAGATCCACAAGTCCCTGAGTCCAGGTGTGAGTTCATCGTACACTAGCTCGCGGATACTATTCTTGCATATTCTGAGCCTCGGTTAGTTTTGGCTTGTTGAATCGAGGGATTGATTTCAGCCCTTTCGATTCCTCCGTGGATGTGGTGCTCGAGCATGACCTTGTAATAGTGAAGGGTAAGGGTAAGGTTGGGTTTAACGGGTTGGAGTGGCCACGAAGTCGAGTCCATTGCTCCAGGACATCGAGTTGAGTGGCCCTGCAGTCTTGTGACTGGCCGACAACGATGCTCTCTTGTTTTGCGCTTGCGCCAAAGAAGCCCTGGAGGGCAAACAAGGTAATACGGATTTCCAAGTGACTAATTGAGTTTATGGTCACTCCGTTGAAGTTCCCACAGTTAGGCAAATACCCAGCTGTAGTAGTTTAAACCTAGTTAACGTTCATTTTAGGTGCTGATCGGACCCTCCGGACGGCTAGTCCAGTTAAGGACCTTGCTCCTGAACCCTGGGTTGATAATACCTACTGTTAGTTGACGTGGGCAGCCCCTCCGAGATCATGATCTTGGCATCCTTGGGACGCCTAACGCTTTCGACCAAGAACCTTCCCGTCTCAAAGGAATCTGCTTGAACTTAATAACTACGAAGCATGTTATCAGAACATGCGACTCAAGCTGAATCATTATCCTAAGGTGGATCTAGTGTCGCAATGGCTAGCAAGAGGAAAGGGGCGGGTTGCTGGACTTGTCGCCTTCGCCGAAAGAAGTGTGATGAGGCCAGGCCCCGGTGTAGAAATTGCACCTCCTTGGAGATCTCTTGCGATAGCAGCTCCACGAAGCCGATTTGGATGGATGGAGGGATCAAACAGAGGAAAATGACGGAAACGATCAAAGCTCAGATCAAGCAGCGCGCAGAAAGCCGTCGAGAGAGGCAGAACGCGCAGGTCACCACAACTGAGACTGGGGTTGGGAACTTCATCATCGAATCCGGCCAGCCCATCGTCCAGAATACTGTTATTGAAGATGAAGGCCAACAAATCAATATAGTCGACGCTCCACAGACATCAGACGTGGGAGCGATACAAGATGTATATCCACCATCTTCGACGGAGCTTGACAGGATGCAGTGGATGGGGTCTGTACTTGGCTTTCTGGACGATTACGAGGAATTCCACGACCATCTCCCGCTTTTATCGCACGGCCGAGATTTCGAAATTGATTTCCTGATGAAGTATATGGATTATGTGTTTCCCCATCTTTTCCCCTTTTATCAACCAATGATTCATGAAACTGGACGGAGTTGGATACTGGCGCTGTTAAGGCGAAGTCGAGTCGCTTTCCACTCGGCGATGAGTCTCAGCGCCTACTTCTTCATATTTACCTTGATTGATGGATATCCAGGACAACATGAACTGTGCAAAAGTCAAATGTGGGTTGCAGTTGAGAGACAGGCTGATATATGTTTTGACATGATCCAACACGACATTCAGGATTTAAGTTGTCGTGCGTCGCAATCTACACTCCCCGAGAAGGCACGAGTGATGGAGAGTATTACTCAGGTTCTGATCTTTGAGGTGGCACTCCAGCGAGGTGCCAATTGGAATCTCCATCTCACACCGGCCCTCGCACTCTTCGAAGAGATTTGGAACAGCGTCACCTTAGAAGGATCTGAATCGAAGCTGCTTGCAATACTAGACGGCATGACTCAACATCTCAGGTTTGGTCTAGACCATGGTGGCTATGTTTGGAGTCCAGAGCAGGCTGGGTTTCGCTTCATTACTGGTCTCCTCGTTTTGATCGATATCATCGCCAGCATCTCACTCGAACAGAAACCTCGCATGGCCAAGTACCATCCATATCTTCTGGCCGAAATTGATCATGGTGACCCAGATTTTGGTATCATTCCCCTTCAGCTATCAACTCACTTTGGGTGTCAGAATTGGGTCTTGCTAGCAATCAGCCAGACAACCCTTCTAGATGCGTGGAAAAAGGATATGAAAAAGGGTTGTAGTTTATCAATGATTGAACTTGTCAACCGCGCGAGCAGTATTTCTCGTCTGTTGGATGACGGAATAGCGCGCCTGAACAAGTACGATCCGACTCCTCAGGAAGCCCACATGCTCAATTTTCGAACCTATTTGAATGGCCGTCTTTCTAGATCTTCGGCGTCATCAGCAATCCCGACAAAAGCCTGGGCACTCGCTGCTCAAATATACCTTGCGGTTGTGGTTTCTGGTTGGCAGCCATCTAATGCAGAAATCCGCTCTAGCGTGTCCCAAATACTCGAGTTATTGTGGAACATCGACCACCCTAGTCACCTGCGGGCACTGGCTTGGCCATTGTGTGTTGCAGGTTGTATGGCTGAAGCAGGAAGTCAAGAACAGCAATTTCGGAGCTTGCTATCGGGTATGGATAAGCTCAGTATGGTCGGCGCGCTAAGCGAAGCTCAAAAGATCATGGAGAAGGTGTGGGAGAATCGACAAATCTTGGATCCTGACATATGGGACCTTACCTCCTGTTTCCGTATCCTTGGCACACCTGCACTGTTGTTCTAGGATACTTCAAGGACAATTCACAACCAGAGAAGCCTCCAACTAAGATCGTTCTTGGGTATGTCAAGCGTAGAATGCTCAAAGAATGACAGCCAATATATTGAAGCTCGTCTAAAGATCCTAAATACCACCGAGCGACTCTATGATCTCAAAACACCCTTTCCAGTGATACTACTCCTTCAATGTCAGGAATTTCTCAGCTGCCACTTGATACGTTACTTTCCAACCCAATTGTTAAGCATATCCCGAACGGTGGTCGTTTTAATCTCGGGAAAGGTTTTGTTCAAGGTTTCCTCCTCGGGGAAATCGAACAAACCACTGGTAACATACAGTCCAAACTTGCTAAAGTATTGTTGGAATATTTCTTTGGGGAAGAAAGGATAAACCGCCGGATGCGAGGGGAGTTCGGTCATTTCACCCCTTTCAAGCTTCTCAGGACTGTCATACGTGACAGTGAACTTCGAACCTTGCACTAGCGTTAGCAAGTTGAGGATTTTAGGCGACTCGAACCACCCTTTGACTCACCTCTCACTTCTTCGGCAAGGCGCAAAAACTCGTTCCATGTTATCTTGTCACCATAGCAAAACAACGCCTCGTCCCACTTGGGAAGATCAAGTGCGGCAACGACAAATTTGGCCACATCTTTGGTGTATGTGAAAGCCATCATATCATTGCCCGTTCCTGGTATGGTCGCTGCCTTGTTGGCCATGTCAATGCCAAAAGCAACTGGTACCAGGTAGCTTTCGACATGGGGGATGCCAAAATAATCTAGGAAATAGCCATTGTGAACTCTGGTCCACTCTAGGTCTGTCTTCCGCAATGCATCCATGATCGCAAGGCGAAATTCATGCTGGGGCAGCTGAAGCTTTCTATATCATGGGCGATTAGTAAATTCCCTCAAATATGGCTCGTTGGTGACGCCCGACTGGGATAGGAGATACTTACTTTTCAGAAGGGGCCAGAGTACCGTATTCGCTTGCAATGAAACGCTTTGTTGTTGCTGACTTGGCTGCAGCATTGACAAGGTCAATCTCGGCGGCTGCTTCTTGAGGGCCTCGAACGCTGAAGGTAGAAAGCACGGTATGGATATTGTTTGTTTCCAGGACGCGAGAGAGAGCGTCCACATCGTTGTAGTCCACAGCGATAACAGGGACGCCAATGTCAGATTCCTATCATAGATCTTAGTCAGAGATTGTACTAGGATTCAGAAATGTTCTTATCCACTACTTACCTTCCGAGCAAGGACAATGACCTCATGCTTGGGATTCTCCTTCAATGCGTCCACTATGGTACGGCCGACGCTACCGGTGCCACCAGCGACTGCGACTTTAACCATGTTGACTTCTGTTGTTGAAACTATACGGAATAAAGTAAATCTTGTTAAATGGTTGATAAAAATGATCTTTGAATTGCTGTTGAGAATGCTGTTGACTCGTTGACTCTTGAGGATTGATGTTGGAAATTGTTTTGGCTCTCTTTCCCATTCAGCGGCAGCTCTCCCTGATATTTATACCCTTCTCTCGGCGTTATCGGACCGCTGGAGCCTTCACGGAGGAACTTTGACATGATCCATTTGTAAGATAAGTTACTGATGTACATACACGCAACAGATGATGTGAAAGCAAGCCCGCGCGAGCGAGCGTTAAAGGTTTAAATGAGGCGTCCAACTCCGCCACTGGGACCCATTACTGGCTCGCTTACAGTTACACCTAGCCGGATCAAGAATTCAGCGCGCGCAGGTCCAAAAACGGTTATTCCCCCAATTTTCGGGGAGTTTTTATCCCTCTTATGACGTCGCGAACCAATGAGGTGGAGTCCTTACCCGACCACAGCAGGGATGGGGACTATTCTACAAGTCAGTCAACTGAAAATCCATTTTTGAGAAAGATGAAGGCTGCGAATAATTTGACCGACGGGAATACTGTGAGCCCATCCCCATTCCCGAGTCTTCTATATTGCCCTGACACTCTGCCTGGAATCGGGGAGTTCTTCATAAAGTTGTGGATCGCTTTGAAACTAAACCGACGCAAATACTGAGTTCTAACCTATCTAAAGCCAATTTTCCAAGACCGCCAGATGTCGAAGAAGACAGTCCTAATCACAGGGTGTTCAGATGGTGGCATGGGAGGTGCATTGGCAATAGCCTTCCATGATGCAGGCTTCCGTGTCATTGCCTCTGCACGAAATCCTGACAAATTGGAGGAAGTCAAACTCCATGGCATTGAAACGCTAATATTGGATGTCCAATCTGAACAATCGCAGCAAGCAGCGTTACATGAAGTCTCAGCTCTTACCGGGGGATCTCTTGACATATTGATCAACAATGCTGGCGCGGGATACAGCATGCCTTTGTCAGACGCTTCAATCTCCAAGTCAAAGGACCTTTTTGACCTCCATGTATGGGGGCTACTCTCTACCACACAAGCATTTTTACCGCTCTTGCTGAAGTCAAGGAACGGCGGTATGGTCGTCAACAACACTGGGATCGACTCTGTGTTCTCGGCTCCTTTCCAGGGAGTTTATAACGCATCCAAAGCCGCAGCAGCTATGATTTCCGCCAATCTTCGCATCGAGCTCGCACCTTTCGGAATCAAGGTGGTAGATCTGAAAACTGGTGGTGTCAAGAGTAACTTCTGGGTCAACGCAACAAAAGGAGACTGGCAACTACCACCGAATTCACTGTACGTGGCCGCTCGTAAGGGAATCGAAAACGCAATGAAGGGAGGACCATATGAACCCAAGAGTGTCGACAGACACATATGGGCTAAAGCTATCGTCAAAGACCTCTCCAAATCGAACCCTTCTTTGACTATTTGGCGAGGTGACGCCACATTCACAATCTGGATTGGCACTTTCCTCCCCCTGAATGCGTTTGACAGTATTATGAAAAAGATGACCGGGATTTCCGAGCTGGAAGGGAAAATTCGAAGTCAGGGAAAGGAGAAAATTATCAATGACTCTGGATTTCTGGCTATGTTGAGGTCTTGAGGGCATAGCGATGATTGTCTTGTTGGTGGGTACAGCATTATAATATTTGACGTCTGGATCCGAGGCCGAGATCGTTGCGTAAGACAGCAGAAATTGTCCGAGGTTGTGGAATAGAAATGGCTTGGGCCGCGTTATGGAGTTTGGTATGTACAAGGAATACAATACAGGGTGGGCGCTAATATCATAAAAGGATATAATACATCGGTTCGAGTGATTTTCAAAATATAATTTCATATTCCTCTTAGCCCTAGCCACGATAAACCCCTTGCTAAATCCACAAACGTTCATTCGAGCGATCAGCCCGCCAAATTGCAGGCTAAAAACAGATCAGGGCCCAAATTTCTATCGCATTCTTCCCAGCACATAACGCGGCACTAGTAACCTAGTATTGCCCATGGCCATGTTGTTGATGGTCGTGGTCGTGGTCGTGCTCATCATCTTCTCCATAACCATGTTCATCTTGGTCGCCATGGTCCCCATGGTCCCCATGCTGCCCCTCGCCATGGTATGTTTCCCATAGATCCGACGCAAACTGGACCAAGGCTTCACTTATTCCCTCGCCTAGACTTTCAAAATCTCCTTCGTAGTCAGGATTTTGCTCCATTTCGCTCTTCACTTCTTCAACCAATGCAGCTAAACTGTGCAGTACGTGACCGTCCAAAGCCAAAATCTGTTGAATACTGCGCTGGTTGACCGAGGCATTGGGATCTGCCCAGGAGCCTTGGTCATGGTCATAATCTTGGTCACCGCCGTGATGTTGGCCATGTCCTTGACCGTGACCTTGACCATGTCCTTGCCCGTGACCTTGCCCATAGTCCTGGTCCTCGTCTTGGCAATCTTGGTGGTACCCCGACATCGCAGGGAAGATATGCGCCTTGAAAATCGGCTCGATATTTATGTAATGAAGTAGCAACTACTATCGTTCGTGAGGCTAGTATTGGTAATGCTCAAATACGAAATTCGATTAATCTGGAGGGGGAGATGTATATGTGCCTCCAGAGACCTACATTGGGGGTCTGCTCTTAAGTAGCAGTGATAAAAGAGCCTTCAAGACCTCTCACGGACGAGAATTTTTGGCGTATAAGGCGCCCTAGCCCCTAGCACAATTGGCTCTTAGCAACCTAAATAGGATTCGCTATTCAGTCTTTCTAGGGTCAGTGCCCTTTAGAGGAATTGGGGCCATTAATTGTTCTAAGTGATATCGCGCACCACGATCCATAGGCGATTTGTAGATCTGTTCATAATTCTCTGTTGGACAGGGGCAATGTCCTCGATACGACACGCGGTCAGTATCAAATCAGTAAATATAGGCATGTCTGATAAGCGTTGGATGTGGGCGGAAGCTTCGGTTGCCGGGGGCTGACATGGCCTGCCTAACTTCTAATTATGGGGGTTTTGGCAGAAGACCCTTCTTGGCAAATCAAATTGTAACCTTTTCCAAGCCTGCCACGGGGCAGTTTGTGATCTTGAAATAACCTTAGAGCCGACCAACTATGGCTGCGGTTTGTCCAGTGCCACAAGAGTCCATCTGGTAGAGATTGATGAACTTATTGGAAGCGGCAGTGCTCGTCAATCCGATTGTGTTTGCTTGGCGTCACAGGCACAATAGGACGAGCAAGATCTGTTTCGGCTGCGGGCCTTCCTCGGGACTTGATGTGAGTTGCTCTCGAACCAGCGGATGAGCGAAAACGTTTTCAACACCGGGCTGGCCTTTCATGTCAATTGCTTTCGACTACAGGGTAGATCATTACAAGCGCTTAGCACTGTATTCCTGGAATGGCAAGGGAAATGCTTTAATATCCTCCGAAAAGATGGAAGGTTTTTTGCCCAAACGAGAGCTATAACGTTGCAAGTTTTGCTCCTTTAACCCTAGAATCATTTCTCTTGTGAGATCTTTCTATATCTTTGCGACCCCGTTGAGATCACTTTGCCGCCGCTTTTGAACATCTTCGCCCGAGACGTATGACAACAGCCACTCTCCTGCACCAAACCTCCTCCAAACCAGAGGGTCTCCACCAGGCGTCAGCGTCAGTGAAAATGAGGACGACGCAGACTTCCAATCGATATCTTTCTCTGCACGAAACTGCTCTTCGACTTTGGCAAACGCCTTCATTTTCTCGTCACGCTCAACTTGCTCCGGGCCATCGTCAAGATGATTGAGGTCCTGTTGAAGATTTCCCTTGGCCACGATGGCATTCGTGCGCATAATTCGGCACGACTCGTATATGGCCAACACCCTGTACTTTTCCTTCAGCCATGAACTCCTATCGAGGTCTTTGAGGCACTCGCCCAAGACAGCGCCATCCTCAAAAGACATGCCGGCTCCACTCGCCAAGTAGGGCAACGTTGCGTGGACAGCATCACCGAGGAGCACCATAGATCCACTTGGGTGAACCCATGAGTCGATGGGATCCCAGATAGACAGTCGCCAGCGGAGAACAGATTTGCACTTGGCTAGGAGAGACACAATTCTATTTGTAAACAACAATTAGTATTGATTGAGGCAGCAGACTTTGCCCAGGCAACACAGGAAACAGATGTGGTCGATTTCTTTGTGGAATTGGCACAATATTGTGAAGATTACCTTGCGACCTCAACAGCAGGACCGACAGATCGACATTTCTCGTAGATACACTCACCTGGGATCCCAATCCTTGAACAAACTCTGCATCTCGCTGACCTGACCCGCTAATGTCGACGGACCATCCTCTGGCATGTCATCCGGGACAAGCAAGACCATATTTAGTAGGCTGCGTTGACGGAGTGCGTAAGTGACTACAATTTATTAGTTCACAGCTGTGATCAATAGTAGGATGCGATTGAATGCCGGCCCCTGGACAGCAGGATAACGGTAAAACATACCAACATGGGCACCTGGCCCGTACCAGTAAGTGACTGCCTTGTCTTCCAGGATCGACTTCATTTGAGGGTCGCTCCGGACTTCATCGGCATCGAGGAGAAGTCGGTAGGCCATATCACCTGTGTGTCGCGGGGCGTCGGTCTTTCCCAAAACAATTTGTCGGCATCGCGAATGGAGTCCATCGGCTCCCACCACGAGATCTGCCTGCCACGACCGCTTTGTGGCGGAGTTGGTGGTCACCAAAGCGCGGCTGTTATCCTCATCGAAGCGCACATCAGTAACTTGGCAGCCGACATGTAATTGTGCTCCAAGGTAGGTGGCACGTTCGTGGAGCGCCTTGTGCAGGTCGGCACGATGCAAGTCATAGAACGGACTGGAGTACTCCACGGCAGCACGCTTCATGTTCATTGAAGAAATAGGTTTCCCTCTCCAGTCCAAGATATTGCATTCGTCCGTTTCACAAATCTTTGCCGGGTCGACCAAGTCAAGGACACCCCAAGAACGGAGAATCTTGCTGCTATTTGGCAGAAGCTGTATTCCAGCTCCCACTTCCCCAATCTCAGGAGCCGCTTCGAGGATATTCACATTGTGGCCGGCCAATCGAAGGGCAATAGCGGCTCCCAAGCCGCCCAGACCAGCACCGACGACGATAACCTATGTAGATTTCCGTCAGCAGTTGAATTACCGGGATAGAATTAAATGGCAAGGGTCATGGATAGAGCGGAGGACAGGCTGTGAAGTTTCAGATCCCACTCACATCAAGCCCAGACATATCTTCTTAAAAACTCGATTCCTTCTCTTCCCGATTGTATTGGTGGATCTGGTGATGGGATACTTCAAAAACATCGAAGTGTTCTCATACAGCCAGCACTTGATGATGAGCGTATCTCGATCCGTATTCCTACCAGATATGATATTTGTATAGAGCCAACTTAGAAAATGTCTGAGGTCCGTTCAATAGCCGCCTCCGCCTCTCTTTGTTAGCCGGTTACACATACTGGTGCCGTATTCGGCGTGATTACCGGCTAGGTTCAGTGAACGGCATGACCAAAAGCTGACCAACTGCGTTTGGCCGCCACAATAAAGCGAATGCTGAGGATATGGAGGGATCCTGGCTCGTGTCCATCCTTCCCGCGCAGACCAGCCTCTTCGCAATACAGGCAGGGAGTGGCAAGAGTGGGGAGTGGTATCTAGACAGGGTCATGGATGCCCCATATCATGATATGGACACGATACCGAAGAACCCCGATATCTGGTCTGTCCGCCCGCATGTTCCAGATAGACTTTCTGTCTAATGGTAGCTAGCCTTGGCAGATAAAGAATCTCTATTTCCGGTTCCGCCCCGAGGGGCGAATGTGATTCGTGAGAAGATACGTCACGTGCAAACTCTCGACCCCTCGCCTCTCTCCTAATCACAAATCTCCCGATTGTCCCCATGATTGAATACCCCATGATTCTAGATCTTGATAGATTGTTCCCAACTTGACTGGCCTTGCGTGCCATGGATTTACTTCCTGAGCACCAATCACGCTCCCCACTTTCAAATACACGCTCTGTCTGTGAGCAGAATGTGCTACCTGAGGAACCGGACGACTTGAGAAACTTCAAAAGCTCGCTTACGGTCTTCGGTTGTTCAAGACATGTTCAATTTTGATATTCTGATATTCTGAATCTCCCAAAACAAGATCAGGACAATCGGCAGAGAGGGTGCTACGTTGAATCTTCTAATGGACTTGACTCATACCGAGAAGGCGCAGGACGTCGTGAAAGCGCGTGATGCGCCTACGAATCAAGATATGGGCAATGGAAGTCTGTCCGACAAATACGAGGCCAACACCGTCCACGACGATGAGGCTATAAAGGTGCTGGCTGCTTACCAAGGAGATCAAACCTGGGATGCTCAGGAGGAGAAGAAAGTTAGGAAGAAGATTGATAGGCGCTTGATGCCAATTCTCGCCGTCACCTATGGCCTACAGTACTTTGACAAGACGATGATTTCTCAGGCTGTGAGTCCTCCCTCAACCTGTCTCTTTTGCGTCCTCAAACAATACTCACTGACATTTCTCGTCCTCTTGAAGGCAATCTTCGGACTCCGCACAGACCTTGTGCTGACAGGCAATCGATACTCGATGGCATCTGGCATCTTCTACTTGGGCTTCATCGGCGGAGCGTATCCGGCTTCTCAATTAGCCCAGCGATTTCCGATCGAGAGAGTCGCTGGAGGCTTAGTCTTGCTCTGGGGCATTTGCTTCGCCTTGACTGCTGCCTGTTTTAACTGGCGTACTCTCTACGTTCAACGATTTTTCCTAGGCTTCCTAGAAGCTGGGGTGAGCCCTATCTTCATGCTTATGGTCGGCCAGTTCTACAAAAAGGACGAACAATCATTTATGATGGGGTAAGAATAATATTTCCTGTGGATAATGGATAGCTTACTAATGCCTGCTTAGTCTTTGGTACGCCGCATCTGGGCTTATAACACTTGTATCTCCCCTCCTCAACTATGGCCTTGGTCATATTAGAGGGTCCTTATCTCCCTGGAGATATATGTATATTGTGGGCGGCATTATCACAATCCTTTGGTCCGCCATTATCTATCTCTTTATGCCCCCTGATCCGATACGTGCCCGAGGCTTCGACGAGCGAGAGAGATACATTGCTGTTGCCCGCCTTCGAATCAACAATAGCGGAGTGCGAAATATACATTTTAATATACAACATGTCCTAGAACTATGCCGGGATGAGAAATTTTGGCTGATCTTTGCTCAAGCGTTCTTGACCACGATTGCTGGAGGACCGGTCAATACGTTTATGCCCATTATCATTGCTTCACTTGGTTTCAATACTCTCAACAGCCTCCTTCTGTCCATCCCCGCCGGAGCTGTCGGTGCTATACTTATCCTTGGGACGACGTACACATGCTACAAATTCCGCAATATGAGGACAATTGCAATTCTATTTTGCGAAATCCTCGTCATAATAGCATCAGTACTCCTATGGAAGCTCCCTCGCGATGCGACAGGAGGTCTCCTGGTCGGCGTGTATCTTTTCACAGGTTACAGTGGCAGCTGGGGGGTCATTATGGGACTATCTATAGCCAATTCTGCTGGCTATACCAAGCGAGTTGTTAGTTCATCTGCCATCTATGTTGGATACTGCCTTGGTGAGTCTCAATCCTCCTAAATTCCGTCAGCACTTCCTGTTGTAAGTCCGTTTTGACTCACTTTTCTCTAGGACAATTTACCGCGCCACTTTTGTTCAAAACTCAAGATGCGCCAGACTACACTCCGGGATTCATTGCAGTTCTTGTAACTGCAGTGGCTTCAGCGGGTCTCAATATTCTCTACCGTTTCATCTGTATCTGGCAGAACAAACGTCGAGATCAGGCTGGCGTTCTGGAGGGCTACGACCATGCATATGAAGACGACGTGACTGACAAGAAGGCACGTGTAAATCAACTACTCTCATCCTTCCGTGATTAAATCCGCTGACTCTAGAGGAATATACAGAATCCTCAGTTCAGGTATGTCTACTAGCGTTGGTCAATACGAAAGCTCAACTGCGCGGCATGGAGATCAAATTGTTGAAGCTTGGGGAGTCGAGACGTTCAATTCGTTTCCAAATAGATCGTCATTTGGACATGATCTGGACGGATAAGGAAGAGATTGGGGCTTCAGATCTGTATGCATGCTTTGTTCAGGATGATCAATAGTGTCCGTCAAAGTGAATTAACTGGCTAGTAGTCGTGCGTGAGCAAAATATAGCTGATAAGACTTTCTGCATCATCTGTAGATATAACAGATACAAGTACACTAAAACCTTCTTTCCGAAGACTTCTCTATCGCTCGTTAAATATGCTTCGATGAACATTCCGATTGTGACCGTTGCAGTGGCCAGCGCGACTACCCGCGCCAATGTCCAAGATGCGCACAGTGTCACACTGCGCACTTTTATGTCCATCCCATGGTTGGGATCACGAATGGTGTATCTATGAGGCAATATCTAACTCGTACTGGCGATTACCAAGAAGAGGTGCCCGGAATGGCAGATTGACATCCATACCCTTGTTGAGCACAGGGTGCCAAGGTTAGACGCGACCTGCATCAACATCCACAACCTAAAAGGTATTAATTCTCGGGGCCGGTTTATTAGTGTTCCAGCATTTGAAAACGTACAGATGATGTAATAAAGGAGCTTTTCTCGCTGAGGAGAAAGAGTATAACATTCGCCATTTCAATAGGTTCCGCCAGGCGTCCAAGGACGTTCGCTTTCCTCCATTCCTCACGGATGGCTTCTGGAACAGCGCCAACCATGGCAGTATCTGTGATTCCACTAAGATCTAGCGTTAGGCCTTTCGGCGGATGTAGGGGACCGGCGAAACCAGAGGTACTTACGGTGCGATGGCATTGACTCGGACTCCTTGAGGCCCCATTTCCCGGGCGACAGATTTGGTGAGACCATTGACTGCTGCTTTGCTGGCAGAGTAAGCGGCATTGCCAGGTGACCCAATCCGCGCCTCGATACTTGAAGCGTTGACAATCGAGGCGCCCTTGGGATTCCTATGCTGGAGTTGGGCTCGCAAGGCGTTTTTGACTCCTCCCAAATTGATATTGATCACACGATCCCAATCCTCGTCCGTCTCCAGCTCCAGATTAACTGTGCCCGATCCCGACACGCCGGCCAAGTTGGCACCACCTTCGTCGAGTAGAACGATCAGCTGCGTGAAGAATGGTACGAATTCCCTTGGTATGTCCAGTCAACTTACCATCGATTGGGCCGAAAGCTTCCACGACGGCCTTCGTAGCAGCATCGACTTCAACAGAGGAGCTGACATCCACTTTAATTGCGAGAGCCGTCCCACCGGAAGATTTTATCTGTGTCTCAATGTCGAAGATACTCGGGTTAATATCAAAAAGGGCGACCTTAGCCTTTTCTTCCCCTAGTAGCAGCGCCGTGGCTTTTCCAATTCCACTGCCCGCACCAGTGACAATTATGACTTTCTCAACGACAGACATCTTCAATTCTTCAAAATAATTCCCTCCAACTGCAACCAGCGTGTGGTGCCATCGAGGCTGGGTCAATGGCAAACTCTTATTGAGAACCACGGCAAATGAAAAGCTATACTCTGGCCTTCCGCGAAGCCGATAACCCCCCAACCCCACTCTTGACACAGCCGGGGGCCTCCACGCTTGGACGGTGCCGCCATCGGCTGCAATCCGGGTTTAATCATAGTGATGCTTAATAATTCAGGAGTGCAGGCATTGCCCAGAGGCAGCGGAGTCGGGCACAATGGTCACACGAGCTGACCCCAACTATCATAGGACTAGATGTCCTTGACATTTTACACAACCTTTTGAGTTTCGTACAGGAACATCGCCGGCTTCAGATAAGACTCCACAAGACTTCCGCCGCCAATCATGGCCTCTGTCCATGTCCAGTAGAAGACAGACCTTTGATGCTGATACCATAAATTGTGGGCAGTGTCCATGGTTCATTTTGATGCATCCTTCACCATTGTCGACCACCATGGCTACGAACATGACCACCATATCGCCCTCCATGGAGCCAGTCAACGCCAAGATCGCGGTTTATGCCGTCGGTGCCTTCGTAGCGTTGATTGCCTGGTTGATGCTCCAGGATCGAGCTCTGAACCTTCCAGATGGTCCACGAGGTCTTCCCCTTTTCGGCAACATATTTTCCATGAAGGACGGCACTTTGCTCCATCTGAAACTTACCGAATGGTCTGATAAATATGGGGACTTTTATTCCTACATGATGGGCCGTACTCCCGTTGTCGTACTTAGCAGTCCCGAAGCCATCAACGATCTCTTCATCAAGCGTGGCAACAAATATAGTTCCAGGCCTAAGGCATCGAATCAGGCGAGCATCATCACGCAAAACGCGAGGATTGTGGCCATCCCATACGGAGATCAGTGGCGTGTGAGTCATTCCATCCCATATGTTCAAGAAACCATCATAACGAAATATCTAGAAACACAGGAAGGCTTTCCACGAGCTTCTTAACATGCAAAATGCCAAGATGTTTCTTCCATATCAGGAATATGAGAGCAGACGCACACTGAAGAACTTACTACAAGAACCGGCTGGGTTTTGGCGAGAAGTGACCAGATATTCTGCAAGTGTAACTTTCAGCCTACTGTATGTGTATTCACTGTGTCTCCTCGGTAGGTTTTACTTTTGATTGACAATGTGAAACAGCTTGGGGTGCCGTTTCGATTCTGCCGACACTTTGATCCCGCAAGAGATCAACAAAAGAATGCTGATGATGTTCAAAAACATCCGTCCAGGTTCCTGGCTTGTTGACTGGATTCCTTTCCTGGACTATCTCCCTGACGCTTTGGCTCCGTGGCGCGCCTCGGCGGTGGACATACGAAATCAGATCATGCCGTTCTTTCTTATCTTCTATAAAGTCATGAAAGAGAGAGTTCGAAATGGTAACGCTCCAGACTGCTTCTTGGCCCGCCTCCTGGCCCAAGAGGGCTCGACATTCGACGAATCGGAGCCTCCTCATATGATTGCAACAACCATGGCAGCTGGTACCGACACCACTGCAACAACTCTCCAGTGGTTCCTTAAGGCAGCTCTACTTTTTCCTGATGCAATCAAAAGGGCACAAGAGGAGATTGATCAAGTGGTGGGACGAGACCGTCTACCTAATTGGGAAGACCGTCCCAACCTCCCCTACATTGCGGCTCTCGTGAATGAAACACATCGATGGGCCACGGCCACGCCCCTAGCTTTCATCCACGCCACGAGCGAAGCGGACGTATACAGAGGAAAGGATATTCCCAATGGTGCCATTGTGTACAGCAATATATATGCCGTGCACAAGGACCCCCATATCTTTGCGAGGCCAGAAGAGTGGATCCCAGAGAGATATCTTCCTCCGTCTGACAAGAGAGCTGCACCGGAGGCCAATCGTGCAGGTACACACTACGCGTTTGGGGCGGGACGTCGAGAATGTCCTGGTAGGCATGTGGCAGATGCCAGTCTCTATATTGCGATTAGTCGTATCCTGTGGGCCTTTGATATCGTGGGGAATCCCAAGATGCCTCCACAGCCAGGTTACTGTAAGCTACATTACTACGATCCAGATCAAAATCATGAACTAATCTCTCATCCCTAGCGGGGGCCTTTCCTGTATTCGGGCCCGTCCAGTTTGAAGCAACTCTCAAGCCGCGCAGTGAAGCTGCGGCTCGTCTGATTCTTGATGAAGCAGAGATCAATCGCCCTGCAGAGATGGAAGATTCCACCGTCTACGATAAGCTCATTGATGAATTAGATTTAAAACCTTAGGTTCGATGGCCCGTTCAACAATAGAAAGTTGGCAAACTTTCCAGACAGGTTGAAAGAATCCAAAGTTAGTATAGGTATATCTTGGTTCTCCCTGCTTCAATGGTTCAGGCTCAATGGAAACGTCCAGATAATGAGCGGTCCCAAAAGGTCCCCTGAGTGGCTGGCTACTTTCAATATTATGTGAAGTGATCTTGATGTTCACAACGAAGAAGTTAGATGGGATTCATGCCAGCCAAGAACAAGGACTGTATGTCTGCTGAACATCTCTATATAGAATGAACTTTCTCACGTCTTCCAGTCAGCCCAAGATGATATGGGTTTTGTTCATGTAGTGCTTTGTCAGCTGTCGATAGCAAACACTTCGCTTCAAGGTGCCGTATGTCGATTGGCGAAGGGAGGCAAAATTCGTAGAAGCATGTGAAGAATCCTTGAAGGCATCTAAATTCCGAACTGTTTAGTGTTTGTGTTAGTAGCCCCAGTCTGCCTTAGTTATCTAGCTTGTCCTGCCTCCTAAGCTATATTCTGGGCACTGCAAACGGGGACAGTTCCTCTGAAGTGATACCAAATCCAGAACTCTACAAATGTTATTTAAAGCCACTGCGTGTCTATGTATGGCTACTGCAGCTCATCCGTTCTCCCCCTAGGGAATTATTGCGAACAAGCTGGTCTCTATTTGAGTTTCCCTTAGCCACCATACCACTCCCAGACAGCCTATGCGCCTGGTTCCGTGATATGAGTGGCCATATCAACGCCTCGAAGTTCCCGTATTGTTCTCCCCATTCCAAAATACATGAAGCGGTTTGGTGTGCAGTAGGTGAGATTGTAATCCTCGTAGCGAGGATTCTCGAGGGCCTCATTGAAGTGCCAGGTTGACCCGACCGAAGGGCCAATGACGGGCCCATCGACTTTGCCATTCTTGAACCTAGATTGCTTCGAGTCAGCTGGCAGTCGCTATTTAAGAACAGAGAGAGAAGGCCAGACTGACCAACTGCGGCAAGTACTGCTCCACACCATTTGTTTCATGAGCACGTTTCGGTACTCGATGAAATCCCACATGGCCTCCTCGCTAGGATCCATGCTGGATATATTTTCAGTCTGCATCTTGATTATGCATTTGAAGGCATAGTTGATTTCAGTCTCTACCCCAGATATCAGCGATCCGTTTGCAATTGGACTATTTGGGCCGCCAGTGACTATGAAAAGTTAACAAAAGTAGACTCAATTGGAATCTCCACATATAACAAGGACCTACTAAAGTAATTGGGAAAACCAGGGGCTGCTATCGATAGGTAGTGCAGTGGCTCATCTTTCCAGTATTCCGACAGATTTCGACCATCTCGGCCGATAATAGGGAAAGGAGGACGGTGGGAGCAATCGAAGCCGGTGGCACAAACAATGGCGTCCACGTCAAAGTACCTCCCATCGATGAGATCAATACCTGTCTCGGTAACCTTGTCAATTTCACAGGTGACGACGGTGACGTTGGGCTCCAGCAGCGACTCGAGGTAGCCTTCTCCTGGGGTGAATCTGGTTTTTCTCAAATTAGAGCAGCGTTTTCCAGATGTGAATCCAACTTACCTTCTACAGCCAACGTGAAACTTCGGAATCAACTTGCCACATAATTCTTCGTTTCCTTTTAGCCGCTGTTTCATCAACGCCGTATATTGAGCAAAAAGCTTCTTCTGCATCTCGGAATGCTTATAGTAAAGAGCGTATGTTGCACTGCCAAAATTTTGGATGTCTTTTCGGTACTGGAGGAAGTATTTCTTGTCGGTGTTGAATCTCTCGATCTCTTCGGGGGTATATATTGTAGCTCGTCCGTCTGAGGCGAACCCCTGACTGAACTCCGGAGTGATCCAATTTGGTGACCTATTGAAGCTTATGACCGACTTGCACACTATTTTTGGTCAAAGCAATGATCCGACTTGATAATGCTAACGCTTACCTTTCTGCATCTTAGGAACGATCTGAATGCCAGATGATCCCGCGCCAATTACGGCAACGGTTTTGCCAGTGTAATCCCAATCACTGTCCCATTTCGCAGAATGCAGGAGTTTTCCTTTGAAGTTATGCAGGCCTTCAATTGTTGGCCACTTCCAGTTACTAAAATGGATTTTTCAGCCATATGTCCAGTGCAAGAGGTCTAAGGGTTTTCATACTTAAGAACTCCATTACAGTTGAGAAGCACGTGGCAGAAGTCTTCGAGAACGGTGCCTTCAGCCTGATTCTCAACCTTGACATGCCACCCTTTTTCAGACTCGGACCATCGAGCCTCAACGACACGGTGTTGGAGCTTGATATATTTCATACACCCCCATTTGATGGCGCAACTCTTGTAATAGGCGAATATCTCAGGACGTTCAACATAGCTAGAAATACACGTTAGGAGCAGTTAACCTGAGTTGCACGGAGATTGTAGATGCTTACAATCGTGACCAGTTGGGATTCCCTTCCCAAGAGTACGTATAGGCGTGGGCGGGGATATCACACGCGCAACCAGGATATCGGTTTTCATACCAAGTACCGCCGACATCGTCATTCTTCTCGTAAATGACAAAGTCCACATTCTCGAGGTCTTGCTGGTACTTGTATGCTGCCGCAATGCCGGAAAGACCGGCGCCGATGCATATCAACCGCAACTTGCGTTTCGCGTGTAGAGGCTGATCAAGCACATCAAAGGAACCAGCGATTGTTCCTCGTGCTTCACAATCTGTGATCCCGAAGTGATTTACAACCATTGCGGCGGTCTGAGAGCGGCAATTTGGCAAATGCTATACTGCGTCACCAATTTAGGCTAGAATCGTTGCAATATATTCTATCAAAAAGACATCAGCGCTTGATGCTTAGTCGATTTGATGCCGGCAACATGAAGTCAGGAAGAGGCTAGGCGCTCAGTAGGCATTTAACACCACATCGCGAACAAAGATGGGGTTATTCGCCAACTCCCACCGCCATGTAAGACCACTCGCTTGAGATTTTGGAGATCAGCGCATCACCGCAAGCTCCAAGCTCAGAGAGGCTGGAGTCATAGCTAGCAAAGTCATAAGGTCTTGCAATCGGATCAAAAGATGGGGGAGCGCTGACATGGGCAGTCTCATGTCGTGCAACACAGTGGAATCTCCCCGCACTGTGGGGAGATTGTTACCCGAAGGGGAGTACGCCAAGCGGTAGCCCCCACCTGACAGAGTTTGACCAATCGGAGCCCGTTCTCGGGGCGGAACCGGAAATAACGAACCACTTTTCCTTGATGGTTTTTCATGTGCTGAGTTGGGGGAAGATAGTTGATTGCCGATACAGCCTTACAGATCGCCGAGCCAGATCCCTGGAAGAGTGACTCACCATGCTCCAGAAAGATGGGGGTTCAACGCTAGCAGAAGGCCAGGTGCGTCATTCGAGATCATTCGCTCAGCTGCGCTGCCGCTGAAACACAGCGATCTTTACAAGGGAGATAATGCAGCTGAGTGTAATCTGACTCACTCAAGCTGCGTTGGAGATTCCGTTGCTATCTGTGCGGATAGTTGTTGCGCCTGGAGATCATCTTTGCTGTAATTGTCCGTTCTATCTCTCAGATGCGCGCAGGTAACCGATTTTTACGGCCCCATGCATCGTTCGCACGAAGTGCAAGGCACTCTGTCAACCTAAAATGCATTGGGTATCCACGGGCAGCGATAGTTAATGGTTGAGAGTGACAATGTCACAGTAGAGGCTAGAAATGCTAATTCCACCTGGTAGAACGGGGCTCTGTGAGTGCTTCGTGTTTGTGACCCATTTGAATGTTTTATAGCAGGCGACGAGCATTGCCTCGCAGTCAGCTGAGCCCAACGCGATAAGAATACCCAATGTGAGAGACACGGCACTATCATGTCCCAACGTGTTCATGCCTGACGCGCATTCAGTCCCAACTCGGGCTTAGGATCAATGAGTAAACCAACAGGCCGGTACCGCATCGCAATCGACAAAGCCAAACGACAGTGGAGTGAGCTTGAAGCTTATCCAGGAGCTGCTATAAATTAAGCCCATGTGTGATCGAGGAGAAAAGTTATAAGTACGATGAAGGTACATTGTTACTATAAGGTGAAGCGGGATTGGCCATCGACTTCATAGGAGATTTTGAACTACAAGGCCATATTCCAAGCTCATATTTCAATGATGTGCTTGAGCGTGTTGAGAAAGTCCATATGGTGCGGATGCATTGTGTAAGGAGGGCTCTGCTCGAACTCCATGGCCAAATCACGTAAAAGACGGTGGCGAGCCTCATTCTTATCATGCTCTAGGGATTCGGACTCTTGATCTCTGACATTATTCTTCTTCAATTGGCTGGCAAGGTAAAATGCGCACCCAAGACAGATGTGCATAAGAATCCACAGGCGACTAGCTTGATGATGAGCCCTCCGTAGAGAGATGAAATGGCGAAGGATGGTCTCACAACGCTCCATACACACCAAAGTTCGAGCCAGAGTAGCTTCCGGGGTTTCCCACGTCGTTCCCGGCGACGGAGGTGTGGGTTGTAGTCCGTTCGCAAACAATGAAGGAGCAGCCAGGTGATGGCGATGGAGCTGGAAAATAAAAAAGCTCACAAAGATCTGAAACACGTTGTGGAGCAGACGTTGGTTGTCGTTTTTGCAACTGGCACTGTTCCTCAAGTATTCCTCAGCAGAGGCTTCCCATAGAAGTATTTGCTCGGCCGCGACTTGGAACCGTACCGCTGGGAGAGTGCGCAAGCTGGCGTGCCGGGAATGTGTCCATTCGTGGTATATGTCGTTCATTATCATCGCAAGTCCATAACAGCTCTCCAGATAGGGATACCCTTTCAGGCTAGGGGGCCGCGGGATCCGGTTCACAGAGCCATCTACGAAAGCAGCTGGGGGCCGATCGTAGCACAGCGAGAGGGTGGTATCCTGCCATACAAGACCTTGCCTAACATACTGGGTTAGCGGGTCCAGTGCATATAAGGGTAGATAAGATCGATGGAATTGGGAAGGCATAGTTCGTACCACAACATCCAAGACTGTCGCTCAATGGCGGTGGAATCCTTTGTTGGTGGCGGCGCGCAGTGTATGCCTATGGATTGCGCGGCGCGGATGGCCATTCCTGAGATCATGATCAGTGTTTGTGTCGCAAAATTGAATAAGCAGCGGCATTGAGTACCTAGCAATGACCATGATGCAGCAGGGTTAGCTTGCACGCGTAGAGTCGCAGCTAGTCCGGCCAGCACTCTTACATTATCGATCGTCGGTTGAAGAAGATAATTGTCGAGCCGTAGGAGCTCGGAGGAGCAACAGACTATGAATATCAGTCCTTGAGTCAAAATGAGACGGGATGTATGGAGATGATGAACGGTGCCATACCAAAGACTCTGGAGCTCAGATCGCCATCGCTCCGATAGACACTGCTATAAGAGCATCCACTAGCGAGAATACAAAAAAGAAGTGCCAGCCACGAAGTAGACCTAAGCTCGCTTTCTCTCTTCTTACCATTAGAGCGTTCACTCCAAAAAGCCCTGGCGTCCGCTGCAAACTCTTGCAAGGGGAGTGACGGGGAGATAAGATTGGCTGATCTCTGCCAGGAAACTAAATACCTGATTCGATGGTTTGTTAGCATGGAGCATATAATAGTCTGACAGAAGCCACATACTGCTCGAAGGTTTCATTGTCTGGCAGGGCGAGACAGATGTCTTCCACTGTAGCTCCTGGCTTCCAAAGATTGGTAAAAGGGTGTGTCGAGCCTGTATCAGTCATGTATAGCAGCTTCATGGTCTCGTGTGCTGAGTGTGGTGACAGGCCTATTCCATCACTTGATTGTGGAGCATCCACCAGAGGATGAACAGATTTGAGGGTGTCAACGAGAATCGAGGCTAATGACTTGGCACCAATGTGTAGGGATGCCCCGATATCCTCTGCAGCAAAAGTCGCCGGTGATGCTTCGCCTGGTGAAATTTGCTGACACTGTGCTGCCTCCAAAGGCGAACGACTGTCAATGGCACCGCATTCGTCCGTCAGCCGCTGCTTCAGGGATTCTTGAAGTATTTCGCCTCCAGAAGAAGCCAAGCGTCTGACCACCTCCTCTGCGATTATTTGCATTCTACATTCGAGATCCGCAAGCGCGGCTACTCGATCTTTGGTTTTTGCATTTGATGCTCTAGAAGGAGCGGAGGCTTGTTCTCTGCGCACTTGACCGTTCTGGTCCAGATACACACAGAGCTTGGGTTGCTCATTCTTGAGACAATTTCCACAAGGGTTCAGGTGGTCGCAACGCACTTTCCGGCATCGACATGGGTAACATGCCTTAGGATAAGACTTGCGCCGGCGTTTTGCGAGTTGCTGATCAATATGTTGAACGATCGGAGCCTTCTTCTCATGCCTCTCATGCTGGGTGTCGGGAATAGCCATCAAAATCCCTGGGTTTGCAGTCTTGAGGCGCGCAGTCCCAAAGCCAAAAGGATGCTGGGTTCTACTTGCACACGACTTTCAACCGGGATGGAGGGGATGGTCAGTTCGCTTTCAGTAGAGCTATCCAGAATGATGTTACTGTGATCGTTCTGTACAACCTGACAATGATACCTAACGGCACCCAGGTAACGCAAGACAAGAAGTCAAGGTGATAGCGTCCAAGTGCCAAGAGGCTCCCTCGGCCCGGTGAAATCCGTATATCATGTGACTATAAACTCCGTGACTCATGGCTATCCCGACTTCAAGAAAGATTAAGCTTGCCTTTATGGATGGCGGAAGTTTGGGTAATAGTTGCAGCTAAGTAGCGTCATCGTCAATCGTGGATGGGCTGGGGAAGTGACCCCCTAATAGAGAATACTTTTCTACGCCCAGATGAAGAGTCAAGAACGAAGCTGCCGCTCCCATCTATCGCGTCAAGAGCCACTATGAGCTGCGTGCTACACCGACCACGGCGTGTGGCTGCCTGGGAGTATGGCCAGAACACTCGAATGCCGCTCCATCTCTGACCCTGGTTTTCGTGGTGTGCAGCCGATCATTCCTGGACAAGTCTCACGAAGCAGCATCAAGGATACCGCCGCGGTCAAATTCCTTCGATCATTGTTCCCGCACTGGCTGAGGTTTTGGAAGAGGGTGCGCATCCTCAACCATATATCCATAGACCTACGCGTCACAGACTGCTTGGATCTTTGTTATGGGTGATTATTTCAACCACGAGGCGACTTGATATCCTCACCTAGTCCCGGCCAGGACAGCATCCCATCGGGGGGGGGGGGCGCAAAATGGTCACCCTTTCGACTTCGGCTTGAGTCTGGATATTTATTTCCAGGCTTGTGCTTAAGCCAATGTGACAGGCAGTCGAGTCAGCAACTACTATGGGGAGCACATCAGCAGAACTGTACACGATGTTGCCGTAATTTCAAATGTCACTGCCAACAGTACTACGAAAATACCAGGGAGAGAGGACAAGGACGGCTGTAAAAGAGGATTGTTAGATGAAACGATGTTAATGGGTAACTTTTGGCTCCATTGGTTCCTGTTTCAGGCATATCCTCGCTTTCCATAGACCTAGACCCACAATGGCGGTGTTTTTGAAGCACAACACGCTTTACCTGCCAGGCTGTCCACGTATCGAAGCTTCCAGCATGGCCTTCTGCAAACCCTTCCAAGGTTCATCGTCAATGTCATCGAGCTGTGTATCCACGTAGCCACTGGGCGCCAGCGAACGGGGCAAAATCGTTAGGTATCGACCTGTGGTAACTGAATCAGTAAGTGTCCCTGTTGTTTCTTGTCCATGCTAATACCGTTGATGCTTGGATCACAGGCGACTCTCAGTACGGCCATCGTGCAATCGGCGATGTCTGCGAATTCGATGCCTTTTGAGATCAAGATGTCGATGATATGAGGCTTCATGAGTGAGGTCTTGGTGTACCTGGCAGGGGATGTGCTGTCAGCTCCACTTATGCTATGCACCTACTCTGTACCGCTATGGCGTCTTACCACGGGCCAATACTATTCACCCGGATGCCTTCCTGCCACGACGTACGCCTCGCACACGTCATGAGGCCTCTGAGCCCAAACTTGGATGTCTGGTACAGGAAAGAGCCAGGCTGGTCAAGGTGGGCGGCGACGCTACCCTTGATGATGATGCACCGATCTCGACCGGATCCCTCTGGGTGGAGACGGACATAATGTTGGGCTAGTTTAAATGTGTAGATGGAAGCGATAAGGTTTAGCTTCAGCATCGACAGAGTCGGCTTGCTGGGCTCGGAAGCAGGATCTGTGGTGCTTATGGTCAGCCAAGGAGGAGGGACTCCAGATCTAGTGTCGAGGAACAAGCCAAGACGGGCAGCGGACCTTTCAGGGCAAATATCTCATCCGGACCAGCGACGCCTGCATTGACGACTACAATATCGACGCTCTTCGCAGGAGACTTCGCAACCGCCTGTTTGAACATGTGCACCTGGTCTTCCCAGGAGTTTGCATCAATCTTGACGAATTGGGCATTGCTGGCGACGTACGGTCAGTAAATTTGACCCCAGCCATGGTGCGAATCGAGGCATTGGAAAGTGTGCATCCAGATCGGCGTAACATAGGGGTAATGGAGGGTGTCATTCAAACAACGGTTTTGACTCGAGAGTCACAAAGGCGATGACTGTGCAAGCATAAAACGACGCTTTGGCAGTACGTTCTGGCACACTATCCCTCCCAACGTCAAGTACATGCCGTTCTGTCGCATCACTCCATTTCCCGATGGCACCATAGCGCAGGATCGAGCACCCACGGTCCTAGTTCCCCGATGAGCCTTTGGCCCCTGTCCTCATTGATGTCGCCGATGGTCACAAACGCCCTGTACAATGCGCACACTCAGCCCACCTGAACACGTTCTGCTGGCTTCCCACTTACCCTGCCGCTACAAACGCGCGCGCATGGTTCTCGCCAAATCCGCTCGCACCTATGCTCAATACTGGATCAGTCCCATTCCAAGACATGTCTGTGCCCGCCATGCTAGAACAGGGGGCCCTCGCACCTCCCGTAATGATCACGCTCTTGTCTCTAAGCGTCGTCGTGTCAGGCTTAACTGAAACATCGACCAGAGTGTTGGTGTATGCAGACAAAGGCATTGTACTTCTTGGTTTAGCAATTTGGTTTGATTAATGACCACAATTGAAATTATCGATAAGACGTCGGGAATCCTGTGCCTCCTCCACTTCTCTTCCTCTCGACAAGTGCCTTCATTTTATGTATACTTGACAAAGAAGATAAGAGTCATCGTCGTATCCACACCTGGCAGCCTGAACGATGTGGCATCAAATAGGCCCGGAAAATAAGAAAATAAACCCAAGGCGCTATTCCCGGTTCCGCCCCGACCGCCAAGTTTGATTCGCGTGAGTGGGGGAGAAATTCGCCCAAGGGCTAAGGCCACATGGACGTCAAAGGAGTCAGATACTTGGAAGTATCCCATGCTGCACTCGAGCCCGGCCTCAACCAGCCCCGGCATTAAAGGTCTTTCAGCCTTTCTTATGATCTCAACAGAAATCCCCCTCCGACACAGGCGAATAAATGAACAGCAGCAAAGCAAGATACGATTAACAAATTTACATTCCGTTGTCACCACAACTAGGTCACTCAATGCCAGTAGACTGCTTGAGAAACATGCCGTATACAGGTAGAGAAGCCATTCTGGCCACGGCCAATATAGACCCCGAGCTCCAAGAGGTCCGTCCATCAGATCTTGGGGTTTTAAGTTCTAATCTCACAAAGGCTTTATAGTTTCTGGCAAGGGCAAATCTGCCACTGCCCAACTACAGCGATATTGCCGCCTTCAAGCAAATTTCTCTCCAGCGCAATAAAGACGCCCGAAGGACCTTAGGTGAACCGCCGGCTGGAGTCAAACAGACCGAATTGCAATACACCACCGAGGACGGCAGCAAGCTCCGTGCGAAGCTGTATCAGCCAACTGACCCGCCGTCCGGTGGCAGTCCTCTGATCGTCCTCTTTCATGGTGGAGGCTTCTGTATTGGGGAGCCGGAAGGCGAAGAGCAAACTGCGCGCAACTTCGTCCTGGCATTCGGCGCCACATGTGTTTCGCCCTCCTATAGACTCGCACCAGAATTCAAATTTCCCCATGCTCCCAAGGATTCATGGGACGCTCTGCGGTGGGCTGCCGCGACTTCGACAACCTGGGGTGCAGACCCATCGGTAGGATTTATTGTGGGCGGAACCTCGGCTGGTGGAAATATCGCAGCCATTCTCACTCATCTCGCCCGCGACGCGAAGCTTTCTCCTCCTCTAACCGGCCAGTACCTCGCGGTTCCATTGGTGGTGCCGCCCTCGAGGGTTCCAGTGAAGTACAAGGAATGGTTTCTATCATACGAGCAGAACAAGAACGCACCAGTTCTGCCTGTCGCGGCGATTAGTATGTTTAATGCCGCTTATAATGCAGATGATGACGATAGCATCCTATACGCCACCTTCAATCACCCTCGGGGACATAAAGACCTCCCACCTGCATTCTTCCAGATTGCCGGTATGGACCCGCTACGCGACGATGGGCTTCTCTATGAACGGATCCTTCGTGAAGAGAATGGTATCAAGACTAAGCTCTATCTCTATCCTGGCTTGCCACATATATATTGGACCTTCTTCCCGTTCTTGAAAAGTAGCGAGAGGTTTAGGGTGGAGCAGATTGAGGGCATGGGCTGGCTCCTGGGCAAAAATCCGGATTACTCTCTTTTACAGACGAAGCCTGTCATGATGCTGACATAGACGAGGGTTATGGAAAATAGAAGTGAGACTTTCCAGCTAGGTTGGCTTGGTCCTTGAGTTGCAAAGATTAGATCTGTCACATAGACCTGAAAGCGTACTCGTAGACAGAAGACTGGTAGGGAGGTCCACTCGTTCTCATTTATTTCAACATGATTATAAATCTACGTGGCAGGACCTGCCTGCAGACAACATCTCACTCATTTTGTTCTCGAGCCTAGATACGGCCCCAAGTTTTCATCAAATTTTTCCTGTTGCGCTTCCCAAGGAATCCGCGACGGGTTTTCGAGGAAACACATTTGCTGCGGACTGAACTATGCCTAATAGGCACCTCGATTAGTGCCATGAGAATAGAATATGCTTAAAAACGCCTATCCCTGCTCTATGGACAGAGCGCCTACCCTTAGTATCGAAAATAAAACGTAACATCCCTAGATCTTGCGACTGTTAAAAGACTTTATTTCATTCCCTTGTATCACTGTAAGAAAGCCCTAGCCTAATAAGGAGGAAAGAGTCCCACTACTAACTCTATTAATATCGCGGCCGAATGGTTCTTCGCGGCTTGAATCACATCACAGGATCCGATACTAATAAGACGAACAGAGTGAAGCATATAATGTGAGATTTGAGTCTGCTTTCAATGTTAGGGTTCTATGGCGTAAAATGACTAACCCATTACTTAGTAGGTTCGATAGATCCCAACCCGCGAGGGGACTGTCTTGATATAAACACCGGCCGAAACACGATTCCGCCGACTGCGATACTCTTATTGATCCTCATAAACTATTTAGCGGCGACCTCTGCATCCATCGCTTTTACATCGATGGAATAGCTCGCTGGCTCTTCCTTCTCCGCGCAGTCGGTCTTTTCTAGCGGCGACACACCGAGCTTCATAGCCTCCTCGCTTGTAAATGTGTCATAATAGTCGACATCGTCGTATTCGCCAAGACCTTTGGGTGGGAATACCTTGTTGAGTCCAAGGTAAATGGTAAAGCTAATGGCCAGCCCAAGCGGAAAGGCAAGGTAAAACATTTCAGTGCACGCTTTCGGTATCGTCACGCTCTTGTTCACATTTCCAACGAATCCAGGTAGCTGAGGGGCCCAGCCACAAACCCAGGCCGCAAAGGCGCGCGGATTAACGCCGCGGAAGTAGTAGTAGATACCTGCTGGAGATGGCGAGTATAAGTCGGACAACTTCATCTTGCGGGAGCGGATAATGAAGTAGTCGCAGATTTGTATACCACACATCGGCCCAAGGAAAACGGAGTCTTGATTGAATATTATTAGTAGGCTTTTCTTGGTCGTTTCAACAAAAGGAAAAGCAATTTCAGACTTACAGGCACCCATAACACTGATGAAAGTTCCGGCCGAGGCGAGTAGTTCCCATGGACACATGGCAATGGAGATAATGAGAGCTAAGTATGCTCCTCGTCTAATGTTGAAGTACTTCGGGAACAATCCAGCTAGGTCCATTCCGGCAGAGAAAGCGTTGTCGATCGTATTAATCGCAAGCTGGCAAACCACAAGTCCACAGCCTCCGAAGAAGGCGGCTGCTCGTGATTTAGCGTTGTAATCGGCATCGAGCCAGTGGAGGAGGAGGTCAGGTGGATTCCAATAAGCCTCACCGTAGAGTTGAATAGACGCTGAGCTTGTGAGACAGCCGAATAGAGGTAGAATGGTTCCCAAGGTGAGAATAGAGAACCACTGGCCGAAAATCTGATCGCCTGGTTTGCGAGCAAATCGAGAATAGTCGGTTTGATTGGTGAGTCCGACAGCAATACCTCCAATAACTGTGGTTATGCCCTGCACGATGGCCCAGCCTAATTGGCTGCCGGATTGTGCCTTTGCAGGCGCTGAAAGTAGAGGACCGCCGCCGCCGGCTGCAGACAGGACATAGGTCATCATTGAAATGAGTGTAACAACAGAGATGAGGTTCATGACGAAGAGTAGTCGCCGAGTCTTCTCAGGAGGAATATAGAGCATGGGTATGGTGATAATATTGTACACGATCCACCCAGTCAATAGCTTTGTCGTGGTATTGGCAGATTCGGGGAGCGTGTTATGCATGTTGTGAAAAGAGGGAAATATAGAGCTGAGCACCGCTGAGACACAAAGGCCACCAGTCCAGGATTGAACGCAGAACCAGGTTAGACTGAGAACGATGCGCTGCACGATAATGATATAGGAGCCCCATACACCCCAGATGCCGCGCGATAGGACTGGAAAGCCAATATGCCAGGTTGCTCCGACCATGCCATTGCAAATCGCGACCCCAGAGATAATAATTTTGCCAATGATGACTGCGATCATAGTCTGCCAGACCGACAAACCGACTGCAATGAGGGCTGCACCAAGCTGCCAGTTGCTCAGCGCAATCTGATTGATGGCCCAGAATGATAGGTAGGCCCAAGTATCCCAGAGGCGGCGCGAGGGAGGGAGTGGTCGAATGTCATCGTTGATCCAGATCGAGGATTCACCTTGAAGGTGGAGGTGGAAGGGTCGTGCCCTGAGACTTGGTATCTTCATTGTCGACAGTTTAGATGGAAAATCGAATATATGGTGCGGTGACTGGCTGCCCTTCGACGGGTTGTGTCGGAATGTAAGAATTGACCACTTTATGGATTGGCTGCGTGCTTTGATCCTGTCTCGACGGGCTGACTGGTCATTGTATACACGCGATGGCAGCACCTCACTAAGTAGGACATTATCAGTTGCCTAGAACGCACTATAACTACGAGATAGGGAACTCTGTTTGAAGATATGGACTTGGTGATCAGACTGCTCTTTTCGCGATGAGTCGCAACTCGAGGGGGGTTCAAGACCCACTCAACATGCGCCTAGATCGGCACCGCAGTTGGCTTCTGTATCTCGCCCGCAACTTGTTACCCCAGAGGCAAACAACCCCAGCAGCCGTCTCACTACTGGAACCGTGCAAATCTAACCATACCGCGCCGTTGTTGGTAATTTTGATGACTTATCTCGGTTAATAAACAGCCAACGGGAACGGCGCAAAGTCGGCGGATTTCAGCGACATGCCTATCTACACCTATCTCTAATGATCTAGAGCCAATCATGGCCAGCAGAAAGGCAAGGAAAGGCCCACTCTCACCTATCTCCAGAATCTCATGTGTAAGGCTCGGCGTGGTCGACTATGCAATACCGAAATCTGGGCTCGTGGATTTTACTTTGATTTCCATATTCAGAGGCCATCACTGAATTACACACACTCAGATGTCAACGATATAACAAAACTATTACTAGTCGAGCCTACCTAACCTTATCTCCAACCTATCTTGGTTGTAGTGGCCCGGCTGTCGCTGCTTTCGGCTTGGTGTCGTGCATAATGGCCGTCTCTAGATTGATTAGACTGGACTTGATGAAACGTATTTTCATCAGAGGTTATACTAATATGCCGTTTGCGAAGGCCAGCTCCTCGTAGAATGAGGACAACACCTACAAAGTGAAGCAATAATGGGTTCAATTAGGACAAAACGCGCTCTTAGGATCGGAGTGGACGTCGGAGGCACAAATACGGATGCTGTGCTTCTTGACTTGGACGCGGTCCATCAAGAAAGTCGCGGAGTGCTGGCGTTTCACAAGACACCTACAACAAGCCCTAACGTAACTGACGGCATCGAAACGGCAGTAAGCAACGTCCTACGGCAGGCTGGGAGGGACTGCGTTTCCGAAATCACCTGCCTTATTGTGGGCACAACACACTTCCTCAATGCCGTCATCGAGCGCGATGGACGTCGATTGTCGAAAGTCGCAGTGATTCGACTATCAAAGAGTTTTACCAAAGACATCCCGCCGTTTTCAGACTTTGCTCCCGTGTTGGCTGACATTCTCCATGGCTACCACGGTTTTATTGACGGAGGCCTTCACATTGACGGCTCTCAGGAAGCTCCGATTAATAAGGAGCAAGTCCTAAAGGAATGCGACGCGATCGAGAGGCTGGGCATCAATGCCGTTGTCATCTCGGGCATCTTTTCTCCAATCGACCAGCACTTCCACCAAGAGCACATCGTTCGCGACATCATGCGACAGCGACTTCCTGATGTGGATATTGTTTGCTCATCTGAAGTCTCGAACATTGGTCTCTTAGAAAGAGAGAATGCTTCCATATTAAATGCGTCAATCATGAAGTTTGCTCGGCGCACGATCCGGGGTTTCCGTGCTGCGATGAGACGTTTGGGGCTCGACTGTACCCTATTTATTTCTCAGAATGATGGCACGGTTATCGATGCCATGTCTGCCGCAAAGCTACCCATCAAAACCTTTTCCTCTGGCCCGGCAAATTCGATGCGAGGGGCTGCATATCTCGGCCTTGGACGCATGGGATTGCAAGACGAGGAGCGTACTGCGACTATAGTGATTGACGTTGGCGGGACGACGACCGACTGTGGCGTTCTGTTACCATCAGGATTTCCTCGGGCGGCCTCTGCTTACGTCAACGTGGCAGGAGTGACAATGAACTTTAGCATGCCTCATCTAGAATCAATCGGCCTCGGCGGAGGGTCGATCATCCGCGAAAGAGGGAATAACGTTTCCATAGGGCCGGACTCGGTTGGATACCAGCTCACTACCAAATCGAAGGTATTCGGTGGCGATACTTTGACGACTACTGATATCGCGGCCGCTGGAGGTCTTGAGATCGGAAATCCAAAGTTAGTCGACTACGTCACACCTGAAACGATACAGTCGGTTCGGGCCAGGACAAAGAAAATGCTAGAACGTGTTATCGATCGCCTGAAACTTACTCCGGCGCCCTTGCCGGTTCTCCTGGTCGGTGGAGGCTCTGTCGTCTGTCCGCTAGAGCTCGACGGCGTTTCTCAAGTAGTGGTCCCGAAATTCCATTCCGTGGCCAATGCTGTCGGTGCTGCAATCTCAAGAGTCTGTGGTTCAGTAGATGCTATTTACAGCATTTCAGATATGCCTTTGTCGAAAGTTATCGAGGATGCAAAGGCCAATGCTGTTGCAAATGCAATCAAGGCCGGAGCCGACCCAAACACCGTGAGTGTGGTCGACATTGACACCCTCCCGATACCGTACGTTTCTGGACAAATTCGAGTCGTCGCTAAGGCTGTTGGGGATTTGTCGCTCGACTATGTTGCAGACAGTAAACCCCTCCCTGAGGCGGAAGATGAGGCGGAAGAGGGCTTTACTGAGCAAATGAAGGACGCATCGCTGTCCTCCAAGGAGGAGCGCAGTGACGGCAAGACCGATTTCGACGCGTATCGGCCACTTGTCAAACGGAATCCAGATTCCGGCGTTAACGAGTGGTTTGTTTCAGAAACTGATCTCGAGTGGCTGAGCATAGGATGCTACATCTTGGGATGTGCCGGTGGTGGTTCGCCAAAGGCCGAATTTCTCAAACTCCGAGATCAACTCCGAAGAGGTGGTACCGTTCGCATCATTGATAGCTCGTCGCTGCGGGATGATGCCTTGATCTACTGTAAGCTCGGCGCATTCCCTTATTGCCTCTGTCATTCTCTAACATGTCCACAGGGGGTGGTATGATGGGATCGCCTGCAGTGTCAATCGAGAGATTGAACTCGTCAGAATGCGTAACGGCAGTTGCAGACCTGATGGAATATCTGGGCCACAGATCATTCGATGCCATCATGGGCCTGGAAATCGGAGGAGCTAACGGTCTCGAGCCTTTGCTGATCGGGTCTTCTCAAGCATTCGATAGACCGGTCATCGATGCAGACTGGATGGGTTTGCGCCACACCTTCGGTTTCGCGTACCTGTCGAGTAACATACTGACATGAGCCCTAGGTCGAGCATATCCAACATATTGGCAAACGACAATTGCGGTGCATGAAAGTGGACAGCTGACACCATGCGCCATTGCTTCAGGCGACGGTAAAACCATCATCATGACGAAATCACCTGACGATGAGATAGTGGATCGTGCCCTGAGGGCGTCTTGCTCGGAAATGGGATCCAGAGTGGGTATGGCAGCCAGGCCAACAACGACTGACCGGGTGAGGGCGTTTGGGGTTACCAACACCCTATCATTGGCCTGGCGCATTGGTAGGACAGTAGCGCGTGCTCAGCAGGAAAGCACCATCCATACTGTTGCTGAGCAAGTTATCGACGAAGTTGGCGGGCCGACAACAGCGAAGATCCTGTTCCGAGGAAAGATAACGGCGGTGGAGCGAACAGTCTACAAAGGTCATTCTTACGGGGAAATCACCATCAGTCAAACCGATAAGGACGAGGAAGAACAGACCCACGAAAGTGCGGCAGTTGCTCAAGGTGGTGTTGTCAAGATTCCGTTCAAGAACGAGAATATATATGCAAAGCACATTTCCGATGATAGAGCGGAGACATACCTAGCAACAGTGCCCGACCTGATATCAGTTCTCGACACACAATCTGGAGGCGCCCTCGGCGTTCCGGAATTTCGATACGGACTGTTGGTGACGGTGCTGGGCATTACCTGCTCGCCACGATGGTCAGAAACGAAAAGGGGCTTGGAGTATGGTGGACCGGAAGCATTCGGATACAACATTGAATACAAACCGCTGGGGGTGTTTGTTGAGCCCAAGAGCGTGGTTCTTGAATACGCCGACATCAGTGAGCTACGTAGCCAAGAGGGAGTGTCGATACTCTAGGCTGCGTATCACGTCTGGTTACCCATCGTCAAAGCTCGAGGGCAAGAGTAATGAACTTACAAGAGTCTATCCGATTGTAAATTCTCAACAAGTGTTAATACATGGGAGCGGCTACCGGAGCCTCTGTTACAAAAGTGTCCGAACATGAAGACGGTAGACTTAAATCTGTATACTGTGCAGCCAGAACCCTCGTTTCCTCCATGCGAGTCGATCATGAAGTCATTTTGCCGAAATGGAGGCACAGCTCGAAGAGGTTACACAATGCCTTGTCCTTTCGAGGTCCGATCCACGTAACAACGCATCGTAAATCGGGCGACGCTGAGCATGTCGGCTGTGACTCGAGGGGAGGAGGTTGATTCCTGAGGGCCCCGAGCTACCGTTAGACTCTGAGCTTCTGATTTTTACCAGGACGCCCGAGGGTTGCAACATCACAACGGCCTGTCCCGCGACTGTCCTATCCATCTTTTACGGGTCACGTGTACAATGTGCCACCTAGTCACGTGTCCATTTTGCATCCTTATCACCTTTATCCAGCCATCCCAACAACATCACCAACTCTCTTTGCACTACCAAATGCCCACTGGAACCATCCACTGGAACTGTATTTCATACCATAGACCCCTTATCCCTTAATATGTAACGCTACAGAGAGCCGAGGATATATCATTTCTTTTGATAATGTCTCTAGATGCATCCAGCGCGATGCCCGAGGACCAAAGGCCTGCGCCAATATACTATGCGCCACGCAGGAAACTCGCGTTCGTTATTCCCCAATTCGCCGTTCTCTTCTACAGTTGGTTTTTTGACGGAACTTTGAAATGCTGACAACTCGCACCAGGTGCTCAAGATGCCACACTAAAAGAATAAAGTGCCTTGGAGGTGAGTCTAGGTTGCTGGCAGTCCAGTAAATCGCCAGCTAACTTAGGCTCCAGGTGCGCCATGTAGGAATTGCACACTTTCTAACTCGCCATGTATTTTCCCAACGCAGCGCAAGTCGCGCAATTCATTCACTCAGCCAAGTCCTGGCCTACCATCCAACAGTCTTCATGAGAAACAAACAGTAATGTCATTTGTAGTCGACGGAGTTTTGGCCCCTACGGCCTCGAAACCGGGCAACTATCGTCGCTCAGAAAAGGACTTCAGCTCAAACCCGTCTAGCCATAGAAACCAGGCTTCGAGACAGACTTACCGTGCCAGTCCTTCCTGCCGGACATTCATTGAGCAGTTTGTCGAGTGGACGGCGGTGCAAAGACTCCAGCTCACACCGTTTGACGATACTTCTTTCGATCCGGCATGGGCTTCGCTAGGCCACTCAGAGTTTGGTCCACTGAATCCTGGATTGGAGATATCCATTGAAACCGAAGTTTCTCGTCCTTCGGCTACATCAAATTCTAATAAACCAATAAAAGTTCATCTGCCGCCCTACAACCATAGTATATACTTGATACAGTGCATCGAGGTCGCGATTGGCCACGATCAACACTACTTTCGGCGACGACATCTTCGCTCCAAGGTCCACCAAATGTATCAGAACCCGGAGTCTGCTCAAAGTAAAGATCAAGGATGGCTGTGTTATTGGCTTGCCGTGCTTGCACTCGGGGAGCTCTATAGGGGCAACAGGCCTGCTGCCAGTGCTGATCATCCTCTTGAAATTAACCGCCGGTCATCAGATGCTAGCAAAGATCCACCAGGGGGGGAGTACTATCACCAGTCCGTTGCCTTTCTTCAGCAGGTAGCTGAAAATCCCGATCTACAGTACATTGAGACTCTATGCCTGCTGGCCATGTATGCCTTCTCGATGGACAAGATAAATACCGCCTATATGTACAACGGTATCAGTATGCGCGCAGCGCTCTCACTGGGCTTGCACCGAAGTCCCTTGGATTTCCCATCGGAGCGCTCTGATTTACCTGTGGCGGAGCTCGAATACCAGAGACGAGTATTCTGGACTGTTTACTATCAGGACCTGTAGGTGTGTGGTAGACGAATTTCGTCGGTGTGAACTAACGTTGCCCTCAGGCTTACCACAAGCACGACAGGCCGCCCATGGGGAATTTTAGATGACGAAATCACCATCGAATATGCAGACTCCAGCCGTCTTGTTGGCGACTCACTGTTAGACTTTTTCGATTCAGATGAGTCCAATGCGCATCTGGAGCTCATGCGTCTGAGAGGCCAGGCGTATTCTTCCTTGTACGGTTACGCCGGTACTGCGATCAACCCCTATTCCCATATTTCTCTATTCAATTTTGACCTGGGAAACACATTGTCACAACAACACCTTGACAAGATGGATGAATTCCACCAAGGTTTAGTCGCCTGGCAAAAGGAGCTTTTGGGGAAGCTGAAGCTTGTCCGAAGCTGGGATGGCTCGCTGTTGAACTTGAATCAAGCCAACGCCAGCCTACACCTCATTTATCATCAGGTCCGCTCTTGACATCATGCAAGCTTCCTTCTCATACTTACTGATTTGTACCAGACGATTCTGGTGTTGCTTAGACCAGCCCTCGTCAACATCCACAATGACAGATTCGATGCACGCAGTAAGGGCCTTGCGAGCATGATTGACCCCTTTCCTGGATCCAAAATCATCCTACAGTCATTTTATACTGCTTCTCTAGAATCTGCTCGTGAGACTGGTAGGATATTGGAATGGTTACAACACCAGGGCACTTTATGTTGGTTAACCTGCAATTTAGTTCACAAGCCTCGATAATGTGGATGCTGACTGATTACAAACCGCCTATAGCGATCTACTCCTATTTCGATGCCAGCTACGCCTTCACTGCAGCCATTTCCCTCCATCTTGCGAGGATGATACGTCCATTCGCGTATCCGGACCTGAACGCCTTCCTCTTCACGGAAGATAACCAGTCTATGTTGGACACAGTCCTTCGCATTCTTCGCCTCCAGAGCTCGTCGGGCAACATCCCTGCCAAGTATTTCGAGAAGCGGCTGAGACAGCTGGAGAACAATCTTTCAGCACTGCAAACCGCGCTTGATAATCACGTTTGTTTGGACGAGCTCAATTTTGAACTTGACTTTATGGATGTGGGGATGCCTTCTTTGGCTGGGAACATTGACAAATCCTTACACGTAGGCTCATGATCGACTGGTCTTATATTAATCTGCATCATTCAAGAGACTGCCAAAGTGGCGGACGATGTTACGAACCAGAGGGAAGGTAGTACGGACGAATAGGATAAAGCACAGAAACGATGTCCATCTTCACCCAGATGAGTCGGCGTTAGGGGGCTACACCTGTACTAGGGGTGTCGTTGCCTTTTGGAGGATCCTATTCCGTCTTTCGCTGCTCATGCAAAATAAGGATGCAATGAACTATAGATTGGTTGAGAGGAAGGAGAAATACTATTTTAAGTTCGACCCCTCCAGGTGCGGCAAACACAGACACAAACATTTGACAGGTAAAGCATCTCTTCCTACAAGTGTCTTAATGCACTGAGTGCGCCATTTCGCCCTTGGTGTTGCAACTGTATAAAGTACGGAGGCTTTCTAATGTTTTCACAATGCATTCAACTTCATCGCCACTGACAAGCCAGCTCATAATTTACTCTCTTTGACGGCTTCCCCAAAAAGGATCTTCGAGTTGAAGACGATCCTTGCCCTACAGAAGAATCCTTTAAAGTGGACTATCGCAAAGGTCCAGCGCTGTTACCAGGCAGCACTGCCTCGCATCCGAGACCTGTCACTTCTGTTCGACGTCGCAGCCGTCTAACATTATGCCCGATATGATTGTAAAGTCCTAATGGTATGATCTTGAGAGGACAAGTCTAGAAGGTGGGCACAATCAGAACTTCAATTTTTGCTCTACGTTCGCATCTCCAGGTAGCTCACCTCTCTCTAACCATATAGTATATGACCTCCTTCGCTGCGCCATCTTGTTCGCTATTTATGCAGTCCCTCATTCTCCAGTAAAGTGACATTTCACTCTCCCGTTGAGTCCCACACATCTTGCATCGTGCCTCCTCAGCATGAATCACGCCCTCAGCCGCACCCTCTTTCCCTTTGCCTCACGACTCCTCAACATGGATCACGCCTTCACTGATGCCTTCCTTCCCCTTGACTTGGGCCCTATCAGAGAGGCTCATTCTCTCTCCACAATCTCCCCAGCTGTGTCCTGTAGCTTTGCCGTTTAGGGTTCGCAAATAGAGACAACATTCAGACAACACAAACCACAAGCACAGCTTTACAATCCTCCTCTCTCAGCAAGCGACAGAGATGTTGCTATTTTACATTCCCTTGTCGTTCTCCAGAACATTGCTGACAGGGCTCAATTACCAAAGAGTCTCCATACAACCACCAGAGGTATGCTTTTCATCTCCAGGAGTGGTGATCCTCTCAGCAAACGAGTGAGCCCAACCTCGTCTTTGGCGGCGGCGAGAGCCTCTTTCTCATACTGACCAGTGACGATGCCAAAGATGGCATCCATCCCTTAGCGTCTTGTTCTTTGCCTCAGGTACAAAATACCTTACGAAGACTGCGCCCATGAAGAGCCAGACAAGCGAAGAAAAGATACATGCCCCAGCCAATGCCCCTAACCATAGGAGGAACGACGAATGCAACGATAAAGTTATTCATCCAATTCGATGAAGCGCCAATCGAAACCCCTTTTGCACGAATAGAAAGGGGGAATATCTCTGATCATAGATGTCAGCCTATCACTGGCCTATACTATCTAGAGTGGCACTCGAGAGACTATGATTGGAACCTTCCTGCCCTCAACACCACTGTTCAGAAAGTACAGCATCATTTATTTCGCTCTGCTTTGTTTGATGCTGTGGACCCCCCCGGTGAAGGACATTTGGTCGTTCCAATGGCAGTGCCTTACTGCCATTGGATATTGAAACACCAGGACAACCTTCCTTCGAGGCGATATTTCCTTCACTCGATCATGGCGATCCGATCGAAAGCAAAAGCCTGCGAATTACGCATAATATTTGCCAAGAATATCTCCCGAATGGTTCCCGAGCCAGTGGATCAAGTGAACCAGAACGCCAAGCCTCGGCTTCAGATGAAACTTGATTCTAGCTTTGGTGCCCTCAGAAAGTAACCGACTCAAAGTCTTTTCCACTTTATTGGTGGTTCAATGCAGGATCCGCCAAAGGCTCCTATTGAGTTGAGCATCACCACGAGGGCTATATCAAGGCATAATCGACCGTAATTTATAGCGCGATCGGTTGGAGGGGAAAAGATCCGGGAGACGTTGGTCGCTACGGTGTTTATGCACCTCTAGAGAGATTGAAAATCAGCCAGACTGACAATTTTGCCTTTACCAGCTTATACGTTTCTTTACTCATTTCGCTGCGGTTTTCTTACAAGACAACAGCGCAATCCAAGGGGCATGCCTGTGATTTTCGTAGGGATTGGTAGCATGGCGATTGCAATGTTAATGGATAATCCATATTTGAGAAAGCTATCACAAGTTGCACCATCAAATGTTCCTTGACTTAGAGGGGCCATTCTTCTGGACACCTCATAATGATATCCGGGAGTAAGAGCAAAAATCCTCAACGCCAGTAACGCAAGATACACTGCGTTTCGGAAGATACCCAGCCACCCATTGATGATACATATGGGTAATCAGAGCTCCACTGTCATTAACGACATGAAGGCATCTTCTCTGTTACTAAGCGGTTGCCCCAACCACTGGGCATGTTGCTCCCTGCGGCGCGTTGGCCACATTTGGATGGGCGTGGACTTTGCCCTTGTGATGGCCCAATTGGGCATTTGTTACGGGGCAGACATCGCCCTCCTTCGCATTCTCCGTCGATGGGTGGTTCGGGGGAAGCACACTGGAGACAGTCCCTACAACAGGGCAGATGGCTTCGTCCATGGCCTGTTGCTCAGGTCGGCTCACGATTTTAGTGAGGGCGGGGCACTGTTCGGCGTTTGAAAGATCTGAGGTATTGTCGAAGATACCCGGGTGTTTGTGAAGATTACGGTGATGATCGGTGGAGGCTTTGGTCACAGGGCAAACGAGTCCCGGCTGGTTCATATCGAAGTCAGGATGCTTCGGGGGCAAGAAGGTATTTGTTGTGCCAACCACGGGGCAGACATCGTCTTTAGGAGCCATTCTGGAGAGTCGCTGAGATAGGTCCAATGTGATCGGAGCAAGAGGTATAATCAAGGTATTGTATTCAGTTCAAACGAGTGAAGAGGTCGTCAAGAGAGATGATGGAGGGCGTGACCATAAACAAAGAGGAGGGCCAGTGAGGGACTGCCAATGACGTAGTACCCGTTGGTAGCCACATTCCATTTCTCCATGGGGCATCGATATCAGCCAATCACAATCTGACATTTGCTAATCAGATATCAGCCTGGCGAAACACGTGACTGAATCCACATGGTGCTGCTCTACCCTAGTCGCGTCACCTGACTAGACAGACCACAAAGCTAATACATTTAAAGTTAGCTCACCATGCCGTTTTAACAGGAAAAAACTCTGTCTTGGCCACCAGTTTCGGGCTTCACCATTCTCACTTTCGTCCTCAACGTTGCCGTATTCACGAGGGTTATCGTTGCATGTGCATGGCACCAGCTCATGTATAATGAAGCTATTCCGATATAACAACTTGTCTCTTTGGGGATCTTCATCTTCTTCCTTCGAACCCCACCTCTCCATACTTGCATACACCCTGATTCAGGAATAACAGCAGGCCAGCGTTGTTAATTTCTTTGGCCCAAGTGGCGTCGGCCCTATCTCCACCTCTACATCAGTCAAGAGTATCTCCATAAGATTCTAGTCGATGCATATGGTAAGCGGCGGGAAGATCTTCAAAGCTCCGCGATATCATGGTTGTTATTGCTTGGTTTCCCGTTGCTTGCTGCATCCTTAGCGTTTGCCCACCTAATAGTGAAAGCTTGATCTCTCTTCTCCTGACCTGTAAGTAATCCACCGACGCACAATACCCTTCGTCGATTTGGGAACCAAAACACCAGCCAAAGTATCAGAAGCTGTTCACAAGATGTTCTCGACACTCCGCCAATGGGAGCGCATCCAGGGCCAGGACGCTCGAATCGTAAAGAGGAGACCAGCTATCTAGTTTACGGCCTCCGGTTTGCGGATGGGGCAGCGGGGGGGCAGATTATTACAGCACCTGTGGCTTAGATTTGAATCTGGCAGAACAAGATTTATCCTTGCGTCTCACTGTTTGATACCGGCTCCATCATCAGGCAAATCACCATCTTGAGAAATTTGGAATCTGAGTAATCCACAGAGCTTGAAGCGGAAGTATTCATTGACGATTACTGAGTACCATTTCAAATCACCCTCAAAGCGCCTAACAGCACGACTAAGTCCCTTGAATTTGGATCTCTAGGGGGAATCTCCAAAACCTTGGATGTCATAACAAAGTCGGAATGATGAAGTATCTTGATCAACCTGCGGTCTGTTGAACCCCCTCTTCGGACGTTTCTCTGGAAGATCAAGAATTTGATCTTAACTGCATCAGAAGAGGCCTTTCTCAACCAAACTTGTCCCACCACACGAATAAGCATCCCGTTGGCGATGTCTCAACAAACTGGGTTTCAAACAGGTACAGGGGGAGAGCTATTTCTAACATGCCCGGAGCTTGCTTTTTGGGCTGCCTCTGCATGAAATTGGGTCAATTTTTGGCCGCAACTGATCGCTGCTGCAGGGTGGAAGGGCATACAAAACAAAGCCACCGAGTGATTACCACCGAGCGATAACATCTTGGCCTGGGGTGCCAGACCAGACAATGTAGAAACACTTACGGAGACTGTTTAGGCCGTGATCAACAACTTTTCGGCGTTTGGCTTGCAGAGAGTCCATTTTCAAGAGGGGACTCCTGCTGGGTCCCAGTTTGGTGGAGGCATGTCTTGGGTCGCTGGCGGACTCGCGGGCTATTTGGACGAAGGATATCAACTCGGGCAATGTCTCCGGAACCATTCGGAGCAGCGTATCCCTTCCGCCAAGGCAATGCCAAGTTATTGGCACATTTGGCGTTCTTGGCATGGTTTGAAGATCAGGTTTCGCCAAGCTCGCCCTTCCACCAAGCACAACAGGACACTTCCCAGACCGTGTAGCATCATTCCCCCTTATGTGGGCACGCCATGGCTCTTGGGAGTAGTTGGCAATGGCGGTTGAACCAACCGCCTTTGAGGCTAATCCACCAGCCCAGACTAAATTGTAAGACTTGGTGTGCTTCAGACGCCGTCTTTGCGGCTTCTGCGCGTAGCCAAGCTCCCAGATCACTGCGTATCGATTCCAAGAGGAGCTTGATCGTCAGCGTTAAATGGCCTCTATCGAAGTCTCCAACAACCACTCTGGGTGTGGGACATGTTTCGGCATACGGAGCACTTCAGCCAAGGAATGCTTCTCTAAGGAACATGCTTCTCCCGACCGTGATTGTGTCCTCATACCGAATAAATCTCTGTATAATGTCTGGGTTCGCTTATCTGCTTCTGTTTTCATTTTAGATTTCTTGGATATTCAATCGAATTCGGGGCGTTTGCCACTCGCTATTTCCTTTCCTTTCCATTTCCTCGCCCTAACGTCCGCTGGCCGGACTAAAGCTGGAGCGACTTACCAACAAGGCTGCATCTCATGCCACCTTGGTTACTGCCAGCCAGTACCTGAACGATTTTCAGCAGGTGTTCTCTCGCACATCTGAAGCATCAGGCTATCTACTAGGCGAAAGATAGATAAAGACACGCACGCCCACGACAAAAACCAGAGATAACTCCTGGCCCTCTTCGCGAAATGGCAATAGAGCTCGACGTCAGTGAGCTCAACATTGTCATCTCCATCTTCGGATTCTTCATTCTTGCTTACGGAGCTATCTCAGTTAAGATCAAACAAAGATGGTACTTGGGTGAAGCTTGTAAGTAGCTTGGTGGTTATGTTCACCTGAGGAAGAACTACAGCTGATGAATTAATCAATTTGTAGTGCCTGCCATGGTCCTCGGCATTCTTCTTGGTCCGATTATAGCAAAGTGGCTGGACTCACGCCGTTGGGGTATGGCCATCATCGGGCAGGTTCCAGCGATCACACTGGGGATGACCCGCATAGTCATTGGTGTGCAATTGGTCATTGCAGGCTTTCAACTACCCGCACGGTATTTATACTTTCGTTGGAAGGAGATGGCTATCTGCTTACTACCTGTCATGACTGTGATGTGGCTTTGTACGACAGGATGCATGATGCTTGTGGTTCCGAAAGTCAGTCTACTCGCGGCCCTCGTCATCGGCTCGTGTGTTACGTGCACCGACCCCATCCTCTCCCAAGCCGTGGCAAAGGGGCCGTTTTCTGACAAATATGTGCGTCGAAACCTACGAGAACTAATCTCGGCCGAGGCTGGTGCAAATGATGGCTTCGGGTTCCCCTTCCTGATGCTCGCTGTTTACCTCATTCGCCATGCTGAGTCACCCGAGCTGACCCAAGAGATTGAAACCTCTCTACTTCAGCCAGAGCTTTCAACGGCTGGAGAAGCCCACCGCCTTTTCAGAAGGGTAGCGAATCTTGTCGCTCGAGCCTCAGAAGAGCAGGACACCATTGGTCGGCTTGGTGGAGGCGTGGGTAAAGCCCTCTCGAATTGGACTGTTGAAACCTGGCTTTACGTAGTATTCATGTCAGTTGCCTACGGGGCTATTGTTGGATTCGGCATGATGTTCTTAGCCAAGTTTTCTCTACGCAAGTATGCCATGCCACCCCTTGCGTTCATATTTATTTAGGATACTGACGAATGTTTACAGACGGTGGATAGACAGTGAGTCGTATCTGTTGCTTCCAACCGGTATCGGATTGTTCATTATTGGCACTTGTGGTGCGTTGGGCACGGATGACCTTCTTGCCTGTTTCGTTGCCGGTAACGCCCTGAACTGGGACGGCAAATATCTTCAGGAATCTTTGGCAAAACATGACGAGGTGAACAGTGTGATAGATGTCCTCCTCAATTTCGGGGGTTTCATGTTCATTGGTACTATCATTCCTTGGCGGGAATTCAATGACCCGGACGGAACAGGACTGACTTATCCCCGCCTCTTTGCTCTTGGAATTTTGGTGGTCATCTTCCGGCGGATCCCTGCAATCTTCATGACCTACAAGCTCATGCCCAAATGTGTCACGAATTGGAAGGAAGCGTTGTTCATGGGGTATTTCGGCCCGATTGGTATTGGAGCCGTGTTCTACGTCGAGCACACCCGCCATCTGTTTCCTGAACCCGGGGAAGCATTGACGGAGGAAGAAAACAACCTTACCAGGGTCATGGTCCCCGTTGTTTACTGGCTGGTGTTGTTCTCGATCTTCTGGCATGGCCTCTCAATTCCAGCTTTGAACCTCTTCTACAAGTGGAAGGGAGTGCAACCAGTACAGGATGACGAAGGTCCCGTCGAGGTTCGCCTGCTCAGCGAGAACGACCAACTCCCGAAGAACAGCACCATAGATCCAAATCGTCGCAGTGTTTTGGTGAATAACCGTTTCAGTCGCTCCTACAATACTGCCGAGCTCAATTTGAAAGCTGTTGAGGACTATCGACACCGCAGTCAAAAATTGGAAGCAACCTGGTACACTGGAAATGACAGACTGGAAGAGAAGTCTACTGGAGGTCTGAAGTGGTCAGAGAAGCCTTTACCAGGCAGACCTGTATATCTTCCTCATCCAAGAAACCTCCGTCCGTCAATGGTTTAAAGGCCCTGGATGAATCAGTGATCGTTGATCCGTTACGGTCTCCAGCCATTGCATTGGAATAGGCTTGAAGGGTCCCAAAGAAACATCTGAGATTTGATTTGATGAACGATGGAAATGAGCGCAGCGTATAGATGCTGCTGGATGGTGTAACAATGGCTAACTGCGACCTGTACACAGCCAGCCCGACACTCATTATTTCCGCAACTCATTAGCCCCCGAGCGAAGTCTGCACTCCTTGACAGCACACGATCATTAAAAGGCGAGAAGATAGAGACTATAAATAGAAGATAGAAAAAAGATTTGGAGAGAAAAAAAAAGACAGGGTTCCCAGGAGAAATACTGTTCTGTATCTTGTTCGGCCAGCAATCCAACGGCAACATTAAACACGTATGTTGAACCGAAATAATCGAATCCCTCCCCCAAGTAGTAATTTCTGTGGGCGAGGGAACATTATTACCGTGAAGGTAGCCCCCGAGGCTCGAATAAAAAGGGGTTACCACATTATCATCCTGCTTGTTTCCAACTTGTTTGACTTTTCTCGTCTATAGATTTTAATGGCTGCATATCATTATATTGTACATACCAGTCGATGCAGATGTGACGGGAGGAAATCAACGAATGCTCGCCCTGGCACCCACTCACATGCTCCCACCCGTGCACCATCACCCACCATATCGGTGCCTTGGAGGGACGGGGCTGCTTAGTCATCACACTGTTAATGGGCACACCAGCATCCCAGGACAGTACTACCACAATGCTACCGTTGAACTACGAAGTAAGTGTTTGATTCCGTTTTGAAATAATGAAATTTATAACATTGAGAAAAATCTTGGGTATCTATTCGTGGAATTACATCACAGTGGCTGATAGGCATTTCATGGGGCGCTAGTGGGAGGGGAGTTCACAATTTTCGACGGCATTTCTCGTCGAGTCGTCGGAGAGCTTCACTGACGCAGGATTACAATCCTAGTCTATCTACATGCCGATAATGACTATGCTAGAGCTGATATGGCTCTGAGCACCCGAGACCGAGTTCCTGGCTACTCACTCTGGCTGTCGTCCTTGGCTCGGCGATCTCGTTTTGGGATGTTACTCCTGCAGCGATGTCTGCACGCCCGCCGTAATTACTTAGTCGCTTTGACCCGCTTTTGGATCCCCGGGTTACGATCGCAGCCTTTCCCCCTATTCCCGCGCAAAGTTCAGGACCCCACCAAGTTTTAAGCATCCGCATTGAGACTTAACTGCTCGGGGACATTCGATGTGCGAGAGCAAGGATGTGTCGTCTTTCATTAAGCTGGCCGAGTGTGTGACCGTGAGACTGTTCCGTGCGCAAAATGGAAGGTTTGATTGAGCCTTGAGGTGAAAAATGTGCTACAACGCCTGAGCAAAGGCGAACCGGGACCTGTTGCGAGGCCTGGGCAGTCTATTAACATGGGCGTTCATTGTGCCTTCATTGAATGATTTTTTGGCAAAAAGAACCTTCACCGGACTTCAGGTTAAGAGCAGTATGGTTTTAGACTCTCGAAGCACTGTACTCCACGAAGCATGCATTTCTCCAGTGTCGCGTCTCCGCCAAACTTCTCGAGCTACCAATTCTGCCGTTTCCGCGTTCTTGAAGCCTGACCACGAGGCATATCTCATGCACCGGATGGCACGAGAACGGAGAGCACTCCCAAGAGCTTCACAAGCCGCAATGAAGCTTGGCCACACGATTACGCCCAATCTGATATCTGGGAAAAAACATTTATTGTTTTCGTGAAGGCTTTCCAGGTGAGTCAAGATGCTCTCCACGTAGTGTTGAAGGATCATAGGATTAGTCCCGCGTACGAAGCGAAAGAAGTAGACCAACAGTGCATGATGCATGACTGTCGCTGTGCTTGACTTGATGGCGTCTTCTGGAGTTGGGGTTGGATTTCTACTGGTGCCCATCTTAAGCGAAATAGACCGGTCGCCGGTGGCTTCGGTGGTTCCACACGGTGCTTGCCATCCACAAATTTCAGCTTCGAGTGCCGCTGCAGCTTGGACAAGGTCAGGAGGCATGAAAGGTTGAGCTGTTCCGTGGTGTTGAGGGGGATCAATCATCGCGACCATGTTTGTTGTTCTTACGATCAACCTCAAAATCGAGACCGGAATTCCATAGAGCTGGGAAAAGTCGTCTTCACTGGTGTCACAAAGTCCTAGGTCAGACATAATTTTTTGATCCGATGGCATGCTCGTTGAGTACGGAAATTCAGTAGCTGGAGTCTCCCTTGCCAGTGCCACCTCTTCCGCAAGCACTTCCTTCTTGCCAAGGGTCTCGAGGTACTGGTCCCGTGTTTGAACGAAGGTTGTCTGTTCGATGATTCTGATGTATGCGAAGATGCGGTGCAATTGTAAAGCATCGGCGGAGAATCGCTGTTTTTTTCGCCCAATCTGGGTGATGATGTCTTCGCATTTGAGGATAAAGAAATGTGAGTCCCACGGGTCGCCACTAATGATCTAGAGAAGACATTAACACTGTACAGTGCAAAATTCCATGGCATTGACGACGACAGGAAGACATACTCCAGCACAGATCAAGCTCATGGCACTGGCAAAGACCTCTTTATATTTCACTCTTTCGGGAAGTCCCTCCGATAGCGTCTGTAAATACTTTTGGAACGCCGTGCGGGCGATGTCCCTGTATTTCACGCCTCGGGAATACCAATATTGCGAGTTTTCAGCTTGCTCGGTAGATAACATTGGCTCCGTTCGTCCAGCAGTGGTAGTTGAAGAGCCATCGTAAAGAGTTCCTAGATGATAGCAGGTCAGGGATAGAAGGCTATACAATAACGAGACCCTGGCAAAGCTCGATTGACCCGTTACATCTAGCTCGCCATATGTGGCAAGAGCGCAAGGAACATGGATACCCTTCCACGGAGCCTTGGTCTGTGGTAGGCCCGAAAGTGAATGAATGACATAAGTAGTATAATGTGATAAGAGGAACCGCACATTTGCGGGTAGATAAGGCGAGTCATGGGTCAAAGAAGACACAGCAGGGTGCCTGAAGGATGTGTCAACCATGGTAGTTGATTGCTTTTCGAGGATGTCGATTGAAAATGGATTAACGTTAGATAACTCGATGCCTGTCACTTGTCAACTCGGCCAGACATTGTCAAATGCATCATGGATGTTCACCCTCAAAGAAAGAAGCATCGCTCATGTTAGCGTAGACTTCATCAAAAGTTTTCGCTGTTGACAGGATGGGGATAGTAATTTGCGCATTCATTTCATCGTTGAATGACGAGGACAGTGACCACTCCGGATCATCTCCCCAGGTCGCTGAGTCCAGTTCGAAGTTGGGGGAATAAGAGGCCATCGCGGAGGGCGGCTTATTCAAATCATCGAGAAGATGCCATGAAGATACGGCTTGAAGACGAAGAACCGAAAAGGGACCATTTGAAAGCTCCCAAACGGGGACGTGGTTGGTCACTCCCTCTGCCTGTTCGTCCAAATTCTCGAGAACCTCGTCAAGTTTCGTTGAGTCTTGCGAATGTGGCAGCTGCCTAACCAACTCATCAGATAATTGGGATCGGTATTGGGCTAATATAAAAGTAAGCCTCTAGCTACGACGACCGTGGGTCGCAGTCAACCTACTGTCGAATAATTCTGTTCGGGTACGACGAATTTCAGGCGAAGTGAATGCCGGCTTCTCTGACAAATGCCCATCAACTTGGTCGGGCTCCCATTTCGGTAGCCATTGCAGCTGTGCTTGATATCCCTGGCAACTATGGCCTAACCTTTCGCAATTCTTGCACGTTGGTCGGGCTAGATCACACTTGACTTTGCGAGCACGACAAGTCAAGCATCCTGTGAAGGTCCTCGTCCTCGGCTTGGCCGTTCGCTTCGATGATTGAGGCATGGAACTTGGGGGGGTTCTCCAATCGACGTCGACGACATCGGCGAGCCTGTCTATATAGCATTTCTTAGATGGAAGTCCTAGGCGACAGGCGCTCTTATCGAGAGGCTGCTGGCACAAAGACACTAGTTACCGCTATCTTGCAGCACATGATGCTGTTATCAGACGACTAATGACTGCCAAGATACACGTGACTCTTAAGGCGCGGCACCTCGAAGATTAAAGTTGTGGCTGCTCGGCTCTCAAACCTTAACCATGAACCAGGAAGCTGTCGACGACGAGGAAGCAAGCATAGGAACGGGATGCTGCAGCATTCAGCCCATGCCCCACCAGCTCTTTCGGGGCAAATATGCGGTGTTTGCACCCTGAGAAAGTGCAGATGGTGGTTTTTGACATGGGGTTTGATCATCATCGAAGGAGATGAAAGCAAGAGGCCGCAGGCGTGGCAGTTGGAGTTTCTAGCTGCTATTCAGGCTATCTCTGCAGAGCGTGAGGCAAAATGCTGCACGATCAGGGGGCCATCGAGTCGGTCACTCTTCTGTCTAGAAGGTATGGAAGTGCTCATTCCTGTGAGACTGACTGTTCAAAGGCACTAGCGAGCAGCTGACCATGGGTATGACAGCTTCAAACCCTTGAATTATCACCTGAAAATCACCGACATACAATTCGGGGGTGAATGGTCATATAATGGAGTTGTAACTATTGATGCTGTGGCATTGGCGACCACACACAGAATTATTCTTAATTCAAGTCAAATTGAGTTGGTGTCATGCAACTCGGTGTTCGAATCCCACGGATCTTCAAGTAAGGCTAACGAGATTCCTTCGAAGTTATGACAGGGCTGATAATGCAGTCAACCAGCAAGCAACATCCATAGACCTGGACACCGACAAATCCGAAGCATGCATAACATTCTCAAAAGCAATAGCGAAAGGTCCCTTTCGGCTGGTAGTCCGCTTCAAAGGCAGGATTGAGAACTCAATGTGTGGGTTCTATCGCGCAAAGTATGAACCTCTTTCGGATTGCAATGTCGCATCCGTTCAAACTGGACATGGAAGTTATCTCGTGACGACGCATTTTGAGCCTTGCAGCGCGCGAAAGGCTTTCCCTTGCTTCGACGAACCACATCTGAAGGCCACATTTGAGCTTGAGCTGGAAATCCCTACACACTTGGTGGCATTGAGCAACATGCCGGAGAAGTCGATCTCTCACCTCGGAGCATCGAAACCAGGACTGAAGGTCATCACGTTTGAGAAAACGCCTGTGATGAGCACATATGTAAGCCACCCAATTCAAAGAGTGAAAAACGAAAATTCAAACTTACCACGATGTAGCTTCTCGCCTGGGCAATTGGAGATTTCGAATACGCTGAGGCAATGACGAAGCGAGAACACCAAGGCAAACGAGTTCCAGTCAGAATCTACACCACCAAGGGCATGACGAGTTACACTCAATTTGCCTTGCAAGAGGCTTGCGACGCTCTGGACTTCTTCGCTGATACCTTTGGTTTGGATTATCCCCTGCCCAAATGTGACCATGTAGTGGTACACGAGTTCATCTCTGGCGCCATGGAGAATTGGGGGATGATCACGTATAAGCCCACCAAGATACTCTTCGATCCAACGACATCTGACAATAGGCTGATGTCAAAGGCCTCTTATGTTATTGCACATGAGCTGGCTCATCAGTGGTTCGGCAATCTAGTTACTATGAGTGGTTGGAATGAACTGTGGTTGAACGAAGGCTTTGCGACCTGGGCCGGGTACCTTGCAGTTGATCATCTGCATCCAGGTAAGCGAAGGCAGCCTAAATTGCCAATATCTCCTCCGCCGCATACTGTGCTAACAATAGCCCATCAAACAGAGTGGAACATCTGGGGTCAGTTTGTGGCAAGTCAATTGCTGCCTCTCAAGAGGTCTTCTATACTGACGTTGGCCAGGATGAACCCATGGAAGAAGCCTTTGCAATTGATTCTTTGAGATGCAGCCATGCTATCGAGTCACCTGTGAAGGACGAAATCAATGCAAACCAGATGTTTGACAGCATCAGCTATTTCAAGGCAAGTGCTGTCATCCGCATGCTTGTCAGCCATCTTGGCCAGGATGTCTTTCTAGCTGGTATCACCTCTTATCTCACTGGTCGGTCGTATGGAAATGCTACTTCCGATCACCTATGGCAAGCTTTGTCTGCTGTATCCGGCATCGACGTAAAAGGACTCATGGATTGCTGGATCCATCAACCGGGCTATCCCATTGTTGAAACTTCTACCACCTCAAATCAATTGCAATTCAAACAAAGGCCGTTTCCACGAGGATCACAGGGAGTTGAGAACAGTATATGGCAAGTTCCGCTTGGTATAGCCACATTCTCGCCAGAGGATTCTCGCTCCACACTGAGCTCAGAATCTTGTTTGATCGAGTGGCGCTCGCAGCAGCCAAAATTCAATGGAAATCATTCTGGGTTCTATCGGTGTGAATATTCTCGGGACCAATTATTGCCCTCCATCGGTTTATGCGCTACTCTTTCTACGTTGGACAAGGTGGGGATAATCAGCGATACCCGTGCCCTAGTACTGGCCGGTCAGAAACCCGCTTCCGAGTTATTGGCATTGCTTCCAAACTTCAAACACGAAACTGACTGTTTTATTTGGTCTCAAATTAAGAAGTCTGTCTCGATGCTTTATTCGGCTGTCGCTGATGATAAGTTGGTCTTTGGAGCCCTCAAAAACTACATCTCTCAACTCATAAATCCAGTCATGCGTTTCGTCAACTGGACTGGCCATACCGATAGCTATATAGGCGGCGAGCTGCAAAAGACACTCATACAGCTTGCCATCATGTCTGATGATCAGAATGTGCTTGATGAAGTGAACACGAGATTCTGTTGCTGGAGGAATGGTGACACGAAAGCTATCGATCGAAATCTTCTGAGTACAATACTGAGCATAGCCGTTTCGAAGGGTGGTGAGCAAGAATACCAAGCCGTCAAGGCGGAGTATCTTAAAAATCGAACAATTGACGGACGTGAGATCTGCATTGCGGCCATGGGAAAAACAGGCGTTCGTGCTATGGCTCGAGATTTCCTCGACCTGACCTTCTCATCTGATGTTCATGTGCAGCTCCAAAACATCCATCTTGTGGGCATGGCTTTGGGCAAGGGGCCTTGTAGCATGGAATTGTGGAACTATGTGAAGGCCAACTGGGATCTTGTGTACACAAGGTTGCGAGCCAACAACACCGCCTTGGAGTGGTTCTTTGAAAACTCTCTGTGTGGGTTCGATGATGCCGAAGTGGGACTGGATATCTCCCAACTTCTCGAGGGAAAGAAGATTCCAGAGCTGGATCGTCCGATACAAGTGGTTATGGACAGCATAGAGCAGAATGTAAGTCGAAAGGGCCAAGTAGTACTGGAACTGAGAAAAGGCCTGGCTGAGGATGAACTGTCCTGAACCTGGAGTCATTCACACTGCCTGTAGGTGAAATAGATTGATGAAGAATCTGTACCCTGTGCAGGTCCGTGAATTGTAATGTGAGCCCCCGACATCCGACAGCCGTGAAAAACTTGTATTGCCCATTACAAAAATCAGGATTGATGGAGTGATTCCGAATGTTGATGGCTCATCAGGATGGCCATTATTTTCGTGCTATTGGAAATCATCACGTCGCCAACAGTCTTGGGAGAGTGGGTCGGTATGGTATCGCCTACGAGGAAGCTTCACATATTTTAGGCGACTTACTATGATTTAGGACAACACATAAGATTTTAGAGCTTCAGAGACGAACTAGGACTTAGAAGTTGAATTACTTCCCTCCCTCTTGCAAATATGAAAGACCGCGCTCCTTCTGCTCAAAGGAGGGCAAATATTACATGTCAGCCACGATAATGGTGGGTGGGTTCTCAATAATCCCTTCTAATCTTTTATTCTATCCTGGGGCTATTGGAACCATCTCAAGCTTCCCGCACATGTTTTTCAGAGACACTTTTGGGCTCTGAGATAATTACAGAGTCCACAGGCAAGCTACCGCTTTCTGAACCCGATTGCTCTGATCCTCCGGCAATCTCTTCACCTTCGACTAGTGATTCAAGAATCGTGTTCTGGACGGGATACTCATAGGGGAAGATCCAGTGAAGACTATACGCGACAATCGATGCTATTGCATGAAGAAGGCCATTGGTCAGCATGGAGGACAAAGTGGGCTGGGACGCGGGTAGGCATTTACATACCGATGAAAAAGCCTAGGACGAAGGAAAGCGAAAAGATGCGATGAGCTGCAACTCCAGTCTTGAGGGAAGGGTTGACTGAAGATACGAATCCTGGCATACTGGGGACCACAGCACAAACCCACGCCACAACACTGCGCCAGTTGGTGCCATAGTAGTACCAGTACAGTGATGTCTTTGATCCTTCGTACAAGTCGGGCACATGAAAGCAGCGCTTTTGAATGAGGTAATAGTGAACACACAGCAGGCCGATCATGGGTCCAAGGAACACTGCGTATGCCGAGAGAACAGACAAGAACCTGTAAGATCGACAGTCAGCCAATTTTCACAATCAGAACGGGATGATTCACGGCTTACACTCCTCCAGAAGCCATTTGCTGCCATGGGGTCGGAGCCACGCTCAGGACAGCAAGGATGTACGCTCCACGGCGCAGATTGATGTATTTGGGAAACACGCTGGCAACGTCAAGACCTCCAGCGAGAACATTTCCGACAACGTTGATGGACAATTGAGAGATAATGAAAACGATCCCAAGGAAAAACGCTGCCGCTCGGCCTCGCGAGCCATTTTGATCCTGGATTGCCATGAACAATGTGCTTGGATCCCAAAGCGCAGTGCCATGCCCGTATTCTGTTGTTTTGTTAGAGTTGAGCAGCAGTGGGCGGTGTTCGACTTACGTTCTTGAGTCGCCGCCGTGACCACGACCCCGATGATGGCCATGGTGGAGCTGGTGATCATGAAAGAGAATGCTTGCGTATAGGTGACATGGCTAGGTTTCTTCGCAAATCTGGTGAAATCATTCTGATTCAAGATGCCAGAGGCAATGCTTCCGATGACGGACATGACTCCACCAGTCATTTGCCAGCCCAGCTGTGTGGATGATATAGTGGTCTTCGCATTAAAGACCGTTCCATATCCATCACTCGTTCCAACAGCCCAGCCGAGTAGGCTAAACAAGGTGATTCCAACCACAACAGAGGCACCGTGGAAGTATGGGCGCAGTTGGCCCGGTTTGAACCAGATGAAGATGGCGCAGAGAACATTGAAGAGAAAGTAGCCGAGAAATTGCGCAGATGTAATACCTATCCCGGCGGGTAGCTTGTTTGGGATACGCTCGTCCAGATTCATCCAGATGGACCGCAAACAAACGTATATCATTTTCCCTCCGATGACGGCTTGCACGCCATACCAGGTGATCGAGGTCAAGATTCGATTGAGTACGGGGAAATACGCGCCCCACATGCCCCAGACACTTCGCGATACAATTGGAAAGCCGAGATGGCTCTGAGCACCCGAGACCGAGTTCAGGACTGCGAAGCAGCTGGCCAGGAAGTTACCGATCAGGATGACAATGATGGCTTGCCAGTAGGTCAAACCAGACGCTAACAGGGAAGATCCTGTCTGATAAGTACTCATGTTCAGATTGACGAGACACCATAGCTCGACAAACTGGAGCGGTCCTGTTCAAGTAGGCTTCAGCAGCGAATCAGACAAAGGAAGACGCAAGTTTATACCCCAGGTTTGCCTCTCCAGTGGCACTGGACGGATGTCCTCATTGCTCCAACGACTGCCTCGCTCCTTTTCCGGGAGCTCGATGACGCGCAAGGCTCTTCTCACCACAGACATGGTGATTAGTTTGCTAAAATGATACTGACGATAATGTGCAGGAACAGGTGTGGTATGGGGATGGCTTTGGATCTTCTTGGATCATGCCATTCGCTATATAACTCCCCCGGCCAAAGGAAGACTTGATAACATGGAGTGTAATTCGAAGTCTAGATCATTGCGTGCTATCACGAGCGTAGAAAGAGTGACTTGCAAATTAACCACGCCACAAGGAATCTCTCGCCGATCTCTGATTGCAACTGTCGGTATGACCCTATTCCGACGACATAAGGGTGGTGTTCTCCGACTGGTGCGAAACTTGTGGAGAGGGCCTGGCGCCACTGGAACAAGGTTTCGGTAAACCCAAGATATTGGAAGTTCTCGCCGACAGCAGACTGATAAACCGATAAGCCCTCCGATCTACCCGTCTGGGCCAAGATGCATCTCCTCACGGTAGTGGGTTCTCCAGAATGACGCCCCATCGCGCCATCTATTAGGGTTATGGGGAAGGTTTGCAGTGGAATTTAATATTGACTTCCACGCATGTCATGCAAGGTACTTGATAGGCTCTCGCGTAACTTCAAATAACACAGAAATCCTCTCCGAAGGTAGATTGAAGGCAGTGCCCTCGAAGTATCAAACAACAACCCATCGAGAATGGCAATTGATGGGGTCTATCGAGTTGGTGTCGATGTTGGTGAGAAAAGAACCAATCAAAATACAGGCCGAGTACACTAATAGAGCATTACAGGCGGCACAAATACAGACGCTGTCGTTCTTCGTAGGTCCCCCAAATTAAAACAATGTTGTGAAACTGACAAGCAAAAGATCCGGGCGAGGCAGACCAGCCTGGCCGAGGCATCCGCAGCACTTTCAAAACACCAACAACGGCAAATGTGACCGAAGGGATCAGCCAAGCCATCCAAGGCGCTGTAACAAAATGTAGTGTACCGCTCGATGCTGTATCAGCTGTTATGATAGGAACGACAGTAAGTATTGGTAATAGAGCTCGCTTGCGAACTCGATGTTGATATTTTCAGCACTTCATCAATGCGGTCGTGCAGGCAGATGATCGAAACCTGAGGAAGGTCGCTGTCTTCAGGGTGTGTGGACCGTATACCAAGGAGAACCCAGCCTTCATTGACTTCCCGCCCATTCTCGCGCGGACGATGAACGGCCACGTGGCTTACTTGGACGGTGGACTCGAGTGTCAGACTTAGTCCCCCGAAAAGGCGATCATCATCAAGCGCTGACAAACTCTAGTTGACACTCGAGAGATTATGCCCATCAATGAAAAGCAAATCCGCGAAGAATGTCAGGTTGTCAATAGTAAAGGCATCACAGACATTGCAGTGATTGGGATATTCTCACCGCTTGATATCCACGGCAAACAAGAAGCGCGAGTGAGAGAGATAATTCTGGAAGAAATACCCGGCGCAGATGTCGTTTTATCTCGAGACAGTAAGTTCGTCCTTGAGAAGCTGGACCTGAGTCCACGAGTGAAAATGCTGAGCCAAAATTAGTCGGTCAGCTTGGCTATCTCGAAAGAGAAAATGCCACAATCCTCAATACCTCTATTCTCAAATTTGCCCGGAAAACGATCCGAGGCTTCAAGTTGGCTATACGAAACCTAGGATTATCATGTCCCTTATACCTCACGCAAAACGATGGCACCATCATTGACGCAGACTCTGCTGAGACTTGCCCCATAAAAACATTCTCTAGTGGACCAACCAACTCCATGACGGGAGCTGCTTACCTGTCCGGCCTTGATACGGAGCAAGGGCGGATAAGAAATGCGCAGGTCATTGTTGCAGACGTTGGTGGTACTACCACGGATGTTTGCGCACTGTAAGCTCCCAAAGACCGAAGGAAATTTGATTTTATCATGCTGACATCAATGACAGTTTACCATCAGGCTTTCCACGGCAAGCCGGCACGTGGGTGGACATTGGAGGTGTCCGTAGCGCTTTCCCTATGCCAGAAGTGCTTTCAGTGGCCCTAGGAGGCGGTACCAGAGTCGAAGGGCATGAAGGGACAGTGACCGTCGGGCCAGAGTCTGTCGGACACAGGCTTATCACGGAAGGCCTGGTCTTTGGTGGTGAAACCTTAACCGCGACTGGTAACAATTCTGTTTCTCTTTCTGTTATTGCTGAATACTGACGCTAACTGTTCCAGATATCGTCGTCGCAAGTGGTCATGCAGCAATTGGGGACACCTCCAAAGTCCAAAGTGTTCCAAAAGACATCATCACAAAAGCGCGACATCGGATGAAGAGGTTACTTGAAGATGCGGTGGATGCCATGAAACTTAGCGCCGACGATGCTATTGTAATCCTCGTTGGAGGTGGTAGTATCGTTCTTATGGATGATCTGGATGGAGTTGGCCAGATTATTCGCCCGCCGTAGGTGGCCTGAAATTAGTGTTTGTACTTCCTCTTGACTTACTCTTCACAGATATCACGACTGTGCAAACGCTGTTGGTGCCGCAATTGCCAAGATCTCAGGACAGATTGATGTTGTCAAGGTCCTTGAGGGACTCGATGAAGATGAGGTGATCGAGGGAGTCTGCTCCGAGGCAAGGAAGATGGCAATCGAAGCAGGTGCTGAACCAGCATCCGTGAAGATCGTCACTATAGAAAACATGCCTCTGGAATATGTCCAGATGAGGGCGTCCAGGATCGTTGTACGAGCGGTAAGGGCCCATTGATTTCGTACCCCTTTTTGCCGCACACTGACACCGTGACATAACAGGCTGGAAGGCTAAACGAGAAAGCTCTATTAACACACGTACCCTCCGAGAGCGCGGAAACCCTCACGGGATTTCAAGAAGCGGACGACTTGGTGCCAAAGTCAAAAAATTCGGAGAAAGACGCCAAAGACTTTTTGGTCAGCCCGTCGGCACTCGTGGATATTCGGAAGTACAAGCCTGAGGTCGACGAGAATGGCAGGTGGTGGGTCTCGGAGATTGATTGCGAGTTCCTGGCGACCGGGTGCAGCATCTTAGCTTGCGGTGGTGGTGGACCAGGTTACATGTGCTATATGGCAGCCAGGGCGGCCATTCAGCGCGGTGCTCGAATGTGTGTTGTCGACATCGAAGCTCTTCCAGAAGAGGGCCATGTTCTGGGGAGTATATCCTATGGGTATGTGTGACTGCCAATCTTGATCATTGTGGTGATTTGTTGACAACATGTCTAATCATAGTGCGCCAACCGTCACGTTAGAGCGGACTCCCAGTGGAACAGAATCCCGGGATGCAACAGATGCTCTTCTTAGCTGCCATCCAGGCGTCAAGATGACGGCCCAAATAGCGGTTTGTTCCACCGCGTGCAGTCGTAAGATTGTGACTAAATGTATGGACAGATTGAAATCGGAGGCATGAATGGTATCCGTCCTCTCCTCGTGGGTCACGACTATGGAGGCATCCCCACAATAGACGGCGATTTCATGGGCCGGGCATATCCCAGAATTTATCTACACACTGCTCACCGTGCGTAACATCCAGTCCCTTCTACAAAGGCGAAAGGCTTACTGACTGAGGTCAGTGTTCGGATTCGCTCTCGCACCATGCACACAGGCTGATGGCAATGGCAATGTCGTGACGGTTCACAAGTCGACCAGTGTCTCGAAGCTGGAAAAGATTCATCGCAAAGCCGGACATGAACTTGGGTTGTTCTCACAAATGGTTCCACCACCAATCTCTATAAAAGACACAAAGAAAGTTGCCACCTTAGGCACAACCTCACTTGCATGGTATATCGGCCGAGCAGTGTATCTTGCAAAGCAGGAGAAGACGGACATTATGAAAGCTGTGGTAAGTGACACTCATTTGGTCAGACGCCGTCCGTGATCAAAACCCATGATTGACCACGAATATTATCTCAGGTCGAGGCAAACCCTTCGGGTCGTGTTTTGTACACTGGAAAGATCGTTTCTGTCAATCGCTACGTCTCTCCGGCCGGCTACACCGAAGGGAGCGTGCGGCTCAAACCCATTAGCAGCGATGAACAAGAATACGGTGATTCCACGATAACAGAGACGAGAGATATGGTACTACCATTCCAGAACGAATACCTTTATGCAGAATTGGTGGATCCCACCGCCGATAAGGGGTCCAAAGGCGAGATTATATGTACTGTCCCAGATCTCATCTCACTCGTTGGCACGGATGGATATGCGCTTGGAACGCAGGACCTGAGATACGGAGTCAGAGTCAGTGTCGTTGCGTTTGTTGCACATCCACACTGGTACTTCACCGCCTCCCGCAACCCTTTAAGAGGCATTGACTAACTTCTGTCGGCAGGTATACTGATATTGGCCAAGCGGTAGGGGGACCCCGGGAGTTTGGATATGACATGGACTTCATACCCCTAGGGACGCCTTATTATGAGCCCAAGAGAGTAACGAAGGAGTTCCGACCCACAGCATAGACCTACATCTGTTGATACTAGCGCCGGCTCCAAAGCGAGACAGGTTGGGCAATTTCTATTGCCGAGAGTCGTGAGAAGACAGCATTGGATCAAAGTCAGCCTGGAAGTTTGGATTGTTTGCTCTTGTAAACGTTAGAAAGTCCTCCAAAATCAACGATAGCCCGAACTCGCTTCATTGTATGCACATCGAAGGATACCCGCTCACCGAGCAGTAATATGTTCCTTCTCCGGAATTTCTTGAAAGCTCCTTACAGCGGAAAGCTGCTTTACCAGTATCTATCGTTATTTACGTATCCAGGAATAGATAGAGGCGAGTACACAGAGTTGAGAGTTCTACAGCCAGGGGTGAAGTTGTCGAGACAGGCGGCGAGCATTTTCTGATCCCCAGTACCATGGAGTACTAGTTGGTATTCAAGTCTATACCCGAGCTGACAAACACGAACTTAAGGCCTTTACAAACTGTCACTAGACAGAGAGTCTTCCAATTACCCTCGACCAAATTGAGCGCAGAAAAATTCCTTAATCTCATTTGGTACATATTGGACGAATATGTGTGTGATTGCCCAATGAAGGAATGTTGAGATCATAGCTATGATGGAGGAGACCTTGAATCTGGTCCTACCTGTCGGCTATCAACCCCTTTCCTCAGAAGTACAAGTCCACGAGTACAGCGAGCTCGGCTGACACTACAAAAGCCGACGTGGATGCTTACAGATTATCAAATATGGTGTCTTTGACGCCTAAGGTATCGCAACGTAGCAATGATTGTTCTTGAACCGATGAATTTGCCCATTGACTAGAGGGACTTTTCCTTACCAATAGGTTAGAGCTTTGTACTCCCTGTTCCGGGACGAGCAGTTTCCCCAAATTCAGACACACTGCTCTGTCCATCCCAACCAGAGATAAAATCCTCGACCACTGCCGTCTCATCTTGGCCCCATACGATATCACCTACAGGCTTCCACTCCCGATCCCCGCTTCCAAGCTTCCGCCTGAAGACTCTGTAGCTGGGAACACCGCAAATTCCCGTGTCCTTTGCCTCCTTTGTTCTGGCCCTTAGGTCCTGCTTGATCTCTGGACTGTTGGCCTGTGTCATGATCCGGTTGGCGTCATAGCCGGCTTCGGAAATGACAGCACGAAGAACATCGTCTGAAGCCATGTCCTTATTTCGTTCCCAGCACGCTCTGACTGTTTCGATGTTAGCAACTCATTTGTCCACTCCAGGTCGGATTCAGAAGACCTACATAGTATATCAACTAGCCTTGGCTCTACCAGAACAGCCCTTAGTACTGTGGGTGTGCGAATTGGAAAGACATCCGCCCAGTAGAAATCGATATTCTTATCTGGCCGTCCGTTTTGGTGATTAACATCGTTCCACCATCGACACCAGTCCACATGATCGAGCTTTGAATAATTGCGCTTAGCTTCGGAAACGGCGCCCATGGGAAAGTTCGGCGCTCCAATCCTTGGGCAATAGTTAGTATACACCTCATACCATAGAATCAGAAATCATACTCCCGGAATAAAATTCCTAGCAGGAACGGCTTCATCTCAATTTGTAGCGCTGGTCCAAAGATCCTCTGCAACCTCGCAAGCTGGGTCCAACCTAGGAATGCCCAAGGGCTGCTGAAGTCATACCAAAACTCCAACTTCACCTCTTCGCCCGCCGGTATTTGCCTCCGGTCGATGGGACTATACCGAGGCACCAACGCCTCAAGCATCGGCTGTTGATGTGCCTCCTTCTCCTTCGCAAAGATAGCCTTATCGATAAACTGCATTCTATCCTGTCCCCAATACAATCTCCCCTCCTCATGCAGCCAAAATGCCGGTACACCAAAAGCGCCCCTCTGTAGTGCCAAGTCCGTGGTGTTCTCGAGTGCCCTTCTCTGCTCCGTACCCTCGAAGCCTCCGGCTTGGAGCATATTCGAGAGCCTCTCTTTGGTTTCTGAACCCAATCCTTTGCATTCTCTTACTAAGCTCCCCAGCTCTTTTGAATCAGTCACATCACGTCCGTCAACCCAGTAGGCTCGGTACAAGCTTCCCGTCAATGCTACCCTGTCTGAGCCCTCTAAACAATAAAGCAGACGCAACGCTTTCGTTGTTTTCTGCGGATGATTCGGTGGCTGTTTATACTCCACTCCTAACCGACGAAGTGTACGTGCGAAGCCAGCGGACGTAACCGCGCGTTTGGTCGGATTAAAGACGTCGGAGGCGGAACCGGCGGCGCCCTGCGGGGCAGCGGTAGCGCGATATAGCGCCCCGAGGAGGACAGGGCGGTAATTAATCGTAAGATCAGGATGGCGGCGCTGGAAGGCAGGTAGACGGAGGGAGGCTATGTATGCGAAGGGGCATGAGATGTCGTAATGGAAGTCGAGATGGAGGGTTGGAGCCATGTTGGTTGACCCGTACCCACAGGATCGAGGTGAGGCCGACGAGGAGCACCGAATTTGACAGTTGCTAACGGTGTAGTTGATGCTATGGGTCAGGGTGGGTACACATATTCGCGTTATACTACAATTGAGGAGTTTTCGAGGATGGGACTTCATATGTTCATCCAACTATGAGGGAGGATATATAAAGCCGAGGCAGACCGAGGTTGTTCTTGCTCGATAGCATAGCCGATCAAAGGGGGGTAGGATTCAAAGCTGTGCTTACCGTGGAACACTTTCACAAATGCGAATACGAAAGCTAACGTCTCACTGTGCACAAGGCTCAATGCAGAGTGGATGGAACCCACGCTCAAATGCTGATTCCATGAGGAGAAATAACCCGAAGATATCTCGCATTAAGCATGAAGTCACCTCTGACCTTTGGCGCAGCCTCTGTGCTAACTTGGCTAAGATGTAAGTGCGGAGACATCTTTGCTTGGTGAGGGGCAGCCTTGTCTGTCACGTGCATTTGCACCCCGCACAAGGCTCCGTATCCCTTTTCTTGATTTAGCCAGTTTCAACTCCACGCTCATCACACATTCGCCTGACATCCAGCTTTCCCTTATTTTCTCTCCGTAGTGTGTATGCAATCTCTCTCTACCTCTTCATGCCCGTGACTTTTCAAATCCCTCGCCCTCTCACAATAAAACGCCCTGGATGGTTTTTAGAGCCTTGCTTTATCACTACGCCACTTCTGAATATCGGGGTGGCCACTCTCGAATAAGTCTTTCTTGAGTAGCAATTTGGGGATCTTCATGTTCGCTGTTTTATGCAGTGCTGGCACCACACGCAATATTGTAGGTAGCTTGTAGTTCGACAGAGTTCCCCGAAGCCGATTGCGCATCTCGTCGAGGGTAGGACAATCACAGCCCTAAGCCCCGAGAATCAGTGGGTGGGATTCATGTGCGTCATAACGATCATGTGTCAGACTTACGTCCTTCAATACTATCGCAGCTGCGACCCTTTGGCCGAATTTCGGATCGTCAACTCCCACCACGATGGCTTCCAAGACCTGGGGAAGAGCAAGGATTTCGCGTTCGATATCAAGTGCGGAGACCTTATATCCTCCAGTTTTGAGCACTGTACCAAACCAGTTGTTAGTGAACACGAAAACACGATGCTGATTCAAGGCTCACGGTCAACTGATGTTCGGCCCTTGATGAAGTAATGATCGTTAAGCCGCTCAGCAGGATCTCCTGTTTTGAAATAGCCATCCCTTGTCAGACTGTCCCGGGTCCCGTCGATGTTGTATATATATCTGTAGTCAAGGCATCAGCGAGGAAGGGACAACTACATTTCAATCGCGTTGGGAGATGAGCTATACTTGAAGAACATGAGTGGAGTCCGTGAGAAAATCTCGCCTTCGTCGTCGTTATCGAGATATGATTCAACACCTGGGGTCTTCACCCCAACCGATCCCTGCGGTAATCTGTCAATCTGACGTATCGTTTGTTCATGGCAGAACTTGGTCGCTTACCAGAACCAGCTTCGTGGACTTGTAGTTGGCGTACGGGTTTCCAAACTCGGTACCACCATATCTCTCCAGGATTCGTCGATCAAAAAGCTCCGCCCATTTCTTAGAGACAGTTGTTGGCAAAGAGGATGTTCCGACGTGAAATTGCTCGATGTTGAACATGGAACTTCTGTAGCTTTCTTTCCGCGCCGGTTCCAGGTGTTGTAGCGCATTCTCCCAGTGCTGTAGCAGGCTAACGTAGATGGTGGGTACCGCCTAAGCGGATGCGATCTCAGACTGTGGCAGCATCGAACTTTGGTGGTGTGAACTCTACGCAGCCTCTTCCGAGAATGGTCGGGATGGTACTCAGCACGAGATCAGTGGCATGATGCGTTGGTAGCTTTTGAAGAATCGTGTAACCTGCCCTAACATCGTTTTTCCAAATTTGTAACAGCGACATGACTGTGATGTTGTACCTTCGAATGGTTGCTCCCTTTGGTTTACCAGTGCTTCCAGACGTGAAGATTATGCACCCAGGTTTATTCAAGTCCTTGATCTTGCGCATAGAAAACCTCATTTTGTATGGATCCAGCTGTGGCTTCGAGGTCAGTACGTCCATTGAAATTGGCCGATACTCCTCCACGATTCTGTTCTGCCCTCGTAGTTGATGTGCCAAGGATTGAAAGACCGATGAGTGCACAACGGCATGTGCTCGGCATGTGCTCACAAAGTGGAGCGCTTCATCCAGTGTGATATTCGGACCTGATGGAGTCAGCTTTTCCATTCTGTTTCCCTTCGTCATCGTCCCCGCTGCTACCTACTTGTCGGTACCACGATACCTCCGATGGCCAAAATCGCGAAATATGCGACAGCAAGTTCATAGCCACGAGCAAAAATAACAAGCGAAACCTCCCGACCTTCTTGTAACATTAAAACCGTAGATGGGTGCAGCTGTTCGAGAAGCACCATTTTCAGGGTAATGACGCCACTAAATAACTTCCGATATGCGATTTCTTGGCCTAGATGGTTTCTCTCACGGCCACCGAATTCTGATGGCACGCCAGGTAATGTAGTCGGTGAAAGACCACATCGTGTGGTAACGTATCTGGATCATCCTTGACATCTACCAAGTCTGTTCGGTCGAAACTGGACGGGTCGAGGTCACGGCCAAGTTGTACCATCTTCGCAAGCGTATAAAGCGATTCAATATACGGCTAGAAAACCTCGACTTCTGAGATTTGCTAACTTTCAAGAGAAAGGCTGATTCTGACCTCAAAGAGCCTCATCTTAGGTGATTTAAAAGCTCGTACTACAGATATTGGGGGCTCTGGCTTGTTCCACTCCTTAGAGCGTGACTGGCTTGGAGAATAGCGGATCAACTACCGTCGCCAAGGAGTCCGGGGAAACCAAGGGTCAAGCCTGGAAACTCACCGAGGCGTTGGAGAACTATCGAAAGAACTCTATCGAAAGCGGAGTCATGCACCCAGGAATTCGCCAAAGAAGCACTTGGCCTTGGGATGGACTCGGTGAAATGCCACCTTTGTTTCGAGTGCAAGATTGGCGACGATCCTCTCACAGTTAGTAACTCTTCAAGTCGTTTTACAATTATCTCCTGGTTGTTCTACATATCCATCTACTTTCGGTAGGGTCTGAGGAGGAATCGATTTGGGGTGTCAGGACGGAAAACCCTTGGGGGTCTACTTAATGTATGATGGTGGTGGAGGCTTAAAAAGCTATCCCGATCACAAGGCCGATCCCGGGAATTTGATGGAACACTGAAGGATCCACCCCTATTTGATTTGCTGTAAGCCTTTGAAATCCTCATATATCTCATACACAAGATCAAATTTACAAAAGACTATAATAGAAAGTACCACTAATTCGTTCCATTCTTAAGTGTTCAAATCCGCTGAGCGAAGACTCCCTGTTAGTCCTGGTGCATAGATAACAGCTATGGACCCTTGGGTAGTCGTCGAGCATTGTCAGCCACTGCAGGAAATTCAAATCCCACTCCCAGAAGTCAAGGATAGCGAGGTCTTGATCCAGGTGACACTTTCAGGCGCTTGCCACACAGACCTGCGCTTCTGGGAAGGCCATTATGATCTGGGAGGAGGACAAAAGATGACCGTTGCAAATCGTGGAATCATGCTACTCCGAGCCATGGGACATGAAATTCTGGGTACGGTTGCGAAGCTGGGCCCAGACGTCCAGGGTCTGAAGCTAGGTGACCCTCGGATTGTCTTTCCCTGGCTTAGATGTGGCGACTGCAGGGTGCGCGAGACGGGCTATGAAAAACTATGCGATTGTCTTCAAAGTGTGGGCATTTTTCGTGATGGAGGAATGGCGAGCTTTATTGATATCAGACATCCCCGATATCTTGGGGACCCCGGCGACCTCGCCTTGGCTGTAGCCTGCATCTATAGTTGCTCTGGCACTACAGCGCTTAATGATATCCGTAAGCTATCCCCATTCATCCCAACAGAGTCTGTGGTAGCCACATATTTCGCCTTACAGGCGGCAAATGTATGTCGAATTAACACCATTACAAGGTCGATCTAGGATCGTAGTCTTCGGCTTCGCTATTTCAGAGGGTATAGCGAAACCCTCCCAAGCCCTCAACAATCATCCTTCCTTCCTCAGCTTTCTTGTTGCACCGTGCGAAATAGACCGCCATTATTGCTGTGATTACGACGATCAGAACTCCGCGGATCATACAATTGATGATCCCAGGCTTGTAAGTCGGTGCATCCTGACCTCGGAACACGTTGCCGCCCATGATCCCTCCACACCAGGCAAAGGAAACGTTTAATGCCGAAACGAATGCTCTTTTCCATTGCCCTCGCACATTGTTGGCTTGCCAAGTCAAAATTGCCGGAACGTTGGCATCAGCACCAATGGCGACGACTTGGTGTTTGAGAAACCTCAATCTTTCTCCTATTGATACCACAATTTCAGATAGATGCCTTATTTTTGTATAGCTGAACAGCCGAGGCTATTGGCTATGTGAAATGGAAGCGATTTGCCAGCCAGAAAGCTAACCAAGCGAGCCACTAAGGTACCGTGGTCGGGACTTCCTCATTATGGGAATGCCGAGGTGATCTTTCGCCCAGCTGTACAGAATAGTGGGAAGGTTGACCTGTCTACGGAGAAATCATACCGCCAAAACAGTCCAACGCCTCCTCAGTTTATAGGCATTGAGGACGTCATAAGTACAATTAACACATACCTTTCCAACCCATCTGGAATATATGAAACAAATTTCAATTCTGGAAACCACATCGCGTTCACACCGTTGGAATCATCTTATACACGGTATGACTCTGAGTCCGGGTGGGCTGTATTTTCATCACCAATCGTCACAAGTGTTGCAATCTCTCCAAATGACGTCTCCACAAGTCCCCTCCCACAGTGAGAATTGGAGGCAGGGCGCATTCGGTAAGCCCTTACAGTCTCGTCCGTGACCGGGTTAGATGGATCGATATACTCATACAAACATTCCGAAATAGCCAACAAAGTTGTATTCTGTACTGGGGGTTCTGGGACGATCTGCTCTGGTCAAGTGCGCGCACTGGTGGCTCTGGGTGCGAATGCGTGTATCGTCGGACGGAATGTCACCAAGGTCGATAAGGTAGCCTCAGATATCATGACTGTCAGGTCCGGCAGCACGGTTCTCGGAATTGGAGGCGTTGACGTGCGCGATCCGGAGAAGGTGGGTAGGGCAGTCGAGAAATGCGTCAGAGAACTCGGTGGGATTGATTATCTGATGTGCGTCACTGCTATCTTGGCCAACATCTAGCCTCTCTTCCACGTCCTCCCAGCACAGTTTTACCCTCAGGAAGTAGGAGGAAAGTTAACATATACTAATCTATCTAGAGCTGGCGCAGCCGGGAACTTTTTGGCCAATGTTTCCGAGTTATCGCTGAACGCGTTCAAAGCGGTCATTGATATCAACCTGGTTGGCTCGTGGATCACGGTTAAGGCAACTCTGCCACACCTACTCCGTTCGGCGGAGAAATACAAGAATCAAGGAAATCCGGGTGTGTGTCTTCTAGCAAAAAGGTTCCCGCAACTACAGAGTGCTAACTGTTGATCTAGGACAAGTAGAGGTCGCCAATGGCACCGGAGGTCGTATCATCTTCGTTAGCTCGACGAGTTACCATTGCCATAGGGTTGCACACTGCAAAGGCGGGTGTCAATGCCCTTTCCAATATCTTGTCTCTAGAATACAGACCTCGTGGAATGACTTCGAACATCATTGCTCCGGGGCCAATTGATGGGACAGAGGGTTTAAACCGCCTATCATCGCCGACATCACGCCAAGAAGCTGTCCGCGCCGTCCCTCTTCAAAGGTTAGGCCTCGTCAAAGATATTGCCGATGCCACTGTCTTCCTCTTTTGGGACACTGGGAATTTCATCAACGGCGCGTGCCTGGATGTTGACGGCGGGGCATGGCGTGTACAAGGGGCGCAGATGGGCGGCCGTCCCTACCCAACTTCCGTTTTACCCTCGACAGAAACGACGCCGAAGTCATCGAGTAGGCTCTAGTATCCGTTAGATATGCACAGCAATGCATCGATTGGACTAGTTTCGTCGTTGCCAGATATTCTTGTGGTGTTGGAACTGGAACTTGACCAAGCGGATGCTTAATTATGCGATAGACATAACAACACCTGTCGAATCGCTTAAACTAACCCTTCAAATATTGAAAGGGGTGCATGGCTGCCTGTGCACCATTTCCCTTATTTTCAGATAATAGGCGGCATGCATTTACTTCGATCTAGAGAGTGGTAGTGAGATAGCCTAACCGCGATCGGATACTTCATCCAATAAAGAGGTTGGGTGGAAATAGAAAGTTGTTGCAACGGACGCTTGTCTTTCATGAAAGCTGAATGCCAACACGATAAGCGCTGCCCATCTTCTCTCTCCAAGTTGGAGTTACACGTTGCGTTTCCTCAAGGTAGAAGAGCTTCTCAGTTTGACGGTGGCCCCCTTCCACGTAGTTCTTGTCAGTTCCAAGGACAAGACTGTAACCCACAACATATACGCTCCCACACTTACGCGCTCCGAAACTCCTATCCAGGGAGTTGGTAGATTGGCCGCGAGCTTCGGAGCATCCATCGCTGCTATGCAGCCCCCAGCAACGAGAACTCCAATTGTTACCCATGAGTACACCCAAAATTTAACGCCAGACACGTTGGCCCCCGACCCTACGGCGAGCAATATGAACAGCATCCCTACAAATGTGAGTGAACCGTGCATCGTGTCGGTGAAGGCTGTTTCGACGCCCCGTAGGTGCATGGGGAACCACAGTGTCACGATTGCCCCAAGGACCTCCTTGTCAATGAGTCCAATTGCTGCACGACGCATCGGCATGTTTCCCCCAGCTGTGCCCCTACTCCCAATTCCAAAAACAATGAGGATTAAACTGTAAGTGACAAATAAGGCACCCACAAGCGGTCTCGTGGGAGCGTCGATGGCAATCAGCTCGCTGATGGTCTGTGATTTATGGTCGTAGCTGCTCCACTCCGTAACTGGAGACACGATTGAGGCACCGTAGAAGACAGTCGATATGAATCCACAGAGTAACATACCACAACAGGCGACCTTTTGCTCCGTCATAGATGAACCAAATGCCCCTTTTGAAGCGCCAATAGCGATCCCAGCCCACAGTACAACAGCCAACACGAGGTATGAAGCGGCCAGATTGATACCCGTGGCTGACGGCGCAAGAGTGAAGGGCAAACTTGCTGTGAGACTCGCGTGCATTACCATAGCCGCGCCTAGGCTCTCTGTTTGCTGGTATATCCACACCATGAGAACCCTATACCCGGGCAACACGGCAACATAGAAGACCATTTGGGGCAGGAAAGCAGCCAGAGAGAAGCGACCTGCTTCGTCCTCCATTCCACTTCCCCAGACTGCAACAATATAGTGCCAAGCTCCCCATAGAGTCCCAACTATGAGCCCAGTTGCCAGGATGCTGTGTTTTAATCTCAACTCCCGCACGGCGAAGGCGGTCCACCCAAGTTCCTCGAAGAAGCCGGCGGCAAGCGCATAAGCGAAAGCAAGGATGAAAGCACCAGTTTTATCATCAGAATTGACGATGGCTGGCAAGAATATGGGGTCAATCAATGACAGAACCATGAGAACTGTGCCGATGGACAATGGAGCAAGCAGGAACGCTACCGCTAACCAGCCAACTCCTACTTGATTTCGGGGTAAAAGGCCGCGAAGTAGGCTTTGACAACCTCCCTTTCCCCGAACAAGATAGGTCATCAAGATGCCGGTGAAACTGGGACCTGCCAGCATCGCGAGAACAACCCAAGGGAGCAGAGTGTTGACTTGTGCTTGTGTGCCAGGAAATCCATCCCATCCAACGGTTGCAAGTATACCTCCCCAAGAAATTGCAAACGTGGTTACAAAATAGACCACTGTTGAGTATCCGTAGATGAAGCCAGACTGGACTTGGGCACTATCCCGGCCTCCCCGATGGTACTGGAGACCCACTCCTTTTAGTATCTGATATAGCTAACCACAAATGGATGGGGTTTTACCTTGGTAGTGACCATGAATTAATCGCTTGAAGTAGTGAATAGGACAGAAGTCGCTATTATAATTTATGCAATGTTTCATCAACAGGTTAAGTTTTGCAGTAGTTTCTTTGCGCAATGCATAGAATATTATACTAGAATACGTGCTAATTTTCAGCTCACAAGATCAGATTTGCCGTGGTGTGACTTTCAACTGAAGATGCGTTCTGCGCGAATATTGCCGCAACTTTGCCGTAATGTTGACGATTTTGTCACCTAACTAGAAATATTGGGCGGCATCACAATAGACAGGCGATCGTTCATGGGATTTAAATTCGCTGCACTGTTTATGGGATGTGAAAATGGTGACTTGGCTTAGAACCAAGGGTGGTACACGCTCAGTAACACCTATTTGCTGCTCCATTCGAGTTGGGTAATAATCGAAGCTGTTGAGGGGGTGATTTAGCTATCGATCTTTTCTGGATATTCTGAGATGCTCATGATTATAGAAGTGAAAATGCGATGATTAGAGATGTGGTAAGGAGACCAAGTCCAGTAGTTCCCAGCGATCGAACGGCGCCAGAGGTCGGACTTGAGCTTGCTGCTGTTGTGGTTGTAGTCTGGCTGGTTCCACCAGAATGTGAACCCCCTGTTGTTGTCGCAGCTGCGACAGTGACTCGGAAATCATTCGTCGACGTGCATCCAGGTATATCTGTGCCGGTTGGAATGGCTGTTATTGCTTCCTCAGTGACATTGAGTTTTGCTTGAGCGATAGCAACCACATTATTGTCCAAGTCATACACAAAATATCCGGATCTCATGAATGAGTCGCCCAAAATGTAATCCGAAGGATCTGAGGCTGCTCCCGCATACAAGTCACAAGCTGGTGTCCCATCTGCGAGCTTAACACCCTCCACTGGTTCCAACATTGCTGACAGTGGTACCGTTATTTTGGGTCCATCTTTACCTCCAAAAAAGTAAACCATGGAGATATCTGCCTGCGCTAATGAACAGGCAACCACACCATTCTCGTCCGCAGCAAATGCTGTACTTATCAACGAGAATGAATCGGAGGGTAGCGTTTGCGAGACGGTACCAGAGTCCAAGAGAATGGGTACAGCAAGGTCGTCTGGTGTTACCATGTTTGTTGTTCCATTTGCGATGATAGCAATACCAGTCAAGGCAACGTTGAATCTATCGTAAACATTGTCGGCATTTGGAATGACAGGCAGGGCGACAAGTTCCCCTTCATATTTTGTTGGATCAACCCCGCCAAAGACAACAGATCCTGTTCCGGACTCCTTGTCGTTCAAGTATAAACTGTAGGATTGACGCGCTATGTCTTTGTTTTCCACCATCGCCTGCACAATGGTCGGTGCTGACATATTCACGGCTGAAGCGGCCGCGAAAGAACTTGCAAGGACTTGATACCCAACGCCAACCAGGCCATGGCCGTCATTGGTTACGATTCCATCGACAACCTCTGTTGCAAGCCCGATCGTCAACATACCGGCCGGGAATTTTGATTCCCCGATGGTGACCTCATCGGTAAAGTAGTCGCCTGTGTCACTGGTATTATCTCCATAGGCAATTTGAAATGCCCCAGGAATTGTCAGCTCGAAGGTCGAGGATGCCTGCGAGTCAAGAGAACCTCCTGGACATCCTCCATCTTGACTTTTACAGGCAGTGGTATTGCTTGCAGGTACCCATATATCACTACTACCAGTATCAAGTTGCAGGCGAAATGGTTGAGGTGGTGTTCCGATAGTCAAATCCAGCCAATACACCTTTGAACATGAGTAAGTGAGGCTTTCTCATGGTAAGGCGATCCGACTTACACTTCCATTGATTGCAAGAACAATGTTTTCGTCCAGATCCTCGGCCGGGATCTGTCGTCTTGTCAAGCGCCTTTCAACATGTCCCTTGTTGATGTTGGCCTTGATATACCCTCCAGCGACAACTTGGGCTACGGCTCCCCACGCAGCAAAACAAAATGGAAGTGAATGCATTTCGAACGACTACAAGTGAAGCGAACGAATTTAGTTGAAAGAACCGGAATCTAACGATCAGGGCAACATGGGCGGCTGTTAGGAAATATAAGAAATCCTGGTGAGCACGCTCAAAAATCGCGGGTGCCTCGAAGGATTGAACGAATGCCACAGGATTCTTTCAGCTCTTCTAGCTGACAGCCTGTGAGACTCCAGCCCTCCCACGCCTCGTTGGCAGTAAGATTCAAAAGATGGAGGCCGTGGATAATTAAAGTTATTCCCATTAAGCTTTAGCTTGGCTTGGGGCCATTCCTTCTCGCTTACCCGCAGATTGCTCTGCTTTATTGGTCATACTCTGCTCCTTGGAAACTGGTCTGGGGCCCGAAGGATTTTGAGGTCTTAGAAGATGCTGTGGGCTTGACCTTAGCAGCTTAGCCACACTGTGTGTGACAGACCGCGTCCAAGAGATTCGTGCTGAATAAGTTCCAAGCTTTCCTGGCACCTTGACTGAAGGGAAGCGTTTGTTCGTGAATCCCACAGGGGGGTTGCTGAATGGCTATCAGAAGAACTTCACTTAATCCTGATAAGTCAGGATGGTTACCTTCACATTGGCGCTCACGGCACAGATTGAAGTGGCGGCAAATGTAAGAGTAGCATTCTAGACCCCATCTCCCTGTGCCACTAAGTCTGGAGGTACTCCGTACTCCGTACCACGTAACTACGTAATAACCGAACCTTGTGAGAACAAACGCCTTGCTCGTTCCTCCAGGGATTTGTGGCTGATTTGTACGAAATGCCGACCTTGACTTCTCGTTCCCGTCGAGACTGTCACCCGTGCGGCTGAAGATCTCGCTTCTCGTTCTTCATCTATCACACGAGGCAAAACTAATTATGATGTTGCATCAGCCGATTATCTGGTGATCCAGGTGCTTAAATGCAAATATTAGCTGGAGTTTGTACCTCGGTTAAATAACTTAAAGATCTAAATACTCGCTTCCCAAAGGCTGCGCCCTACGAGTCCGCGAGGCTACAGATTTTAATTAAGCTTTGCCAATTTCCGGAGAGTGCCTCGTCGTAGCGAGAGACTAATAAGCCCAACCGTCCAGACCTTGGACGGACGGTCGCAGCCTTGCACACACTTGAAATTGTTTCAATCCACACCAATTGCTTCGTTGGAGGTGGCCGAAATTTATTAGCCACACACTGTTGACCCTTTAGGATGGACAATGCTCTGTTTGACGCCAGACTCCTGCATATGTACCTCCGATTTCAAAGCCTTGAACATACTCGTATGATATAACAAACACCTCAATGGGGCCCCTATCAACACCAAGTGATGAAACCCTCGCAGTCGGTTTCTGCGCCCTGACTAATACATCGATCTGTGCTGCGAACAAACACTTTTAAAGTACCCCACCACAATTAGGGGAATAACTGATGTAAGTCTTACTCATCATAAAAGATAATTCACAGGTCCCGCATATGTCAGGCGCCAAGTAAGTGCCTTCAGGTATTCACCTTTGGTGGGGAGGTACAATGATGGATATGTCATCATTGTCATTCACCAACTAGTTTGGCGGGTCCCGACTATTATTTCCCCATATTAAATAGATCTAAATTTCCTATCTAGGGAACTCTTAAGAGAGCCATGTTGAAGATCATTAGCACCATTATCTGCTGACGAATCTCAGGGTATATATTGATGACTAATGTAAGGACCTTCCACAACAAGGACCAAGGAAAGGGACAGGTTCACTGGTTCATGGCGTAATCTCTCCATCCAATAACATGACGACGGGAGCCCTTGCTTGCTCGTCACATGGACGCATATTGAAGGACAAGGCATAGATATACTTCGAACTCATTCTCTATTTCGCGAGTTGGATAGGTTGGATAGACAGAATATTCCAGCTATCGTTTGGAAAGTATTCTAGCGCTCGCTGTCCCATTTGAGCTATCATACATTTGGCAAAAACACATCAAAAGTTGGGATCAGAGGCGTAATCCTCCAACACTCCTCGGAGCCCGGTCATGGCCGCGAATAAAATCGCGCAGCGTCAAGCCTGGCGCAGAACTGACGACTATAGCCCGGGCACGCCGAAGCTGAGACTTGTCACCGAAGACCTACCCTTGCCGCTCAATCCAGCGGCAGCACTAATCAAGGTCCATGCTGTCTCCCTGAATTGGAGGGACGCAAATATATCAAACGGTGGTAACCCATGGCCTGTTATTCCAAACGGCATTATTTGCAACGATGCGGCCGGTGAGGTTATCGCCGTGGGCGATAAGGTCAAACGTTTCAAAGTTGGCGATCACGTTGCACCGACAACTGACACAGAATACGTCACGCACCGTTCGACAGGTCGATCTTGGCTTGCAGCAAATGAAGATGGTGTGCTGGCTACATATATCGTGTATGATGAAGAAGTCCTCGCCAGACTACCATCCTACCTACCTTGGGAGAGTGCTTGCTTGATCCCCTGTGCTGGTGTCACAGCTTGGGCGGCATTGAGAGATGTGGGTATTGGTCAAAGCGTTTTAATTCAAGGCAAGTACCTGATTTCGTCAATGATCTATCAATTCATGGTGAATAGGAACGGGTGGTGTTAGCAATTGGGCTTTGAAACTTGCTCGAGCCTCAGGCCTGAAAATAATTTTAACTTCCTCGAGTGATGAGAAATTGAAGAAGATGGAGGCACTCTTCGGACAACAGATCATGACTGTTAATTACAGGACGACTCCAAATTGGGACGAAGATGTCCTGAGGCTGACAGATAATATTGGAGTTGACCTGGTGGTGGAAAATGGTGGCTCTTCTTCTTTGGTGAAGAGCCTGAAATGTACACGACGAGGCGGAATTGTGAGCCAGGTTGGATATCTGGGAAAGCCAAGACCGGAGGACCTTGCAGAGCTTGTTTCAACTATTATTGATCGAAGGGTGATATTAAGGCAAGGTCTCTCGATCTTCTTTGACGTGCTTGGGCCGCTAACAGTGTTATTAGAGGCATCAACGCTGGCCCTGTGTCTGATATGGAGGACCTCTGTTCCGCTCTCGAAGCCACGCAAATGCAACTTGATGATATCATCGATAAAGTCTACCCGTTCGACAAGGCTGAGGAAGCAGTGCAGTCTCTTTGGGAGGGAAAGGTGATTGGAAAGGTTGTCCTTCGCCTGTAGGGTCTCACAAGGAGTACCGTGCTCTGGAGTATGCGATCATATCTGCTTGGGTACAAGAGCGAGATATAGAGCTTCATATATGGTTCCTTGTTTCTTCCCACTGAGAAGTCGGATCTGACGCGGGTGGGTTCTCTACCTAAGTAATGCCTGTAACCTGAGGCATAAAACTATTCTTTGGTAGAAGAATCAAGTGCCTCGGATCATCGACCTCGGACGATTAGGACTTCTCAAGATTTCGAAATAACGGGCAGTTGTGATTATCACATGTCCTATACTGGCCGGGGTTACCATATTTGCCATTGGATACGCTTGGGCTCCAATAGTTTGACTCTATCTACTTGACATGTCGTCCAGGTTGATCTTTGACACAGTTAAAACTAACATACGTTCGCTGTGTGGTCCCCAGCTTGGGTAAAGGTACTCCATTGAAAGACACTTTCATCTGAATTCCTAGTGATAGACTAGTTCCCAACGCAATATAATAATTGTAATTGTTCAAGTAAAGCTCGCTAACCATCTGAGAGTCATTGGCGTTGATCCACCTTCAATTCCCGCTTCTCCCTAACACGGAGCCTTGTTGCAGAAAGCTTTTCCCAGTTCCTCATGTCTCGCAATTTGAGCAGGCAAGGTAAGGCCCCAGCGGCCAAGATGCCTTTTAACAACCCCCTGATCAACCTCGACCACAACGTGCACAAAATGACAACAGTCGGAACTATCCAAGTATTTCGTAACTCAAGCCCTCAGGCGTTCATGTTGATCAAAATGGTCTTGGGCTCCGTGAAAGCTCGGAGATAGTATTCACCCATCTCCCTGCCTAGGCCAGACTGCTTCCTACCGCCAAAGGGAACCAGGACGCTGATGTAGCTAACGCAGTTTACACCGACAACGCCAGAGTCTAGGAGGGCGGAAACCCTAAGGGCACGCGTAATATCACGCGTGAAGACTCCGGACATCAGCCCATATTCGGTGTCGTTAGCCATGGCCAGGACCTCTTCCTCCGTGTCAAACGTCTTGATGATGGAGACGGGGCCGAAGATTTCTTTCTTGTAGATCTCCGCGTCAGCCTTAGGGTTCAGGAACACCGTGGGCTCCATGTAGCAGCCTGTCTCGCCGTGCTGGACGCCACCGACAACGAGCTCGGCTTCTTCGCGTCCACGCTCTACCATCGCTTTGACGCGCTCGAATTGAGATTGGTCCACTAACGGGCCTAGCTTGACCGACATGTCTTGTGGATCGCCCAGGTCCGCAGCCGCGGCTTTCATCCGCTCGACGTACTTCTCGATGAACTTGTCCGCAATGGTTTTCTGCACGTACAGCCGGCTTGCCGCGACGCAGACTTGGCCGGAGCGAGCGAGGATGGCGTTGATGGTCCAGGTCAATGCGTTGTCGAGATTGCAGTCGTCGAAGATGACCGCGGGACTCTTCCCACCGAGCTCCAATGTCACGCGTTTGAGGTTGCTTTCCGCCGCCGCGATTTGGATCTTCTTACCCGTCGCAAGGCTACCCGTAAAGCTGATCTTCCGGATGCGCATGTGGCTGGACAGGAGGGCGCCGGTCTCGCCTGGTCCGGTGACGACTTGGATTACGCCTTTCGGAAACCCAGCCTGCTCGAAGAGAGGTGCTAGGGCGAGCGTACCCAGGGGCGTCTTCTCAGATGGCTTCACGATCAAGACATTTCCCGTGACCAGCGCGGCGGCGGCTTTTCCTAGAAATGTTGCTGCAGGCGCATTGAAAGGACAAACAGCAGCACAGACGCCTAATGGTTCGTGTCTGACGAGTTTCACAAATCCTGTTCGCACGGTGTCAGGAATATACGGAGGGGCATCGCTAGGTATTTGGGGAATAAATTGGCAGCCTTACCATCATCAGCAGGGAAGTAATCTCCCTTCTGCTTGTCCGTCCAGCCAGCATAGTACAACAGTCCATTTTTGATATAATTTTTCTCTCTCGTAGGGATAAGCGAGACGGGGTTTCCGGATGTCAGCGAGTCCAAGGTCAAGATTGGAATCAACTGCTCCTCCATGATGCCGGCCAGCCTGTTGAAGCATTCCGTCTTCTGCATCCCGGTAAACTTCCTCCACGGCCCATTCATTGCTTCCTCGGCATATTTTACGGCGAGGTCGATATCCTCTGCGCCGGCGATCGGGATGCCTTCCAGAACGACACTGTTGTCTTTGGGGTTCTTGAGTGAGTATGTGGCCTTGGACCTGGCGGCGACATATTCTCCATTGAGATAGAGCTTGTTGAACTTGTCAGGGGACAAGTCAATACCTGAGTTTTCACCCATCTTTGGAACTGGGAAATAGTAACGGCTATGGTTTCATATTTCTGGGCCAGGTAATAAGATGCATCTCCCTCTGTCCACTATTTATCATCAAGACCATCTTGACCGTTGGGGAAACCTGGGGACGCGCCAAGTCGATCCCCGCCTTCATGTTCAGCTGGATTCGTATTAACTCGCGGGTTCGTACTAAGACACGAGGAGACAGTCGGCCAACCTATGGAATCGATGATTGATGGCCCTGAAGCCCTTTCTGATTGGGTGATCTAATGTACCATCGAGGACAATTGCCTGAAGTGACACTGCCAAGCTGAACGGGATGAGCCATCGATGTGGTGGTCAACATCGATCTTTCCTAGGGGTAGCCTTTGTACTAAGCCTACAGCCTCAGCACTGATATCACTTCTAGAGTGTCATTTCGTACCAATGCCCCCCAATGCCCGAAGTTGAACAGAAGCCCCTATCTGACTTAAGCCCGATATCGGAGCACTCTACGCTAGTACGCCTTTCCTATGAGGCTGTGACAACGCGTTCTTGGCTCTGCGCCAACAAGGCTGCACACTCCAAAGCTTGAGTCGAACCTGATTCATCAACCCAGGAAGGTACGGTCGTATGCTGCGAAGTGGTACTTTGCCGGCTCAGCGGAACGCTCGTGCTCTCGGTTTGCAATCATTTTCACTGGGGATTGATTATACATTGTTATCCGCACGGTGAGAGAGAGACTCTACACGCGTGGTGAAAGATCCCAACTTCAGTCGTCAATCACAGGGGCGAATTTTGATCTCTTCCTCAACGCAAGGCCATATTTCATAAAGATGAATGGCACAGGAACAAGCGCAGCGCTGACTGCTCCGAGAATGGACATGGCGGGGCCAACGCCCAGAGTGTGAAACATCGGTCGAGAAGCCATGGGCAGGCCGGCCGCCATGATACTTCGCAGAAACGTGTTTGCTGCGGTTGCACTGGCAGCATATAATCCATACACGTCAACCAGGTAATTTATGCCTGTCGGTCGTGGTTTGTCAGCCCCTTGCGCTATTTCGGCTTTGAGGAAGTTCTCCTAGGTACTTACATTGTTGGAAGATGGTATTGAAGCCCGCTCCAATCAAGACTGCTGCTAATGCAGGGTGCACCCACGAGTACTTGGGTGCTGCCGTCCAGCCGAACCAGAAGAGCCCCGCTACCATGAGAACAGAGCCCACGGCTAAGGGTGGGAGTCTTGCTTCCGGGACCGGCTTGCCGTTAGCAGCGCGACATTTCCGAATGTACCGTGGCTGATTCCCAAGGTTTATGACAATGGCGAGGTTGACTCCGACAAACAACCCGAGAAATGGTAATGAACCGATAAGGGGCGAATACCCTCGCTGCTCCTCAAAGACAATCGGGAACACTGTCAGAGTGAGATAGAGAATGGTGTAGACAAAGGACGCATAGAAAGCTATGCAAGTGACCATGGGTTCGGAGACAAGCATCTTGAGTGGACGGGAAAGCTGCTTAGTGATGATAGACTTGACATCGATCTTGATCCTCTCCTGAGGATGATATAGCTTCGGGTTCCCAGTCTCTTTGCGGAGTCTTTGAGCTTTCCATTTGAGGATGACAGGGGGGTACATCTCTGGCATGCAGAAGTACGTGAGTGCTACAACAGCAGCTGTGAGAATCGCAGTGGTATATTCCGTCCAACGCCACCCAGAACTTGAACTCCTTTCCAAGATTGCAGCGCCGAAAACTGGACCGAGACATGGACCTCCCACGACTGCAATAGCGTAGAAGGTGACAGCGGTTCCACGTGCTTCTCTTGACCAAATATCTCCCAATGCGGCATTGACATTGCTGACGGCAGCTGATCCGAACAGTCCACTGAAGAATCGATTGACGAAAATAGATGCAGCATTTTGGCTAGTGGCACAGCCGATCGAGAATAATGCCAAGCAGGACATGGCTGGCAGGATTGATATTCTTCGGCCCCAAACTTCCGATATGGGTGCCCAGAAGAGAGGACCAAATGCGAAACCGACGCTGTCAATGCAATGTAAGGACCAATAGTTAACCCCTATGAGATTGACGGAGGCTTACATGTAAAGGGAAACATTGAGGACCACCACATTCTGACTGACACCGACATGCTCAGCGATGGTCTTGCTGGCAGGTGAAATGATGCTAGACGCTAAACTGGCAGCAAAAGCCAGCAAGCTGAGTTGAACGGTGACCCATATTTTGAACGTGAGTGTCCAGTTCTGTGGATTTTCTAGGTCGTTGTCGTCATCCCATCCAACGAGGATTTCGTCCCTTTCCTCTGGCTCCTTGATTTGGACAATTTGTTCCTGATCTTGCGGGCTCGGGTCCAGTATATGGAGCCCAGCTTTTTCGGGTGTTGTTTTTACGCTCATGACAGTCCTTTAAGCCGTCCCTTGATCGGAGAGCCATGATCATGAAAGGAGTCAGAAAGAAACGTCTGAAGCGCTGTGGAATTGAAGATCTTGTACGTTAGATTGAGAGCGAACAACGGGCATCGTACAATGATTTGCAGTGGATCCTTCAATTCGTAAGTCAACCGTTGATGCCGTTTAGCCGGGTAAGGGAAATTGATATTAGTAATGTGCCACGTAATTACCTAGCAGGAAAATTTTGGCCTACTACTGTACTCCGTATTATCAGTTTAAATAAAATCCCATAATTAGGAAAATCAGACTGGGAGGCGGGACAGTCCAGGGTTGCGGCTCTGGGCCATGCTTAGTCACTTGGTACATACCCGACGCTGGCGGATATCATAGACATGTCTGTGGTCGACAGAGATTGTAGATGCCGGGCGAAATCGGGGTGGTCAAAAGACTGTTCGATTACATTGATGTCGACGGAATTTATGAATGTAACATGGGCTTCATACCTTTACATGCATGGAAAACTGTAACTTATCTCACCCGTCAAAAAATAGCTAGAACTCCCCGCTAAAACGATTGGCGATTGAGGACGAATATTAGATGATAGGCCTGCCCAGCAGAGGTCATCATTTCCGAGCATGACTCCAATGTGGGTGTGTAGAATTAACAAATATCTAATTCAATCACACGTCTACAACAAGAGCACTCATCGACAACACACTTATCTTACACTCCTCATATAACTTTTGTACTCGTACACTGTGTTGATCAAAACGGTCGAGGCTGGCGGCTCTTTAAGACCCAAGCATCCCATATCGCACACTCTTTTTTGACCACTGAGATGCAATCTATTCCCTCTCCCTCACATTACCACCAACACTCCTTTCTCGTGCAAGCGTCGCTCTAGCCCGAGCTTGGTCGATCTCAACCGGAGACATTTGCCCAAATTGTACACTCCCCACTCGTTCCTGGTATCGCTCGAAGATATTCGCGCCATCGAACATCAAACTTGCGGTAAGAGGAGAATGTTTGGCCGTCCCAACCCCATCTGTCAACTCGTCTGTCCAGCTATTAGCCGCAACAACATCTATCGATGCCAGCCCAGGTCTACTATAAAGGTAGGGCTCTCGAATCTGTGGTGATGAACTGAGAGATGCTGATCCAGGGACTGCGGGAGGTGCTGTAGCTAAAGAAAGATTTGATTCCCTCGAGGTATCACGCGACATTGGTTGCGACATGTAGCCCGACGGTAATTCGTGTGTAACCAGCCGATCCATGGTGTCTTGCTTTGAGGGAGCCCTTGCACTGCTCTGTCCTGTTGGTACTTGGACTCTGCGTGTAATGGATATATTTTCCTCCATCTGAAGGGGAGGGATGATTCGAGAAGCCGCTTGATTAGAAAGTACCGCCTGCACTAGCCTCGGGGATGATGATGGGTGTCTGCTGTGCCTCCTTGTCACTTCTGAGAAATCAAAAGTAGGCAAAGATTGGCTAGGGAGGAATTCGGTGGCCAGGGGTGAGAGATTGAGGTTTGGAGATTTGTTCGAAAGAGGATGTCTTGCCTCGTCAGAGCCTGATCTATCCAGTGAGTGTGGTCGACTAGGTGACTTTATCCTACCTCCCCTTGATGCTGGGGGGCTGGCACGATGGACTGCTGCAAGAGCCGCCGATGCTTCAGACCCAGTCGAGGTCGGTCTCGCAACCCGGCTTTCATTTGTACCACTGGTGAAAGATGAGGCTCGCGATCGAGTCTGTGCTTGGTCATGAGATATCGTCGGCGGTACCACCAGAGGTTTCCATTCACCCAAATCTTTGGCTTTTTTCGTAAGCGATGGTCGACCTTGAAAGATAGCTTGCAAAACCGATGATCTTCGAGAGCTTGACTCGATCGGAGTAGTCAAGGATTCACTTGCACGTCGGGTTGAGTTGCCTGATGGTATCAAAATCCTTGAATTGCCCATACCAGACTGAGACCATCTGTCCGTCCAGCTACTGTCTGAACCCCCATCGCCGAGATCTAGCTCTTGCTTCATTTGGATTGGCGATTCGGTATGGTTTTCCAGCGTCCATGTTGAGGTTCGTGTCAAGCCACTGTCACTTTCTGGGCTATCGGAGGAGGTGCTGTTCGCTCTTTCAAATACCGAAGCTTGGACTCGATGATGAATGCTATCCACAGAGTGTGAAGGAGAGCGGCTCTGGATTTCTTTCTTGATGGTACGGATAGTGTCGTGAAGCTGGTGACGAATCTTTCGGAGAGCTGGCGATGCATCTTGAGCAGATTTTGGGAAATGTGACCAGAGTCGTGCAGCTTGCGTCTCGTAGTCACGATAATCGCGCACCAGTCCACGCCCCTCTGAACCCCGAATCTTTTCATCCGCTACGGCATACGAGTGACAAAGAAATCTTGATGCAACACCAAGCCACCACCAATACTGATCTGGTTGATCTGCAAACCGGAATTTCAACTCGTCACGAAGTACACCTTGTACCACACTGTGAATGCGCAGAATATCGATACTGTATGTGATGGAATTTTGCGACGACTCTTCCCCGGTGCCGTTGGTTAGTTCAAGCATGCCCTTAAAACTGCTTGAATCATCCCGGACCAGTTGCAACTGCCGGTTTGACCCGACCGTACTCGTTGTGGAGGCGCGATGTCTATACATTTCTGGGGAAGAAGATCGATTCGGGGAGGACACTGAATATTCCAAGAGAGTTCGCTCCAATAGACCATAGCGTATGAGAACTGCGATCGTATTGTCCAACTCCTTTTTCATGCTTCCAATACTCTCCACTGATCTAATTTCAACGCCCATCTCGTGCAAGGCTGGGATGCCGAAGCGCAACAGCGCAACCGGTATGGAGTGAGCAAAGAAACCGAGGATTGTAACGAGATTGACCGCCTCTGGGTGCATGTGGTCTCGCAGCGCCGACATAATGTCAAGAAAAGGATCGGCCAACCGGTGATCAGAAACACCCGGAGAATACTTCTCCAATGATGTTCCTCGTGCAATAAGCATATGAGAGGCGGCGTGTATCGCAAGGGGGAGACATTCGTAGTGCTTCACCAACTGGGTGGCTTTCTTTGCCTGTGCGGGTGTCGGCTCTTTAATACCCAGGTTCTTGTAGAGAATGCCGCAAGCATCATACTGTGATAAGGGAAAGACTTTGATGCCCGCTGGGTTGAGTAGTCGTTGTCGTTTTGCCAAAGTTCGATCGACCGAAGTGTAGATTATGTTGTTTCCAGACCTGTCTGGAATAAAGGAAACAAAAGCTTGAATGTCATCATCATTATCCGTTGTGACACCATCGAAAACGAGGAGCCAGCCCTCTTGAGATTCAAACCACTTGCGTACCGAATCAACAAATTTTGAGGATTCATCCCAGGAGGAGTCTCGAGGGTGGTCGATTCCAAGAATAGCAACGGCTTGAGCAATCTCCCAAAAACTCTTTGATCTTGACTCATAGCTCTTACAATCAACCCAAAAACAGCCAGCAGGATAGCTATCACGATGGCGCCACAAATATTCTCGAGCAATCTGGCTCTTGCCTGAACCCGGCGGACCCCACAATAGGACAGCACAGGTTCCTATCACCCTCCTCTTTTGATTTGCCAATTTCTGTTCGAGTTGGTCCAGTTCTAGTTGAAAGCCGTAGAACATTGAATTTCGCCGAAATCCAACCGGGGCAACAAGCAAAAGACCAGTCGAAAGCGTCAAGGATTGCTGCTTGTCGGCCGTTTGGACAGAGCCAACGGAACTATCTGTAAATGAAATGAGTCAGCGTCAACACACTTAATCTTTATCACTGACCAAGGAGGTGACTATCTTCGTGGAGCAGTGACAAAATCTTCTTCGACTTCTTCTACCTCATACTGAGGTGAAGGAGGGCCAGAAATCTGTTTGGGAGGAGGATGCGCACTCAATGAGCTTGGTTGATTGTTTGAATTAGGCGGCAACGGAGTCACATTGCCCGATGTCCCTGCACTCATTTGAAAAATGCTATCTGATCCAGCTCAGCAAAATTGTTCAGATGGTCACCCGTCGTACCTACTCACCCCCCAGCAATTCACGAGCGGCAGCTTGACGCTCAAACTCAGCAACTCGCTTCTCTTCTTCCCATCTAGCTCTAATCCGGGTTTGTGATTCTTCGGAATATCTTCAAAAGTAATTAGTGGCGTCATAGCTTTGAAGAGATTCAAGATCTTACCTCTGAACAGCTTCCGCGACGACATCATAACCTGGGCTTGATTCATCTTCGAATTTACACATGTGACTGAGATAGTTAGATATGGGTCGATCTGAACAGAATTGGAATGATATCCCACCTGTGATCCTTTTCAATTCCCATTCGATCGACGCCTTCAACGACCGGTGCTGCTGAATCCTCCTCCACAACAAATTCCCTAGTTCCTTTCAGGTCGGTAGGTTTTGACTCATGGAAAAAGTAAATATGGAAACGACCAATAATTTCGATGAACAGCCTATTGATGTTCTGCAAAGTCTCGTTGTTTGTTTTCAGGGCCTTTACCAACTGGGGTGAGGAATCGAAGAATTTCTTCGGGAGGGCAACAGAGCAAATCTTTTCCAGAAGAGAGCCCCATTTCGCCAGGTCAGAGCCGTTGTGTGGCGTTCCTAGAAACAGGATGCCATATGTCGAGACATATATAGACCTCAGTCGTTCCGTGTGCTGGTGATGTCGAATACTATTACAATAAATCAAGCACCTCTTCACGACTAAACCTCCAAGCGAATGGCAAATGAATATAATAGGCCTCTCCTGCGCTTTTCTCAACTAGTAATTGTTAGATGATCCTTCTATGTTTGTGGTCATCCCTTTCGTGTCACCTCCAATTGTGCAACTTACCGACCTGTTAGCCACCAATCGGCTTGCCAAATGTTCTGCATGATTGTGTATCTTGTCTTTGGAGACACCATCCGTAAAGGCGGTAACGTTCGCATCGTAGCCGTAGGTCAGAATACGGGGTCTTTGGTCCTCGAGCGCAGCAGGGAGAAGGTCGGCTGGCCAGAAGACATCGGGCTTCGTCGTGGCCCAGGTATTGTGGGGATGGCCGTTCAGCCCATGAACGAAGACGATGTCAACAAGAGGGTTGGTCGCAGAGTAGACTTCTGTAAGCCCATACTGCTGGACTGGCTTAGCAGCGGAGGTGCTCATCCTTCCAGCTTACTAGGACTCTGCGAGGGAGGTGGGTTCATGGAGTCAAGGCCAGGATGCGGAAAGTTGGAAAAGCGGAAGAAAAGAGGGCTTCAAGTACCCAACAGCCAACAGCCTTACCACAGGAGAAGAGGGGAGGGACGTTGCATAATCTCCTTAGTTGCTAAGCGGTGAAAAGAGACCAGTCACAACTCCAGTCACAAGGTGGGCGCAGGTGATTTGACATGGAAGCCTGCACAGTGGACATGATTTTTTTCTTTGAAACAAAGCGTGAGGCAGAGAGGCAGAGACAACGTGTCGCCAGTTGCAGGTCGCACTCGCAAGTTTGCAGTTGCCTCCGCAATCTCTAACCTTCTCAGGCAAAAGGGTGGGTGCTTTGCGGGCGTGCAGGGTTGGGTCGATCCTTCCAAGCCCAGCAAACTTCCACCCATTTCTGCTTCCGCGAGGCGGCGAGCCCCCGCCGCCAAAGCCACGCCCGAGACGCCTATACCAAGAACAAGTTTAGGCTGTAGCCGAGCCACTCCTTCCGGCCCCAACCGCAAAATGACAGCCTTGTTGGCCCCCCGAAAGGGCGTAACATCTGGGGGCCGCTTTGGCCACTGTGGGGAACCCTACGAGTTGGTCAGCGACCCAGGTGTCCACAGAGGAGAGCTCCCTCAGAAATCGGGTGCTAAGGCCTGCTAGTAGGATGCTTCAGGAGACCACAGATGGACAAGCCTTGCATCGGCCACTTCCCCTGCTCTCAAATTGGGATTGAAATGCGAGCGTTGACTTCAGCTCCGGACTTTGTCGAAATGAGCAATAACACATATTTCGAGTGTGCTTCTCAGGCCCTGAGTAGGGGATTTTGGTCACAAGGCCAATTCTTGTGCCACACCATCCGTACCCTTTAGTCAGATGCCTCCCACACGCACCCTTGTGCAAAATAGGCAGCAAGGCCGTATACGAGGGACGCGTGAGTCTTTGGTGCTCCAGCACAAATGAGAGACAAGCAGAGACTCAACGTGAAGTATTTTAATGACTAAGAAGCCTCACTGATGGTCTACATCACTAGCCGCAGCCTTAGTCTTCGCCCAGTTCCTCAGGCCACGAACTATGAGAGGTCAATGTTCTCGTAGGTAGGGGAATCCTCTCATCATTAAAGCGTCTCGTTGTAATTCAATTACATTCACAACCATGTGTACTAAAAGTATTGTCTGGATAACCGTAATTGTGTGCAGTCTTAGGTGTTTCCCAAGGCTGTGTCATGCTAACCCTTCTTAGTCTGGCTGGCGACGGCTGGTCAGCGGAGTTGAGAGTTTCGTAGCAGGAGGTGAGGCAATGGCAGTCTAGTTTTGAGTTCCAAGCGTGAGTCAGAGAGGCTGGACCCATGTGAGTTGGTCATCAGCCAGAGTCCAGGGCCCCTTCTTCCACTTGAATCTCAGCCTTGCGTTGACGCCAGTTGATTTCACGTGATTATTCAGTGTTATCAGACCGCCTAGTAGTATAGGTAGATAATGTAAGCCCTTGGAGACACGGGCAGGTCGACGCTAGAGGCAACTTGAGATTTGAGTCTACGTGCCACATCCGGAGGCACCAACTCCACGAGTGACTAGCATCGATTCGAGAGAATCAGCTTCAAAACTTTTAATGCGAACATCCGTCAGGGGGTCACCTTCCCTTGAAGACGGGCTTTCTCTTCTCCGCAAATGCTTTCAAGGCCTCAAGACGATCCTCCGTGTTCAGAATGACCTCGTAGGCCTCATTTTCAGCGGCCTCGCCCCGCTGCCAGCCGTTTACCGCTCGCATGGCCTGGGTGAGAGCGACGGGGCCACCTTCGCATATATCGTTTGCCAATTGTATGCTGGCATCCAGGACCTTTGCTCTAGCTTGGCCTTCGACCTTTTCGTCCTCGGGGAGCACCTCAACCAATCTGTTACACAATCCCAAGAAGTATGCTTCGGGTCCAGCAACCCGTCGTCCTGTGATGATCAGGTCTCTGGCGCGATTGACTCCGATTAGGGCAGGTAGTCTGTAGGTGCCGCCAGCTCCTGGTATGATGGCCAGCTTGGTTTCGGGCTGGCCCACTACTGCGTTGGATCCAAAGACGCGTAATGTCGTACATAGACCTAATTCTAACCCTCCTCCCAAGGCAACGGAGGAGATGGCCGTGATCGTGGGTATGGGGAGTTTGGACAGGTCGGTAAAGGTGTTCCTCATATTCGTCAAGAACTCTCTAGTCCTATACAATATTGAGTAAGTATACAAGGGCCCTTAGCCTATTAGTCTGAGTGTCAGACGTACTCCTCTTGTGTCATTCCTTTCCTCTCTCTTAGATCTGCGCCAGCGCAAAAGGCTTTGTCGGTGTTGGAGGCGATGATCACAGCTCTGGTCCCGCCCTTTCCACCTTCTGCTTGGATTTCATCCACATGACGCCTCAGGTCTGCGATCAATCGCCGCGAAAGGGCATTCCGTGCTTCTGGCCTGTCAAGCAGGAGGATTCTGATGGTGCCCGAATGCGGAGCAGGGTAGTGCTGGACCTTGATGGGTGATGCTTCAGATGCAGCGGCGAAGGTTCGATATGGAACTGGTGAGGCTCGTAGAGCAGTAAAGCTCTTCCTTAAAGCAGTTCCTCGCATTTTGACTACCCACCCACTCGACAGGAGATATTCAAGCTACATAATGGGAGGGAGAATTGATATCGTAGCTTGGGAGGGAACGCGGTTAGTGACGGAGGTTGGTCCCTGGCCGAGGTTAACCATGGCGAGACCCCCCATTGAGTGGAGGGGCCGCCAGGCGGCTGCTTCATGCGGGTTTAGGTGCTTGGGGTGCAAATGGAGGGACAGTGTCGACGACTTTCAGGCAATTACGATAGAGAGGAAGCGCCTAACTTAGGGAGGCCAGGCATGATCTGCACCCGTCAGACCATAACCCATATTATTGTGTTACCTAAGCCCGACTAGCTAGGTATAAGACTGTAGGACTCAATTGCACATCCCATCGCCTTGGAAGTGATTCCTAAGACTTCCGACCATTTGATTATAGACATACCAATATAGGATCGTCATCTTACATTACCATCAACTTTGGAAAGCCACCAAACCCTTCATCAAGACCATCCACCATGAACCCACTATTGCACGACACCATCCTCGACCTGGAAGACCAAACATGGGCGGCATTGATGGACTCGGGGGCCGGACTCTTGCCATTTCTCAGTCAAGACTGTGTCATGTTTTTCCCAATGGGACTCAAAGTGTCGGCGAAATCATCTCCCAGCCTCGATGAAGTTCTGAAAAGCGAAGCCTTCGTACCGTGGAGACGTTACCGGTTATATGAGGTCGAAGTGATACCACTGGGACCCGACTCAGCTCTGATCACCTATCGAGTAACCGCGACAAGACAACATATCACGCATGATGACGACGAGCGACAGGATGAATTCCGGGCGTTGATTTCAAGTACATGGAGAAAAGATCCCGAGGCTGGGAGATGGTTGTTGTGTTTCCACCAGCAGACTCCTTATGAGCAGGACCTGGCTGAGTTGGCACTGGAATGATGTACCGGGTACTTGATGTGGTCATGGATTTTCTAAACGTTTCCACGCAGATTATGATCCCATGATGGTTGCTTGAGTTACTATACACCGCTACATTCTTATTCCCATTGATACTTTTCAGGACCTGGGTAGGGGTAGCCTTAGGTAGATTTCGCCCTATTCTCAAGATTCGAGTTACATTGCCATGTGAAGATCACCACGTCAATCTCACCATCGCGCTCATTGACTTGGCTACAGGCTGCAGTGTGACATCAATCATTGACGGAGTCAATAGCCGAGCCTCTGGGACATCGGTGGCGTCTACAGGCGAATGGGTTGAGGCCTGTGGTTAGTGTGCGATCGAAAGTGTGGGGGAAATAGAGGTGACATGCTGATGCTTGGGAGATGATGGCATTTCGAAAGATCACTGCATCGTGACGTCGATGCCGTCCATCAATCTGGGCCATGCTGCCCCTCGGTCCAGCAGGGCAACCATCACATGGGAATCATACAAAACTCAATCTCCTCCTCGGCTCTACCCCCAAGCTTCTCTTCATCCAAAGCTCAAGAGTTCAATTTTCCCCTAAAGTGAGCTCTCCAGAACTACACACAGCACTCGACTTTACAAGTACAACCATCTACCACGCTACGATCACAATAACCATGTCTTTCCTCACAAGAACAACACCTATCCTCCGCACAGCCGTCAGATCTTCTACCGCCTACTCTTCACCTAGACTCTTCTCCGTCGCAGCCGTCCATCAAAAATCCGCAACAGAGACTGTCAAGGATGGCCTGAAGAAGGTCGACCGTGCTGTATCGGACGTCGCCGTCGCTGGAATCGACAAAGGAGGTATGTATTGATCCACCATTTTGAGCCTTGAGATGACTAACCTGCTCCCTAATAGTCGAGGTCAAAGATGCAGTTGCTGGAGCTGCCGGTGTAGAGACTGGCCAGGCGAAGGGTACCGCTCAAGAAGTAGCCGGTGAAGCAAAGGGCAAGGCGGCCGAGCTCAAGGGTCAGGCAAAAGGCAAGGCCGAGGAGCTCAAGGGCAAGCTGTCATGATCCCACGCCACACGTCCATTTCGCTTTGTTGCCAGCATTTCAGTTGCATTGGGCGGAACCGGAAAAGGCAGGCGTCCATCTTGTATGAATAAACCAAATGGGCCCTACAGGGTTCCCAATCATGTATAGTAATCAGCAAGAAACTGAAAACAAACCATACCATGAAGCAGCTCACTTCCGTATTGCAATTCTGCGACTAAAGTTCAACGTCGTTTATTTCTCATCAGAGTTTGTAGAGAAAAGATCAAATAGTCGAAAGTGACAGCGCCTTTGGTCACATATCACATAAAATAGCTGAGCAACCCTCTCAACCAACTTCAGCGCTTTTTAAGTCCGGACTAGGCTGCAACCCACTATCAAAGTGCTTTCGGTACACTTCTCCTTCTTCAGCCTTCAACCCATACTTGGACGGATCCCTTTTCTCCAAAAAGTGGGTGACGCGCCCATCACGGGTTACCTGGTGTTCCTTGAAATGATCGGCTCGGCTGTTCAGAAATCGACTTGTCTCTTCGGTGAAAGCTCTGGCCTTTTCTTCCAGTGCTCCTGAGTATTGTCCTACGCGAGTGGCTTGAAGAACTCCAGAAAGAACCGCCAATAGGATGACGAACGAGGCGAACGCGTTAGGGTGAATATAGGTGCCTGAATAAGCCTGCTTCTCTGAATTTTCTTGTCGTCGATACCATCGCTCCCAGTCTTCCCAGGTTGCATTTTGAAAGATACTCGAATCATGCCCCGGCCCGTAACCATAGGGCTTACCCTCGGCGTTGGTGAAACCTCTCGTGTGTCTTGACGTACTACTTCTTGTACCCCATCCTGCCCCCGAGGCATCGAAGGCTCGTCTCTTTTCTGGGTCTGACAATATCTGGTGTGCCTGCACCACAAGTCTATATCTCTCCAGCCTCTCTATTTGACTCAACTCAGTAGCATGTCCACGCCTATCAGGATGGTATATCTTGACCAGTTCGAGGAACTTATGTTTGGTATAGACTCCATTCTTGGTGATGTCGAAGATCTCGTACGGAGTGGGCGTGAAAGGGGTCGCCCTACAAGGCCAATTCATGTTATCTCTAAATTCCGATTTATTGGATCGAACATCTGTGTATGTCCTCGAATGTGATGGTGCTTCGGACTTGGGTCGTTTGCGGGGTGATCCATTTGCATGATTGCAAGAACAGCACTGCCAGGCATTATAAGCAACTGGCAGCTTTGCCTTCTTCAATAAAGTAGACGACATACTACGCAGCTGAATATATATATCAAATCGGTCAGGTCGTGCGAGCAGCTCGAGGTGCGGGCGAAGGTGCCTCCGGCTCATGAGACCTAATCGTCGACGTCAATCCATGTCCAATTCGGCATGGGCGGTATCTCGGAGTGGATGAATATTGTTCCGTTGGGGTAACATCCTCCCCATAATAGCGGCGGGGAGTTTCAGCAACAACTTTTTTGACATGACATCCGTCCTTAGCCATCCTGTACGCAATGCCTCGATCCCGCTCACGATCGCCCTCTGGGCGGCGAGATCGAACTTCGGAGCGATCTCCGAGGTATAGGGACGACTACAGAGACAGGAAACGAGAACGATCGCGAAATGGTGAGCGAGATCGACCACGGAAGCGAAGGTCGACGAGTCCAGACGAACGACCAACAAGACGGAGGTCAACCAGTGCAAACCGCGACGACGACAGGCATTCTCGCAAAGATCGAGACAATTACCGGCCTAGAGACGGAGACAAACGCAGGGACAGGTCCGCGGACAGAACCAGAGATAGGAACAGCGCCAGGCAACGGCCTCGATCTCGCTCACCGCGCAGACAATCACCAACGCCATTCCAACGATCGAAGCGGCCTCTCCCCTCACAGAACGACGCATTCAAAGGCGAGAATGGTAATGGAAGCCCGGGTCCACCAGCCGTAGAGAAACAGAAACCAAACTACCGACCGTCAGGCCTTCTCGCAGCCGCAGCCAACACCGTGATAACAAGAGGCGGCAACATAGTCCTGAAATACCATGAACCAGCCGAAGCTCGCAAACCGCCCGGCTCACAGACCTGGCGACTTTATGTCTTCAAAGGAGAGGAGATCCTCGACACGCTCGACCTCTTCTCGCAATCATGCTGGCTATTCGGCCGCGAGGCTTCCGTTTGTGACTACCTGATTGAACACCCGAGTTGTTCCAAGCAGCATGCCGTCATTCAATTCCGTTATATTGAGAAGAAGAACGAGTTCGGCGACAAGATTGGTCGAGTTAAACCATACCTAATAGACTTAGAAAGCGGCAATGGTACAAAAGTTAACGACGAAGCCGCGCCCGCCGGGAGATATTTCGAACTGAGAGATAAAGATGTCATTAAGTTCGGCCATTCTACGAGGGAATATGTGGTCCAGCTGCCGAAGTCTTAATACAGCTCTCCAGCAATATTGAATTTAACTTAGGCCACGAAGAGCGTGTCGGATATACTGGTGGTTTTCCAAACTTGTCAACTCCCAAATTACGCAAGTAATGACCAAAATGGCATCACCCTTCGTCAAGATATTCGAGGCACTTTCTCGCATATGCATGGGAAGGCACCTTTCGGCCACTTAGCCAGGCAATTAATGCTCTATTCCCAGAGACCGCTACTGAGCAGCGACCGCAGTCACGTATGATGCTCGAGAAGCGGAAACCAAGCATGGAGTGATAGGGCGCAGGGTAATCTTTTTTCCGAGCCATTGACGATTACTCATGCTTCAGGAGACAGGGAACAACTGCGCTCACCAGACTTGGTACTCGTCACATACTCAGGAATGGAGTGAGTTGCATACCTTTGGGATAGACAACATGGCGTGGTGCAGGCCCAGTGGCCTCTGTAGCCACCTCCGCTGACATCAAAGACTTTAGGTTGTCTCTTGTCGGCACAGCCCTTACAATTAAGTCAAGGCAGGTCCTAGGACAACTTGACAGTAAATCTGATCAATTGGAAGGTCTAACCAACAAATGAAATAACTGACAATTTTGTCAACTTTGGAGACTATTCCTCTTCGGTGGAGGTGAGGTTTTTCGCAGTACTATATGGCGAAACAATATTGTTTAGTCACGCTGCCCAGTTGTCCAAGGCTTGAGCACGGGTGCTGGCATGTTCTGGAAAAGACAAGGCTGAAGATAGGTCGGCACCAACACGTGGTAGCGGTCCACTTGGGACTACTTAGGCAAAGGGTCATGCCTTAGGCGAACACTGGGCTTCATACAACGATTACGAACCATCAAATCTTCTGGATTATCCACGATAACAGTTTCGGGCGGAAGATCTGCTTAGTTACCCTTTGCCTTAGTCTTCTAGTGATGTTACGAAGAAGCGTCATCAACTTAATCCCTGCAACAAGCAGCATACTGCCTGATCAAAAGGATGTTGACCGGCGACAGGAATCCAATAAAGACAATCAAAACCAGCCAGAAGCCCCCTCTTCATTCAGGACATGGGATGGTAGGACTCTACTGCCCTATCCTGCGCTGCCATCCTGCAGGCGTTCTCTTACTGCGGACCGGTCATTATCTTGCCCAATTGCGAGGCTGAAACTTATGCGGGCGCCTCTGTCTTCAGCCTATGGCCATGGAACTCAGCCTCTTCACTAATGCATGGCCACTGCACCTACCCACGGGTGAGGAGATCATCGATTGTCAACTTTTTGCTTCACCACATTCTTCCAATATCTGGGCCGGCTGCAGCCTTTTGGCTTCGTCAACGAGTCGCTCAAACCTTGCAACACCGGACGTATGTTCGCTTCTTCTAGCCTGCCAGTATTCATCGTTTGAGATCCTTGATGAATTTGATGAATATCGTGTCGGGTACCTCCTAAGCCGCCCTCGTAATCGACGGCTCTCCTTCTCAGTGTTCGGGAATTGAAGCTTCATCTTCTGCCTGCGATGCCGTATCCAACCTCCTATTACAATTCTGTCGACAATACACCCGCACTTGGAGATCTAGGCGCGGCATACACAGTTGTAGAGCTTCCTGTGCAGATCCCGCACAAGGAAATTCGAGCAGTATCCAACAGCATTTATTCCATTTCGCACCTGCCGAAGATGGTGGACCCTGTGTCACTATTGGCTTCCATCATTGCAATTTCCGAGGCTGGAATGAAGATATCGCAGTCACTTTACAAATTCTCCAGAGCCTTCAGAGGAGCTGTACAAGAGATCGATGTATTAGCATCAGAGATAAATGCATTTTCAATTGTCTTAGAGGAACTGCATGACTGGTTAGAAGAAAACCAGGGGCATATCTCAGAACGGGCTCTTAAAGTGCCAACAAAATTCTACGCTGTTGCCAGGAGATCTTTGCCGATGTTAAGCAGATGATAGGCAAGGGCGAGGACCAGGATGGTTCAACCTTCTGGAATCGCTTCCTCTGGTCTTTTCGAAGAGCTAAAGTCATGCCAATGAAAGCAAATCTCGAATCTTTCAAATCCACCCTCACACTACTTCTCTCTACTATGCAATTGGCGAAGTACAGGGCAGCGCACGAAACTGACTCGTAAGTCTTCGTATCTCTCTTGGGCTATACTGGATGGTTGCTAAGACGAGCAGGTCTGAGAAGGTAGTTGCACATAAAGAGAAGAAATTTGCTAGCAGAGTGGAAAAGCGCCTTCGTTCACAATCCGATGCTCTGAATCGTTGGCAGCAGGCGGAATATGCTGTACAGGCAGAGCTAGCAGTTCAGATGGTACCCAAGTCTCTCACCTGGGCCCCGTCACACGATAGCCGGTGGCTCAGACAGCTGATGCCAACCACGGAACACCTAGAGCGACTCGGAAAACCCTACCTTGCGCTTCCCGGCATCCCTACTGCTCCAAACAATTCCGAGGATGACGAGAAAAAGGTGATAAAAAAGGCAGTAGAGGTGCTTCTGTCCACCTGGACAACTCTGCAGCTAAATCAATCCCACAACGGTATGCTTGAGCTCCGTACACCACGACTCAGTCCTAATTGGTAGTAGATGACCCCAATGCAAGCAGTCAGGAAGATGCAAATCCTGAGGCATCCACAACGGTAAGGCTTTTAGGCAAGCGCAAAAGCCGGTGGCTTGATCTCAAAAATGCCACGAATACTCCAAATGATTATGTGCCTTTACCAGCAGTAAGAGACCGCAGACCATATGAGGAGGAAGCTGACACTGAGCCTTCCCGAATGCGAGCCGCCACTGTTGAAGACTGGGATGATGAGACGGCTGAGACGGCTATGATTAGTGGAGTCAAATCTGGGGGCATCAGGTCTGCTGCTGCTGGTATACCCTCTGTGCCACCCAGCAGTTCGAGAACCCCTACCCGTACCCCTACGGGCCATACCCATACCCATATCGACATCGTCCATATCAGAAGCCGCTCTCCTTCTCTCGACGGCGTTCACGTGAGTCCAGGAGCAATATCACCTCACTATTCCGTCATAGAACCAACTCAAAGTCAGAGTGGTTCCTCATCACATCCTGGAGAATTCCAAGTCATATTTCCAAGCGAATTTAGTACTGAAAGTTATGACACGGATTTTGGCTCAAGACTGGGTCATCATGAGAGGGCACAGCAGGACTCCTCTACGTCTGATTCGACTAATACACGAAATCTTGGTCGCCCTCCAACTAGACATCTACAAGAGACTTCACCTACAGAAAGCGGCGATTCTGCGGACGAATTTTTGGCTCGTCCAGATCCATACCCGCACATGGGTTCTCAGTCACAATATGCCCTTGGTCCCTATCCACATTCCAGTTCTTCTGGGTCCTTTGCATACCCACCATTCCCCAACGCGCATCAAGCGACACCGATCCGGCCTCAGCCGATGGCAATGCCTTATCCACCACATTATGGCGGTTTCCCTGGCCAGCCCATGCCCTATACCCCTGATTTCCATGCTCCAACTCATGCCAGTTCCCTATATACCTCCTCTCCTTATGCACCAACGGTAGTGAACTATGGTGGAGGGCTGCCCAGGCCTGGCGCAGGTTATTTCCCCCCTCAATATTCTCCTCACTCTGGACAACAAATCCCACATCCTTACGCGGATTACCATTTCCCACCACCGTTTGTGCCCTTATCAGCCGCAGGATCTAGCGCAAGCTCGAGTGGTTCGGACACAGAAACTGAGATTCTGCCATCTCGAAGAATGCGGAAACGAGCACAACGTCGAACGGGAAAACGGGTCCGGTCGACTTCCCACGACCCAGCAAAACCGCTTAGAGACTGCACCAGCACAGAACTGAGACCCTCAAAACCTACCAAAGTGGAGCAGAAACTAATACTTCACTATACCAATGCTATTGGCGAGAAGTTTGATTTCCCTTTCTCGAAATGCCAATCGTGGAAGGTTAGAAAGCACTCGAAAATTCTTCTCCTCTGAACAACAACTAACATTTATCAGGACATGGAAACTCTTATTGAAGAAGCGCACCACCCAGGTGATGGGCTCGCCGAAGGATTTACTTCTCAGGACTACCATATCTTAGGTCCAGCTGGTAATATAGTCCTCCCAAGACAATGGGAAGATTTGGTCAATCCTGGATGGACTGTAACACTCCAATCAATAACAACTAGCACGGACAGGAGGGCCCAAGTGCGCTCTGATCAGCGGGGTCTACAGCACGAAGCCTCCCCAACGAAAGATGTGCGGCCCCTAGAAGATCCTAAGATAAGACTCAACAATCGGGAAGCTGAACAGGATGTCAGAAACGACCATGGGAATAGCGAGGACAACATTCGTGACACTACAGGATCTTCAACACCACGAGCTCCCACGCCACCTCCCGCCATAGGCGACAGCAAGAATACCCTCAAAACTCAGACAGTCGCGTGCGAAGACAACTCCGAATACGATACTGCTGGCACTTCTACGTATGATGACTCCGGTGACTCCACTGGGAATGATGGCGATCCCTTGACAGATGACTTGATGGGCATGATTGCTCGCTCCAGACTTTGGGGAGAAGATATCAAAACTCAAATGAAGGAAGCTGTAGCACGTGAGGCGGCTATTGCACAAATAAGGCTCCGACGAAGACACGCAAAGATTATGTTTGATGAAAGTGTGTCGGAATATAGAAACCATGGGTGGTACGATCCGGATATTCCCAGAACGTCAGCAGTCATGGATGAAGCAGACTCGACATTCTCGGATGCGCAAGTACCAAATCTTCGGGCATCATTTATCCAGGAGCAACCGAAACTTGGAAAGAGTCGCGTTCCAGCTCAATTAACAGTTTCCCCTCGAAGCGAGTCCTCAGGCGACTACCAAACCCCGACCACCCGCTTGCTGCCCACTACAAAGTCTAGATCGGCCCATGATCCTTGGAACGACGCAATTGACCGGAAGGAATATCAGATGCCGGGCCGAGAGCGTCGGGACGTCCAAATTCCATACAGTCGTATGCATGGGCCCGACACCACAGCGCAGTTCCAACCAACGCGACCGCCAACTCCGATTCACGACCCAACTCCTCCTAATACAACAACCACAGGCGCTGGTATACCACTAGAGCAGAAGATCGACTTTCTATCGTCTCTCCTGGCGAGACAGGAATCGGAGCGCCGAGCCAAGGATGCGGAAATGAAGCATGCCGCCAATGAAGCCAGAGTACGCCAGCTGGAAGCCCAACTGTTGAGCCAGGAACCACGTCCACAGCCGTATCCTCATCAGCCGAGTCTCTCACAGCGCGGGTTTGAAGCAGGTTTTGTAAACCCTCTCATCACACCCCCGATAACGCCGTTAACTGCCCAATCCAGCGCGGAAGTGCCACTTGCAAGCTCCACTAGTGCCACCAAATCGTCATCAAGCCAGACTTCATCCAGGAGGGGACTTAGAAGGCGATTGCTAGGCAGCTCTTGAGATTTCGTCTCTCGATCTCTCTCTATCTCTATCTCTATATATATTAATTATTTATATAATTTAGCCTTCCTTCAACAAGCCACTCGGAGCAGTGTCAACGTGGGATCAAGCATCATAGTATAAACAACTCGAGATCTCTCTTGCTCTCTCCACTCTCCTCCCTCTCGCATCTGGCATCTCCCTTCCCTCACACACACACTCTCTCTCACACTCGCACAGACAGACATACACTCTTTCTATATATATTGTCTATTTCCTTCTCTCGGGCCAGCTTAGATAATACTCAAGGATGCCTCAAACGTAGGGGGTGTAGAGTACGGTAGGTAAGGAGTGAGTGGGTGAGGGAACTGTCGCCCCTCGCACCTGAAACACACTCTATGTATGTATACACTATTACGCTTTTTCATTCTGGCACTGTAGATTACTCCATCCCAATTCCGGCCATGGGCTATGGCTATGGCAATGGCCTGTGCGTAGCCTTGTCCCATGTTCATATCTGTATCTATATTCATGTCCATATTCATATCCATATCCATATCCATAAACCACATTTTCAATCGCTGGGCAGCTAGCTAGCTGTGCTCGTTTGTTGAGCGAGATAGCTAGCAAGCATACGAGGGGGGCATGAAAAGGGGTTTTTTTTCTTTCTTTAACACAACAATAAAAGGAGAAAGAAAGACAAACACAGGAACAAGATGACTGCAATATTTAATGGAGACCTGTAGTGTAGTGTAGTGTAGTGTAGTATGGTATAGTACGTGTACTAAATGATTCAAAGGACCATGCCCCCGAGCGGCGGTGATGTAGTGGTATCATAACGTGCCAAAAAAATAAAAAAATCCCTCGCAAAAAGGGCGGGGATATCAAAATGTTTGATGACTGCGAGAAAACAACAGACATGATTTTGTAAACGACAAGGGTAAGGGACAGAAAGAGATCCCTTGTCCAGGCTGAGGGATTGAACCTCTCTCAAATACCCTCTGCCTTGGACGACGACGACAACAACAACCAATGCAACAGAAACAAGGCTTCCCAACGCTGATCCGCTGTACCGGCGCAATGCATCATGTTCATGATATAATCAGAGTGCTGTGCTTGCGCAACTTCTTCTTCTTCTTCTTCTTCTTCTTCTTCTTCTTCTTCTTCTTCTTCTTCTTCTTCTTCTTCTTCTTCTTCTTCTTCTTCTTCTTCTTCTTCTTCTTCTTCTTCTTCTTCTTTTCTCTACG
>Ga0105239_10000124_pt1 | contig 108256 bp, 108 predicted proteins | sample KBSC44metaG_FD_92761 | JGI IMG/M metagenome (GOLD analysis project Ga0105239, IMG submission 92761) | Corn rhizosphere microbial communities from Kellogg Biological Station, Michigan, USA - KBS C4-4 metaG | ecosystem: Host-associated > Plants > Roots > Rhizosphere > Soil | place: Michigan... | reverse complement strand
TGGCTTGGATGTTGCATTCGCCCATGGTGCTGCCGTTGTTGTACCGGCTCCTACGCCTGGCGGCGGAATTGCTCCTGGTCGCCCCATGCTCGGAGCGTGAGTGTCTGTGGGATTTCGCAGCGGCTGGCTTGAAGTGTGTGTCGATAGGGGCGGGGGCTTGGCTTCCGGATCCTTCTCCCAACGAAAGAGAGATCCAAAGGGGAAGTGCTGGACGACAGGGAATTTCGACAGAACTTCTGCATTGTACATCTTGAGCATGCCTTTGTTGATCTTTCCCCACCCGTCCTTGATTCCAGAGATGTCGAAGAGCATCGGACTGTGTTCCCAGAATGGACCCCTCTTGACTTCGTAGATGAATGCGATGGCAGAGAAGTACATGTTCTTATCTTTCTCCTTTTCGACTAGATTAGCCTTGGCCACCGAAGACGCTTCTGGCGCATCATCGAGAGACCCTTCTGTAGGTGTTTTGTCGGCCTCTCTGATGGCTGGAGCTAGTTGAGCAGATCCAAACACGTAAGGAAGAAATGAATTATCGTCAAGACCCCAAACGCCATGCGATCCTGCAGGTTCCAGGGTGTACAACTTGATGAGTTTCCGAATGAGAGACAGATACAGTTCGAAAATGCCCAAGACGATACCCCTCTCCTCCACCCCAGGGTCTGCTCGAGCGAAAAAATTGACCTTCCACAGGCAGGCGAGAAACGCGACGAAACTCAATTCATGCCCAGTCCCGTAGTCCAATCTTTGTGGACTGCCGAAACTGCCTAGAAGGTAGGCTCCCAATTCCTCGTACGCTGGTTCCAGTTCCTCGGGAAGATACTCGCTGAGAAGATCATTGAGCTGTTCCTCGACCGTTTGATACCATTTCCGAAAGCTCACATTCCCGAACCTACGGGGTCCTGTATCCGGCGGGATTTCGTCAACAAGGTCTATGAGTTTCGTCAAAAGGGCCCGTATTGATTGCACCGCAAATGAGAATGTGACATCCGGTGATTCCAACGGCCAGGTGGTGATTTTGGCTGAGCCGTCATGATCTCGCTTCCGTGGCAAAACAGAGTGATTGAGTTGTAGTATGAAGATCATTATATCCCTGTACGCAAGGGAAGTCAAGAAAAATGAAACATCCGGTCCATCATGAATGCGTTTCGCAGGCTTTTCAAAATGATGATCCGCCACGTCGTTCAGCCTTGCCAGTGACGAGGTATCAGCCATGACGGCGAGAACGCACACAGACAATATAGGATTCAATGCCAGAAGGACACTTTGCCAGTTTCGGTTCCTGATGAACGCGAAAATTGGAAAGAATGAAGACGATAGCAGACTGCCTCCAAAGAATGAATGATATGGGGATGGTCACGTGAATATTGCGCCCAGAGTATTTACGCTCCTCCAAGTCGTTTTACGGAGCAACATACAGCCCCAGCGCGACGCGCTCGAAACCGCGCGTCCAGTCGTAACTAGAGCAACGCAACGTCATTTGCACCTTTTAGTGACACTTGGGCGATACTCACCCGTACTCACACTCCCCTCAAGTTTGCGATTACTGAGTACAATATGCGCCGATCATAGGATCTTACCCAGTGGCCCGAATCATGCAGAATGCCTGTTTCTACGAGAAAATCGTTGGCACAAGCCGATGGCGCTCGTCTTCAATCATCAGAACAAAGTGTCACGGATATCATGAACGACATAGCTAGCACTGCCCCGCAGACGCCTTCACAAAAGCGTCCTCGACCATCTAGCGGTGCAGACAAGTCAGAAGGCCCGCCGGAAAAGCTGATCGCAGTCGAACTTCGTCCCCCTGTAAGCGCGCAAAGCACCCCGGGCGTGCCTTCGCCACGGAGGGCTTCAGGTCGACTGAACCGCACTTCCCTTCCTGCGCGTACACCAGCCAACAGGCGAACCGAGTGGGACATACCTGCTGACGATGCTGGTGGCACCGGAGAAAACAGGGGGGTGGCGCCAGTGAAGACATTCGTACCTCTACCAAAAGCCAAACTACCGTCAAAGTCGCCATTCAAAGGGAAGGGTACTATACAGACCAAGAGCTCGGCACGAGTCAACTTGGATGATTCACCAGCCAAGCCAGACAAGGCTAAAGGACTCTCGAAAATAGCAAAATCACTACAGAAAGGCGCACGACCAGCTAATCGGAAGTTGAAAAGAGTCAAGAACAACGCCAATAAAGCAGTGGTGGACAGACGAAGATCTACAAGACTGTCTGGATTGCACGGCGATATTCTTGAGGAGGCTCAAAGGGAAGAGAACGAACCGATCACTCCCGGGCTTAATTCGAACCAATTTCCTCCGCGACACCAATCTCGACCTGAATTCTCACCACTCAAAGCTGATCGCAGGGCTGCTTCTAGGAAGAATCAGCGTGCGACTACTCGTGTGCAGGCTGAAGATCCCGAACCAGTCGACGAGGAATCTGTTTCTCCGCCAGAAATGGAGAGTCGAAACATCCCCAAACTCGTGCCTACTCAAACGGAGGCAGAGCCGGACGATGAAGTTGGCAATGGGGAGACCGTCGAGGAAGCAGATGATGGCGAGCATGAAGGACATCAGGGCGAAGAACACCATGAATATTCTGCGCGACAAGCGTCACCGCAGCCGCGCCGAGGCACTGAGGCTGAAATGCAAGCCGAGCAGCGTGAACAGGCCGGGCGCGAGGAAGAAAAAAGACAAGCGAGGGAGAAGGCGCTTCGGGGCATAGAAGATGCCGCGGAATTCAGTGACTTGACCGAGCCATGGGTTGAACTTATGGTTGGTGTTGCACGCCTGGAAGAGCTGAGATCCTCGAGTCAACCGGAATCAATCCGGGGAAAGAGTGTGCAGCGAGAAATTGGCCGTCTTCAGGAAACCTACAAAATGCTGCGAGGGCAGAGCGGCTTGTTAACCGACAGAGGACCTCAGAGTATCAGAAATGATATGGAACGTCTAAAGGTTCGCTGCGTTCATATCGAGGAGCATAAGCGAAAAGATGAAGGACCAGACCATCTCAAACCCTCCGAGAGAAAGAAGATGGTGCTTGACATTTATCAGCATCTGGTTCCCGACCTGGTTAGACTCGCCAAAAACGCGCTGAAAACTCGTTTCCATGACAATGACCTAAATATTCGTGCCCACAAAGAAGTTGTGTTCCTCCTGCAACTTACAAAAAGTCTCATCACCACAGCGAGGGAATGGGAACCCGCACCAAAGTTGGAACGCGGAATCAAATCCTCTACTATCAATAGCATCGCTAAACAAATTGAAAGCATCATTACGAAATATGAGGATGTCCTTGCTAGGGAGGCTAGAAGAATATACTTGGAAGCCCTGCACTCAAAGCAGAGAGCAGACCTAGAAAGAATGGACAGAGAGTTAAAGAAGAGGAATGCAAAAATCAGTGCCCAGCACCGACAACTAGTGTGGGATAAAGATCTCACATGGTCGAGGACAGAAATGCATCGGCCCGAAAGACGATCAGCAACCCAGCAGCTGGTTGACATCGATGACCTTGATGGCATCCAATCTCGAGCCGCCGCAAGTTCAACCTACAGGCCACCTGAACCACCCCGACCAAGATTTGGCAGACAACTAACTGAGGACATCCCACCACCCAGCCAGTACACATGGACTCGTAAAGAGACTGAGTTCTTGCTAAATGCACTCCAGTACTTCACTGGTGAGGACCGCTTTGAGCATATCATTGAGCGGTACGGTGGTCCCTACGGGAAATTAAAAAACTTTGATATGGATCAGATCATGACGCATGCAAGATTCCTCAAAGAGAGTATGATGACTCGCTTGGGAAGTAAAAGTCCTTCTGATCCCCACTGGGGTTGGTTGATGACTGTGCGTTGATAGCTGTGCCTTTCAAGCCACGACATCCGAGATCCACGTAGCTTGGAGTCTGCTCCACTCTTTTGTGGGAACAGTTGAAAGTCGATTAGCTCTAACCTCTAAGAAATATCCTCATGATAAGTCATTGACAAGCACTCCAATGTTTCAAGAAATTGACAATGACACCCAGATCATTTGACATCTAGACGAGTTCTCCCTACGGGGAACCAAAGTCACATAGCTTGCAGAATCCTCGAACGCCATCAACTAGTCAATCAAAATTGTTTTAGCGGTGAAAAGAAAGATAAGTATTAGTGATAGTACTCAATCTTTCATTGGAGAAGGGAGTAGCCGTTACAGCCGATAGCGTTGAGGGGAATATGCGAGAACGGAAGCGATCATCGATGATCTCCAGTCGCAGGGCGTCGCATTTGGATTTGACAAGCGCCTTCGACAATGTTCCCACGTATAAATAAAACCTGAATCCTCCCCACCGAGCAGTTGGTTTACTATCCCCAAAGGAGTAATATGGCACCTGAGCAGTCAACAACGTTTCCAAGCGACTCCACCGCTCCATCTGCAAACATGACAGCAACTAGAAATGATGAAGAGGTTGAAATGAGCACTTTCGATGAAGACATGTCTCTTAATGGAGGCCAACAGGAACTGGCAAAGAAGAAAACCCATGTACTTTTGGCTTCAGCCCTTCTCCAACTGCCAATCTGGGGTAGGTTTCTGTTCCCTCCTCTGTAATCTGATACTCAGCAGGTGGTAGGGTTTGCCATGAGCTATGGTGTGTTTCAAGAATATTACACCACCGAGCAGTTCTTGCACGGTGCCCAATCTGCTACTGGTGTGATCGGAACAACGTCCAACGGAGTGGTTTATCTGACGATGCCCTTCTTCTTTGCCTTCTTCAGCCAACAATGGGCTCGCTTGCGAAGAACAGTCGCACTTTGCGGTGTCGCGGTCAGCTGTATCAGCTTCGTCCTAGCCGCGTTCAGCACGCAGGTTTGGCAAGTCATCATAACCCAGGGTGTTCTCGCCGCGCTTGGAAGTTCATTAATCTACAGCCCGACTACGCTGTCACTGGGGGAAAGCTATACCAACAGCAACCGTGCAGTTGCATATGGCGTTGTCTTCTCATGCAAAAACATTGTGGGCGCTGCTTGCCCATTCTTCCTACAGTTTTTGCTGAACCGGCATGGCTTCCGCAACACAATGCTCATCTGGGCAGCCGTGATCACTGTAAGCAGTACCGCTGCGATTTTCTTGATCCCGAACCATGTTTCCACCGCTTCTAGGGAGAATATCCGGTCCCGGCAAACACCGTGGAAATTCCTCAAGTATGAGACTTTCTTCATCTACAGCGTCGCGACGCTGGTACAGAGTTCCGGTTACGGTATTCCACAGACCTATCTCAACTCGTACGGCCAAGAGGCTGGGCTGCTGTCCCAAACCTCTGCCACATTGCTGTTGACTCTTTTCAACGCTCCTGGAATCATCTCCAGCACCTTCTTCGGATATCTGAGTGATAATAAACGGTTGCCTTTCTCAGCACCTGCCGTGACCTGGATATCGGGCTTCTGTTCAGCGCTCTCAGCCTTTCTACTATGGGGAATTGGGCCTCGGCAAAGCATGGTCACTCTGACGCTCTTCTCCATTACATTTGGCTTCTTCTCCAGTGGGTACAGCGCGACATGGGGTGGAATTATCAAGCAGTTGGAACGCGAGGCTGCAGAAAGGAATGAGGCGATTGACACTGGCGTTGTCCTCGGTCTTTTCAATGGTGCCAGAGGTGTCGGTTATGTCAGTGGTGGTATCGCTGGGGTGCAGCTGCTCAAGGCTGGAACTGCAAGTGTGTTGGGCAACTCAGGATATTCAACTGCCTATCGTGGACTCATCATCTTCACTGGGATAACATCTGTTTTCGGTGGGTGGAGTCTGATGTGGCGGGGCAAGACATTTCTGCGGTTACTTACCGCCCGATGATCATTTGATAGCGGACGACATGGCTGAGTATGGCCACAAGCCTGGCCCCTTGGGAACAGAAAAGACCTGGCAATGACAACGGTGGAAAGGCCTCCTCACCTCCTACTAGCTGCCTGCCTTTGCCATGTTCCGAAGCATTGAACTTCATTCAACTCGGGGTTTGGCCTCGATCCTCGGAAAGAGGATCCAATAGGGGCATACGGTGCTGCTTCTCTCTACCACAATGGTATCTGTCAAATTGGAGTGGATGTAATCAATAACGTTGACCTTGCTCCAATTTACAGCAAGCCGTCGGCATTCGAGCGGTATTCATGGATGATGAGGACGACACTCTTGTCAAAACGCACTGTCGTGTCATCCGTGGACTCTCCGTGGTTGACTTGCAGGATAATTTCGTATGCCAAGTTTGGACGTAGATTCAGACCCTTCGGCTATTCATAAACATCCCTTAAAGGAATCCCTAGATACCGTGCGCGGCCAAGTGCGCTTGAATGATTCTTCCACCCCTAGACCGTTAGGACATCCGACGGAATAATCTTGGCTTCCCATTAATTCCGGTACAAGCTTCCCCAGGGTATGACAAATTCGCCTCAACTAGCTTCAAAAAGCTAGGGCTCAGTGGGAGGTCTTCACATGGCCGAATTCGCTTGTTAGGCACCCCTTGGCCTTGGGTGCTTAGTTACTCGCAAGATTCATATGTACGAGGTTTCTTGACTCGTATCCGTGAATAGCTGGGCAGGAGATCAGGTGTCACCCACAATCCTGTTTGGAACTGAACGGAACATCATCTTCCTGTTGCCTGTGGCACTCTGTAGATCCAGTTCTTAGGGCTTGCTGACAGCTAGAAAGACGGGGAATTCCCAGAGACATCAATCCCCGATACCCGATGCCCGAACAGTTTCCGACCTGAGTTTGGATCGCTTTCACGTGTAACTCTTCAAAGAGTCAGATCCGATCTTAAAACTTTCACCGCTCGAGAATTACGCAATCATTTTGGGTTTGCAAGCAGGTCGAAAATAAATTCGTAGGCCGGTTGGGATAGGCTGAGGAGCCCTGGGCGGCCAGGGTAAGCCTGGTCAAGCTTTTACACGAGAAAGGCCTTGTGTGGTATAAGCCTTGTTAAGCTATTTCTAGCGCAGGGCTTGGCTGTCAGCTTTGCTGGCTCTCCCAACCAGCATCGCGCACTCTCCGGAAAGTTCAATATCCTATCAGCACTAACCATGGTGTCTAATTCCAGCTTTGGGCAATGCTGAGTGATGGCCTCGACCTGAATAGACCCGGTTCCAAACTCTTGCCCTGGCGGGGTTAGAGCATATCCCGACGCAACTACCAGAATCCGTGGGCCCATCTTTTTCCAGAGTATTTGGCTACTGGGACCAAGGTAACTCACACCGAACACTGTACCTAGACGCAGAGTACGGTCAGCAACCCCCGTGATTTTGCCAGGGTCCTTCACTCCTTCAGTCCGGCCACCCCACATGTGATGCGTCCCGATTCATTTCTGGCCTTGCCGGTGCCAAAAATGCCATTGCACAGCATGCTCGTAAGCACAAGCTTGAGCGGAAACGTACAGGTCCGACGAGCTGAGCATTCCACAACTGGTTGGCCAGTGGCAACCATGTCAGCCGAAAGTCCTTGCTGCGCCAGGCAACTTTGGGGTGTAAGCATCCCATTCAAGCCTTTGCCTAACCAACTTCCAGACGAAGGACTCGCCGTGTTCCTATATAGATGAGGCCTTACCACCGTTGATGGACTATCTATATCTTGATCTCCAGAACTCAAAAACACTCTCTTTTACAATACTCGCATTAATATCAGCTCTTTGCTGTTTTTCTTAATTCATTTCCTTTCTGTTAAAGACACATTCACTACCACTAATACTATACACGAACCACCACTACCACCGACATCATGCATAATAAAGTCGCATCCGTTCTCGGCTCTTTGGCCCTTGCCTCCCTCGTTTCTGCCGTCCCTGTTGAAAAGCGTGGAATGATCGCCTATGGGGACCGAAGTGATCATGTCAGTTCATGGCAAGCGGGTCAATCGTCCACTGCCGGTGGGTCCAACGGGTACTCAAGTGGATACTCTGCCACATACACATCTTCAGCTCCCTATCAAACCAGCTCCAGCTATGGCTCAGCTCCGCCCTCCTCCTCAGACTCTGGCAACAATCCATTCAAATTCCCATTGTCCAATGGATTCCCCAATATCATGAAGGGCTCTCCTCAACTTCAAAACATTCAGCTCCAAGCCCATGGAACTCTCCCGAACGGAGCCGCACCACCCAAACCTGCTGAGGATGATCTGCTCTCGCTGCGTTTCATCGCCTTCAATGAGCTGTGGGAGGTCGCCTTCTTTACTGAGCTCCTCGCCAACATCACAAACAATGTCCCAGGCTACACCGATTTCAAGGATCAAGAGGAACGACAGGCCATCATCAATGCCATCACGGCTGTTCAAGCCCAAGAAGAGCTACACGCCCTGAACGCCAATTTCGCACTACAAGCCTTCGACACGCCCATCCAGCCCTGCACGTACGTCGCACCCGTCGACAACTTTAGAGACGCCATCAAGCTGGCTCAAACATTCACTGATGTCGTCCTTGGCACTCTACCAGACGTCCAGACCCACTTTGGCCAGAACGGCGACAACGGTTTGATCCGCGGTGTCGGCTCAGTCATCGGACAAGAAGGCGAGCAGAACGGCTTCTACCGCAACCTCCTCCGCAAGATCCCTTCTGCCAACCCCTTCCTGACCGCATCCACCCGTGAAATCGCCTTCAACGCCCTGAACCAGAACTTCATCGTTCCTGGCTCCTGCCCCAACATCAACACCATCAACTTGGGCAAGCCATTCGGTGTCCTGACCCTCGAGACCAGTGCTGACCAGATCACCGCCAAGGACACCACTCTCGAGTTCTCCATCCCCGAGGGTGACTGGAGCCACTACTCGTCGAACCCCGGTGCCTTGAGCTTGGTCTACATCAACCAGCAAAACGTGCCCATCACTCAAGCCATCACCGTGACCGGACACCAAGACGGCAAGGTTCACTTCACCGCCAACTTCCCCTTCCAGGAGAACCTGCTTTTCGGACTCACCATTGCCGTTCTCGCCCAGGGCAACAGTTTCGCTGATGTCGTCGCCGTCACCAACGCAACCGTCTTCGGCCCTGCTTTGATCGAGGTCTTGTAAGCCATGAGCTGGGATGAGGAGGAATTTATGGTGTCGATGGCTAAGTAGCCATCATTCTGTTTCGTGTTTTTTTGCTTCTTGGCATTTTTCGTCTGCGTTTGGGTTCTGCATCACCACCAATTCATTTTTACCCTAGGGAAACACCGGGAGTCATAGAAAATTTAATATAAACACTTTGTGGGAATTTCTTTCCTTCTCAGATTCTGTGTAGTGCATGATCTTTTTTTCTTTTTTAATTTCCGTGCTTCTCTAGCTCGCCGATCGCTCTTCGAGAGGTAGATTTGTCATGGCAATGCTCAAGAGTTTAGGGCTGAGAGCAATAGATGGCGATCGGATCCCACCTTCAAGGGTCCATCAAGACTCGAGGCACAGGCCCTTGCTTGACGGGAGCTGGGGCCTCGGACTTGGCATCATCACTTCAATACGGTGATTATGAAAGGGAGGAGCAGCTCTTTGTGTCAGGAGACCGCAGGCGGCGAAACTGCAAACGGAAATCGGTTCGTTTAGAACTCTTCTCTGTATTAAGGTTCGACCAGAGCTGTATTGTGTATCCCTGGTCATCTACCAGTGTGTCTATGGCCAGCATTCCAATATCCCAAGCTGAAGTTCCCATAGACTGTGGTGAGTTCGCCAAAACCCACTCGGCATCCAATATACTCGTACAAAATCGTGGAATCCATCTCCCGGAGCTCCAGTGGCTTGATCATGCTGGGTCAGTCCCTCATATCATAGCCATCGTATCCAACATACTCGTACAAATCATGCCATCCACCCTGCGTAATTCATCCGTTGCAATCCATCCCTCGTGATCCATCCTTTACATTGTGAACCAATGCTCCATTCGACACCAGGCAAAAGGATCGGAAATCCAGGAAGACTGTCAAAAGCACCATCATGACTCCGAAGCAAAAAACTCTCCAGTCCATCCATAGACCCGGTTGAATCTTCTCCCCAATTCGCGCATCTGGTTGAAGGGTATTTTGCCCGAAGGATGAGGCTCGTGGACGTCGATTTTCCGGTTACATGTTCGACTATCGTCGAATTTAACCGGTGTAAAAAGCCATGCTGACCCGTCGGCCTTCTCGGCTGCAAATCCCATGGCTGCCATGCCATGACGAAAATCGATCCACGGAATTTCCCCCTGTGTCCTCCGGCGACCTTGGAGGTAGAATAGGCTGCTGAACATGCCAATATCTTGTTGCGAAAGCATTGGAAGACGCAACGGCGGCGCGTCCTCTCCAGGTTGGGAATCACCCGCGGCGTCTGTTTCAATGCTTGGTGTTGCGAGACTCTGTGGAACCTCCGCGCGCCCTCTCGTCTTGACTTTGACTGGCAACTCCTTCCATCGAAATCGTGGTATTCGCTCAGGCGTGAAGTCAAGCACTCTATTTCCAAGATGGGGGTCCACCTCCGGTACCTTCAACTCCAATTTCGCTTTTGGCTGCTGTAGTTGTTTCTCACAGAGACTCGAATCGCGCTCAGGCTCTTTCTCACAGGGACTCGAATCGTACTTGGGAGTTCTGTGCAACTTTCGGGATTCGTTGGAATATCGGCGAAGCACATCAAGCAGCGACTCCCCATCTCTTTGCAAGAAGTAGTTGTCGACACTCTGCCAGAATTCATCGACATTTTTCTCAGCCCGTCGCAGGGAATCAATGTTTTCGGTAGTGACTGGGGTTTCCGTCGGGCAGTGGAGTGATTCAGCAACCGGCAGCTCAATCTTGACTATTTTCTTTGCGGAATGGAGGTCCCAGGTCACCCTCACGCAGCTTAAGTCTATTGCGAAGGAGACTGGATGGCTCGCAGATGTTATGTGTTTGAACCGCGCACCCCAAGGGAGGAAGCCCGTCCACTGTTTCATGACGTTGCTAGTAAAAACCACCTCCGAGAAGGCAGACGACATCTCAGAAGTCAATCGCTTCTGTTGAGCAGGAGATTGTTTGAGCAGATGCTGTAGATTATCCACAGTATTGTGTATGGTGCGAATACAGCTGCCGTCTTGGGTGACCTTGATTAACCTGTATAATTGCTCCACCAAGGGATCGTCAACAACAGAAGCCGGAGTTATAAGTTCCCGAACTTGGTGAATGGGTTCTCCTGTCTCGGACTGTCTCGTGTTGCGCACAATCTTGATTCCCAGGGCATTCCCTGACATTGACATGTATAGGTGCAACTGGCGCACGTTGTACGTGAGCCGATACTTTGCGAGCGAGATGAGGTTCAGAAAAGCTTCCTCAATTTCCATTGGAAGTGGCTCACGATCATCAAGAGTATGAAGAACGGGTCGAAGCTGTTCATCAAGAACTCTTGCGAGCTCCGCCAGCCTACTCCAACAGATTAAGTCTGCGTAGTGTACGGCCACGAGCTGGTTGGCAACCTTGGCCCAGTAGGCGGCGTCATCACTGACTCTGTATGTCTTCCCATGAACATCCGGTAGGTGCTCTAATTGGTGATCCGCCCAATGCAACATTATTTCTCTAAGACAGCCGGGGTCTTCTCTTAGTTTCCACAGTTGGTCTTCAACCTCCGCTCGCTTTACTTCGAGAACTCCAAGGATTCGCCGGGTATCCAGCTGGGCCGGAGCCCTGGGGGGTCCTTGTGGGGGCATTGGACCCCGGGTCTCTTAGGTGTTCTGGCTGAGGTTCTTTGTAAATTGATTGATGTCTCGTGGAATCTGTGATTGGGACGTTGTTCTTCGAGCTATCCTGATAACTTCGTGCTCTGCTCAGATTTATGTTGTATTTGGAAGATCTAATTGTCAACAAGCTGAGTACAAAGGTAGCGAGCAGGAGAGGATTGAGGGAAAGAGTTGGGGAACAGGGCAAGAATTGATTTAGAAGCTGTGTATCATCACCGGGTTCAGCACAATAAACAAGCAGTGTGATATACACTCAAATAACTGCCTGCGCGACATCAGGGCAGTGTATTGGGGCTTGGCATTGAGAAGCAAGTCATAAATCTATGGCACTTGTGCGCTGCCCGCGCGTTTCCACGGCTGCTGGGAGCCAGTGCTCGGAGCCTTGCTCTGGGAGCATCATCTTTGCGATGAGCGACCTACCGGGTACCAATTCATAACGCTCCAGGGGAGGGTGGCTTCCCCGTACGATAACTCGGTCGGCTGATGACCTGGGCAAGGCTCTAGACTGCCTGCCGGAGACGTACTCATTTTGAGCATGCTGCGAGTTTGTGTAAAATGGGGGCTACTCGATCCTTTAGTCGCATGCCGTTTGCGTTGTATCAGTTATGATCCCTATAAATCAGGCAGTGTCTGGTAGTCTTACTTCAGCATTAGACTGATCATAGAAAACACTGCATAGCATGCTTTGGGTAGCTACTTGATATTCCCGAGGCTCAACTTTCTTGAGAGGTCGATCGACTGAGGATGATCGAGGCCAGGCATATCGTTCACCGAAGGTTTCGGGAGTCAGGATTCTTTCCCCAGAATCCACGCATCCATCAAACATAAATTGATCTCTCCCCAGTTCCCACGCCAGGGCGAGGGACAAGTTCGTGAAATGGTACCTACCTGGGCAAATTTACCAAAAGAAGATAGTCGAGACTCGAGTTTACCAAGACGCAGTCTTACCACATGTTCAGCGAACGAGAGGAATGCACCAGCCCCTTGGCATTTGTCTCTACCTCGGCATGTAGCTAAGAATGTAGGTCTGTAAGTATGCTGCATGGAATGCTCGGCTCGTGATTCGGTGCCCGGCCTGTCTGGTCGGCTTCTGCGTTTGCCCCTTTCGCATCCCTATCATCTCTTCGAGCTGGATTACGATTCGTCGACACGTGACCAGGAGCCTCGACTCTGACTTGGGGCCCTCCTATTCAGCGTGAGCTTCCCAGGCCGCACGGCAGATATTGGATGATCTGGGTAGCTCACCGGCCATAGGATATCCTACCATCCGATACGATTTATTCTACTCCGTACTCGGTGCAACAAAAGAACGAAAGGTCCTTTGTGGCTTGGACACTGTACTTGCAGAGGTGCGTCTCAGGCAACATGGCCGTTTGCGTCCAAGTCGGCCGGGCTTGGTATCCCCCGGGACTAATCGATATCACTTCAAGGGACATGGCTGTCGAAGGCTCAAAGGCTGATTTCTTAAAGCCAATTGCATTGATACTGATCATGGTTCTAGAACACTGCCGAAGGGTCCCGATGCATTTTTAGGAATGGCTCGCCTGTACTAATTCCCCGGACTTTCTTGTCAATGACACCCCGTGGTCCGATTAAGCTAGAGAAATCCACTTTTCCACATGTCGTGATCCTTGGTCACTGTTGTCCCAAGAAATGGTCGCCCTGCTTCAGGCCACCTTGAGCAGGCTGCCTCTCAGGCAACAAACATGCTTGTATCTGCTATCCCGTGCTGAGATAGATTGTCTGGGAATCCCGGAACATCCGCTCATCCTCTGGGGCCCTCCCATGCGTTGTTGAAAGCCCTGGCTAAGAATGTGGCTGAGAGCTTCCAGTCTCATAAGCTCGTTTCCCAATGTCCAGGGTTACAGTAGAGACAACTTCCACGAAATTTCAAATGCAATTCCCTGCAGCAGTGCTGCTTGTCGGTTCATCCGTCTGTCCAGGGATGAGCTCAGACCATTATTCTCGCTAAGCTGCTCATCCAAGTCCAGGGTACTGTTAGGCCCCATCCATCTTCGTTACGAGCATTTAGTCGGTCCAGTAGTGAAGCGATGCCGAATTTTCGCTGGCAAACGTTGAAGGTGTCATCCCGACATGCATCCCGAAGCAGAGGTTGACGCCCAGCCAACGTATCGGCAATTCAACTTCGGTGCGCTTCCCTAACTTGGATCAGACGCTGAACGACTACTGCTTTTTCTGGCAACAGCGTTGACGCTTGGATGACATGGAGCTTCGGATCCGAAGTGCTGAAGGAAACAGTCTCACAGTGTATAATAGGAGCATAGACTGCCTGAACATTTTACGATGGCCTCATCAACCTTGTCACGCTCGACCTCTTCTGGTGAACTGAATCCCCCAAGATCAAAATGTCTGCCAAGCAACTCGAACAGGATGGCGATATGAAACTAGTAGCCAGTAAAGAGGGAGTCCTTGGGACAGATATTCCCATTGGACATGGAATCGACGAACCTGCTCAGCGCTTTACTGCGGAGCAGACCAAAGCCCTCCTTCGAAAGATAGATCTTCACATGATCCCATATCTATCTCTTCTATACCTCCTGTCTTTCTTGGAGTGAGTTGACTTCGAGATGGCTTCGAGATGGCTTGCAAATGCTGACTATCATCATCTTGATGACAGTCGTACAAACATCGGCAACGCAAAGTTGTTCGGTTTGGAGAAGTCGCTGGGACTCAAGGGCAATCAGTACAACACAGCTCTATGTAAGCTTCATGTAGTATAGCAAGGCCAAGTTCGCTAACAATTTCCCTACAGGTGTCTTCTGTGCGTCCCTCATGTGAAACTGGCGAATCACCTTCTTACTCTTGATAGTCGTTACCTACGTTCTCTTTGAAGTTCCGTCTAATATGTAAGTTCACTGGGACATCCTTTGAGGGCGCAAGGGATAACCAGGTCCAGGGTTTTGAAGCGGTGGCGAGCATCCATGTGGTTCCCTATCATGATGATCGGTAAGAGCAGCTGATGGTCTGTAGAATACGTGATGATCATTGCTAACTCTTAAATCCAGCCTGGGGAATTGTTATGACGCTGATGGGGCTTGTAGGGGGAACCTTAGATAGCATGGTTGATTGTTGCTAAAATCGGCCCAGGTTACAAATTTCCACGGCCTTGTCATCGCCCGTATCTTCTTAGGTCTCACCGAGGCTGGACTTTTCCCAGTAAGTTTCCACCAGCATGCAACATAGTATGCGTATGTCAGCTAAACTGATTGAATTAGGGCGTCAGCTTTTACATTACATTGTGGTACCGCCGCCGAGAATGTGCCTTCCGAGCGGCTGTGTTCTTCTCCGCAGCCACGGTCGCAGGTGCATTTGGAGGCCTCCTTGCCCGTGGCATCAATGAAATGAATGGGACATCCGGGAAGCCAGGCTGGGCCTGGATTTTCATATTGGAGGGAATCATGACCGTCGTTGTGGCTTTCTCTGCCTTCTGGTTCATCTACGACAGCCCGCGAACGGCCAGATTTCTGACCACAGAGGAGAAAGACGAAGTAGAGTATCGGCTGGCGCATGACACCGATGGCCTTGCAGACCACTACGACCGCAAATTTATGTGGGATGCGTTCAAGGACTGGAAAATATGGCTACAATGCTTGTGAGACTTCCACTCCCTTGGCCACTGACGACGGAGCTGATCAGAGAAATTCACAGCACTTATCTTGGAATGGTCACCCCGGTGTATTCATTTTCTCTCTTTCTCCCGTCCATCATTGCGGCGATGGGTTACTCTGCCGCTAGATCGCAGCTTCTCACAGTGGTTAGTTTGCTAGGTTGAACTCCTTGTTGATCGATGAATCAGCGAAGCTGACGCACTATGATCGACAGCCACCCTATATCTTCGGCTGCATCGCCACCGTCACCGCAGGATACTTGAGCGACAAGTATAACAAGCGAGCTGCGTACGTGGTTCTCCCATAACAGCAACTGCCATCTTCTTGTACGGACTGTTAATTGATGCGAGTAGCTTCCTCCTCTTCCACGGCAGCCTGGCTCTCGTTGGCTATATCCTACTGATCGCCACACATGTTCCTGCGGCTCAATATGTCGGCACCTTTTTGGCTGCTTCCGGAGTGTACGTCTAGTTTCTTCCTCAATAACGCATCTTCACGTCTAACAAAGAGCTCAGGTATCCAATGATCCCCATATTGGTTATGTGGAATGGCAACAACATTGGCGGCAGCATTAAGAGAGGCGTCGGCATCGCGATGCAAGTGGGCACCGGCAACTGCGGTGGCATCATTGCTTCCTTCATGTACGTTAACCCTGCGATGGAATTCCGTAGCCTCTACATCTACTGATAAGGTCACGCGGCTAACCAAAACCCAGATATCGCAACCAAGACAAGCCACGGTACCTGGTCGGCCATGGAGTGCTCATCGGGTAAGCCTTCAATTCCCACGGACCGTTCTGAGACGATCCTCCCTTGCATCGGACTGCACATCAAAACTAACCTCGCATCCTCATTTCCACAGGTTCATTTCTATGACCGTCACTCTCACGATCATCCAATACATCATCCTTGGAGCGATTAATCGCAAACGAGATCGAGACCACCCGAAGCCAGAAACCTATACCGAAGAGATGAAAGCGGCGGAGCGGGATCTCGGCGACAACGCAAGCTTCTTCCGCTTTACTCTCTAGATAGATCATAGTTATATGTGAGATGGTTTCCAAGCGAGGTGCTTCTCTCACAATAGGTCGTCTGGAATAGTCAGGTAGAGGTATCGGAGATATTGCGAAACACAGCTTTGCACGAGCATGTTAATGTGGGTGTTGTGGCGAGGAAAGAAGATTGGAAGTTGAGGATTGCTTACGGGCGCAATCTCTGAAGCTGTCGTCGGCCAAACCAGAGAGAATGATGTTGATAATGAACATGTCCAAAGACTAACAGTTCGACTGCTGTACAGAAACGAGTCAGTTCTTCGCTCTCCATTGGCCGAACATACTTGATAGCCCGTTAGTCCATGTTATTTGCGTTCCTCAAAGGTAGGAACGTATGAGTTTCGTGCAGAAGTTGGCGGTCCACATTGGATCACATACAGAAGCCGGTGAGGCCATTTTCATGAATGCTGCGTCCGGAGACTTGGAAAGCATGCACATGACTTTGCCTACTGCGAATATCACTCCATCAGGCGTAAACAATGAGAGTTTAACTAAGGAAATGATATGTACCATTGTCCCATATACCTATGAGAAAGATAAAATACAGCTCTCCCGAACGCCCTAGCGTGTTCCGCACGCAAAAGTCATATCAAAGCGAATCCAACATATCCCAAATATAAATCCCCAACCTTTTTCCATGCATTCGCTTCCTTGGCCGTCTTACCTCTGCGGCCGACACTTCGTCCTCAGGATCTCCGGGTTACGTCGTAGCTTGAGATTTACCGAGGCTGAAACTGACTTGGACCCCATGTTGAGTCCTCAGATGCCTTTGGACAGCATCTGCTCGCGTTGAGGAGTATTTGCAGAAGCGACATTTGATCGAGCCCTTCACACTATGGCGAGATTTCATGTGGCGTTCGCACCCGCGCCTCTCCGCAAATGAAGCGTCACAACCTGGCGCAGTGCAGGCGTAGGGTTTTGTGTGTTTGAGCAGATGACGATTGAGTTCATGTCTCTTTTCGAAAGCCATTGAGCAATACCCGCAATGATGACGGGAGTCTGAGAATGAGACCATACCAGTGCTTGAAAAGGTGTCTAGCTGCGGGAAGAGATCCATTCCCTCGTACGTGTCCATGGGGGCATCCACAGGAAAGAGAGTAAAGTCGCCGTTGAAATCGTATTCATCGAGGTAAGCAGGGTTGTTGAGGATTTCCCAGTCAAGTTCTACCCTTGTCGGAGTATAATCCTGGGATGTTAGTTCTGATGAGGTATTGGAGAAACTTGATGATGGAGATGATGTTGGGTTCCTCTGATGAGGGGCTGTTGCTGCACAGCCAGAGTGATTCTGTTGTGCCATAGTGTCTGTTATATTGGTCCGATAGAGGTCAACCGACGTATTCGGACCTTAGGGTGGGAGAGTCCAGTTTTGATTGCGGGAGCTATCGGAGTATGCTCTAGCAACTCGAAAAAGAGGAATTGTTCACGAGATTGATGTGTGCCACTTTGCGCGTATGCGTGCCCGATGGCGGACTCTGAACCAAGGCGCTGCTCTCGCTGCTAGAGCAGAAGCGTTGTTGATGTTCATTCTGTTGACTTTGGGATGTGTCGAAATGAAATTGAGTGGATATTCTTCATGAATGGTGTGTCGATCGTCATGTTGGAGAAATGCAGAGAGGTCTTTGCTCAGTGAAACCTCTTCACGGAGAGCGTGAAGCTTGATGAGTTTCAAGATACGAGGTAGGTAAAGAGAGAGATTCTTCTTTCTTCTTTCTCCAGCTGTCATTCTTTCTGCTAGCTTAGGGATTATCCAACGGACGTTGCCGAACCCGGGAAGTCCGGGATATTTGTTGAGCTTGAAGAGGCCACGACATGATTGGAGGGCGCTGGAGGGTCTTGTGTCATCGACTCGGGCTTGTGATACTGGAATCGCGGGTGTCGATGACACAGGTGACAAGATCGCGTCGAAAACGCTACTAATTCCTCGTGGAACAAGATTGCTTGTTGGAGGATATATAGCAAACAGACTGGCCCCCCAGACATCCTCGGCACGAGTGCGGGTACTGGCATCCCCTGGAGGCAATAGCTCGGGGGCGATGTAAGCTGGCGAATGGGAAAAGCAGTGGCTTAGGTCGTCCGACATGGGCGAGGATGTTGGAATCTGCTCATCCCGCGAGTCCGATGAGGACGGGTATTTGAACGTCTCTCCCGCCCCTGCATTTGAGAATAATGCATCGAACCTCTTCTGGGCAGCTTTTGAACAGAGTTCGTCGAGCTCCTAAATTGCTGGTTAGCTTGAGGGGCGAGCAATTGGATGGACCAATTGGTAGGTCGAAGGGCCTCTAGGAAATACCTCGGGCCAAGCCAGGAGCTTGTCCTTGGACAGTGGTTTGTAGCATCTTCCAACAACTGCCAGAGTCCATTCATTTGCTTCGGTCTGTCCACCAGAGGTTTCCGCCATGTACCCCGAAAGATAGACGCTGGCGGCTGACACGGCTAGACAGCTACGTGAAATAATCAGGGCTGTGTAATTGCAACAAAATCGTAGATGATATGATTCGACGCTACGGCTTGTATGAGGGGAGAAAGGAAGATGGGAAGAGAGAAAAGAAGAGAGAGGCTTCAGGCGATAAGGCTGGGAGAATTGGACTTTTGAAGCAAGTGAGTCAGGGCGGGGGACTCAACGACCATGAGGGATGCACGAGGGGGCGCAGCAAATCACAGCCCTCGAAGCAATTTGTGGCCTACAAGTGTCGTCGTTTCCCGGCATTACCCGGGGGCGGTGCAGGGTTTCTAGTCGTGTCATTGGCTCAGACCAAGCGCCACAGGGAACTTCCGACAGACCCATCGTGGGCCACAATGCTGTGGCGCAGTCATTCCACTCGTTCAACCCCTTTGCATTCTGCAAAGTACATCGCTCTCCTCGTTGGGCCTCCTGTTCCTGCTTCGCACTAATGGAACGATGCTCTTAGAGAAACTTGAGACCCGTCAGTAGGTGTCATGACTATGAATTTTAGAAAACTAATTGGAACCAGAAGAACCATGTCCTGAATCACCTTACAAAACCACGTGACGAGAGATTTACCAACGTCGCGCCACTTTTGTATGCCTGCAGTCCACGTCGTCAGCAGTACCTCTGATGTTTTGAGGTCGTTGTCTGCAAACGGGAGACTTGTAGAAGAAGGATATTTTATTGTCCATCAACTTCCATTTTTTTCAATATAGTGAGCTAATAGCTCATGCCTTTATCGCCATGGAAGCATTTACGACCTCCAACGCAATCATAATCCTCGAGGGTTTACCATACGTGGCTCCCGAGCTTGCAGATGCACGACATCAATCGAGGAAGTGAGTGCGGTGCAATGAATTATTTGCGACCTGCACCGATTTGCAAGCAGCTAAAATGACGTTCCTGGGGAACACATTGAACAAAGACTGATTACCCGAACACGGCCATGCTCGAAAATGGCAGTACAGGCACGGACAAAGGCCCAGCTCTTAAGTGTGGTGGTGGACATCTTCAAAACCATCATGGAAGCCCGATATGTCTCTTCTTGTCAGATCATATCACCTGCAAGTATTACCCTAGCCATGAGACTGGGTTCAAGAATTTGGGTGTGCGCGTTGGCCCTGTTGCCACATTCCAGAGCCGATCAGGGCACCACCTCAACCTCAGCCGGTAAACCAATCACTACATGGATTGCTCAGCGAGAGTTTCCAAAGGCGATATTTTCCTCTTACTACAAGGAGCCATCGGCTGACCAGCAGGTAAGTGACCTGCGATCATTGCTTCTAGCATCACCTACTAAGAGCCAAAGCCACAACCGATCATCCACGATGATTTTCACAATTATACGTTCCCTGCTGAACTTACTGACCCACTCTACATCAACACAATCGTGCCCAATAAGGTCAATTTTCCATCAAACTATCCTGTTGCGGGGAATACAGACCCTACCAAAGCATTCTATCAGTCTATTGATATGGCTGCGTCGATTATCAATGGATCCGCTGGCATTGAGGGTGACTGTCCAAGATGTGTGAGCGTGATCACTGCCGCACAAACAGTTGCTCGCATTGCGCCCGGCAACTTCTCTGATGCTTTGATCAGGCTATGCAAGACCGTCAAGTTTAAGTCTGATGCGGATTGCGAACAAGACTATGCCAACGACAAGCCAGAACCTGCGATCTGGGCACAAGTCTTGCAGGGTGCTGACGTTTTAGGGAACGATGGTCAATTTATTTGTAACAGCATGTTCGGACAAAGTTGGTGTGAAATGCCCAACGCTGAGCAGACTACTCTCAACTTTGGTGGTGATAAACCAGCAAATGTTACAGCTCCACAACCGAATGGACAGCGAGTGAAGGTTCTACATCTGTCAGATATTCATCTTGATCCCCGCTATACTGTCGGAGCAGAAGCTGTGGACTGCCCCTCAGCAGGTTGTTGTCGTACGGATCCGAAGAACCAAACCACAATCAAGAACCCTGCACCTTTCAATGGCCACCCCAATTGCGACACCCCACTATCTCTTCTAGCTTCAGCGTTGTCTTCAGTTGCACCTCTCGGTGTGAAGGACAGCGCGGGAAATGAAGATATAGCGTGGGCCCTTTTTACCGGTGATCTAATGCCTCGCGAGAGTTCGAAGTATCGAAATGACAACTATCTCGCATACGTTCAATCCGCTGTATTCAAGGTCATGAAGTATTTCATACCTCTGAACCCTGTGTTTCCCGTTCTAGGTGCCCTTGATGCTTTCAATGGTACGTCCTATGGCTCTAAAGGTCCACTCGAAGATTTGAATACTTACTAATGATATCGAATACAGAGGAGCCTTCATTACAACACCCATTGATAGGCGATATGCAGCAATCGCAATCAAACAACTACGGCCGTATGAAGCGTATAATCGATGCCTATAACTGGCTTTCCATAGAAGAAAGCGGTTCTATTGGGCCTCATCGCATGGGATATACTGCTAAACACCCCAAGTACCCGAAATTGCGAATCATTGCTCTCAACACAAATTTCTGGGCATTACAAAACTACTACACTTATGTCAATACAACGACTCCACGCGATTCGATCATCCTCTCCGACTTGATAGGCTGGCTTCTACAGGCTGAAAAGGCCCAGGAACGTGTTTGGATAGTTGGACATGTTCCACCCTTCGCCGGACAAACTCTTCCAAATCATTCCGAAGCTTTCTACCAGGTGATCGAACGGTTTTCGCCGCATGTTATTGCTGGGATATTCTTCGGCCATCGGCATACAGATTCTGTCAATATCTTCTACAGAGATGGTGGCAAGGACGTAAGCAAAGAAGATAATGTGGCGATGGTTTCTTGGCTCGCTCCGTCTCTTTCTCCAAACAGTGGACATCCCGCATACAAAGTCTACGAGGTCGACACCGGGGATTTCAGGGTCTACGAATCTCGTACCTACTATACGAATAGCTCGAATCTGTCAAATGACCCCCCGTCTGACGCAAATGCAGCCACGAATGAAAAGGGCCAAAATGGTAGTGCCAATGGCCTGGTATGGGAGCTTGGTTACGATGCCAGAGAAGCATATAGGAAGGCCATTTCATGGCCTCCTAAGAGTCCCCTCAATGCGGCGTTCTGGCACAGGGTGGGAACTACAATGCTGCAATCCGAGGCCAACGCGACCAACTTGGCAGCAATATATCGCATGTTCGGGTCAACAAGCATTGATGGGAAGGGGGTAACAGGCCCATGCGATGAAACATGCGTGACTACTACAGTGTGCCGTATGCGGGCAGCCAAAGAATCTCTTTGGGAGAAATGTGCTAGCGATGAAGCTCAAAAGAAGTCGAAAGCAAGCAATGCAGCTGCATCCACGCAGAGCTCTGCGGCAGTCAGTTCAGCAGCGCCCACTAAACGAAGTGTGGACTCTGGCCTAGATATCGAGATCGATATCTACGTTGATGAAGGGAATGCGGGCGATCAAGACCCACAACCCTACGTACAGAAAAGATGGGGGTCACAATTTTGGTCAAAAGTGGTCAACGGTGCTAGCAAAAAGGCCCAAGACCAGGGTCAGTCTTCCCAAAACATTCCTTCAGGCCATTCCACTTACACAAAAACCATTACAGGCACATCTACGAAGACGATGACCGTCGCGTCAAATCAGGATGGATCTAGCTCGATCGCAAAACGGGCGGCCAAGCCATCCGCAGAGCCAGAGCCTACCGCCGATCCGGGCAAAAAGGATACCAGATATGATGATTTTACTGAGAATATTCTTCCACCAGAGACAACTGCACTACAATTCTCAGACACTGGTGCTTTAAGTAATCTACAAACTGTGCGCCAGGGAATGTCATCAACCGGTGTCCAGATGCTCGACCTCGTAATATCTGGGCAAAGCGCAAAAACATCATACGTTATCATTTACCCAAACTCCGCTACTGCCCGTGCCAAAAAAGGTCGTGATTTGTCACATGAATCTGATGGCACAGTAGGCATCGTCGGCCCAGGGAGCGTTGAAGACCATGACCAGGATGGCCAATCCTTCGATGAAAGCTCTGAAATCCCAGACCAGGCACTTCAAAGGAGGGACATGACTCCTGCTGATGCGCCAGACACCACAACAACGGCTGCGTCAAATGATCCCACCAATGGGGCTTCAAGGGGAGCCGAAGAACAGCCTTGGGGCTTCCCAATTTATCGACCTGAAGAATCTTTGAATGATCAGATTTTGCGCCGAAGGTCATCAATCGAGAAGGATGGTAGACCCACGGTCACGTCTACACAGATGATGCCAAACTCTGCATACCAACCACATGACCATGAAGAATCAAGCGCCGACTTTGACACGGGAGCCAAGAGAGAAGAAAAGAGGGACCAGAAAAGAGAGCCAGGATGCAGTACGTACTCAAGCTACTCGGTCTGCTCATCTTCTGCTACGTACGTTGAATACACACCTGAGCAAAGCGCACAAATTCTGTCTGCATATGTCGCCGGACGCTCAAAGTACAATTCCCTCATGAAAACTATGGCACGGAAAACAACGTCGAAGTGGACGACAGTCACAATATCGATTCCAACCGGCAAGGCGACTCCAAACCACGATGAAGTTGCAAGGAGAGATGTAGACAACGGGGATTTGGACAAGAGGTCTGCCGAGCCAGGACCGAACCCGACGAATTTTATTGATCTCGCCATTCAAAAAGACAAGATAAAGTCTAGAGCATCGACATGGACGCCGTGGACAACAAATACTGATATCTGGCCCAATGATTGGCACGCCAACGGGGAAAAGGGATACCGAGGTTACAAGCGAAGTGCAGGAGCTGAGGGTGAACCTGAACATACCGCTTTACCAGAGCCTGATCCCCAGGAGGATATAGACGCTCTCTGGTCATCGGTGGCCAGCGAGGAATCTGCCTACTCCGCAGCAGCAGCCGCGGCCACGGCCACCGACCCGGAGAATGTAAAGCGAGCCGCTGAGCCTGAGCCTGAGCCTAAGAAGGGGGACATGTATTCTGTCTTCTCATCGAAGATCAGCTCGGCCGAGTCGCAGGCATCCTACCGCTCCGCTGTGTCTAGAGACAATGCTGATGCCTGGATTGGTAATAATACTAAAGGAGCACACTACTATGGTAATCCTGGCGATACCAAAAACCACCCCAGGATAACTGAGACAAGAGAGCACACAACGACGTGACGGGCACAGACTAAACGAAGATAAAGTGATCTACTGTGCCTGAGCCTGGGCCTGAACCCGAGCCTAAGGGGCGAAACATGTATTCGGTCGGAAAAAACTGGGAGTGGTAGAGTGTTCGGACTCCGTCCTGGATATCCATCCTCCCTCTGGTGTGTATGGGTATATTGAAAAGTGCCGCGAAGGTTTGTTTGCAAGCCTCCCTTTTACCTGTTTGCTATATCGCGATTTCAATTTTAAATTCGGTCGCCCCTTTATAGGTACTACAAAGTGTCGAGAGCTCTTCAGTAGTTAGTCGTATCGTATCAGGATTGAAATCTGAAAATGAAATATTTTTGAAACATATTTCTATTTATTCCATGACAGTGTCCTCCGTAAGTTCCAAGTCCCGGGGACTGGCTCTCAAAGCTTCGACCGATTGGAGATTCACTTGCATACTTTGATATAGTTAATTCAAAATTGATAAGAGAAACCCTATGTGAGGGTTTAGAAAGGAATCCTGCGATTAACCTCACTACCGACGAACGAGAATTCAAAAGCTGAAGAGAGGATCTTACGATTCGGACGCAGAGAAGAGTGAGAAGATACACCCTCTCCCTCTCGCCGATATCGACTCGTGAAATCACCGACTCGGTGCAACCCATGACAGACGCCCTCTAAGATTCCTGATCTAACAATTATGTAAGCAAGAGAATAGCCAGCAGGCACAGGGTATCAAACGCTGCACAGTCTCCCTCATCACAATCACAGGTTTTCACCCTCCCTGATACGATTGATTGAGATTGGACTTCTCAGGACATCTGCTTCTCTCACCTGACAAGTGCCTGCCTCAGATAATACTTCGGAGACGAATCTGGCATATCGCGTTGCCAAAGCATCGGTGAATCAATTGACAGTCACGATGGCTAAAGAGTTGGCTGGCAACGGCGTCCCTGTGACCGTGAATGCCTTTCATCCTGGCTGGACGCCGACTGCTGTATCCCATTTGGAGTGGCCCGGATGACAAACAAGAAGTAGTCACTAGCATTGTCGAAACGGTGGAGAATCTTGATGAGAGTTCCAAGGGACGGTTCAAGACCCGAAAAGGCGTTGATATGAACTTCTACACTCTATGTAAACCGCCGAGAAAGCCATGGGCTATATTAAATGAAATTACCCAGCCTCCGCATTGACGTGGCGGTTTGATGCCGACCAAGTTTCTGCAGAATAACCCATGGGCCTATCTCCCTCAGTCGAGATCAAGAGAACGCCACCTAGTACAGCGCCTACTCCGATATACTACACACTGGATACAAAGAGTCCCTGTGACAGCATTTGACCCAGCAGGCTGAGGGGGATTGTAAGCCGTAAGCCTACCGCTACGACAAGCGGATCCAGCATGGTATTGGCGTAAGCCCATGTAATATCACTGGCCATGGAGAGTCCAGCGATACCAACGACCAAGAGCGCCACAAACCTGCTCGGTGGAGGTTCGAAAATCTCGATGTTTGTCCAATCAAGAATGACGAACAGAGGCCATGAGCATAGCGCCGTAAGTAGACCAATGCAAGCGTATAGACGGAATATGTCAAGATCGACTCGGCGCTGAGTTCGTTTTTAACAAGATAGCATAGTCACTATAAGACAAAGCAGAAAGTAATGCCAGTGCATTGCCCAAGACTTGATTTCTTGCTGCGTGGCTTCTTAGTTCCGCCATGTCAAAGCGAGTGATGACAACGACTCCAAAGAGAGAAAGACTGACGCTTCCAATGGTGCAACGACTGATTCTCCGGGTGCCGGCGAACGCTCCTAGAAGTAACGTCCAGACAGTTGACGTGGAAGTTAGGATCGTCGCAGAAGCCACGGTGGTGAATTGGTAGGAAAAAACAGCAAAGAGGTTCGCAACTAACCACAGCGGCCAGAAGGTGCTTGCCAGTTCGAGGTCAGGGTGAGCTTGAAGCTGCTCTTTAACCCATCTTGCGGCTGCAGGGAATATTGGGAGATTTTGCTTGGGGTTGTTTGGAGACTGGGCGAGTTGCGAAATCGGCGGCGTGTTGCTTTCGTTGCAGCCGTTGAGATTATCTGGGGGACTGTTTATGAATTCCCCAGAACCCCGGAAGCGTTGCATGGTCGCTCGGGAAATTGTTACACACGAGCGCCACAGAAACATGAGGGACAATGCCATCACGTATGTTAGCAAGAATGGCTTCGGATACCTGTCGGGTGCGAGAATAAGCTGTTCGAGCAGGTTAATAGGGGCTCTCTGAGTCGCGGTTCACAAGCATCAGTCAAGGCCAGAGCATCCGTTCGCCAGAAATCCAATAGCCACCCATAACAGGATCACACAGGACAAAAGAAGCACACCAATCGCGCTCTGAGTATGACTGGTCGGCATTTGGGGGACCCAATTGTGGCTTGGGAATTAGAATTGAATTTTCGAACTTGGGCCGCGCTTTACTGACCTGCTGATAATCGTAAAAGCGCTGTGGAAGAAGAGTTCTGCTCAAACATAGTTGCTGTACAAGAACGAGAAGTAGATCCGAGGTAATTAGAATGCTGAAATTTGTTCCTGACCGCAATTACGGCTTTGTAAACGTCAATACGGCGTGTTTTGATTTTCTGTCACCGACCTGTGGTGTGAGGATATACGAACTTGTCGCTTGGATTTCAGGCGAAAGCCACCGCCTTACTTGATCTGTAGGCGAAGCTTGGAATACGTGTCGAATCGTGCCCAGGTAGCACAATCACAGCTTCCAAGATCCCTGCTCGTCACACTCACTGCTGCAACGACCTAGAGCAGGCCTCAGTAGACGAATATCAGAGGATTTCGACGACATTGGCACCGGATATGGATGTATTTACCATGGAGGAGATTGACATGATTTTTCAGGAGGTGCGAATTCGGATGCAGATTGCTATTGAACCGTCAAGTTCTGAGATCGAGCAAGTGATATGTTATGAGAACCTGTTGGTAGGTACGTACAGGAATAGGCAATCGACCTGGAACTTATTAGCTTGCTAACTGCCAAGCCAGCGGCCTGGTGACGTTGCTCAAATTCTCAGAGTCTCAGCCGCCACAAACAGGTTAGCATCGATCTCTCGGCTACGGGCGATACCTTAGCCTGTTCTTGTTCTACTCGACGCTGTATTCTGTTAAGAGGCGAATACGTTCGCCTCGAGAACCTTCAGCAGCTATCAGTCGCTCAAACAATGCTACACGAGCGATCGAGTAATTTGGTTTGACCATCTCAATGCCGTGAAAGACTTCGAAGCGGAAGACCTATTGAAGTTCGTCAACACCGAGTAACTTGCGTTATTGTCTCTTGCTGTCCCTTTGTGCTGTATCGCTTTACTCAAGGATGCTCGCAGATGACCAACTCTTCCAGCTCACATTCGCCTTCTCGGAGCCAGTCCATAGCCTCTCCCTTCATGATGCCATGGATATAGCACTCCCCAACGATCTTATACTCGGTTTCGACGCCAATCTGAACTGGCCGCAAGACCATGGGCATAGAGCACCCTAGCAGAACAACGATAACATCGTCCAACCTTGCCTCCTCGAGCGCCATTCCAACAAAGCCCCGCGACGTTGTGATGAGTCTTCGCCGAACATTGATTCTGTCTCTAGCCATCAGCGCATCCCGCAGTACTGCTGCGTCCACGCTACTTCTGACTTCCTCGAAAGTCTTGGGAAGATAGTCGGCCATTTGCTTCCCACAGATTTTGAATTCTGCATTACCCTTCACAAACTTCGCGCTCCAGTCTAGAATGTTAGATCCCGCTACGTCTTTCAATGGATCTTCGTCGGTCATGTCTGCACCCGCTTCGAGGATCACACTTGATGCGAGAAGGGAGCTGTAGTCTTCTTTTAGCGGTTCGACATACATGTCCCGATCGGCGACCATGGTCCGCCAAATCGCCTCACCGATCGCCGCGTCTGTACCATACGGGTTGGCCGCATATTTTGACTGTATCAATGTGTCAGCTGGCCAGCCTCGGCCAGAAGGAACCTCGCGCCATAGGCAACCAAAACCATCGAACACATCGACCTTGAAGCCTTTGACTGCGAGGCGGCGGTCCCGGAGGAAGCGGACTTGTGGGTCCGAGGTGCCGCTAGTGAGATGTAAAGTATTACTAAGAGTAAGAGAGGAAAGCATGTGCTCCGCTGTCCAGTCAGGTACCCAAGATGGCAGACCCAAGTTGCCGTGAGGGCTTGTGTGACGGATGATCTCAAGGGACTTTGTGGCTTCGATGGTCAATTTCGCAAAGTCGAGGTAAATATCTACCACGGGTGCTGTGTAGTCTGGGATGATGCGACTGGTGATATTGTCTGATATCATGGCGAGAAGTCCGTAGATCTTATCCCTAGGATCGGTAGCGTTCACGTTGCGACTGAGGCTCATAACACGGTAGAGATTGATTGATTTTATTTCGATCTGCTCGGCCTGAAGTCTGTGGATTTCGCCTGCGACGAAAAGGCCGTTCCATATCAAGATGTCGAGGTTGAGGCCGGCTTCCTCGAGTTCCTTAGTGATGTAGATGTTGATGACTTCATCGCTCTTGTTCAGTAGATCGAACGTGCGGTGTATATGGATCCAAGGCAATGTTTGTTGGCCACAGAGGACGGGCATGTCGTCTCTGCCCAATGACGCCTCTTGCAAGATCCATGCACGCCTCCAATACCGCCGGACAATAAATTGATGCAGAGCCCTCCATCTGCCTTCGCCGAAGAGTTTGGGATCACGTCGAAGCGCAGCTGTAAGGTTGGTAACTGCGTTCCGTTCGTCCTGCATAGTCGACAAGTTCCGGATCAACTCCACAGCCAGATCGCTCTCATCTGCCAATGGTCCAAGCCAGATGATTGGAGTCCAAGCTTTCGAATAGATGTTCCGCATGTTCTTGACCTGTGTCGCTCGCTCGACGATGTCCTTCTGGTTGATACACAATGCGTCGATCCACAGCTTCCATCCATCTTTAATGTAATGCTTGTCGCGCAGCACATGTAGGGCTTGCCCTAGATTTTCTGTTACGAGCACCGGGTCATCGTTGACAATGATTTTCTGCATGGCCTTGGAGCCTCCCCAGGTGTAAGACAGGGCAAGATAGTCGCCCCAAGTGTACCGCGGAAGCGGCAGATGCACTGTTGCGTCGTCTGCCAGGGGTGAAATATCTACCCAGTCGTCGCCTAGTTCTTGATTCTTTTGTCGTTTGCAGTACTCAACCCAGCTCCAGCGGCTATCATCCTGGGCGCCAATCGGCGATGCTCTGTGTTGCTGAAAGGCTTCGGCGTGGTAGAGATCCCCAATATTGAAATGATCGATCTTGCAGCGAATTGTCTCATTCTCTTCCGAGGATGGCAGAATCGTAACCAGCCTGACCTCCTCCTCTTCTAGAAGAGCCTTGTATCTCATTGTCAGCTCGCGCCTCAGAGAATTATGACCAGATCACCGTGGAAATAGTGCTACGGAGTTAGGTCTCTTCTTTCAAATAAAGCAGACCTCGAGGGAACTTGGAGGCTGTTCAAGATTTCTTGTCTGTCGCTCAGCCTGATCGTGGTCTGAAAGAATTGAAGTAAGGCGTTCGTGCTACCGACTTACCTGCCAATCATTTTCATCGTTGTCAGCCACTGTAGCAGCCGCAGACCTTGACCCGAGCTGGCCCAGGTGAGCTCGCTTCGAGTTCGTCTCCATTGACAGCAGTCGATTCGTCTGTCAGCCGAGGATGCGGCTAGTGCCTTTTGATGATGTTTAAATTGCTAATATTGGAGATGGAAGTGTGAGGCAGAAATTATTGGTGCGCCGCGCGCGCCGCCCCAGACCGAAATATCCATGGAGGTGAGTAAATGCGCGATGGTGCATTCTAGTGCAGAGGGTCAAAAAGGCACCCCAATTATGGCGTCATTTCTGCCGAGCAGTAAATAACTTATTGTCACCGGCAGACCAAGCCTCCCAAACAGATCCCAAGGTCATGCACTTTGTCGCCGCTGAATACCAGTTCATTGCCGGAGAATGGAAGACATACATGGTAGAGCCCGTGTAATGCTTCCGGACATTGTCAAATTCAATGAAATTCTCCGCACGGACGGAATTGCTGTCGCACAACGCGAGAGGCCAGTCCACCACAGCCTCGATTAAAGGTCGCCAGACACTAAACACAGCATTTAGAGAATCGAAAGGTTGTATTCTCGGTCGACCCATCACTTACTTGATTACACACTCCTTTTTTCAATAACTCATCTGCATCACTAGCGAGTTGCAATTGGACCCTTCTTAGCACCGATGTTGGGCTTTGATCGGCGCATTTGATACGCTGGTCAGCGGGGAGAGGGGGGCATGGGGGGAAGATCCGAGCAATTATTGAATTTCCTTACCAACATGAACCTCAGTAGCAGGCCTCAGGTATGTGGTCCTATTATTCAGGCCAAGAGGACCATGATTCGGAGGCTGGTGTTTTCGGATCTGTGGAACGTTAGGCGCCATATAGTTCCGCAGGGCACCCCACGACCAACTTTCCAATCAAAAATGAAAATGCGAACGGCATCTGGGTATTCCTCCCTTATCAAAGATTCTACTTCGGGAAGATAAATGGATTCCACTTTGTGGCGGTCTTCCAGGTCTTCTTCTCCCAACTTGGTGTGGAAAGTGTTGAATTGAAAGCCCTGGTGTTCAAGACGGAATTGTTCTCTGGATGCTCGTACGTCCTTGCTCAACAGCCTTATTGCTAATGAAAATCAAAGTTGGCAAGTCACGTCGGAAGCCCAACAAAAGTTTGCCGAAAAGCTACTTGCCACTTTCCAAGGTATTCCACTTTTGATAGTAGCTGTTGCAGCAATCGCCATCCGGCAGACTTGTACAATTCAAGAATCCGTTGAAGCCTATCAAAAACTTAACGTGTCGGACCTGGCAAGTGGCGTGGAGACACCCCGGGGAAGAAGTTCGAGGTTGAAGCCAGAAGAGTTGTTCGATCGTGCGATCAACCGGCTCGAGGCTGGCAGCTGGACACTTATGGGAATGCTTGCATTCTTCAACGGCAATTATATCGCACGAGAGTTCATTTTTGGCAGTAAGACGAAGCGCGATCCTGAGCTCAGTTTCCTGCATTTCGGTAATTTCGCTTTTAAAGACATCCACCATGTTCTCGCAGAGATAATGTCGGCGATAATTATGAGTAGAGTTCTCTTGCTCTGCGTCAAACTACACAGCCTTCCTTCTGGCTATCTCTGCTGCCAGCTTGATCAACCACTCACGAGTACGCACGCACAGAGCTCTAACCGTCGCATCCTACCTGACTCAAAGACATCTGTGCATTCTTTTCCCCACTTGAATTCTCTCGCCTCTTCTCCTGATTGAATCCTGTAATCAAACCCTTGCCTCAGCCTTGAAAATGGACGAGCATCAAATTTCACTTTCTCCTTAGAAGCACTACCCGATATGGTGGTACTCTAGGACTGGTGCAGAGGATAGAATAGGCCTGAAGATTGGACGGGGATGTGAGAAGTGGGTGCTGCGGCCACTCTCGACGTATGTACGGACGATGATTGGGTTGGGGAGCAGGTCGTTGGCCTATGCTAAGTCATATAAGTACTCCGTATATGTGGAGGCGGTCGTGAGTGCTAATTATTACAGGTACGTAAAAGCGGCGGTGCCAAGGTGGGTCACACGTGAGCCGGGGGTCAATTTTACCTGTTACTCCGTATATCTTCTGCTCCGCCAAAACTTGACTTCCTCGGCAATCTAGGCTGCCCCCCCATAGTTCGCAACCTTCGTCCGGTACGCTTATTTGAACTTCCTCCATGTACTCCGTAAGTTGTAGCTTATTTCCGACAATGACACGCACGACCTCAACGAGGCGGAATAACGAGTTGATGTTTCCAATTCCGAATTGAGTAGGGCAGCAAGCACGTTGACTCATTGCTGTGCATTTCAGGTATTATTATCGGATTCCTCCTCTCAACGTCAAGCAAGAAGAAGAAGAAGTTACGCCCTCTTCGGTTAAATTCTATTCCGACCACACCCTGCTGGTCTGCCCAGTCTATTGACTAAAGGGACATCTGCAGCACTGAATACATCCATCCATAACATCCATCACATCACTTTTAATTTTCAAATCCCCCCCCCCAAAAACTGCATCTTCACCTCCCCTGCCTCCTCCGCTCGCGCATAAACCAAAATGCCCATAACAGGCCTCGCACACATCAACCTGACCGTGCCAGCGGGCACTCTGGCGCTGGCGACGGAATTCTACAGCGGGACACTGGGCCTCACGCCGCGGCCGGTGCCGCACCTCCAGAAGGACAGCCTGGCGTGGTTCGACATCGCGGACTCGGGCCAGCAGGTGCACATCGCGTTCGGGAAGCCCGCGGACTTCGAGGCCCCCGAGAGCAGCCGCCACCCGTGCTTCAAGCTGAGCGACGGCGAGGCCCTCCTCGATATGCGCAGGAAGATCTACGACCACTTCGAACGCGGCGGTGACTCCGCGCCCAGGGCCGCTGATCGGCCGGGCGAGGTCGCTTCTGGTGAGTGAGATTCTCAGCTGTTTTTCGGTGTTGTTTGTTGTTTGGGGGGGTTGCTGGTGGGTTTTGCAACGAGGCGATTGTTTTCATCGCTTTGCGTATGCTGACATAAGGGGCGCCATCGCCATCGATCCTAGGGGCCAAGGGCGTCGAATACCCGCAGCGATTCTTCGCGCGCGACTATGCAGGCAATAGATTGGAGTTCAGTCTGTGATGGACAGACATACCGGGCGCGCGCCTATGATGGCTGTGCATTGAAGTCGAGAAAGGAAAGAAATTGGGACGGCAATGAAGACGAAGGGAATGGATTGATGTAGGGCAGGGCAGGGCATGTTTTGGAATGGCTTAGTGGGCGACGGACGCCGGACGGAGCTGGTGTCGGGCTGACGATGGATGTTGAGTGGACTGTTGCGAGCTCGGTGGCGAGTGTTGGCGGTGAGCTCAAGACGGGCTTTTAAATTGAGCGGGCTTGAAGCTATCATCGGGAGGGGAAGGCGTGGAGCCTATGGAGACTCAGGACCGAGGGCTGGGGCACTCGGAACGCACGTCTGGGAGAGAGAAGGGGCTCTGGCGGAATGAGTTCGTGTGAGGCCCTTGTGCTCTGGTTTGATGGATGCGACGATCATGCACACAAAGGCTCTATGCGAAAAGAGAGAATTTCAATGGAACATATCATATTCCCAGGAAGAGACATTGGCGATGCCCTGTCCTGGAGTAATGTATTTCAATGGATGACCGCTCGTCATCATATGAGTCCTGTTACTGTGTCTGTCACACAACCGATCCAGCTGATTCAAGGCATCTGCAGTGCATCCTTCCTCACCTCACATTACATTACACCACATCAGATCACATCGCACAGATCAGCTCAGGGCTGAGTGGTGTCCTTGGCAAACTTTCCCCTAAACAATCCTCGCAGGTAGCCAGAAGTCCTTCTGACCAATGTCGGCGCCTTAGGCCAGTGGTGCTTCCACTTGCCGAGTCTCTTGTACTACATAAACTCGACATCACTGGAGCCCTCACCATCGTCTTCCAACTCGAGGCCCTCGAGCTTCTGGCGTGCATCATCCCCCTCCGATGGAGCTTTTCGAGAGACTTTATCTTTCGATGATGAAGACACACTCGTAGAGTCTCGTTCTTGGCGGCGTAATGGTTGTTTTGCTTGTGCATGGCTATTGATGGCGTTGCTGGTCACCTTCACCTTTCCATCTTCGCCTACACTGACATCTACACCCATACGGTTCAGAGCGTCGCTACCTGACGGACCCGGTACCACTTCTCGTGCTTCGAGGCTTGACACCAGCTTTTGGTTTTCGGGGTTGCTTTCAAGGAGGAATTTCAAGCACATAACCGCGTGCTCCTTGATGTACGGATTGCATGCTGCAGAGACAGTAATTATCAGTATCAAAAGCCAAGAACTATCCATGTGGAGGACAAGGGACATCACATACCATCGTATTGTGTGCAGCTGAGAATCGTCTCCACACCACCGTACTCACGAATTTGATTCTGCACCGTTGGAGATTTCCAGACCAGACTTGAAAGAACCAGCACGATCAGTTTCTTGAGGTTCCGCCACTCGAAATCAGCGGGTTCTTCGGTCACAGCCGGTGGAGGCGGAGACATCGGTGGTGAGCTAGGTTGCTCGGCCAATGTTGGATCGCTGTCCACTGCGGGTGGATCATATGGTCGTTCTACGGCGACGGGTGCTGCTGTTGGTCGAGATTGTGGCTCAGACTTGGAGCTCGAGCCATTAGCTGTGGCCGCTGGTGGAGGCATTGACTTGGTAAGTGCAACCTTCGCAATGCTTGTGTCGAGCTCCTTGATCAGGGTAACAAGGTCATAGACAATTTCCCACTGCACCAAAAGGCGTTTCCAGTCGTTATTCTCGGTGAGGACGGCGAAGAACTCCAGGAACTGATAAACACCTTCGTAAACGCGCTCCATATCCCACAAGTTAAGCGGGAAGTCCTCAGCCAGTGCACGACCCGCTCGGATTTGACCCTGAAGATAAATGAGGGCACATGTCTCTGGAATGATATTTCCACGGAAGACAACAAAGATGTACCTCACAGTCAAAACATCGACTCGGATCAAGGGTGAGGGAATACGCGCCTTCTGCACGGGTTGGTTGTTTTCCTGAACAACGGTGGCAGGACTGTATTTGGCGCGGAATATGTGGGTGAGGATCTTGATGACGACAGCCTGGGCGGGAGATATTATATCTTTCGGTTGTCCAAAGTCGGTGTATGCGTGGGTCATCAGTCCATTCTTGAGGATGGCCTCCATAATCTGGACCATCATCTTGAAGTAGAATTCATCGTCAGGAAGATCCCAAGCAGCAATGAAGATCAAGAGCTCCCGAAGAACATTTCGACCAGCTTCTTGTGCAAGTAGGATATGGCATCTCACAGCCTGCATGTTCTTCACTCCTTGGCGAGCAGCATCCTTTGAACCAAAGTTGTCGACAATGCCGGCTTGGATAATCATCGGGAGAGCCTCGATTTCGGTTGGCCCAAGGACGAGAGGCACATCAGTAAGGAGCCCCCGTTCTTGGTCACCGGTACGACCGTACTCATCATCGTCTTCCTCATCATCTTCCTCCTCCATACTATCTTCGGCACTTTCGATGATGCTACCGTCAAGATCTCCTTCGTGGTCTCCGTCAGCACCATAATCGATCATTCCGTTCTCATCGATCAACGGTCCAGATTCGTGTAGTCGCGCCATGAGTTCATCCTTGGCTTCTTGCAAGGTTGCAGCTGCCGATTCGGCGGTCCTCGGCATGATCAAATCATCATCGGTCATGGTTTGGCTGGAACCATTGAAATCACCGTACGAAGAGATGTCTGGCAGATTGCTCCAGAGCGAAGGTCGAGCTCTCTCGTTGGCTGTCCCATTCGAAACGGCAGAAGGCTGGTTTGTTTGATCAGCCAATGCAGGCGGGGTAGTGGCGTCCGCGGCCAGAATCCGGGCACGCAGTTCTGCACCAACCCGCAGAAGCGCATCGGGATTGTCATCGAGTTGATTCGAGGTCAGGTCCGAAGTAGCTTCCAAATCACCTCTAATTTTTTCCATCAGCACTTTGGCCGCCTCTTGTGTTTGCATATCTGGATCCTTGTTGGTACTCATTAAGTCGAACAAAGCATGGACATCATCGATGCTATAACCAAGATCCCCATTGGGTGAGGGCTGTTTGCCTTCCGGTAATTTCTCGACCACGGCTTTTATTCGGTCTTCCTTCGCCGCATGAAGTTTCTCATCGATTTCCAGCTCTTGCTCATCCGCAGGCACCAAGTCATCACTGTCCGCAGATTGAGATTGACCGAAGAGATCCAACCACAAAACCAGTTTTCGCTGCTCGTTGTGCATGATAAAATTGTGCAGGAATTGGAGGCAGGTGATCAACAGCCGCTTGTAGAGATTGACCACTTTATGCCATCGCTCCTCATTCCTAGGATTCGACTCTCCATCAAACCCGCGGGCTGTGACTCGCACACAGACATCAATGAGTTTGAGAATCTGTTGGTCGAACCCTTTTTCGGAGGCCAAGTTCTGCGCTTTCTTGGTTGTGGCAAGGAGGTTGCGGGCAATTGTGCATAGATCATTCAGGCGTTCGATGTCCTTAACCAGCGAGAGGTAATGCGAGGCTATGAGGTCTGAACTGCTGCCATTGAAACTCAAGGCGGGAGGATTTTTCCAGGCGAATGACTGCTGCTCGAGGGCGGGGATCGCGACGGAAAGGACTTTCGTGAGGCTCTCCCATACCCGTGGGTTGAAGCCGAGGGCAGACCTCACATCACTTTCTTGGTGGGACTTGTAGAGAATCTGCTTGCCGGCAACGAGAAGGTGGTCGAGTCGTTTGTCGTCAATGAGGCCTCTGTTTTCATAATGGCTTTGTGTGCCTGCCAAAACAAGCTGTAGTAGTAGAGTAGCACTCATACTGATACACAGACGTATTCATACTCAATGTAATTATGCTGCATGGAGGCTGGACAAGGGTGTGAGGAATTGTTGATGACACCGACCTTCGTGAAATATTCTTCGAGTAAGGCTTGAAAGTGCATGAGCCGATCTCGGCTAACTTGCCTTCACTGCGGAGAGATATTCCCCGAAACCTTCCAATGGTCCACGTGATTCAGGGACAAACACCCACCACGTACGTCATCGGTATAAGACTGGAGAAATCTGTTCGATGGAAGGTTTGCTTTTCAGAAACAATTCATGATGTACCTCACTGCGTATTTGTAGACTTTGCACCACGAGGAATAACATGCTAACTAAGATGCGTGTAAATGAGCTGTTGGGGACGCTATGTACCTAGGAGATAGTCCCGCTGCTGGTGCTCGAACGGAGGACCAAATGGGGAAATGGAAGAACCAGAATCCACGTGACCACTTACTTTTCGCCCAACAAAGCTGTACTTTTTTCCGTCTTCTTCTTCTTCTACACAAACATCTCTGTTCATACTTCTATCATCTTGCTAAATTCGACTAACTAAACACCTACCGATGCGGCATTGGCTCTTAATTGTCGTGCGGTTGCATACAAGGTCTATTCCCAGCCAGTTGAGCCGAAAGCTCTGGATATTTTTCCAACCAGGTAGTCATGCTCTTCCGTTTCGAAATCATTTCTGACCGCGGCTGCGCCGTTGAAATATATATATGTCGTCCCATTATTTGGTCCTGAAACAGGTTTCCCCGTGCTGCGACTGTATTCCAATTCATGTTCACTCATGGATTTCTCCACTTGCTCACTATGATGATCATAGGGTTTTGCGACTTGACACGATTTCTCGTCTCTTTTATATTGATGGAGTTGGTCTCCTTGTTTTCTTGGATGCGATCAATTAGGTTGTGATCAGTTTGAGGTAATCGGCGACAATCAAGGTGATCATACTATCGACGAGAAGTTAGCATCAAGCATTTCAGACGATCAAAGGACACTCACGCATGAGGCGCAATCCGGACGTAGTAGGTACCGAATCCACGATAGAATCTCAGCCAGCCTTCGTCACGAACCACCTTTTTGGCGCAGTCGAAGAATCCGGCGTATGGGAGTTTTCCATCAGGACCCTTTTGCTGCTTCTGTAATCTGGTCTTGACGAAATCAAAAGGCAAGCTAAAGAAGGAGGCGAAGAATCCAGCAATGGCGGATGCGCCAAAACGATTCGCACTTTCTGATAATTGAGGGGCATGGGTTTTCAACTGTGCCTTGGACTCGGCAAAGAAGGTGAGTTGACCAAAATTGAGCGCCATGGCACGAATGACTGTGGGATATGCACCTGCCCAAAGAGCGGTGATTCCTTCAGCTTTGGCAATACGGGTGAGAGCGTCGAATACCGATCGATAGTTTGCCCTGGCTTCCTTTGGCTTGAGGCCATCGGATTGCATGCGGATTAGGGCGAGATCAGCAGGGTTTCCGACCATGGCGGCAAGACCACCCGCGGTGAGACCAGCTGCACCTCGTTCCAGGAAGCCAATGTTTGTGCCATTTTGCTCGGCCCTCGCCTGCAGCATATTTTGGAAGGTGTCAAAGAAACCTAATCTTGCAGTGGTATATACGGCTTGTCTCAACAGACCTGCCGAGAGACCAGTGTACAAGTCTAGAACTTTACCTTGAGCAATGATATCCTTTGTGATGCCAATTGCTGAAGGTTTGGGACCTGTCTTTATGCCTTCTCCTGCCAGCTGTAGGCGCACTTTGACCATGTCTATGGGCTGAATGCAAGCGGTTGCAAACATGCCTGCAAGACCTCCATTGACGAAAGGTAGGGCGGCTCGTGTGAGTGGTAGGTGAAGGAAGTCATTCTTTGCTTGCACAGGATTATTCACCGCTTCCGTGGTAGCACTCTCGACTTTGGTAGCAGCGCTCCTGGCGCCCTCCTTGAGACGGTTTGCAGTGCCAGACATTGCTTAGGAGGAGCTTAGGAAGGCCGGATATGCCTAGAAATGACTAGCCGGTGAAACAGGGTTCTGGATTGAATGAATTAGTACCCCAGGTGCATGATTGGGGGATTTGTGGGGTAGAGACCCGGTGACCGGGAATACGTACAAGCGGAGGCAGACTTACAATTGCAGCGACAGAAATAGAGGCAGAGACAGACCCGTCAATGGAATTGAGGGATGGGTGTGTTATAGTTGCGGAGTGTGAGGTGAGGGGGTGTTCTTCCACTGGAGCGAACAACGACAGCAATGATCAGCGGCGCCCGCAAAGCTCGGGTACAGGTATGACGATGTGGTTGCTCCGCTAACAATAATAGGCAGATACTCAGGTGAGCTCACAGAGGATGGTAACAACAGACAGAGAGTGGAGAGGTGTGGAGGGATATAGTATCTAGGGTCGAGAAGATGAGTGAGGAGGAGTTTAGAAGAATGAAAGAAAAGAAAAGGTACGGATAAAGAGTCGGTGGAAAGAAGGTTGAGAGAGCACGAGGCAAGGCAAGTCAAGTGAACTCCGCACAGGAAGGCGTGAGTTCGTGAGTGTGTGAGATTGTGTACGGAGTACGGAGCACTCTCCCTCCCTCTCTGTCTGTCTCTGTACGAGGCACAGCGTGGTGATGGAGGTGGAGGAGGAGGAGGAGGAGGAGGTGCCAGGGTTGGTGGCCACAGACAAACACCCTTGTCTACCCTGGTCTGGGATCGGAAGATTGGATGGGTTTGAATGGCTTGACCCTTGGGCAAGGTGCGGGAAAGACAGGCTTTGGCTCTGCTAGTCAAGGAGTACGGGAGGTGTATTGTTGTGGAGGCGAACAACAACGGAAAGGCCAGGACTCAGAGGAGGGAGGGTGAGGAAGGGTACTCGTAAGAATGGGAATAATGCGCGGTCGAGGATTGGGTGGATTGCCATTGGGATAGACTGCTCGAGGAGATGGCCTAGTTGAATGCGGGGGAAACGTTGGCGATGACACTCGAACTTGGCGAGCAGCTTTGGTGAGGACGAGACAAACGTCAAAAGTAATTAAGACTTGCTACTAGTTAGTAGTCGCCCAGTTCTGGCCAATTCTGACGTCGTTTGGAATGGTGAGAATTGCAAGGGCCAACATGACCCCTCAGGCCCTATCGGACCCAAGATTTCCCCTCCCCGGCCACCGACGAGAGGCAGACCACGGGTATGCTAACCACACCCCTGGGGTCATTGACAGACAGTAATAGTAGTAACTACCTACAGAGGTGCCGAGGTGCCCAGGTGCCTACTCGTAGGTACTCCGTACTCCTGCTCATACGTCACGTGAACACCTTCTGGCAGCGCTGACCCTCGATGGTTTTTGTTGATATTTGAAAGGCTCAACTCAACTCCCCGGCTCCCACCTCAGCATTCTCAACTGTCCCACATAAACACTCCCTTCGCAGCACTCAACCCCACCGATCGCGGCGTTTGCGTATCGAGCACCTCGTACAGGGGCAAACAGGTCTCCATAGTCGTACAATGCTTCACTATCACATGCCACCAAAAGCCTGGTGAACAACCTCCCAAGACCGAAGACCGTTCCCCTATCGAAAACGGCACAGCATCGGAAGACGCTCTAAGTAGTCTCTTGCCTCTAAGCCCTCTGGGGGGTCCATACTGAACGGATAGACTCGGGAGGCCGAGAGGTCCTTCACGAATGATGAAACACCTTTAGATCGCCGTGCCTAGGTCTGCAGCACGACTAGTCACGGCGATTTTTGTCACCGATCTCGGATATTTCTCCTGGTTGGCTGACTTGGACGTAAAAGAAATTCTTCGAGGCTGATCGAGGCTGTGGCCGGCAGGATTGTTGGGTCAGCTACGGAGTCCCTTGATGGCACGAGCACGAGGAGAGTTCGAGAGGGTCAGTGAGATTGGGTCCACCCGCTAGGACTAGTCAATCCAATGCCTATGGCCTTCACGGCCATGCCTTTGGATCGGGCTGCCATGGTTGAAACGCACATGATATTAAAATCGCGCATCCCATCGACGACACTATCATATTGCTCCATGTACGATGCTAGTGTCGTATTCCTGAGGTACCTAAGGTGGTGTTCTGATAGTTTCATTGCATTCGTCGCTAGCTCACCCTGTTGAACATCGGGTATTGGGCATGAGCTCTGTTAACTAGTAGGTGTTTGGTTGAGGATGGGCTGATGTCATTGTCAATAATTGCTGGTTAATTGCTCGAGAGTCGAGGGACGTGTTCGCCGCTTAAGCTTAACTATTTCCATGCCTAATCCATATCTAATCCATGCCTAATCCGTGCCTAATCCGTGCCTAATCCGTGCCTAATGATTGGCTAGCTCCTCTAGGGAAGCCTGCCTGTTAACCACCCATAACTTCCCACAACTATACTCCGTCCTCCGTCGGGCATTGACCTACGGGCGGGCAGGTCCTGGACGCAATTCTAAATGCTCAGACGCTGTGTGCTTAAAATATCTACTGAGGACAGACTCCGTCTGACACTTATTCCCCCATCATGAGAATTCCATTACTGCCAGGTCGTCGGCTTTCGTTGCTATTCAATCTTCCGGGTTCGCATCAGCGCCTGAGTGGTATTACATCGCCAACTAGACTGGAATGGCATTAGCCTCCCCGGGCTCTGTGTTGTGGGTGCTTGGGGGCTGTGGTGCGTGGTGCTGTGGACTCTGTCAAGCCAAGCCCGTCCGTCCTCGAGCCTCGGCCGCGCTCATCCTTCCGAAGACTCGCCGGAAGCAATCGCCATGTCGTCTGGGCTGTGGTTTGTCTTCCGTGATACATCCACGGATCCGGACTTCTTCATGCCATCAACACTCCCGTGCCTGCTTGAACTGCCCCAGGGCATTTTCCGTCCCTCGGTTATCTTCCGCGCTGTCAAGCTAAGGAACTTGCAAGCCTGCAACTGATCCACCACAGCCTTGTCGATTTCGCACATCCTCTGTCCGATCGTCTGCTCATTGGTAGTCTGCTCCTTACCACTAGCTCAGGGCCTCGTCTTTCATCCTTGGTCTTGACCAACTCTAGACTAACAACCATGCTTCGTCAGGCTTTACTTTTCTCTTTTCGTCTTAGTAAAGCCTTGACGTTGAATGGCTTCTTAATCTCCTTGATCCTCTTCAATAAATCCCTCATTTTCTTCTCGCGCTGCTCCGGTGTAATCATCGAATCGCTGCTCCCGGTACTCGTCTCGGCATCGCTTGCAGTTGATGCTACCATACCTTCATGTGCCAGTTTTCTAGTGCTGTCTCGCACGATCGCCATGTAAACGAGCTCCCATCCACAAACACGTTCCTTGCCTGCCAGAACCGAATCTTCGCCATGTTTCGGTTTGGGAAGTGCGACCTCTGTATCCTGCGCCTCAGCTGACCTCCACGGACAATACTCGAGGTGGTTGTCAACCCCGTCCAGCTTCTCAATAGCAGGTGTCGCACCACGATATAGCCAGAGCCCAAGTGAACGAAAGCAGTTTCGGCATTCGATCACATCCTCGGATTTGCGCTCCCAACCGCAAATCGCCAATTTGAGTGCATTGATATTGACCTCGTCCATCACGTCCGGCCGAAATGACAACAGTTCGCGTTCCCCTGGGAAACGAGCTGAGGGAAGTGCCGCAACGTCTGGAATTTCATCTGGGCGTGTCATGATACCCTCGTAGCGTTTTTTCATGGCTGATAGAGCAGTGTTTGTATTCAATAAGCCCTCTATACGTTGTATGGATGCGTCCGAACCGCGTTTGCGCCAGAGACAACTCTCAGAGTGTGCGGATATGATCTTATCCTGATATCGTTCGATGATGGCTTGGTATACTTCGGCAGCTACCTCAAAGTCGTCTTCTTGTTCTTCTGGCCCAAGTTCGCCCGGCTGCTCATTCTCTCTGGTCCTTAGTAGCTCGCTGTCAAGAGAGAGATCAACATGTACTCGTTCCCCGCACGAGCCACAGGAGACTGTATCGGTGTCCACACACGTCCATCCTCTTTTAGCCCAGGCAGCGGCATTAACGGGGTCAGTCGAGGGTACGTGCCACTGAGTAACATGTCGAAAGGTTTCCAGACGCTCTAAGAACGCTGTCCGACTTGCAGGTAGATATCGTCCGACCAAAGAGGTGGTTGAGCTGGAAGTTACAATGGCTGGCCTCGATGTAGGGGCTATACGACGTCTCTTAGACCCGTCTGATGCATCGTCGCCCGTCAATGATGTAGTAGACTGATTATTGCGAGAATTAAGGGAGGTTCGAGAGGGCGAGGTGGTGGTAGCGTCGCTCAAAGCCTCGAGGATGCGGTCGAATTTACGCTTCTTTGTTTCGATCGCGTACGACATATCGCAGAGACCAGTGGCTCCTGGAGCACTGAATCAGATATGAGAGATCTCCCCAGTTTCTGCTTGGGAGATTGAAACAGTGTTAATTGCATTGAAATACTCCTGCTTGTATCGTGGTGGTTGTCACCCTTTTCCTAATGTGGTGGCGCATAAACAATGAAATGATGTTGCGTTTGGGGAGCTAAATGCTTGGCGGCCGTACTCTTACTGCGGAGCATAGTGTCCAATTCCGCCGCCCTCGCGCAGCCTTACCAGTTACGAGTGCATATTCAATTCCAATTAGTCTTGTTGTCTGAACACTTACCTCCCTTAACTCAGTTGTTCATTGATTGGAAGTGGCACGATGTTTTCTACATTGCCTTTTCTTCACACTCAATGTCTAACAGAGTCATGCTGCCCTTTATTTGGGTTAGAACCACTATTGTAGTAGTGCCGCTCTGTCCCTTTCTACCCTCCAAACTACTATCTGTACTCACTTCTGGCCTGGTTGCCTGTGACTGCCTGCCTGCCGTGACCATGAATTGTGAATTGTGAATCGCGCCTTCCGTTTTCAGTCGAAGCGACCAGTACTATTCCATCAAAGCATTTCACACAATAATTTCACCATGACTTTCTTTTCCGCCATCCCAAGGTTTGCCCACCGACATGTCACTCCTCAAGGCAGTCTTGTATACCAGACTCTTCTTTGCCACTTACCTTGCCTATACTGTCCTCCTTCTCCTTCTCCTTGTGAGTCTAATAGCTCACAGATTTGGCTTGTTGAGCGCTCAATTTGTCGCCAAGTTGGTCATCGCAGCAGTACCAATTCTTGCTTGTGCTCTCTTGATTGATACAACCGGATTCAGAACTCATATGGCAGTGCCAGGGTCAGTTGAAACCTGAGAAAACATGGGTGCACCTGTTTCTGAGAAGGCGTACTGGTTGGTCAAGCAGCAACCCCTAACAGGTTGCCATTCTGACAAACGTAGGATAAACAGCTGGACTCCCGTCAACCCCCCCGGCAACATCGCTTCCAGTCATTCACCTGCCGAGGCATCTCATTTTTGTCATGATGAGGTTGATCATGATGGGCTCGAAATCGAAGTAGAATCTTCACAAGCCAGCAGCCTCCGCTCGGCAATTCTCGCTTCAGCAGAACGCATGAAATGGCCTCCAGGCCGCCGAAAACGAAAGAAATCTCCTGTGGAATCACAGACTCGTCCTCGAAAGAAGGTGTGCGCCGGCGCCACGAAGGCTAACGTTCCCAGAAGAATAACTGGAACCACCGAATTGGAATCGTACGCTTTGAAACCCCGATCTCCAGTCTTCACGAATCCCGACGAGGTTGTTCCTTTATCCGCTCCCGTCCTCTTGCCTTGGGATTCGAATGAACAGAATGCCAACATCAGCAAGAAGCGTATTGCTTCGAAGGTGCTACCGCGTCCAAAGACGAGGTCGTCGATGCTTGTGACTGACGAAAGAGATGAGCAGAAGAAGATCGAACCAATCGACAATCAAACTCCACCTCTTAATACGGCAGATGGAAATTTTGACGACCTTTTCCGAGACAGTCCTGAAGACGTGGAAGACTTATTAGAGGCCGAAAAACAACTGACAGCAACACTTTCTCAACCTGCAAATCCATATTCACAGAAGACCTCGCAGAAATCTCCAGGTATGGCCGCATTCCCGCGAGGAGCAGGTCTTGAGCCGAAGATGCAAATAAACGGGGAGAGCTTGCGCATGAAACCATTTATGCCCGAAACCCTTCAACCTCCGCCATCACATGCGAGGCCGACTGGAACTCTCACTCATGTTGATCACTCTCCATTGAAGCAAACACCAACATGTTTTCGAATTGCAGAGGCTTTACGATTATTAAACTCTGCTAACCCATCTCACACTCTCATATTTGAATTATTCGCCGTGCTCCGTCCCACTTGGACAATGATGGCAGATGAGACAGTCAACAAGGCCATTGAGATATCGGATTTGTTCTTCCCTGACCTTCCGCCAGTCCTTAGGTTGAATATCGATTCCTCGCAGATTAATTCCTGGCGGGAGTGCGGCTCTCCGACAACCTCACAACCTCGCCGCAACCTACAAAATACGAATGGGCAGGCTGCGAAGGCAATCATCCGTGCGACAATTAAGGCATGGCCCCAAACCACTCCACCGAGTCCTCTCACACCAAGATCAATGGGAAATGCAGTCAGAGCGAAGTTCGAGATCAGTGTCATTCATCTTCGACCCACAACCTGGGACGAGATCAGAGCAACACGCACCCTTATTGAAACGTCGGTCACCTCTACTACTGCTTCCTCATATCACACGCGCAAATGAACCATGTCACAGCTTGAACATGCCAAACAACAGCATTGTCGTTCGAGCATTGCGCATTGCGGGGTCTAATCTTATACATATAATTTAGTTAGTGCAGACTCACACTGTTACCACCGACTGGAGGAACTGGTGGAAATCAGAAGACATCCGTCGATATTTCTGTAACGTGTACATAAGGTCTGGTCCAGCTCAGAAACAGCTGTGTCTTAGAACGTTCTGTGAACACATTTGGGGTCCACGCTCTAATTAGCACTCACAATCATGAAACCACGTTATAAAGTCATATACTTTTCAAAAGATTGCGCTTGCCAATGCCCCTTACTTAGTTAGTTCTTTGACCTGCTCGTGAGCTAACGGTCGTGCTTAAGACCTCTCATGTATGAGAAGACACAGTACTGCATACATGCTCCAAACGCTCGCTGTTGCTCCTCACATACCCACATGCCCACATAATAAATCTCGTCCGAATCTCGTCGGCTAGTTAGCGCTGGGAAGTGCTTGTGAGTGACATACATACATACATATATACATGAATGTACCACACCAGTAGCTGCAAATTCGTTGTGCCTGGAGCCGAGAAGCTCCAGCACTGGACCACACAGCAGGAGTCCAAAGAAGATGGAGGGTTTGGCGGGCGTGGTGACGCTAAATGTCCATTTACCTAAATTAGAGCACGGTATGGGAAGGGTGAGGGAGTTGATGTGAGCAAGAAAGTAGTGGAAAGGAGATTAGACGGTACTGTGGGCGGTGGAGTTGGTTGGGTTGATAGTGGGTGAAAGCATGCAATACGGAGTATGTACGTGCCCCTGTTGATGACCGTGTATGGGGTAGTCTGTCTTCGTTTATTGGAGCTGGGTCGTTCGATGAGAGGGCGCGGATGTTTGCTCCTTTGCTTGTTGATTCGGGGTGCTGCTGATCAGGTTTGAAGCGGGCAGTGGGAAGGAAAGGGAATGGGAACGGTTAGGCAGGACAATGAAGGAACAAACAATCAAGTCTTCTTGGTACTCTTTTTGGTTTTATATACAGGTTTTGATATCCGGCTTGATCTGGTGGCCATGAATGAATCCACAGTAGAGCCGCAATTCTGTGCGCTCCCCAAACACCAAATGAGTTGGTCATCTTTCTTTGGCCTCTACTTCTTCTCCTCTTTCTTCTCTTCGGGCTTCGGGGTAGGTAGCTTGAACTGCTCTGGTTTTCGATCAACACCGACGCCGACTGGCTCCCAAGCAGTGCTGCCGCCTTCAAAGTTGCGGAATGCCTGCGTCAGCTCGAGGGGCTCGACCACGATTCGTTTCTTCTCCTCGTCATATCTGATCTCCGTGTATCCAGTCAATGGGAAGTCTTTTCGTAGTGGATGGCCGTCGAAACCGTAGTCGGTCATGATCCTGCGCAGATCCGGGTGGCCAGTGAATAAGACGCCGAACATGTCGTAGACTTCGCGCTCGTACCAGTTGGCTCCGTCGTAAAGGGAGGTGATAGATGGTACAGGAGATGCCTCGTCCGCGTATGTCTTGACTCTTATCCGCGAGTTGTGGCGCACACTGAGAAGGTTGTACACGACCTCAAAGCGATAGTTCTTCGTGGGGAAATCCACAGCCGTGATGTCTGCTACCATCGTGTATTCGGCGGCTGTGTGGTATTTTAAGAAAGTGAAGACCGGGATCACGCCTGTGGGGGTGATGTAGATGCACAGCTCGTCCTTCCACACAGAGAATTGTTGGACGTGCTTGGGTAGCGCGGACATCAGGTATTGGCCATATTGGTGAAGTGGGAGGGCGTGTTCAGAGTACTTGTCGGCCTCGTTCACAATTGGTGCGGACAGTTTGCCCTGAGCTATGCTCATTGTTAGCGAGACAACCATCAAACTTGCTGACATGCTACCTACGGGGTCGAGGGGCCTTTCTCAGCTCTGAGAGGAGATCCGGGGGAGCAGTCCTGAGGTCCTTTTCCTGCTTCGCTCCTTGGGCGGGTGTTGTATGGAAGAGGGCTGCGTGTCTCCTGGACTTGGGAGCTGGGTTGAGAGACCGCCTGCTGGCCAGACGTAGTATTGACTTTGTCGACGCCATATTGAGGCGCGGAGGGCTAGACAAGTCTATCTCATGAGGAATTCGAGATACTTGGGGCAGTTAGCAGTGAGGTAATCGAAGTTGGATGCGACTCAATTGGGAGCTCAATATTGCCAAGTAGCGCGATGCCTATTTAGGACTAGTACAATGAACGGATCTAGAAAGGTCTAATAGGGCAGCTGCGGGTTTGTCTTTTGCCTCCTGCCGCTTTTCTTGCTCTTGAACTTGCTGCTACGCCGTCCTCCGTAACTGCAACAGCGTCTCTGGCTGCTACCCGTGCCACGCATCTCGCTTTGCCTTTGGTCTCAAAAAGTCCATCTCGACCATCCCAATTCGCAGTTCTTAAGCGACTACCATCTGCATCAATTTTCATCTTCGTTGTCCTTTCTCACGTCCACGAACACCTCTTTCACCTCTTTTATCCACCCCATCAGTTCATCCTCTACCCACATCTTCGGTGGATAGCAAACCTACTCCCTACTGTTTTGCTTCTTGAGTTCAACTTGCACTACGGTATCTTTCTCCCTGCTTGTCGCCGCTTCAGTGACACCCGGTGCATGGAGTGTTCCTTTCCTTCTTCTAGTCCGGTGAAGGTGTCGATAGAGGTGGAACACAGACAACATAAATCTCAGTTAATATCACACTGCACGAGATGAATCGTTCTCAGGATAATGTCATCGAGGATGACGAAGAAACTTGGTATTGACCCATCTCCCAAAGTTGCGCCATGGCGACATTTACCTGACTAACTGCTTCCTAGTCCCTTGTGTATTGAGGAGTTCGACCTTTCCGATAAAAACTTCAGGCCTTGTCCTTGCGGCTACCAGGTAAGGCTGATGCTATCAATTTTGACGTACTGAACAGTACTTACTGAATCTCCACCAGATTTGTCAATTCTGCTTCAACAGTCTCAAGAATACGTATGAAAAGAGCACCTGTCCAAACTGCCGGAGACCCTACGATGAGAAGACTATCCAGTACAAGATCCCCACCGCAGAAGAGTTCAAGCTCGATCAGTTAAACAAAAATAAAAAGCAAGCCGCCGCCAAGCGCAAGGAGACTGAGAAGCGCGAGGTTGAAAATTCTTCACGTCGAAACCTCGCCGGCGTGCGCGTTAAACAACAGAACTTGGTCTATGTCATTGGCCTAATTCCATCCATTAAAGACGAATCATCCCTATTGCAGACTCTCCGTGGTCCTGAATACTTCGGCCAATACGGCGACATCGAGAAAATCGTTGTGAGCAAGGCTAAACCTGGTGCTGTAAATCAAGGCATCGGTGTTTACGTCACGTATGCAAGAAAGGAAGATGCTGCACTGTGTATCAGCACAGTTGATGGCTCTCTCAATGGAGACAGAGTTTTGCGGGCGCAATTCGGAACCACCAAGTATTGCTCTGCCTACCTCCGTGGCGAAGTGTGCAACAACAAAAGCTGTAGCTTCCTCCATGAAAGCGGCGAGGAAGGCCAGAGCAGTTCTCTTCAAAATGAACCCCATGGTGTCAAGGTGTCTTCGAAGACTCCTGCCGTGGCCCAGACTGCGGCTATCTCGGTTCCCCCTCGGCCCCTTTCCGGCGCATCCTTAACGCAACCGATGGCAAGATCAAACAGCAAGGATGAAGGCCTCAGTCGAAAGAGTAGTCATGACGGTTCTGCCCTCCCATCGACCGCGAGTTGGGCAAATTCCAACGCTCCAATTGCCAGAACCCGAAGAGCTAGCCAGGCAAATAGCCATGCCACACCGAGCCCACAATTGACACATGCCTCGTTGAGTTCGCACAAGACAGAGGAGCCAAAGCCCAAAGAGCCGCCCACTCCAGCACAATCACTGGTGGCACCTGCCCAAAAGAAAGCTTCGCCGAAACCAGAATCTCCTGCTCCAAAGCCTAAAGTCAAGGCTATCGATCCAATCCAAGAGCAATACGACTATGTCCTTCGAACGGTGTCGCAAAATTATGCCATTGTTTATGATGACTCCTGCCTCAGCCCTGAGGTCCGCGCCCAAGTCGAAACCATGCCATCCTTCATTGATCCTTTTGGTGGTGCCAAACGACGTGCAATGCGGGAGAGGGAAGAGGCAGAGAGAGCAAAACTTGAGGCTGAAGCAAGGGCAAAGCTTGAAGCGCAGGCAATATCCTCAGTCGAAGACACTCTGGATGAGGATAACATGGCTGCAGGTAGTCTCGCTTTGGGCGGTGAACCTGAGGATGATCCCCGTGGTCTCTCTGCTCGAGGCACTATTGGTCGTCCTTCACAACCCTTGTCCGATCAATTCACCAATATGGCTATCAACGCTCGGAGTTTGACCCCTCAGCAACGTCAACAATTATCACAGCAAACACCTGGAGCACAAACACTGTCACGCAATACTGCATTCGAAATGTCCGACTTCGATCGACGTGAACCACAGTACAGTCAAGCTCAGTTCGAACAGATCAACAACCATCAGCGTCATGGTTCGAGATATTTCAACAACGATTCTAAGAGCTCTGCTACCAATCGATTTCAAGGTCAACAGCCAGCATTCTATTCCAGTGGGGTTCAAGGGCCTCCTCCGGGGCTACCCACCGCTGGTACCCCTCCAGTGAGCGGCGGTGGAATGTTTGCCCATGGACAGAACTTTACCAACCCTGGCTTTGGCACATCTAAAGACGCAAACGCAGAGATTTATTCCATAAGGAATCGAAGTGGGACAAATCAAGGTCTTGAAATCTCCAATAAGCGTGAGTTGCTCCTTTCTTTGCAAAATAACCCCCTTCGGTCACCTCCATTATCAGCCCCTGCCCCTGGTGGTCTTAATACCCTCTATGGTCAATACCAAGGGGCGTATCAAGACCCTGGACTCGTCAAACAGAGAAAAAAGGGGAAGAAGCACAGACATGCTAACACTTCCTCTTCAGGAGGCGGTGTAGAGCATCTTGCAGACCCGAGCATCGTTCAAGCGAGAACTCAACAGGGCAATTCCACTGGGCAGGGGCTTTCTGGTGGTAACCAAGGTGGGTACTCATCGCAAAACAATGTGATGTACGGCAGCGGCGGGTACAATCGGTGGTCATGACGATTCTTCTTTCATCAACATCTTGCGTTCTCATGTCCTCTTCTCTTTTTCCATTTATTGCTGGGTTTTATTGTTAGGCGTTGGTCGGATCAAAAATTGCCCCTTTATTGCAGAGCAGTCGAGCAATGCATAAGCTAGTAGCTAGATGGCGAAAGCTTCAGGGAGTCACGGCATGGTCACGCTCAGTCTTCCCTGGCGCGTGGGAATCAACTTTACACGATTCTTGTCGGCATCAGGCTTTTTCTTTCTTCAGCGGCATCATCGGTCCCAGTTCACAGCTATGATCTCATGTATGTTAGTCACCCTTGCCTTGACACCTTTTGCAAAATGTCAGGCAGATTCAAAAACAACTTCTTACACATCATTCAGGAGCTTGTTTAAAATTCTTGTAAATCTGATGCTGGGCGGGACTGATGATGCAGAAAGCCTGATCGTCTCTGCCCCTTTGATGTATCCCCAAGTCGCCGATGATGTACTCGCCACCTCAACCTGTGTTTTTTTGTTTGATGAGAGTATTTCCACTTGCCATACAGATTGCTAATGAGTGGTTTTATAGTAGACGAGAAGAACTTCCCTCCACTGCCCAACCGCCTAGAGACAGCGGGCTCAGCACTTCATTCCCGTGTTTCCTCATTCCACAGCTTACACAGTACTGGCCTTCGTTCATCGACCCCGAAGATCCCTCCTGGATTCGAACTCAGCCATGCGCATCCTGCCCCGATCTCGAGACAAGCATCACCGGGTACGAATCTGAATTCCGCACAGAGAAGTGTTTCTACCGCATCAGCAACAATTGCTCCTGCAGTCCCTCTGATTCCCTTGGGGCCGCGGACCTCTACCCCTAAACCAAAAGCATCAGAGACCCCCAAAACCCAGAAGGAGATGAAGCTCGATGACGCGACCACTCCAACAGCCGAGGCTAAAGGTGTGAGACATGAGGCGGCGGCGGTCAGCCTTGGGTCTCCTAAACCTCGAGCATCGCGACCAAAAGCAGACGACAATAATCAAAAGATCGGAGTCACCAGCCAAGGCAAAGAGGGGAGCAGTCAGCCTCCAGCCACAGTCCCCAAGAAGAACGAAGGGAAGGGTAAACAAAAATCACTTAACTCTAAGCCCGACAAAATTGAGATTCCTCCTGCGTCGACGTCGATGACTACCAGTTCTGAGAATCGTGGTTCACAACTCGGCCCACAGCCCATTACAGACAAGGACAAAAACGGAACACCGATCTTGGGTTCAGCAATTGTCGAAACACCGGGCGCCGAGAGCCCTAGGCCTGCCACGCCTGCAGATACTACCCCTTCTGAATCATCAAAGACTTCAGTGGCCCGTCCTAGGACATTGCGTCTGACTACAGGTACAGCCTCCAAGGCACCAGAACCGAATCCTTTGTCCGCTGCTACAGAAAAATCGGCCGTTATGCCTCCGACACCAGCCGCAAAGAGGGGTTCTAGAAGGGCCTCTACTTCGTCAGTTCAGCACAGTCGACCATCAACCCCAGCTCTGTCTGAGCTCCTTTCACACGATGTTTCCCGCGCCAGCTCTCCTCCACCCAGTATTGTGGGCAGCGCACACGAGCGAGGGAAAAGCAAGAGTCAACAGAAGAAGGAACGCCGTGAGAAGGCCAAAAAGGAGCAAGAAGAGACTGTTGGTGTGACTTCTGCTTCAGCACAACCCTCTGTTGAAGAAGTCGCACCGGTTATTGCAAGACAGAAGAAGCAGAAACGTCGGGTTGGTAGCAGTGCCCCGACAACCACCGAAGAAATGGCTAGATCGGCATCAAAAGCTTCTGATGAAGCCAGTAGTGTTCAACCCGTGCCTACGAGTGAGAAATCACCAGCTGTTAGCAAAGAACCCACTGCTACCGCCACTTCCAAGAAGCACAATTCAGCAAAGAATGAAGAGAAGGAAAAGGCAGCCGTGACCTCCCAGAAGGGTGGCAAAACAGCTCCAACAAATCAGAAGCCGGGTAGCCCTATGCCCTCTGTGCCAAAAGAAGATCCTAGTGTTCCAGCGGCGATCAAATCGGACGATGCTGTGAAAATTTCGTTCACACTTCGTGATCTCTACGCCGAGGTTGACAAGATCACCACTCCTAGCGCAAGTTCTGCTGAACGCTCGACCGCTATCCAGAAGCTTTTGAACGAACACGTCTCGGCAATGCCCAAGATTGTCAATTCAATAATACAAAGTGGCGATCTTACTAGGGATTCTGCATGGTTGAACCCACCCTCTTTCAATTCTGCAGCATATAAACTCCCGCCTGACGGGCGACGGGGACAGGAATATCTAGATGGGAATGGCTACAGTGCAACAGACGCGTTCGGATACATTTATCTCCCGTTCAAGGAGAAACAAGCATTGAAGCAAGGTCACCCAGTCAGCGTTGCAGCTCCGGGTGACAAAAAGGATGATCTACTCAAGAAATGCCTGATCAGCCCGGATGGTTCCGTTTTAAGACATCTTTCTGCAGAAGAAGCTAAGAAGGCCATCGACCTGAACGAGCGAAGGCCTATGTATCTTGAGGAATATGGTGAGGTGGGCACCATGAATGGCCTGGGCCCATTAGAGTACAATGACTTCTCGAACCTTGCTGGTGGCATGGAGCGCCTCGCCAGACATAGCGAACAGCTCGGTGTTGTTTGGGTTGCGGGCGAGGGTGAGCAAGCTGACCTTGTAGACGACGATGATGATGAGTTTGAGATTTTTGAGGACGAGGATGCTGAGATTGATGGCGAAATCGGAATCGCTAGCGACGATGAAGAGTTCGACATCTTGCATGATGAAAACATTGAACCAATCCCTGGTTCTGTCCGTGAGGGTTTGGGTCGTTTGAACGTACCTTTGGGAGGCGCCTGGGACGTTCCACCACCCAGCTCCGCGCAAAATCCACACAAGACACCTCGTCAGACCAGTCTTCCTGGTCTAGGACCTCATTCAAAGACGAATGCTTTGTTCGCGAAGCCAAAGAATATTGGGTTGAGCCCAACCAGCCCAGCCGCGACAATGGCAACAACGACCACCAATCTCTCCGGAGGTAAAGCCCGCCACGCACATGGCACTCGGTCATCCGGTGACCCTTTAGCGGCACCCAACGCATCTCGACAGTCTTCTTCGGTCGGCGCCAGTGCAACTGGTCCTGCTGCGTATGTCCCTCGTGAGCCAATTAATATGCGCGCTCTCACGGACGAGGAGCTCGCTCGACACGTTGCAGAGACGGGCAAGGAGCTCGAAATGGCCAGGAAGGAGATGGACCGCATGGAAAAGGCATGGAACAAGAAGTCGAAAGACATCGGTCGCTGGAGAGAGGGTTTCTTCAAGGCATGATTGATCCAACGCCGAATCGATCCCTCTCTTTCGCGAGGGCGCTAGGAAATGTAATTATGGTACAATGGTGTGTTGGGTTAATGGAAAAGACAGGAGGGAGTATCCATGTATCACTACAACAATTGCTTGCATTCGTTGCTCGAAGAAGTCGACTATTTGATCGAGGCTGGAACAAGATGGAGCGCTCTCTGTGAGCAGACACCAAAGAGCTTGGCTCGACATGTTAGTAGCATGCTACTATAGCTCGTACGTAGTACACTGATATGTATGTAATACAATTGTATAATTGGATTATCCACCTAACTTCTTCATCACGAGTGTGTTCCTTGCAATTCAGGCATCTATCTATACATATGCCGCACCGATAACTCTGTCTTCACATTTTGGACCTACACCCTGGAACTGATTGAGTCGCTACTCAAGCCGACAAATATCCCTTACGTAAGAATAGATGGAAATTTATCAGGCCAGCGACCCGAACAGGCAATCCAAACGTTTCAAGCGGATGAATCTATTCGAGTCACTCTCGTCTCAATCACCTGCGGTGGCACTGGGTCCGTGTTATTCCCCGGTTCCCTAACAGCTTGCCAAGCTGACTTGTGAGTAGTTTGGATTTGACTGCTGCCTCGAGAGTGTACATGCTCGAACCTAAATAGAACCCCATAATGGAAGAGCAGGCAATGTCTCGCGTTCATCGCCTTGGTCAAACAAGAAAGGTCACAATGATCCGATACCGGGTCCGAAGCTCCTTCGAAGAGGTATACTTCCATCTTATTTCCGCACTAGGAGATAGTGATTGGATAGCTTGACAACGAGTGCGAACTGACTGTATGTTCAGAAAGTTGACTTGATCCAAGAAAAGAAAAGAATTGCAGCTGGCGCATTTTCCAACGAACAGAAAGTGGACATTATGAACAACTCGAGCCTTCTCCAGGTAAAACACTCGCATACAATATGTTCATACAACTATGGTACTGTATCAAGCCAATATGTTTAAAGGAATTGAGAGATAGTCTCTGAGACTAGGAAGAGCCCCACACCCCCGATTCCTCAGGCCAAGGTCAAACCTGGCTAATATCAGAGGATCAGGCAACCTCAAGGCTGAAGTTCCAGGGGCTCCGAACCTCAATCGTACCACCCAGCCCATCGGCCCTTGGCTATGTCTGTGCCTTCGCTTAAGATCCTATCCCCAATCACCAAGAGAGCACTTTCTATGGGCTTGCCATATATCACTGTTAACCTTGTCAAATCGCCTCCGCTGCGTCCTCGAACTGGGCAACATATTTCACCTCGAGCAAACATACCTCTGCGATTTTTCAGGTGCCTATAAAATGAGACTTCATGACATCAACACAGGGATAATTGAGTCTGAAGCTATCGAAGTACTCCTTGCTTTCCGATGACATCGTGCGGTATGCAGGGATGCCACTGACCGTCGATACGATTCTCCGAGTCGGTAGGTTTTGAGCCATGCTCCAGTCTGTACTCTAAAGTAAGGTTCGCAATAAGGAAACCGGCATGCCCCCCCTCGGGGTAGCCTTGCCTGTCGAGACTTTGACAACAATTGGATTCTCTGAGATGTGTGGCGTCGGCAAATTTCGAACGGACCATATCGACCCCTATGACATTCGCACCCGCAAGTGATGCTATCCCCACGCCGTTCAAGCCGATCCCCCCTTCTCGCACTCTCCCCTTCCCCATCCCTCTATCCTCTGGCCCGAAGATCAACAATCACGATCGTCTGGACAGGCTGAAGATTTGCATCTGGCATCTCTGCAGGATAGGCAGACGCAATGGAATCTGTCACCACCCACAGACAGCATGGCTGAAGGACACTTTTTCTGCAATGGCAACCGGATTTTCAGCAGCGGCCATTGCGGACTTCGCATATGTCTCACATATTCTCGTCGTCCACTTTTTCTGTAGGGCGAGTGAAGTTTCACGTATGCACGGAAAACATGTGTTTATTTACTCACTGCGGGGGTGTTTGATTTAGTCCGCGAATCGATCTTCTTGAAGAGTTAGCTTCCAATACAGGTATACCTAGAATGACCGAGTCGAATGATCCATTTCTAGCAGCCTATACGCAATACGATTCCATCGAATGAATTCTCCCGAAGCTATCTGACTATAGTTCTGGAAATGGAAATTAATTGGGAGACGTTAGGGTGTACTGTGGACTTTACTGAGGATTCTAGTATTATATTGAGATTTGATATCTACACCCAAAACCTCTGCATAGAGAAAGAAAAGGTCTGCTTGGCCCACATCAAAATAGACATACACGTTCGAAGCAATATCAAAACATTTTCCTGTCCCACCTTGCGATGGGTATTCCACGTGAACACATGTTCACTCATCCTAACATACTCATTTTAACGAACAGTATTGCGGATGATGGCCCAAAGCAGAGACAAGCCCCAGTGGAACTTATCTTCTTTCGACTTCTCGGAAGGCTCATCCAGTTGGTCTTCCTTTGCGGCCTTCTTCTTCGGGAACAAGCCTTTAATTGAGAATCTCTTGACGCGGAACATGTAGTAGAGAGCAAGCCCGGCAGCGATGTTGAATCCGATGTAGGCGAACATGATACCCAGATTCCTGTACCGGTCTGACGGATAGATCCATGAAGCAGCCAGGATTTGATCGGCATTTCTTGCTGGGCAATATTCACAGGACTGTGAGGCTGTAGGGTTCAATAGAGTGCCTGGGGCACCGCCTTGGATGTATTCCTCAAGATAGGCACCACAGGTCTGACCCTGGGGAGGATCAAAGACTGCCAGCTCATTTTGGGCACAAATGATAGGCCGATCGGCAAGACCCGTGCCTGCCCAGCCACCAATGAGATAGGTAAATGGGGAGACTCGATACATGAAGATCCAGAATCCAGGCAATGCGTTCGGTGGCTGAAGGACACCGTTGAATTGTAAAGTGAGGGTAAACATGATAGTCGAGATACTGCCAGCGACTTCGGTGCTTGGGAGGGTGAAGATGAGCATCTGTGCGAAAGTTGCGGCAAACACGAGAAATTGCAGGGTAAAAGCAAACATCAAACCAATTTGAGTTCCTGTTTGATGCATGCCGAAGACCGGAAAATAGAACGCTGCCCAGACAATGACGGAGAGGAAAATTTGGAACGGCATCTCAACGATAATGTTGCACAGGAGGAATACCGCCCAGCTGTACATCTTGGAAGGAGCTTCGCGGACTTCAAAAAGTGAGCGTTGAGGAAGGAAGTTTGACATAACCTATGAGAATTAGTTTGAAATATGAATACACAGCGGAAGCACTGACCTGATTCGTTGTCGTGGAGAAAGTTGCGTTCAACATAAATATCGCAAAGATGGTGTTTTGAAGACCAGTCATTGACGAATTTTGGAGGAAGAAACTGAAGCCAATAAACAATGCCGACAATATTCCAGCTTGATATTTCGAAAAGATGTAGGCAGGCGTTCGGGCGTAGTTTTGGAACAGTCTCTTCAAAACACATCTCATTTGAACGGAGAAAGGAGCGGCGAATTCCAATGCATCGTCCGTGTCAGCCCGTGCTGTAGAATGATCCGTCGCAAGAAGGGACAGATCTTTCTTCATGCTTGTGTAGTTTTCACTAGAAATCCAGGCTGAGGGCCAGTCATAGGAGGCATTTCCGATGACACTGAGGATATATTCAGCAGGGTTTTCTTGTTGGTCACAAGTACGTGCCCCGCCTGCCTCAAAGTAATTTGTAAGTGTATGGCAGTCTTGCCCAAGTGGTCCAAAGTAGGACGTTCTCCCGCCTTTGCTGAGGAGGAGAATAGAGTCAAATTGTTGGAACAGAATCGCAGAAGGCTGGTGGATTGTGGCCAATATCGCTTGACCATTTGCAGCAAGCTTTCGAAGTAGACAAATAATAGTCCACGAACTTTGAGAATCTAGACCAGAAGTTGGTTCATCGAGGAAGAGGATATTGGGTTTGGCGGCTAGTTCAACTCCAATAGTGAGGAGTTTTCTCTGCTCAACGTTTAAGCCCTCACCAGGTGAACCAACGATCGCTTCACTAAAGCATTCCATGTTGAGCATTTCAATGACCTTTTCAACATAAGCGAATTTCTCCTCACGCGAAATAGATGCCGATTGCCGAAGGAGAGCAGAAAATCGTAGTGCTTCACGAACAGTAGTGGTCTCCAAGTGAAGGTCCTGTTGTTGAACGTAGCCAGTCTTCCTTTGAAATGATGACTTCAGTGGCATACCATCCACATGTATAGTTCCAGATAGCTGACCAACAGTATTCTGTCTCTGGGCAAGAGTATCGAGTAATGTTGTTTTTCCAGCCCCAGAAACGCCCATCAGACAGGTCATCGTCCCTGGTTTGACCCACCCTGACACATTATCGAGAAGGCGTCGTTGTGTACCACGGATCTCAATATCCAAAGTCATATCTTCCCAGGTGAGAGTGCTGCCAGGAGTGGATTGGTCTTTCTGTTGTTTACGATCAGCAGGAACAGGTCGCTGCCCCTCTGTAACACTTGTTGAAAGCTCAAGTTTGTCCTCAACAGTCATTTCGGGAGAGACGAAGTTGTTTGATCTCTCTGATGCGTTGGATTCAATATCATGGCCACTCTTAACAACCGATTCTGCTGCTTTCCGGTTGCGAAAGATGAGGCGTTGTGGACTTGAAGTAGTGGTCGACTTGAATTCGACTGCCAATAGGTGAAGTACGAGAAATGCCACCATGTAGGCAATGACAATACCTAGGTTGCGCCAGATATTCGAGTAGCTATAATCGTAGCCGGATTTGACCCATTCATCACCAGATACGTTGACTTGATCTGGAGTCGCCCCAATGACTGCACAAGCAAAATTGGAAACCCCATTCGAGTAAGGTGGAATGATGCTTTCTGGCGCACATCTGTACAATCTGCCATGGACTTCATTTACCAGCAAAGAAGAAAAGACGTAGCTAACGGGGTTAATGTAGTTAATCCACCGAAACCACGGATGCATGTAAGTTGTTTGCAGCGTGAACCCGGTGTATATGACCATGACAAGGACACCGAGTCCAGCGATTGCGTATGCAGCCCCCAATACCCTGCAGACGGACCCGATAGTCCTGAAGATGGCAGACATCATCAGCATACACAGAAAGCTGAATAATAGGAAGACAAAAAAGGGAGCCGCTTCCGGTCGGAGCCCTGCCAGAAAGTAGAATACCACGTTGAACAAGGTAGAGATGACAAATTTTGTTGGAATATCAACCAGGAAAGCCGCCAAGGCATCTGTGAAGGGGTGGCAAAAGGCGTATTCCTTCTGTCGTCGTACAACCTGCCGTTTTGTAAAGAGTGAGCCTATTTCAGTGACTGCCATAAGAGCGTTCAGGAGTGTGGCTAAGAAGATAACAGATCCTCTGGAAGAAAGGCTTGCCGTTGTAGATGAAGGTCCATAGTAAATACTACCAATGATCAAGGCAAGGATGATTCGTCCAACTGCCAGCACGAAAGTAGATTTCCTGTCATTCCACATAAGTTGTGAAGACCGTTTCATGCAAAGACCGACCTGCATCGGAACCGAGAGTAGATATGGCGAAGATTTCCGAGTATGCTTGGCTTGCAGTTGTCGATGGAGTTCCCGGACTTGGTCTAAAGGATTTTGAGTCCCAAACGCTTCTTTATCTTGGGCCAGCTCCAACATGCAGAGCTTGTATTCCTCAGAGTTCAACCAATACTTCTCAAAATCAAGAGCGGTCCTTGGGACTTTGTTCTCGTAGCCCTCTCTCGGTATTCTTTCGGACGGGTTTGTGACGGATGTGAGGAAGTCTGGAGTGGTTTGTCGTTGGGGGCATTGCCATCCCATGGTGTGAAAGAATGAAGCCGCGGTGGCAACAGGTCCGAAATAAATCTGTCGGCCCTCGTAAAGAACGAGGACTTTATCGAACAAGTCGTAAATACTCTGGCTTGCTTGGTAAATCGCCATCGCCTGGGTGACCCCCATGACATCCGCAAGAGTTCGTAATGAGCGAGCAAACTCTAGAGCAGTTGCTGCATCGAGACCTCTTGTGGAATTATCCCACGTCGCGATCGAACATCGGGCAAGTGCCATTTCAGCAATGCTTACGCGTTTTCGCTCTCCGCCACTCACTCCACGAATGGTATCATTGCCGACCTTTGTATTGTTTACGTGCGAGAGTCCAAAAATTCTCATCATGACATCGGCCATGTGGTTGGATTGTACCTGTCTTGTTACTCCTTCGATCCTGGTCCGAGAGGCTGCTGCGCTAGATGCAAAATGCAGAGTTTCTCCAACTGTAAGGTGAGGCAAGTGTTCATCGGTTTCCTGGTTGTAGACGGCCCTCCCGGGGAAAAACTTGGTGAAAACATTTTGAGGTATACCGTCGTATGCAATGATGGACTCCTCGGACTTTGTCAAGCCTTCAAGGTGGCCACTGATTGACTTCAAAAATGTGGTGCAACCACTGCCAGGACGACCCAGGACAAGAAGCATCTCACCTCTGTTAATCACACCATTGAAACTGTTTAATATTTTGGTGGGCTCCTTTGGTGTTTTCTGAAACAGCTTGGGAAGATTTGCGAATGCTTTGAAGGGAGAGGCGATGGTTTTTTGCAGTTCAACGCCTGCACCAGTCCCAGATACAGTTAGCGACGTAAAGGAGAATCCCACGCTTTGGTGTTTGAATCCATCTTCGCGGAGTAGTCGGAGAAATATCGTAGCCCAGAACCGGAAGTCGAAGGCTTCATTCTGGGGGTCGAGCCGAGGATCGATATTGGAGAGAGTTTCTGGTGTAACACCAAGGTCAGTGGAGAATGTGCTGGCCACCCTGGTGAGATCATTGGTTTGTGCCCGCTCAGCGAAGATTCGAGGATGATGATGACGATGCTTCTTCGCCTTTTGATCTTTCGCATATTGCGCTATTCCATCTCGTAGTCGATCATGAATGGTTGCTTCCACAACTTCACGGTAGTCTTCCACCGTACTTGACCTTCGGCTGCCACTGATGGACATTTTGATGGAGGAGCTCGCTGCCTTATCAAGTGTCCACCTCGGCGAGCTTCAAAAAAGGACAGTGATAGCAGGCGAAGCACAGTGAAAGTGGACACGAAAGGAATGAAAGAGGGATGGAAAGGGGAATATACTTGAGTGTTTGTAATAGAAGGTCAAAGCCCAAAGCTAGTTCGGGGTAAGACGAGTGCACGGTTGAAGTATTCATTTCGACCTACCGTTCACAGAATCACAAGCAAATAATATACGAAATGGCGCGTTGAACGTTCAATGGTAAGCCGTTTCCGAATGGAAAAAAAGTCAAAACAGCCGCTTGGGGCAGTGATGGCCAATCCCCATTATTCCTGCGACAGCTTCTCATGAGCAGAGAGCATTGTGTATGGTCAATGCGATTCTATCGAGGAGCTGGACCAGTTGGGGTGACAGCAAACAGGACGAATTGACTGGTGCATTCAGCCACAAGCCACATGGTCGCAAGGACTGCTGGATTCGTAGCAATTAAGCGTGCAGAGGCAGGGCAACAAGGTTTCAGCCATTTCAGCTCAAGCGAGAGGCATGAAGCAAGGGAAGTTCCCGAATTTGACTGGAGATGTGACAAAGTGCCGAGAAGATGGGAGGAAATAGAAATACGGGTTCCAGTTGTCGCCTTTTCCGGCGCCAAGGCGTTGCTCCTAATACAGGCAGGTACAGCCTCCAGGCAAACGATCTCGCATTCCTGCCGAGTTGAAAGGGCTAGAACGCGCTATGACCCCTAAGCGACAGATACTAACCTAGTATGTAGTTAGTACGATAATAAATCAGCACTAGCTAACCACTAGTGCTTCAATTGGCACCTTACCTAATTGCGGCTGGTCCAGAGCGGCACCCAGCGGGACTCGAATGAGTTACCTGTTGTAACAACCATATTAATGGGGCTGTGTTACCTCCAACACTGGCACAGCATGCCAGCATTGTAGTTGGATTTGTTAAGATTTTGTCTAACGCACGAAATGCGCACGAAGTCTCAGACGGAGGTCCCCGTACAATCTCAAATTCGGACTGCCTTCGTCATAATGCGTTTTTGCATGGCCGGCACCCAGCCGCGGGCGGCCGGGTTGCCGAACGTTGGTGACTAAGAATAACAGCGCTGAACAGCCGGGTGACGGCAGACCACATTGGGTTTTCGTATCTTCGTTTCACTTTACCCAAAGAACATCATGTCGAGCTTGGCCTCTGGAAGTCTATTTCTTGGAAGTCGATGCATAGTTCCCTTCACATGCCACGCACTGTTACGACACACTCTCAATGTCCATTCTGAACCGCCAATGGTGGAAGTGTCTCTGATGTTGACCCTCGTAGGCCTACATCTCACATCTCCATTGCTTGGTGCATCTTATGCTTAATCCCCAAAGTCACTGACAGAAATCACATAAGCAGTAAGTCTCACAACTCATTGTCATCGTTGACCTCTCACAACCTTCGGCCTTCAATACGTCATGCGAGCGTATGAGGATCTAAAATCCACCCTCGTCAAAGGAGGCCAGCACCATCTGACCATTTGCCAGGCACTGGAGGTTGGGAGCAGCCTCGATATTATTGACAGCGAGGTATTGAGACAATAAATACCTTCCCAAAATTGATTGGTTTTGGTCTGTGCTTAACCCTTCGGAATGGATAGACTAGCTGACGCCGACGTGGACACACAGACAACAAGATGGCCCTGGCATTCCCATCTCGGTACCTAGGTATTGAACTCAATATCTGCGGGCCTCTCCCCCGCTTTTATTGTCGATCTATCGAAGATCATTGGCATGAATTCAATAATAGCGAATTTCAAGTTCCAACAATGTCGGTGGGCAGCTTCAAACAACAGCCATGATATAAAGAGCTCAACCCCAAGGAGTTGGATCCTCCTATATCGTATTCTGACCTCTCCCGACGGTAGCGCCCCAAGACCGGTTGCCTCAATATCACCTTGATTGGATCTTGCCTACATGGGAGAACTAAAGTTGTTGGCGTCGCCACGTGATGCCTGCAAACGGAGTTCTGGTGATCATGAGGTGACGGAGAACGAATGGAATGCGCACATTGATCACGAGATGCGAGTTATGGATGATTTCAGTAACAGCAGCGAGGACGAGCTCTCTTTTCGACACCTGAGGGCAGTCAGTACGGGTGACCTGTTTTACGACCTCCTCATTGTGGCCAGCCTTGCGACCGTCACGGCCCGGAGTGAAATTGCTGATGCAACAAGTATGCAAGTTAATGTTCTACTGAAAAGCTTCCATGAAACTAATCTCAAATTAGCCTTGAGAACATATATTTGTTTCTTTACACTTCTTTGGTTCACATGGCTGCAGTCCATTTTGTTCGAAATTAGCCTGCCGTTTGAATCCCGTTTCCGCTATGTGCACAAAGCAGTATCATCCACAGTGATGGCCGCATTTGTTGCATGCGCGATGACCTACGATATAACCCACATTGCCACTACCATCCAGGGATTCAAGAGTCTATCGTTGGTTTTGGTCGCATCGAGGTTAAGCTTGGCTGCCCAACATCTCATGATGTTATTATGGAACAATCCCGACTACGAGCGGACTGTTCTTCCCTCACTTCACACCATCTGGAGCTTGATGACCTCTGCGACAGCATTTCTGTCTATCTCCTGGGGGCTAGCGGAAGATCCTAGATGCTACATGGCGTGGTAAGTTGGTATGGTTGAATCGAAGGTGCGCCCTAACTGAGTTCCAGGTACGCTGTGTGCATGGCAGAAGCAGCGTCGATCATAGGCCTCTCTCGAAGGTGGAGGCCAACTCATTTCAATACAGCACGCCTCGTCGAAAGACTAGGCTTGCTCACCGTCGTCATCATCGCCAAGGGAGTTCTTGGTATTTCACGAACGACATATAGACTACTCGACACGGTTAAATGGCCGCTCTCTGACAGTATTTCAGAGCTAGTCTGCTCATTGGTATTAATGGTGAGTAAAAATATCCCTTTGATGGCCTTTCAAAAGAGTTCTTGTTGATTTCTGCAGTACTTCATTTTCATACTGTACTTCAACCACGCCGAAAAGGACCGATTCGCATGGACCAGCCAACGAATCTGGGTAATCCTGCATTATCCATTACACGTGTCCATCTTGTCGACGATACAAGGTTGCAGCTTTTTGATGCTGTCGAGAGTCACCAACCAGCTCTCTGGCGCCTGGGCAGCTCTCCACCCCCTACATAATTTCCCTGACTGGAGAACATTTTTCGAAGGGTATATATCGTCTCGTGATGTCACTTCCGACCTTTCGGATGATATAGACTTTTTGTTCGACATGGCATTCAGAAATCGGACGCGCTTACTCAGCTTGCATAACTATACCGTGGACATTGAAGACGTCAAGAACATTGCGCAACCATTCAACTCGTTTCACTGGCAACTCGAGGCCGGCACCCATATAAATCAACTGTGGAATGGAGTGGAGAATGCGATAGCCCTTCTCTTTGGCATGAATGGGCCGCAACCGCTAGACCCGATATCATTATCGAATGGAAGGGTGATATACAAGCAGCAAGCAATGGACGAGATTTTGCCCTACTTCTCCCTCAGCGCCGGATCCCTGCTCCTTGTTCTCGCGCTCCTATCTCTTTTCGCGAGGAGAGGCCATGAACAAAACCAGTGGCTATCCATGTGGGCGAATATTTTCATTGGCTTTGCATTCATCCTCCCAATCAGCTCCCTCTGGGTCAATGGTGGGAGTATCGACGGTCTCTACTCCAGTCATTGGACCTTGGTACTAGTTGTTGTTGGATATTTCGCCGGTAAGTCGCGATTGGAAAGCGGTCGAAGGTCATATTGGCGAGAATGAATGATTGCTAACGGCATCGCTATTCTAGTCGTTGTGTCCCACGAGTTGGTGGCTCGGTTACAGGACCGCCGAATACGTCTGGGTCAGTCTGAACGATGGAACACTGTGCCACAGCTGGAAAAAGAAGTCAACTGCGGTGGGTCCTACGCGTGAGATTATATTACTTGTCTGACTCATGATCGGGGATGTATCGCTACCCCATACAAAGCCCGAGTCCCACCCCCACCGAAATACCCACCGGAAGGACGCGATAGCGCTTGGATGTGAGCTGGGCCGACACAGATAGAATTGCTATCTCACGAGGGACGAGTAGAACATATAACCGACGCAGTTAGGTGTTCGTTTCAAGGGCATTAAATTAAACGTATCAAAAAGAAAGGGTTAAAATTAATCCAGGCACTTTCTTGCACCTTCTTAACCCTGACTGGCTAGACACAGAGTGATATACCAGAAAACGGAAGCCACAGATAATGCCACCCTAGTATGTAGTGCACACTCTCACAGAACCTGAACCCCGAGTGGGTATCGTGAAGCCCGAGAATGGGGAAACGAAACCAAGCCCAACAAGAGTAACTACTCGACCGTTACAAATGCGTCCAGCCTTGAGTGGCAGTATGGAAAGAGAGGAGACGTTATGCACTCCGCCGCGGAGAAGCAGTTGAGTTAAGATCCAGAGTGCGGACCGATATCTCTTAGCGCCCGAACCGAGAGACAGTCCGATTGGGGGGAGGGGAAATTTCTCAGAACTCGGATCCATCATCCTGGGCGTGGATGACATATTACTTGAACCACATCCATACCAGGGTTCGTGTTTGCTAAGCACGGCTGAGCCTATTTATCTCCCCAAAGGCTGACAGTGGCCGTGATACAGGGAAGCCAGCTACCGTTTTCGTTCATCCGTAATACCGAGCGTCCGTTTTCTCAGCCGATAGGGATCACGATGGGAGCCTCAAATGTATTCCCGTCAACAAGAAACCGCGGAAATGTTGATGGAAACGAGAATGAGACACGCCATCAATCCACAATAATGGGTAACGCACCCGGCGCCGAAAGGTCCACCCCTGACTAAGGACCGGGCCATGCCCTTTTCAGGGAGTCATATGAAAAAGCATATATCTATTCTATTCTACAATACTACAATATAGACCGTTTGACGATAGTACTTCCAGATCATTGACGATAGATACCTTGAACAGTTTTGAAGAGGGTATAACCAGACAAAGACCAAGAAAACATAACTCCTGACTCCCTCGCACAGACAGCAAAGATGCAGCACATCGACGCAAAGCTCATCGAGATCGACCTGCCCGCGCGGATGCAATACCTGCAGGACTTCCTGGTCTGGGACCCAGCGAAAGACGGCCCACTGATCCAAGCCTGCAAGCCGGTTCTTGCACCCATCGTCAACAACGTCGTCGACGCCGTCTACGACCACCTCTTGGGCTTCGACATCACCGCGGCGCCCTTCGCGCCCGCACAATCCACAGACAGCGCCAGCAATTCCAGCTCGGGCGCAAAAGTCCAAGATCTGCACCGCGACCACGCGAATATCAAGTTCCGCAAGGACTTCCTCAAGGGGTATCTGGTGCGGCTGGTGTCGAACCACGACTGGACGCCGCAGAGCAAATTCTGGGCATACATCGACATGGTCGGCAAGGTGCACACGGGCTCGATGGATTCCGGCCTGAAGCATCGCAAGGACAGGCCCGCCTTGTTTGTCGAGTACCGCGACATCAATCTCTTGCTGGGCTGGGTGGAAAACGCCGTCACGGACATCGTCATGGGCGTGGAGGCACTCGACGTACAGACCAAACTGGATGTGCTGAAGGCCCTGAACAAGTTCTGGTGGATCCAGAATGATCTTTTCGCGAGGCACTATGTCGTCAACCTGAGCGAGCGAGCGGCTGGCAGTGTGAGCTTGAAGGGGGTTCAAGGAGTTGTCGCCGCAGCTAATCCGTTCAAGCCTGAGACGATTACGTCGGCCCTCCTGGCTTCCGTCTCCACGGCTGTTATGTTTAGTGCGTACTGGGCTTTTGTGGGATAGAAAGTTGAAAAGGCGATTGTACGACATCATGAATTGTATTTTATACTTAGGAGAGGGACTGGCGCTGGGTTGGTTGTTGGGGGGGCTATCTCCTCTCCCATCGCATATTCCAAGGAAGAGCTAGAGCCGCCGATCATCATTTCAAATTTGAATAGAGCTAGATTAGAACTAGACATACTAATACACTAGAGCAGATATGTCATAAAATATATGCTGTTAGACTCTAAAGAATAGAAGCTGTCTGCAGCATGTTATGGGAGTTCACTAGCTACCGAGAGTCTTCTGAAGAAGGCTCCCCCCAGGTTGTGTTCATGTATAGTAATAGATCATGCAGCTGCTGATTACTAGATGGCCCATGGTTGGGTTGGAATGCACTTCTCCAGCAGCGACTACATATCCCTTCCAACGGTCTAACCTTAGCCTTAGGATATGAAAAGGTTGAGGATAGCAACATCGACCGTCAATTTGAAATCACCTTAGTGGGAATGGATCGCGGCAGCCCTTGTGCGATTGGTACACAGCCCTCACAAGCTGTTCAATGCCAGATCCTTTTCATTAGCTGGAAGTCGCTGAACGCTGCTTGTAGGCCTTCCAGCCTGCAGCCTGGTATTCCTTGACAGCAACAATCGGGTCGGCCGCAGCATAGATACCTCTCCCCGCGATAAGGAAATCGGCTCCTCCTTTCATCGCACTTGTAGGAGTCTGGTATTGCTGTCCGAGAGCATCTCCTTTACTCGAAATATTGACACCAGTAGTGAATACTACGAAATCCTCGTCCGCTGCAGCATTGGGAGAATGGCTTGAAAGTTCGGTCGTGGACACAAAGCCCATCACGGTCTGCGGGTACTTCCTCGCGATTTCGACCGACATTTTCGTGTATTCGCCCACTGCCAATGAGCCCTTGGAGGTCATCTGCGCCAGGATCAGAAGTCCACGGTCAGGTACGTTTCCCTCGTTGATGGTTTGATCTAGAGCCTGAATGATTCCTTCGCCGGCGAGAATACTGGCGTTGACAATGTGGGCCCACTCGTGGATCCGCAGGGCACCGCCCTTGTATTGCTTTTGCACGGTGTTCCCGATGTCGATGAATTTCCGATCCTCGAAAATGAGGAACTCATGCTTTTCCGCAAGAGAGGTGAGCCCTTGAATGGTTTCGGGCCCGAAATCAGATACGATGTCGATATGTGTTTTGAGGACCGCGATGTATGGTCCGAGACCTGTATAGTAGTGAAGAATCATGTCAGAAGATCTGTCATGATCCCTTGTGCCCCCATTACATTGTAGCCCAAACTCGCAAAGGGCTAGACTTCTTTACAATACTTACTGTTCGCGATGTTGAGCAGATCTTTGGTCGTTGTCAAGTCAGCGGATAGAACAATATTTGTTTCCTTCTTCTCAGCAATATCGAACAGTTTCTTGACTAGTGCGTTGGGATGGCCCGAAGCTCGCTGGCCAAAAGACAAGGTGCTTTTGGATGCCATGGCTGTTGGATTGAGACCAGTACCAAGTACTGTCCTACTTGTAGCGCTGAGCAGACAAGCACTTCCAGTGAGAAAAGTTCTCCCCGCTGGGTTCAGAATATTTGTTAGCGCCACTGTCTTGACAGGGGGCGGGAAATTCTCCGACTGGACTGGATGAAGCAAACATGCCAAGACATATAAACATTTGGGCAGCGATTCTGAGATTCTTCATTGACTTTGTTCCTGGAACGTAATTACCCCGTAGCAAATGGGTATTGAAGCTTGCCAACCCTGCAATCTGAATGAATTGAGTCGCTCTCCCTAGAATATCCAGCATTGAGAGCCCCGATCCCTCGCTTGTTTACGGACTTTACAGACCCCCCGACCATTCACCCCCAACGACCTTCACAATGATCTGCTCCAGCTGCCGACGAACATTTCTATCGCGGATAGGTACACTGCGGCGGCAGCACCCAACACCTCTCTCCTCCTCCAGCATCAGACACTACGCAGCTTCGGCTCCAGCAACGTCCTCGACAGAGCAATCAGCACAGCCCCAATCCCAACCGCCCCCGGAACATCCCAAGACCACCGACGCCTCAGCACCAACCTCTGACGCAGCACCGACCAAGCCCAAGGTCATCCGCGCGCCTCGAACGTTGAAGAGCTCAGTTGCAGGCGGCGCGGAGCTGCGAGGCCTCGGCTTCACAAAGGCCAAGCCGGTCATCAAGGCAATGGACGACCACGAGTACCCGGACTGGCTGTGGACACTGCTGGACGGGAACGGCAAACCTGGCGAGCCAGCTGTTGACGTTTCCGGTGAGTTATTTATTCCGTAAACCTTCAATAAACGGAAGACAACACATTGAAAACGATATGCTGATTGTGTTTCCTAGCGATGACGAAGAAACAACGCCTCCGGTACGACAAGGCGCAGGAGCGACTGAAGGCGAAAATGCCCGTCACGATCCCTGTGCACGAGCAGAGCATGGATCTCACGGGTCCGCAGGACGATGCTATCACGAGTCTGCAGCGTCGCCAGGAGATCACGAAGAGCGCGCGCACCGCGAATAGGCAGAATATTCGCGAGACTAATTTCTTGAAGAGCATGTAAAGCATCACAAGGATGCTAGAATGGGAAGCGGTGCTGGGAAGTGTTTTGGCCCTGGTCATCACTGGCAGGGGTATGTGTATAGGTATTATATCCTGTGTATAAAAGGCTTGGAAATATGGAAATTACTCTCGAAGTAAAGGGCATGTTTGAATCAACATTGTTGCCATTCGTTCACTGAACCATAATGCTATTTGATTCCTACCTTGCCATCATCACTCTACGAATCTTTTGGCTGGTCAATTATCACGATCTGAAAGGGGAAAGAATGCTCGGCTCAAGGCACAATCGTGTATATTGGATGCGAGCAGGAGGCCACAATCAAAGGCTATGTATGCCACCCCCGTCCCCAACTCTCACCAAGATTGACCCCGAGGAAACGCCAAAACTTGCCTTCAGTTACATGAGAGACGAAAGACGTAAAACAGAAGAATCCGCCAACTTCATATTCATGCACATGCTCATGCTCATGCTCTCATGCTCCCATGTTTCGTGTATACCATACCATATCTCGTTGCCGAATTCGAGATCTCAGATCACAGATCATCGCATATATTTAATGTCCCACACTGCTGTATGGCACTCGTGCCGCCGGGGGTATCAGATTCGTTTGTCGTCATCCCATGCGCATAGTGATTAGCCTTAACTGGGTCGTAAAGTTTCTTGAAGAGTAATAGCTCTCTAATTTGTCGCCCTGATTCGAACGCCTGAAGAGCTCCAACAAGGTATGCTTGATCGATCGATCGATCAAGCACGTACACTGCTGCTGCCAGAACTCCATCTCAAACGGCGGAGTCCAGTCCCGCTGCCACGCATTGCCTCCTGGGAACAACCCCCTCCACCCAGACCGAGTTCGCCTTCGATCCTACCAACTTCGCGTCCCCAAGCATAGCCAGCACTGAAGCTGATGGCGGAGAAAACAAGAACAACACCCGCAGAAATCATCCAGGATGCCAGTGTAGGACTGATTAATTCTTCGCCTACTATCGCTGTCTTGGAGGCCCGCGCTTTCTTGACTTGACGCTCCTTGCTTGATTCTCGTGATTTCCGTTTCTGTTGCTTTGGGGATGATGATGTCCTTCTTGGTTGTGATGCGGTTTCAAGTTCAGACTCTGGAACTAGCCGAAGAGCGGTGGGAGGGGCCGATTGTCTTGTACTTTGATTTCTTGATGGCTGGCCCTTGGGTCTCACAGCGGCAGCGCAAGAAAGTAGCGTAGTGAGAGAGGCACGAAGCGCTGCGTCGTGATCGGGTTGATATGAGGACATAGCAGGATGGCTGCGAGTTCTGGTTTGATTCTGGTAGCTGCGCTGGGTGATTGTTCGATCGGCATATGAATCAGAGCGCGGGATAGCAGGAAAATAGGAGTCAGGAATGGGTCGAGGTTGTGAAGAAGGAGGATGAGAAAATGCATTGGGTTGTGGCGTAAAGACTCTGTTCATGCTTCCAACACCCAGGGCAGTCGAAGTGTCATCGTCATCAGCTGCGGAATCCTGGTCGATATCTTCGTTTGAGCTGCTCATGATTCTATCACTTTCGCTCTCGCTCTCTTCGTACTCATCTTGACTACTCCCTGTGGTGCTTGAGGCTCGCGGTTCACGAGGTAGATGATGTGCCGAAGTCCGAAATCGACGCGAGAGGCGTTCCTCTTGGGACCGGATGCTAAGTCCGGTGGTGACGATATCGTTGGTAGTCGAAGATAAGGATGTAAAAGATGGGTGCGAGGCGATCTCAATCCATGAGTCTGCTGATATGGTGAGTGAAACTTGTGGGTCAAGGGAAAGAGGACTCGTGTTACCTTCGGAGCCAACGGCTCGAGTGCTTGCGGCTACTGCTCTGGAAGGAGAGCAGTTTGATCTATCGCGCTCGGTTCTTTGCGAGCCAGATGGCTCGGTGGGGGACGGCCTCATATTAGAGAAATCAAAACCGGGTGTAAGATCTGGATGAGATCGGTCGTGATGGCTGGCTGGGTGTGTGAAGAATGGTCGGGCAAGTGCAGGAGGTATTTGATCTTGGATTGATTGTACTTCGTGCTTTCCCACGTGCCTGTGCACTTGGAACGGAAGGAGACGATGGGCGTGACAAGAGGTTGCGATGCAAAAGAGAAGGACTCTTGAATAGCGCAATGTAATAGATGGATGATGGAGAGGGACTGGCAGCGGGAGGGCGTCTCACCGCTGACGACGTGATGCGGTGGTGGGGGTATGACGGGTATCCGACTAGTGAGCTGGTTGGGGACTCGGGAGACCAGTTGGGCCTCGGGTGCGCGTAGTGGTGGGATGTCGCCCGGGCTTGGGAGATTACGCGACCTTGAAGATCTGCACGTGAGGCTCCCACTTGATCTTCTGAGATCTCTTGACTCAAGGGTTGGCAGCTTAGTATGCACTGTAAGGTTCTTTGATAAGAAAGTGACCTTTCTCTCGTCTCATGCGGTCAAGGCTAGATAATGTATATAGAGCAAAACTGGTCAATAACTCGATACTAGTAGGATTGTAGGACTCCAGGTAAGGGGGTTCATTCCCTTGCCAAGTCTGGTGCCAGCGAATGCAAGAGGGAAACAAGAAACAAAGTGGTCCGTAGTCGAGCAGGTTTCGTGGCCAGACGACGCAAGAGAGCAGCTGATGAACATGGCGGTGGAATGCAAGGCAGATGTTTTCTTCAGATGATTGAATCATGGGTCACGCGGCGTCCAGGGTGTGCCTGTGTAATCCCCCGTCACCCCCCATCTAATAGGTGTCAGATGAAGCCCAACTTGGCCCAAGTCATCCCAACTGTGCCAATTAATAATTGTACCAATTGTCCAACTTGGAGGCGGTATCCAACCGTGCCTCGAGTAGCCGCCGATCTCGGCCGTTCCTCTTCTTGTCACGGTCCGCCTCCAATAATAGGATCAAAGAGGTATGGTTATTGGATGGCTACTAGATCAAGAGTCGAAACTACTGCTAGACGGAGGAATTCAAACGCCATCCCATATGTATTATTGGCATTTCATTTGTGTTGAAAACTTGAGATTACAGTAGGAATGGAATGGGAAAACCCCACTCAACTTTTAGGAGATATTGGACGCCGTACACCACGTTTGCCCTTGCATCCAAACCCTTACCCGAGAGTAAACTGAAAAGGGAGAAATGCAAAGGCCTAGAGCCCCCAACCCCACTCGTTTGCCGGTTATTCAGGATATCTAAGAGGACATCATGCCATGACTCAGGTGGATATGACATGTTCATCACTCCATAGTAGGTAAATGTGATGTCTCTGTCACTTAGAAGGTCGTCTTTCTGCCAGAGAAATCTCCGAAACCGCCGCGGTTGGTGCTCCCACCACGGCCGCCTCTGGCACCACCACGACCACCGAATCCACCACGGCCGCCGCCACGACCGCCAAAGTCACCACGGCCACGGCCACGGCCACCAAAGCCACCGCGGCTTCCTCCTCGCCCACCAAAACCACCACGGGCTGGGGAGTCACCGTTGTTTTGGCGAGGTTGGCTGTAGTCAAGACGAACAGCACGACGAGCAATGTACCCGCCCTGCATAGCCTCCAAAGCACCGCTCGCTTCTTCGACTGAAGAGAAGGTCACATAGCCAAATCCCTTAGGGGCACCGGTATCACGATCAGTTGGCAGACGGACACTCATAATAGTACCATGAGGGCTGAAGGCGTCAGTGACATCGTCGCTCGTGCACTCGAAGGATAGGTTTCCGAGGAACAGCGTATCAGTTGGTTCACCGAGTTGATCACCGTAAGATTTGCGACGGTTATCTTGTCTTTCTCCTGTGTTTTGCTTTGGGTTGGCGAAGTCCACGTTCATGGCGCGGCCATCAAGTTCTGCTCCTTGCTTAGCGGCATGAGCTTTGGCGGCATCTGCAGCGTTGACGAATTCGACATATCCAAAACTGCTGATGTGTTAGTAGAAAGCGTAATAAAAGATCGATAATATAGTCGACTCACCCTTTGGAGCGACCGCTGTCACGATCGGTCATCAGTCTAACGCCGCTGAGTTCACCAAACTCCTCGAACTCTTGACGAAGCCAATCCTCGTCCACATTCCATGAAAGGTTGCCAACAAACAAGTTGGGAGAGGCGTTGGCTGGCGCTGCCTCCTCGACCTTGCTCTTCTTTGCAGCAGGAACATCCTCTTCCTCAGCCTTACGCTTAGCTGTCTTGACCTTCACTTCGGCCTCCTCATCGCTGTCGCTCTCTTCTGAGTCGTCGCTATCACTTGCGTCGTCACTGCTTGCACTATCCTCTTCGTCGCTCTCTTCAGTCGACGCCGCGGCCTTGGCTCCATTGACGTTAGGAACAGCAACTTCTTCCTCAGAATCACTCTCGGATTCGTCAGAGCTGTCTTCGTCAGAACCAGATTCCGATTCCGATTCAGCGGCGGCGGGCTTGACAGCCTTGGTGGGCTTGGTAACGGTCTCTTCGTCAGACGCGGATTCGTCATCGTCAGACTCAGATTCTTCGCTGGATGATTCGTCTGAGTCGCTTTCTTTGGCGGGCTTCACAGCTTTGGCCTTACCGTTGACTGCGGCTGGCTTAGCTTCGACCTCCTCTTCGCTGTCGGATTCTTCCTCGGTGGAAGAGTCTTCATCCTCCTCCTCTGAGCTTGGTTCAGGTGTAGGTTCCTTGACTGGAACCTTCTTGGTCTTCTTGCTTTCTTTAGTGGCGACCTTCTTTGCAAGCTCCTTGCTCTTTGTTTTTTCAGTCTGGGAGGGCTTTGTGACAGCGGCTCCCTTGACTTTGGTCAAAGCATCTTTGGCAGATGTTGCCTGCTTAGGAGCAGACTTGGTCTTTGTCTTGGACATGGTGAATGCGGACGCTGGTATCAATACAAGTTAGTGTGCGCACTTTAAGGGCTAGAGAATATTGAGGGAATTACTTGAATACCCTCAAGTGAATATGAGATAAAAGTCCCTCAGAACCTCTTTGCAAACAGTACGTGATGTACGGCAGATCCCTCAACCCACAAAGTGAATTAGAGCCCTCGGCCTCAGATGTCAGATGCAGAAGCAAGTGACGTGCAGAAACCCTTGATCTCTGCTTAAGCCCACGGTATGCCCACGAAGCTTTCAATTGGACTGGAATCAGCAGGATATAGACAAGCAAGACCTGCGACTCGAGATGTGCAATTTGCCCTCAGTATGGTACAGACCCACAGAGCCCTCGATAGACGATCCAAAGATGCCCTCGAATAGAATGCCCACAATGTGAACGCTGATGCAAATCAGAAAAGTGAAGATGAGAAGGAGGAAGTGAGAAGGAAAAGAGAGACTCGGATATGAAGCGGTGGAGGCAGAAACTTGTATCCTCTAGAAATTTTCAAGACGCTAGTGTTATCTTAGCGTGAGATTGCTCTTATCAATTTGGTGGCAGGGAAAGTTGCTGCAGGGCTAGCAAGCTGTTGCCAAGATTTCAAGATTTGAAGCCTCGGGTCATCACTGCCAGTCACGTGGCTGTCGCGTCGTGCTAGTTTGTGGGTCGAGGACTCTTGCTGAATATGGGATACCGTTCTGGTGAACTCCATCACCACCAAGCTCATCTGTCCTCAACCACTCGCAGTTCCCACATTCCTTTTCAGAGATAAAAACATTTTCTTTTTCCATCATGTCTAGTCCTGCATCACATAGGCCTCGTAAGAAGCGGAAACCGGGTCCCACCCTCGTCAGAAGTGGCACCGTAACGGACATTGTCAAGATTGATCCTCAGGACAATGCCGTCACGCCTGAATTTCCATTGGTGTCATTCTTATGGCCTTCTCGAGGAACAACCTCTCAATGGATCTTAATTCCACTGATCCTGATGATCGTCGGCCTATTTAGATGGAGTATCGGTCTCTGGGGTCATTCCGGATTGGGGAATCCTCCGCTCCACGGCGATTTCGAAGCCCAAAGGCACTGGATGGAAATCACCACAAATCTACCCGTGTCACGGTGGTACTTCTACGACCTTCAGTATTGGGGGTTGGACTATCCTCCACTAACTGCGTACCATAGCTGGATCTGTGGGAAGGTGTAAGTTTATCACCCAGGCATCCTACGCGGTATGTGCTAACCGTTCAAGTGGAGCACTTTTCAATCAGGCGTGGTTTGCGCTTGATACGTCTCGAGGCTTGGAAGACCAAAACCTCAAAGTGTTCATGAGAGCAACTGCCATGGTGTCCGAGTATTTGACATATGTTCCCGCCTTGATAATCTTTCTGCGACGTTACAGTCGAGCTGAAGGCACCGGTACTACCAGTGCCTCAATTGCCTTGGTTGCCATCTTGATGCAGCCTGCAGTTTTGCTCATTGATCATGGCCATTTCCAGTACAATACTGTCATGCTTGGATTGGTGGTGGCATCACTATCGAGTATCTATGCTGGACGTTCTCTTTGGTCGTGTATTTACTTTGTCGCTGCTCTTGGCTTCAAGCAGATGGCTTTATATTACTCGCCCATCATCTTTTCATACCTTCTAGGCTCTTGCATCACTCCGAGAGTACGTATTGGCCGACTGTTTTCTATTGCTCTGGTCACCGCGATTGCCTTCATCGTTTTATTCGGACCATTGATCGGGGGGGCCTTATACGACCACTACCAAAAGACGCCTCTTCCACCGGTCTCAGCCCCGCCAATTCTGAGCGATCGTGGAGTCGCCCTCGATCCCAACTCTCCTCGAGACATTGCCATCCTCCAAGTGACGCAGGTCATTCATCGCATGTTCCCTTTCGCCCGTGGATTGTTCGAGGATAAGGTTGCAAATTTCTGGTGCTTCACAAACACTTTCTACAAGCTGAAGCACTTGCAAGGAATCATTGAGCTCCCCCGATTATCAGCATTTTTCACACTTGCTTCGATCGCCGGCCCGATGCTTGTGGTCGGCGCAGTTCCAAAGAGATCATTACTTCCATACGCACTCGCCACATCAGCCTGGGGGTTTTTCTTGTTCTCCTTCCAAGTCCACGAAAAATCCGTCCTCTTGCCGTTGATGCCGATGACGCTGTTACTTGGAAGCAAGAAAGGGATGAGCAAAGAATACCGAGCCTGGATCGGGTGGGCAAATCTCTTGGGAATGTGGACCATGTACCCGCTCCTCAAACGAGATGAACTCCAAGTCCCCTACGTGGTCGTGACGCTCCTCTGGTGCTATCTTCTCGGTCTCCCACCAACGAGTGTAAGCGTGTACTACGACGCTGAACATGAGAACATCACCGGCCGACCCCTCGCCCCGGACGAGTTGCGAACACCAACCAAGATCCTCCATTTCCAATCCTACATTGTCATGGCCTTTTGGCATATACTTGCGGCGTTTGCCGCGCCACCAGAGGATAAACCCGACCTATGGGTTGTGGTGAATGCATGCTTCGGTGCCGCCGCGTTCGGAATCTGCTATCTCTGGTGTTTTTGGAAACTGGTGTCGGAGAGCGGATTACTTGACTTCTACTTTGCACCTGAACACCGGGCTTCGACGCCGAGGGAGCGGTCGGCCACTCCGGCGGAAAAGAACAAGTAAGAGACTGTGTTTCAGCTGTGTTTAGCTTTTCAACTGCATGGTTCCTTTTCGGGGACCTCCCATCGTAATTCTTCCATTTGTATAGTTAGGGACCACAAAAAGAGAATATATATAAAGGGGATCCAAAACACCAAAAGATGTACATAAATTCATCCCATCATCATCGTCTCGTAAACTAGGACCAGCATCTGCGCTAGTCATGGTCATGGGAATATGTCGTTGCCCCCACCCAAAATAGTCATCAAGGCCACCACTTAACAACCACCGCATAGCCCACCTACGCACCTTCAGCTCTATTCTCTCTCCCCTCATCCCCTCCATTCCATCTATCACTGGTAATTGACAACCCCCCTAACAGCCCAAACCTCACCATTGCCCACCCTCCCGACGACCCCCTCAACAACGAGATCGCCCGGCATCACGACCCTAGCGCCATCGCGCTCCTCCCACCACAGCTCCTGCCCGCCCATCGTCTCAATCCTATTGGCCCTCCCTTCCAGCCACGGGCTCACAGGCACAACATGCATCTCGACAAACCGCTGCAGATTCCCCGCCGCACGATCCTCATTCCTTTCCGCGCCGACGCCACTGGACTCCTCGCCGGGCCGATCCTCCCACGGCTTGCGCGGCAACGCCTGCATGGCGCTGTTCAGGGGCGCGAGCAACGTGGTGTTGGATGCCGGGTTGGTGGATTCGAGGCGGGTGGTGACGCTCGAGATGTCGCGGGTCAACGAGGCGAAGATGTTGATTTTGCGGGTTTGGGGCAGGATGTCGGATATGGAGAGTGTGGCGCCTCCATCCCCGCCTCCCGCATTGCTGCCGCCGGGCGACTCCTCGTCCGGGCTGGAGCCTTGTACGGGGCCCGGGTTCATCGGGTTTTGCATCTGTCTCGAGTGAGCGTTGCTGAGGCTGTTGATGCGGAGCGAGAAGATGTCTGCGGGGCGGAAGGCCGCTGCGAGGGAGAGAGTGGAAAATAGTATGACGGTTAGAAGCGTCCGACGCATTTTCGTGACGAGGGTTTCGTAGCTGTAGATTTTATATGTTTGGGCTCTTTTGTTGGATGGGAAGGGGGGTGCGGTTGAAGAACCTGCCGGGTTTGCGCATCGCAATGGCACCCAAGTGGCTTGAGCATGATGACGTCGATTTAGAAACTATCACGTGCTTTCTCTGATCTCTTTGCGATATACACTATGATACTAAGTCTGGGCACCACGTAATGAAACACGCGATTTTACGCGTGCCCAGTGCACCTGCCTCTTTTTCCACACCCTACAACTTCACTCATTAATATATTCGTACGATAAAATGGCATCAACTCGAGAGACTAGGATGCTCCAAGCGATATCCGACTACCAAACTCGCCGATATACAAGCATCCGCGCCGCTGCGGCAGCAAATGATGTAAACCATGTCAGCCTCGGCCGTCGACTACGAGGTGGAATTTCACGGGCAATTGCCCGTGAACCCCAGCAGATATTATCAAATGAGCAAGAGCAAATGCTCGTACGATGGGTACTTGACCTTGAGGCGCAAGGACACCCTCCTAGCTTTACTCAAATACGAGATCTTGTCTTGGTCATTCGAGGCAATTCTACAGGGCCCTTCAGCATTGGCCACAACTGGATACCACGGTTCATACGACGCCATCCAGAGATTCACTCTAAAGTAGGTAAAAAGATCCATAGATTACGTCTTCAAAGCACTACTCCTGAGTCCCTAAATCGCTGGTTTGAGTATTTTAATACTATACGAGAGTGATATTAGGTTTCCTGAAAGTTACCCTACATACGAGTTTGTGCTATATCCTTCAGTCACTTAACCTTGCCTACTTTTCACTCCTAAAATATCGCTACAGGGATGAAAATTGCTAACTTAGCAAGGTACGACGACGCCTCGGCCGTAAAGAGGAGCAGATTTCTCAAAACCTGAAAAGCAAGGAATGAGGGCCTATCATCACATCATATACATATAGGACGGAATGCAGCTGGTACCTATCCCTGGAATCCTCGTAAGATCATTTGATCTCACCAAGTACTACGAAACAGTCAAAACAGTCAACCAACTATCACCAACTACACCACCGTCACGCAGACAAAATCAATATCTATCAATAGATATTTGTACGCCACTCAATCAACGCCAAATTCAACAGGAAACACCGTTAATTTTACAGCGTGAGACTGTTTCCCGATCTGTCTGTCTACTACTTGAAAAAATCGGCAAGGTATTGATTGAATCGACTACAGTGGAACAATACCATAAAAGTACAGCAACTTACTATTCAGCGTACACAGCTAATTGAGCTAGTCGCCAGGTGACAACCGCGGGTCGCAATCGACTGTAATGAGGTCTTTTTAAATATTGAAACTATTAGGCAGGGTGTGGAGGCATTAGAGGCGACAGCAAGGCAGCGAGGTCTTCTATACGACTGTATACTAGAAACACCACGCGGGATAATGAAATGACGCCCTGACACCATTCATGCATCAATTTAGTGTCAACGGGTCTGTGTAGTTAGCAAATCATGATTGTATTTCTATGGTGGCAAAAAAGACTGCGGTTGCATTACCAGGGTGTCTCATTACGTGGTGCCCTGACTTATGTTCTGCTCAGAGAAGGATGCTTTAGGCTCTCCTAAAAGGTATCTAGGTAGACAATGACGCAGCTTCTCCCATGCAACAACATTCCAGCGATTGCAAGCAACTCTAGATGTAGAAGCAGAAACAACATATATTTCAATACCCCAACATTCCCACCCTAGATTTGAAACAATAGGGTCTGCGGCACTGGTGACTGTGCACATCAACAACCTTGTATGGGATTAAATCAGGCAAAATATATACCTAGGTACCTGCTGACACTACTCGAACCCTTCACTGTATGTTTGATCCGAGTTTCCACCTCGTTTCAAAAGCCTGCAACAGACGCTAAGTACAAAATCATCCCTCAAAAAATAGGCTCAAAATGTCATTCCATGCACAAGTAAGGCAAGGGCGATCTTCGCATATGTGATTGACCGTCCTGTTCGCAAACAAGGAGATTTCGTCTTCAATTCTCGGTTGATCGGAAGTGGCTCTCAGAATTGGGTCTCAGAGTTTAGCTCCAATTTTGACCTCATCTGAGGTGTCAATCTTCACTTTCCGTCCTGCTGGAAGTAGTTTCAGAGGGAAAGTATCAATGGGTAGTCATAGTTGTTCAGTAATCAGATCACGCAAGTCAGATTCCCGCACGATATATACTGCCCCGCTCAGGTAATTGCGATCATGAAGGGGTCTAGAAGCCAAATGGATTGTTGGCAGCTATTTACTAGTCAGAATCGCTTAAAATAAGTCTGATGGAGATTGAAAACTTACTGGCATTGGCAAGATTTGCTCGTCTTCCTGTTGGTTGAGGAATCAACTTTTTCCCTTCCGTCACGCCAAACTTGACCGGAGGTGCTGGTCCAGTCTTCTGAGGCTGTAGAGGCGTTGGAGTAGGCATCTGGGGAATCGGGGGGACAGGTGGTGGCTGGAAGTTCCCATATCCGTTGGCTTGAAGTTGTCCAAAGCCGGTTTGCTGAGGTTGCAGGGGCTGTTGAAAACCAGTTTGCTGTGGCTGTATCATAGCAGGTGCAGGTGGTTGGATCTGATATGGCTGCTGGAACCCGTTTGTCTGGCTCTGTTGAAGTGGGGATGTGAAGCCCGTTCGCTGAGGCTGAAGAGCAGGGGGTAGGATGGAATTGATACCACCAGGTGGTGGGCTCTGTTGGAAAGGAATACCAGTTGGTTGAGGTTGGAACGAGGATCTGGGGTCTGCAAAAGGGCTTCCAGCAGCGTTACCATTAATGTACGGTTGCTGGAACTGCCCAAGTTGCTGCTGAGGCGGATATCCAGTAACTTGAGGTACCATTCCAAATTGGCCAAGGGCTTGTGGTTGAGGCACAAATCCGGTTTGTTGTGGTTGTAGACCCAATTGCTGATATTGCTGTTGCAAGCGTTGTTGATTCAAATCATTCAGGCTTTGACCAGGAGGTGCTTGAAGTGCAGAAGAAGCTAGTGGAATACCAGTCGACTGAGGTTGCAAAGGCTGAAGGCCAAATTGGTTTTGCTGTGGGATGTTTGGCGCCGAGGTTGGACGAGGAGGTGGTGGGAGCAACCCGACCCCGGTGAAGTTTGATTGAGGTGCTTGCGGTCGCTGTCGTGTAATATTGATCTGCGGATTTGGAAGCCCGGTGACTTGAGGCTGAGGTTGTTGATTTAATTGCGAAAAAAATTGCGCATTGGCACCAGGCTGCTGTGGTTGCTGAACGGGTGCAGGCGATGTCGTTGGCTGAGTTAGAACAGGAGCTGGGGCAGGAGGCTGTGGTGCTGGCTGCTGCTGAACAGCAGGAGTCGGTTGAAGTGGCGCATCGAGCAAAGACAAGTCGATAGCTGCACCAGTAGGCGGTTTGGCGACGGGTCTCGCGGCAGGAGCTGGTTGAGCTGGGGCAGCGGCGGGCGCAGGTGCAGATTTTGACGGCTTCACTGTCCATGCATCGTCTTCGAACCCACTTTGAGGTGCTCTGGCAGGAGCCTGAGTGAGTGGTGTAGCCTTGGCCTCTGGATGTGGCTTGTCCTCAGCCTCAGCCGTCTTGAATGCCTCCTGATCAACCACGTCGCTGACTTGTCGGGTCGCTTCTGGTCTTCCTCGACGGGTGTTGTTCTGTAGAACGCCGTTCGGTCCTGCAAGTGAGAAGCCAGGGTCGCCATTTGTTCCATTGGTGTTGGCCCCCTTAGTTCGGCCAAACTTCTGATCAAGATACTTCATAACTTTCAATGCATCGCCTTCCTTCAAACCGAGTGTTCTCAAAGTATCGGTTGTAATATCAGAGAGGACAGATTCATCCATGGAATCGCGAATCATTGCTTGAGAATATCGTTCGCATTGATGTGGTCCAACGCCTGCCTTGAGGAAGAAATCGAACCAGTCGTATTCAGGCGCTTTCGGTTGTTCTGGTCCTCGGGGTTCCACCGAGGCTCCGCTTCGCGACTGGGATTGTTCAGAGGATTGACTTCGACGTTTCATCTTAATCAAATCAGCCACTGGTATGTGCTCCTCGATCGATTCGTTCGTTACCTGTTCGACATATGCAAGGTCTTCCGGTGACATCTTCGTCACTGGTACGGCGATCTTGACGCCATTTACCTTGTGTAAATGTATCTTTCCCTCGGCTACAGCAAGGAACTGTGCCTCGACTTTGAATGTTCCTGAATGGTCGGTCCATGTTCTCACCTTTGACGAATCGGGTCTCGATCTGCCCTTTTTGCGGTCATCTCGCTCCTTACGTTCCCTGCGATGAGATGTCTCGTCGGCCAAGCTGCTGCCACGTTGAGGAATGGCACTCGCTTCCGCTCGAGCAGCTCGGGCCAACTCTGCCTCTTGTCGAGCCCGATCCGCTCTAGCTGCTTCCCGTGCAAGCCTTTCTTCTTCCAATCGATTTTGTTCTACAGCTGATTTGCCCGCGTTGACACCACTTCTAGATGGGGGCTCAAGAGCGATGAAACCGGTGATTTCGACGTAGCTGCTTGGGACAACACCTTCAGCACCATTCTTCAAACGTCTGACATTCCACCATTCCTCTGATTTCGTGTCATCAAGAATGATTACTTCATCACCGACACCTACAGTGACTTCGTCGTCGCCTTGGGCCATGAAATCATAAAGGACTTGTCCCTTCTTGTGGCTACCAGGCGTTGAAGCTGCCGCGATGACTTCTCGGATGCCCTCCGCACGGTGAGCCCCGGCAATCTCCCCGAGTGCGCTTACAATCTCCTCAGCGGTGTCTTTAGCACCGGCGTGCAGATCCAAGCTTTTGCTTGGGCGGACCAATTCGATGAAAACATGCTTGCCTTCAATGGAATAGTGAGTCATCTTATCTGCAGTCCACTCTTGCGATGGGCCGTCTCGTGATTTCTCTGGAGAGAGCATGATGATGCCTGTTGCGATGTTGATGCCTAAGGTAGTTGGCATTTTTCGTCTTCGCCCCATGGCCGAAACCATTTCATTAATATTGTAAAGATGAAATCCCCCAGGGGATCGCATTGGCCCATCATCGTTGTCAGGTCGAGGTACCGCCCGGTTGTACGGAGGAGATGGTAGCACACCAGGGGCTTCATCTGCATAAGAACTGGTGTGAATAGCTGGAGGAGACATGGCTCCAGAGTTTGGTCTCCGCGGAAGTTGTGGTGGAGGCACTTCTTCGCCATCTGAAGCATCTGGAGTGGGCTGCTGATGAGGAATGGATGGGGGAGGAGAAGAGATGGCTCGAGAGGCTATGGGAGAAGCTGGTCCGCCTGCAAGGACTCGTGCTAAATCAGCAGCCGGACCTGATGGAGACCTGATCGGAGATGCCGGACTGGTTGGAGATTGTGCGACAGGTGCTGGAGGAATGGAATGGCGAGTAGAAGCAACTGAGGGAGACTTTGGCGTAGCGGCTGAGACTGCACCTGAGATCTCAATATAGTTGGCAGGCGCAAAGCCAAAATCACCGTTCAATCCGACGAGGGTCCAGTCAGGATCCGAGATGTCATAAACGTCGAGAGCGGCATCTTCCGTGAAGGAGACTTCTTCATCAGTCTGACGACTATAGTCATAGAGGGCTTTCGCGTTATGGGTAGGCTTCGCATCCTGGACGTAGTTGTTTGGAATCAAACCCTCAGGCTCATCCTCATCATCTCCTGCAGCTTTCTTCTTGGCCTTCCACCAATCATCATCGGTGCTCTTTTCCAAGATATAAAGAAGCTCGCCCTCCTCGATTTCAAGCTCGCCGGTGCTCTGAGGTTTGTAATCGTAAATAGCGGTACATATTGCCACGAAGCCCATGCTGGGGATGGGGAACTGGATGGATCAATACACGAGGTCTAGGGAGGTGAGAAGGGGACAGGCCATCAAGACCAAAGGAAGCAGTAGGAGAACCTGGAAGAGGGAAGAAGCTAGAGAGGAAGGGCAATGGTCAAGGTGGACGTGTTGCCTCGTTTTGGATGTCTAAGCGAAAACAGTAGTAGTAAGATAGGCGGTGCAGTTGACGGCCGATCGGGTCCAGCGGACACAGGATGAGAAGTGCAGTTAGGTTATCGAGTAGAGATGGCAATTGAGATAAGATCGAGTACACCTGGAAAGGTTGGTAACAATGACACAGTGAGCAGAGGTGAGAGGGAGTGGTGTGCGTTGATGGTGATGGTGATCCAGGTGCAGAGTGCCACTTAATTAAGCGCAGTTGGACTGATTTAGCAGAGAGCAGTCAAGAGTGGTCACTCGTAATTCGGTATGCAGCATGGAGGAATCTGGGAGTTGGGGGTGCCAGTGACAGACTGGCAGTCGTGGCAGTGGCAGTGGTACTCCGTACTAGTATGCCGTAGTGGCTGCTCAGTCTCAGATCCTGTCAGTGGCAGCCGCACGCCCTGGGGGGAGCCCAGGGTGGCACCTCGGTGGGTAGCCACTCGTTCGTTTAGGTGGCCCTGGGGGGTGGAGAATCGAGATGATTCGAGTTCCAGTTATGCTGCAGGCACCTTCCTTGGTCCTTGATTTCTGCGCCTGGTGTAATTGCCAAGACCCGGCCCACGTGCACCTGGTGCTAGTAATAATTATTTACCTGGACATGAAGTCACCGCCACGAGGTACCCTCCTTAGTAGTGCTGCACAATTTGCACTTGAAGGACGGCCAGGAGGAATCTTCAGTCAGTACTACTAGAATAGTGCTAAAGCTCGGATATTGTGGAAAATCAACACAGTCCCTCCTAGAAGTCTGGCACTGACCAGTGACTTTGGTTCAGAATTCTTGGTTTCCCAGGATTGAAGTTGTAGTATAGGATTCTGGCTCATATTGATACGCTGCCCGCCCTTTCAAGATTCCAGTCCATCCTCAAAGGAAAAGTCCAGGCATCTTGCCCCATAGTCAACACCCCGGAAACCCCATCAGCGTTTCTTGTAATCACCGGCGATGGTGTTCCAAATCATAACACCACTGGGTGACACCCTCCCTGAGAGATCTTGGTCATCGATTGCGCCTCAGAGTTCACGCTTATACTCTTCTTGGCCACCACCACCGGCTTCATCTCCATCATCCTCTGCTGATTTCTTGACCACTTCTCGATCGTCGTCCTCGTCGTCGTCGGCAGAAACAACGCCTCGAAGTTGCGTCCGTCCATTCACATCATCCAGTCGCTCAATCTTCCAGTCCTTAGACCCTGCCATTTTCTGCAAATCTTTGCGAAATGACTCCACGTCCTCTGGGTCTATTTTCATCCTTTTCAACTCGGCTTTGGACAGACCTGAAATCTGCCCATCCTTTTGCATAACAACTGTCTCTGCTCTTTCGTCTTGAGTGAGCACAATACGTCCCCTCTCCAATCTCTTGCCATCGCTGCCCACATATTGCATTCCGCCAACTACAATCGAGCCCAGGTAGATTGGTTCAGGTGCCGTTTGCTCTACGATCTGTGGAGCAGTTGATGCCTCGTATCGCTCCTCCCATGCCTCTACCTCCGCCTCCGAAATGATCTCTTGACAGAGGATGGAGTGTGCCCGGCTCTCTTTCGGAGGCTGAAACGCAACATCATTGCACAGCCGTGGCGTATAGATTATCATAAGATAAGCGCAGGTGGCAGTCTCCTTAATCCACCCAATGCGATCCGTCATTTGCGGGTTGCAATGGAACTGCACTTCAACTTTACGATCATTGCCGGTCAAGTCGCAAGCCGTCCCTCCACCAAGACGTTGCACTAGATAATTCGTTTCGGCCTTTGTTTGCACTTCGGTGGATAGCGCATTGCTTCCCGGACCCTGGGCCTTCCCAGACTCGTCGACAGGCTTTTGCGGTTTAAATTTTCCCAGGACGTAGCTGGGTGTCTGAGGATCTTCCTGTGGAGGCCATACCCTTCCGTTTGTACCTGGAGGCAACGCATGGAACTGAGTAATCTGTGCATTGTAACAGAAAGAATATGTCCACCATCCAGTAGAGTAGTACAGGCATTGGTTGGACGTCATTCCCTGGAGTAATTCTGCCCCGCGGCTGACAGCCTGCTCCAGCTCTTTCTCCCGATTTGTTGTCGAGGGTTCGGCGGTCGTTTCATTGGCACCTGTTGGCTCGACCACAGGGAGCGCGCAGAGGTATGGTCGTCCATATGCGATGATGCGCTCGTATGTGTCTGGGGCTATCGCATCTTGACCTCCGAACTGGTGGGAGGTCTTTGGAGTTTGAATTTGAGAAGCATCACTCGAGGAGGTCGGTGCGTTGGATTCAGCACCCTTGGAATTTAATAGAATCTCCGCATCGTTTTCAAGGACGTACGAGTCTAGAATCTCGACATCGTACTACCATCAGTCAGTCCAAGGTTTCCGTGACATGCAGCGTACTTCGAACCTGAGGATAAGCAAAGACGTCATCATTAACATTGAATACAACTTCACTGGCTAAGCAAAGCACTGCCGTCAGGGCAGCTGAGAGGACATGACGGCTCTTCATGTCGACATGGAGAGCGACTTCTGAGCATTTCACATATGCGAGTGCTGATTTGAATTGGTTCAAACACGGTTGCGTAAATCGCGGAGTCGCGGTTTAAAAGATGCCGAGCTCGGAAGAGTTGCTCCGAGTTGGGGAAGCAATGACCACAAGGCCACGCCTCCTTTTCTGCTAAGGAACGAGGAATGCCATTGACATCGTATATTCACAAGTGGATTTGTAGTCATTTAGACACACGAGACTAGCACTGCAGGCCATTTCTTGGTCAGGATGCATTGCTCTTAGCCAATGTATCGCAATTATTTTTCATTGGTATGGCTGCAGATATGATTCAGTGTTTACATTCCTCCTCAGCAATCAACTCTCACCAAGTGTGCTAAGTCAGGATTGAGCTCAATTGGCCCATCTTCACCAAGCAGAACCGTACCACCAATGCAGACTCCCCGACTCCCAAAGAAAGAGCTTGGTTCCAAAGCGAAGCTCATTCCCGGCTTCAAAATCATGTCGTCAGCCAATATGGGCAACGTCCAGTTCAATCGATATTTGTTGCTTATTCCGACTTGCCCAAGATCAACATCACAGCTGCAAATGGCCAAGATTGGGTTGAGGCTGTGAATTTGCGGTCCTTTACTCCAGGCGCCGGCTTCTCGCAAGGGCACCAACATAGCTTCTGCAATATCCCCAAAGCGAGTTCCAGGTCTCATTGCTTTGAGCCCAGCCTGGTAGGAAGCACGTGCAACCAAAGCCGCACGCTCAACATCTTCATGAACTTTTCCAACCGCAATCGTTAGCTGTTGTTGGCTCGATCTCATCCCATAATTTGCAAATATTTCGGTGCTAACCACATCCCCTGCCTGCAGCGTTCTAGGTTCAGACTGTGGGCTAAAGGTCCATGCCGCAGGCCCAAAATTGATGGCATCTGGGCCAGATCCAATGTGTATCATTGGTGCTGAAGTCCCTTTATCAATAGCTGCTGCAATACCGGCCTTGACGACATCACTTTCCCGAGCGCCTGGACGAGCAGCTTGGATCATTGCTTGAGCCATTGAGTCTCCAATACTTGCTGCATGCTTGAGTACTTCAGCTTCTTCCTCGCTAAGGGACATGGTCATCTTGCTGAATTCGGTACCCACAGATTTGAACGAAGCATTAGGAAAAGCTGCTAAGATACTCGTCCATAAGTTGAAGGGCATTATTCCATCAAAATGGACAGGAATGAAAGGCTCCAGACCCAGGACGCCGATCTTGCGTTCCGTGAGACCATGCTCAGCCAATATGTTCGTGACAGTCGCAGTATCACGACCCACAACGAGGTTTTCTGCCGCGATCCAGGGCGTTTCCCCTCTTGCCAGAGCAAACCAGTGGTCGGGGATGGACGATGGCAGTATTGTGAGCATGTATGGAACACTCGTACGGGGGAAAACGACGACCGCCCCCGGTCGCGCATTTGTGAACCAGTTGTCAAGGTTGTACGGAGCCGGTCCTGAATCCTCATGCTCCCCGAAGACAATGAGGGCATCAACGTCGTGTTCAGACATGAAATTGCGTGCCAATTCCCATCTTCGATCCCGTTCAGCCAAAGAGTATCTCGGTGGATTCATTCTGGAACAGTGTCTTAGCAGTATAAGAGGAGAGATTGTAGAAATGTTGTTTAACAATTCCCATTTATGAGATACAAACTTTTCTTTAAAGCACATTATATATCCTAGCCGTGAAGGTGTGATAGCCTTCGCCAATCTGGGGTAATATGGTAGGGCCTGGCGGAACTGACCAAGCCAATACCAACCGGGATCAGACCCCGTCCTCCGAAATCTCAAATCTCGTGCCAGTTTCTCCATCTACGGTTAGCACAATTCTATTCTTCATCGATGCCCTGCACTCAGGTCCCATCTTATAGGTGCTGGTAAAGAGCAGGCCATGTCCTGGAATTGTGAGGCATAGCTCTGTGGGTAGACAGATCAGCGTTCGGATTCTAGGAGCCTTTTTGGCCCCGAATTCTCCGGTCTTAAGCATCAACAAAGGCCGGAGTTAGGAACGTGTGGTCCACCATTGTAAATTCAGAGGGAGACGTGTTATTAGAAGCTCTGGAATAGAAGCTGCTATACTATTGCGAAAAGAAGGGCGAGCAAGCCAAGGAGCGCGCAATCAGATTTGCTATCTGAAAACGGGGTGTCGTTCGGTCAGAGATGTGGGAATATAGGGATGTCGAGAGAGGGGGGCCGCAGCAGTACATAGGTGCATTATATCATCATAGCTGCGCGAATAGATAAATACTCCGCCGTATCTATAATTTTTGGTCGAGTTCCCACTAAACAAACAGAGTCGAGGACAGGCTCCTGCACATTACCATATTGTACGAGACTCCCTGCCTAGGTAGCAACATCAAGCCCAGTCGTTCAACCTGAAATCTTTACCCGTCGCAATGACTTCTCAAACCTTTACCCTCGCTGGGAAAGGCCTCAAACTCGACACGAAAGAGCATCTCGACGAGCACGTTGGCCCTCTCGTCGTATCCTCCGCCATCACCCATATTGATCTCTCTGGAAACACTCTCGGCGTCTCAGCGTGTGAGGCTCTGGGCCCTATCCTGGCGTCCAAAGCCACACTTGAAAGCGCAGACCTTCACGACATCTTTACCTCGCGACTACTCGAAGAGATTCCCCCCGCACTTTCTTCGCTGTTGACAGGGCTACTGGACTGTCCTAACCTCCATACCATAGATTTGAGCGACAATGCATTTGGACTCAACACTAAAGACCCTCTTGTCGACTTTCTGTCCAAACACACTCCGCTAAAGCACCTTATCCTTAACAACAATGGCATGGGACCTATTGCAGGCACCGCAATCGCAGACGCCCTAACGACATTGGCGGAGCGGAAAGCAGAAGCGAGGAAACAGGGCAAGGATGTCCCTGACTTGGAGAGCATAGTCTGTGGACGAAACAGACTGGAGAACGGAAGTATGGCAGCCTGGGCCAAAGCGTACGAAGCACACAAAGCAGGCATCAAGAGCGTCAAAATGACACAGAATGGCATCCGACCCGAGGGCATATCTCATTTAATATCGTCGGGTCTGTCCACTTGCAGTCGGCTGGAGGTGTTGGATATGCAAGACAATACATTCACTCTAAAAGGATCCCAGACACTCGCCAAAGCCTTGAACGGATGGTCAGACCTGAAAGAACTGGGGGTCGGTGATTCACTGTTGGGAGCCCGAGGGGCCATCAAAGTGTTCGAGGCACTGGGAGCAGGCAACAATAAAAACGTTGAAATCTTAAGACTGCAATTCAACGACATCAACCCCGCAGGCGTAAAAGCACTTCTCCAGGCAGTGAAAGACGGACTGTCCGAATTACGGCGTGTCGAGCTGAACGGTAATAAATTCGAAGAGGACGATCAGTCTGTGGAGGATCTTGCAGCTCTACTGAGTGAGCGAAAGGACGAGAAGGGCGGAGACGATGACCCAGATGATCACTGGGGACTGGACGAGCTCGACGAGCTGGAAGGAGAAGACAGCGACGAAGAGGAAGAGGCGGCGGAGGAGGAAGAGGAAGAAGAAGTCCGAGAAAAACTGGTCAAAGATGCAGACGAGGCTGAGAACCAACCAGTTGCACAGACGCAAGACAAGGACGTCGATGACCTGGCCAAAGCATTGGACAAAGTTCTTTGATCTTCTGCTCCCCGCACATTTCTCAAAGATGAATCTAATCTTTTGATTGGCACAGCATTGGAGCGACATTTACATACACAACGCGATACCCACTCACGATACACAGATGCGAAAGACACTGTTGGAGGAGATTTCGAGCCGAGCAATTTGCTTGGTGTAAACACTCATAGACCCCCGTGGACTAAGTAGTTCAAGTTGCAGTTCAAGTTTAGATACACGACAGAGCAGACTCGAATCATTCATCTCATTGTGTCACAACACCAGACTTAGAATATTACAGGTGCCGAGTTCTATTTCTCGAACTCAGGCCTCTATTTTGCTAGATAACCGCTAGTACCGCGCCTGAAGCAGATATGGTATTCCCATTTTGGAATGCAGTGTTGATGAGAGGATGGTGGGCTTGTCATATCGGAGCAAATCACACGTTCTGATCGTTGCCAAATCCAAACATCACCGAGATGCCCTGGAACTCGTGGCTGGCTGTGGAATGCCATACCTATGATTTCAACAAGGTAGGGGATTGTACCAAAGCGTAACTGTGCAGAGAAAAGACTAATCGAATGTGTTCTGTTCTCTCAGTTGCTTTTGCTAGTAAAAGATCTGTGGACACTGCCACGCTATCGTGTGGGGTTTTGGGTGACGCCTGGATCGGCCTTTATCCCTGTCTTCTGGGCTGATCCGATGGTCTTCAGGCGGAATCTATTTCGCATAGATCTTCAACAGACGATCTTCAGCGCCCTCGAGCACACTCCAGTGTTCCAAAACCTCCAGATTTTCCGCTTCGGCCTGAAACATTTTGTCAGGATCCTGGCCAGGGCCGAAGGGGTTAGCGTTGGCTGCTGGGTTCGCCTGAGCCATTTGTTGAGAAATTTGGCTGGCAGCATTCTCATTGCCGAGGATGAAAATGAACACACTCTGTAATCCGAAGAGGCACAAGAAATACCAGGATAAGCTAGATACCCATCTGACATCCAAATCCTTGGTCATGACTCCCGATTGTAGCATAGACTTGAAGCGAATTGTAAGCGGGAATGGGAGTTTAAGGATGACAAATCCAGCGAAGAAAGCATTGATCCAGGACATGATTAGAGTCTGAGGAATCATCATGGCCATGTTCCCTTTCATCATTCCCATCATGCCCTCCATGGCTGCGGGATCCGACATTGGGTTAGGCGCGGCTTGACCTTTGGATTCGGGCCCGCCTTTCAAGAAAGTGCCCTTCTTATAGCCGTCGATAAGATATTCTTTCCGGGTATCAAAGGAGGATTTGCTCAGAGCGGCAGAGTTATTCCGCAAATTGACACCTCGAACGACGGCTGAGCGTTCACGCGCATCCGCGGGTGTCGGTGGAGGCTTCGGAGGAGTTGCAAGCAGGATCGTCGCATAATGCCGTAAAACACCAGTTAATACCATGACAATCGTGATGGGGAGCAGAATCCAATAGCTGTGGGGAGATGGTCAGTCTGGTTCGCAGATTGCAAATTTTGAACGACTTACAATAACGCAGGATCCCGATGGATTACCTGTTCCACACCCTGGACAGCCATATTTAGAGGGGGGATGCTAGATTGACTGAAAAAGGGCTTGAGGGTTTGTTGTATTCATCCAGGGCGCACAAGGTCTTCCGAGGTGAATTCTGAAGGTCATACCAGACGATAGCAGTTCCTGTGATCTTGGTCCCACAGCCTACTTGGCAGGCTTCGTACATTCGCTTACGGCTAGTTACTACTTAATAGCGGCCATGCCCTCATTTTATTTAGGAGATAAGTTCTGTTGGCGGAAATGGTCCCTATAATCTGCCGTAGTGGTCTATTTGCTCCACCGTAATACCACGTGATTCGTGTCTAACCCGAGGTATTTTTGGCATGAAACAGCCTCAATACTCCTTGACACAGAATACTCGGAAATTACAGAATGACATGGAAACCTGATGAATACGCTAGTAAATGTATATATAAAACAGAACAGCGTACATAGATTTGACAGAGGACAGAAACCTCAATGCTCGATTTGATTGAATGACTTTTCCACGCTAGTCTTGCCCCCAACAAGTTCCGCTGCTATACTCTCCCCCCTGCTAATACCATATTTGGGGCGTTAGCCAAATTTAAATACGGTGAAGCATTGCATTTTTACCACACCAACACCACCAACATAAACGGAGTGCATTGGGAGGACTCTGAACTTACTACTCGCTGTGCTTTGTGGAGTAGAAGGTGGCTGCAGCGTCGTTCCAGCTCTCGCTTCCACTAAAGTTTTGTCTAATATCTTAAAACCCTTTGAGGCAAATATCAATATCCAATCACAGATGAACTAAAGGATCTGCCCTCTCGCCGTTACCCTTAGTATTCCGTTCTGTGGACGTTGCATGGTAACCCTCGACTATGAGCTGAAATGCGCTGAGGCCGATGTCACTCAACCTCCAGGTTAGCCAGGTGATTCGTTCCATTGCCCTTGTCCTAGGCGGCGACAGTCAAGTACATCAAGTTGTGTGATTGGTAAGGCTGAACGATTCTTGGGGCCGAAACTATTGAGCTCCGGCAGTCCGCACCCGTATCGAGTTCGATCTATGACCGAAGCAGTAACATAACTCGAACCCCTGCGCTCTCAACTAAAATAGCCTGGCGTTCAGCTGAAACGGTGTCTTATCTACACGTCCCGTACGCTGTTTGTTCCTTTGTCTTGTTCCTGTTCAGTAATCCTGATTCCTCACGCACACACATATACGGATATATGTACATGTTACCTAAGCAGATCTTGAGATCCGCCTTTCGCCAACATCCGATCTAAAGAGAATTGCACCTATCGGGCTCAAGTCCTCGGTAGCTACAAGATGCAGATCGAATTCATCCATCAAGATGCCAAAAACAGGAAGTTAACTGATGTTGATCGCCGCACAATTCGAAGAATCTCTAGGAAGGTTGGGGCAGCGGCAAAGAAAGAAAAGCTTTCGGAATCAAAGGCGAAAGGGGACGGCGGCCCGGAAGCTCATGTGGTGCCAATCGACGATATACTCGATTTGGCCAAAGGTGGTAAAGGCGAGCCCTTGGAAGGGAAGAAGGTAGGTTTCCCTATTAGTGTATGTCACTGCAGTGATCTTAGGCCAGCTCACCCTTGCTTAGTTGTTGCTTGAGAAAATATCTGGACCATTGTCTTTGTTGACCGTCAGCAATGGACTCCCGAATGAACTCTTCGTCTTAATGCAACCTGATTTGATCTCAAGACTTCTTCAAGTGGCGTCGCTTACAGACGCCCTTTCAAATCCAAAACGATGGCTCAATATCTGTCGACTAGCTCAGGAGTCTGTCGTCAAGGTACTGCCCCAACGATATGGCTACAGCGGATGCCTGGATGATGCCATAGCATGTGTTGGGAGCCGGGTACGCCAGTGCTTGATCCAGGAAGAGGGTATGAAGATATCATGCAAGCGCCAGGTTGAAAAAGACTATGTACGCGCACTACGTAGTCTGCAAACTAAACTCAGCTCCCCCGAGAATGTTAGTTGGGACATATGGTATGCAACATTGTTGCTTTGCCTCTTCGAAGTTTGTACCATCCACCTGTGGCACTTCATCTACTAATTTATTTCAGCTTCTTGAGGACAATGAAATGCGTAACTACATATGCCATGCAAGAGGCGGCTTCAATGTGTTGTATGCCCTGGGACCCACGAATATCGATTCAGAGGAGGCAAAGGACCTGCTCATAGCACAGGCCGAGATCATGGTAAGTGGATTTGTAGACAATTTTACTCTGGTGCTCTGACACTCCTTAGATCCTAGAAGCAACCTTTGTAGATGTGGACTGCTTTCTGAGTACACCGGAATGGCAATCAGCCCTTGACTCGACGATAATCCCAGATGTCCCTATTCATGACAGAGCTGAAGCTGTTGTGAGCTTATGGAAGATCACAGCTTTCGCCCCTGGGATATTCAAAAGAGTCACCAACGCAGTTATGCATCAAAACCTCGTGGAGAAGGATGAAATCGTTAGCGAGATTCACAGATTACTGGACAATTACACAGACTGGAGTGTCCAATGGGATTGGGTGCTTGAAGACGAAGATCCCAAGGCAATTAAGACTGGTCTTGCTCGTGATATCTACTTGAGGAGGTCCAAAGTTCTCACGAGATATCTGGTATACCTGGCCATGGTCAACCGGTTTCTCATTGCGATAGATCCACGATCCGCCTCATATGCTGAGAGTGCAGCGGTTACTGCAGCTAAGTGGATCGTGCAGATTGCGGAACCCCAGACAGTCGACTCTGTTCCGGGCGTGGGAATGAAGCTCGCACTGCTACTTGGAAAATCCATATTGTCAACAACAACTCAATGGTCACAGCCAGAGCTCCAAGAAACAATTCAGCCAGACGTATTCAAAGGTTGGTGCAGCATGATTGGACGTGCGACATAGACCTCGAATTACATGCCTTGGCGACATTAGATGTCTGGCATTCGCAAAATGGCTCGCATTTTCTTTTGTGGAAATTGCGAGTTGCACACTCTCATCATTCTTCTGCCTCAATGCTATCAAACCATGGATTGATCAACAAAACAATGATGCGATTTCACTTTTCTAGGACAACTTTAAGCTCACTTGGCGCACGATTCGACCAGGTTGTGGTACACCTCTCCAAGAGTTGGGAAACTTGGTACTGCGTGAAACATCGTCCTCCACGATAGTTTGCCCACCACAGCTACTGTACTTGCGTGGAGAAGGTCTGCCACATCCCGACCAACGAATGTGGCGCCCAAAATTTGACCTGTCCCTTCTGCAATAATCCATTGGGCCCATCCATCATAGTCACCAGCGTGAAGGAAAGTACCAGGGCCTTGCATTTTTACGCTATGCGGACTCGCTTTCAAACCCTGTGCTTGGGCCTGCTCGACGGTCATTCCGACCGAGGCCACCTGCGGATCAGTGAAGATAACTTGTGGCGTGGCGTTGTCACTTGGATTCCTCGACCGGCGGGAATAGTCCGATTCTTTGCTGTCATCGCCTGAAGTACCTCCTTCATTCGCGATGATCGACTGGCTGGCGACAATTGCCTGATACCTGCCCATGTGGGTCAGTGGCGCCAGACCATTGGGGTCGCCTACGGCGTATAGCCACCCGGCTGGGACAGACACCACTCGCAGGGATTCATCCACGTTGATGATGGCGCCGTCTGTTGGAGCGCCAACTTTATCCAACTCCATGCCATTAGTTCTTGCATGACGACCTGCAGCGATGAGAATCTCAGAACCTTGAAGACTTGTACCATCAGCGAGCTCGACTTTGATGGTAGATCCTTCACGCTTGACTTCCTTTACAGAAATCGAAAGTAGCACTTTGATCCCGGAGTTCTGCATGCTGAGATCAATCATCGACGATGCCTCAGGCACCATCCTTGGCAAAAGTCTGTCACCGCCGACGATAGTCACTTGCGAACCAAGAGATCGATATGCGAAAGCCATCTCGCATCCAACCACACCGCCTCCAATTATTATCAAATGCTTAGGAACTTGCCTTGACGAAACTGCTTCACGAGGTGTCCAGTATCCTGCCTTTTCCAGGCCTTCAATATTCGGGATGCTGGGCGCTGAGCCAGTGGCAACGATGACCGCTCGTCGCGCAGTGACCTCAACAGTTGAGCCACTTTGCCACTCTTTGATAGCCACGCGTTTCTCTCCAGCAATACTGCCGAAACCACGTACTACTTCCACTCCAGAAGTCTTCATGAGCTTGACGTTGGCATCATCCTTCCAGCCTTTGGCAAAGCCATCTCTTGAAGACCACGTTCCTTCAACATCAATCTGGGGTGTTGCACCATATTTCGCAGCCAACAATGCCAGCCTTTCTTTGGCGCCTCCTACCGCTTTGACGCTTTCAATGGTTTCATTTGGACGAAGCATTGCTTTGGAAGGAACACAGGCCCAATATGGGCATTCCCCTCCTACGAGCTCAGACTCGATCAAGAGCGCGGTGAGACCCCCTTTGACAGAGTATGCGGCTGCGGTCTCGCCGGAAGGACCACCTCCAATAACAACCACATCGAATTCTTTGACTTTAAGGTCAGCTGGGGACAAGCCCTTTGGGTGGATATCGATATCTGGTCGTATTGAAGACATATTGAGAATTCGAACAAGGTTGAATGCGTAAGGAACTTCCAAGGAGAGCTATCAACTAATTGTCAAACTAGGAAGCGTTATAGGCATGATTTTCACCTGTTTTATAGCTACTGCGCACTTGCCTGCAACACGCCACCTTCGCATAATTCAATTGAGTCTTTCGCATATAGCAAGGGTCGCTTCTCCACCGTACACGTTGGTGCACATTGAACGGCAGTAACTGAAAGGGTAGGGAGCGGGAGCCAATAGTTGGTGATTACGTATGTACCTGGGATCAACATTTCAAAAACCTACATCTCTACCCACAGCCAGTAAGACTGCTTGACATCGCTGTGATCTCCTAATCAGGGTCCATCTCCATGCTCGTGGCTCTTGTGGCAAAAACAACGGGAAAGAGCATTTCTGCACGTTATGCCGGAATGCTACCGTGGGTTTATTCTTTGACAAATTACAAGCCAGGGTCCAAATAAAAGTACGAGGTGATAAAGCTTGCCTGGGGTACTTCTGTAAATGGGTCGATCCATCAAGCCCGCAATGCGAGGAGTCCTCGGGAATCGATCATAGATTGAAGTGGTATACCATATTGAAGACTGAAGTGGAGAAGCTAGGTTGGAGCTGCTGGCTGCTGAGTCAGGGGCATGGTTTCCCCTGAATAATTGCTGCCGCTTTACTCCGCGCCTTTGGCAAGATCACATCGCCAGGTTCTAGTCCCGGAGAGCTTCGAGCCTTGAAATTTAGGTAATCGATATTCGTATTTACCTTTCGCGGTAAAAGGTCTAAGCGAGAGGAGTGGTGGGAGAAGAAGGGCTCCCCTCGTCCATCAGCTCTTTCCTTTCTTGCTCTGCAAGATTGAGCGATCGGGAAGGAGGCGTCTGTTCACCTTTAGAGAGGTGAACCGCGGCTACGTCTAGATATAAGATAGGCCGCGTCCCGCTGGTGGTTTGTGACTGTGGTATGCTTTCATTGAACATGGAGCAGCCACTGGTAATATGGTCGTTGGATTAGCCTCGTCAAAAGCTGGACTGGATGGATGCCAATGGTGGACTCGGAAATCGGAAGAATAGTATAGCCGAGGATTTTCCGACCCCCAGGATTTTGAACATCGTGTCCAGTTATTAGCACATTATGAACCCAAAATCAACGCACCTAGCCCTGGACAAATTAGATGCGGAAATGATACCATAGCACCTGAATTCAACCATAGTTCCTTGTCCCGACTATCATTATACCAACCATGTCGTCGCCGCCGCAGAAAGTGTCGCTGTACGCCGTCAATGGTATGCCTCCCCAAACCCCAAGCCTTGATCACGGCATCTGATCTGGCTAACCTTCCCTCCCCCCATAGATCTCAAGAATGCCACCGACGATGCGATAGCCCCATACCTGACATCTCTACCTCAACCGTACACATTCAAGCAGAAACATGGCGCCACGAATGTCCGGCTAGCGTTGGGTTACAGCGCCGTTATCATCGCCGGGGTCCTGTTCTACGCCGACTACAAACTGGGCTGGGACGATACGAAAGCCTACACGGCGCCAGCCTGTCTCGCATACTTCATCTTGAACGGGATATTGACGTACTGGATCTGGGCGGTCGAAGCGGGCACTATATTCGTCGGGGTGAGGGAGGGCGGACAGAAGCTCACGCTCAAATCGTCGTCGAAGAAACACTCGCCAACCTACAAGCTCAAGGTCACGTATGAGGCGCCCTCTGGGAAGAAATGGGAGGATAAAGAGGTGTCGGGTTCGTTCACCCAGTGGTTCAATACCCATGGCTACCTGCAGAACAAGGAACTACAAGCATGGCTCAACAGCAACATCGACGTTCTGGCAACCGCGGCCAAGGAGGGCAAGATCCCGACTAATAGCACCGCTGCCTCCACGACCGAAGCCATTGATTTCTCATCCGATGCTGCGATCGCAGCCTTGGATCCCTCGACTTTCGCCTCCGGTGTTGAAACTTCGAATGTGGCTTCACCTAGCACCGTTAAAAAGAGCCGCCCAAAAAAGAAGACGTGAGCTTTCCAGTCCAACAAACATATACTTCCATTGCGGAAATCGACGGGGGGAGGAATCTGTAACGCTGATCAGCATTTTGATCCAAAACTATCTCCTTCCTGGAAACTACGACACAGTTGGTAAAGGCAGACTCATGACTGCCCACGGGTCAGAATTCGAGACCGAGCCTCTGTCCCAATGATTTCTTGGTTCAGCAGCTCCCGCTATAGCAGATGTCAAGACAATATGGCCATCTGTAGAGTGAGGCGTTGATCTGGGTGTCATAGAAGAACGGGGGTTCCAGGAAAAAAGATGCCAGATATTTGCAACTCTGTTCTCCCCCCCCCGCTGCCTGCTCGTGCCAGACATGGGTATGATTACGACCCATCCGATGTAGGAAGACCTGCCTAGGGAAGCTCAGCAATCTATGATTTCTCTAGAGATGCAATGTGCAATGGGTATCACTCCGCAAGCTTTAGGGTATCCAAGACAACTTTTAGTCAAAATGGCGGAACGTTCCCACCACAACTCAGAAAGCGTAGTTCAGGAGACACAGGTCAACCCATTCATGGCAGGGGGTGTTAGATATGGCATAGTGCGGTTCAAGTAGGGAGTTTCATATTCCAGATTAAAGAAACCTCAATCCCATCGCTACTTCATAAGATGACTTGGCGCAGCGTGAGTGAAGCAATAAACACGTTGTGTAAAACAGGATCTATTCGAGTGGACCAAGAACATCATCTTCTTTCATCATTTACATCAATCAATGATTCAATCATCTTTTCTGATTTCGACTGTCCTATCCACCACAGATGGGGTACATCACTTGCTGCTCTTGAGCATTATCATTCGCCGTAACAGCATAGTAGCACGCTCGCATGCAGCCGTTTATTTTCCTCTGCGGTCGCGAGCGTACGCACATACATACATCAGCATCTGGGAGAATGGCGGTATATTTCTCTCTCTACACCCCTTCTTGCTCCGACCCCTTCACTAAGCCAAAGCATTGATAACAGCAGCCGCAAGCTCCGGCTCATCCGTCCTTGCGGTAATTTTGACTGTAACACCTGATTTTGTCGAATAAACCATCTTGACGAGCGCCGCGACTCGGCCGCCAGAAACGGATTTGCCGTATAATTTAAGAGTGTGTGTTGTGTTGGACAGCGCGACGTCTGTGCCTTCTAGAGGTTGGAGGGATAGTGTTTTTGCTAGTTGTTCGGTTGCATCTGGGAAATTACAGAGTTAGTTTATGAATAACAAAAGGGTGGCTGGGTTTGGAATCTAACGTACCTGCCAAACTCCTGATAGTGGATAATTGTAGCGTGTCACTTGCTTCTTCGCCATTCGCCCCGGTTCCTTCCCAGACATGGTCGAAGCTGCCCGCAAAAGCAGGCACCACAAAGTCGGCACCTGTCAATTCTAGGTTTTCAACTTCATACTCGTCTTCATATCCGCCTTCTTCAGCCTCGCCTGTTGTGGGGTCAATTTCCTTGCTCGTGAACTTGAGAACATTGGTGAAGGTAGTGTTTGGGAAGGCTTGTTCTCCGCCCAATTTCTTGAATGCCACATATGCAACGCCGGGTTCGTTTGTTTTCAACGCTGGTGCCGGGATGATATATTCTTCTTCCAGACTTGGCTCATCGTCGTCCGAGGATGATGCCACAATGGTGACGTTCTCGATGACGGTCTGGTCCAGGGTATTCTTGATATCGTACTGGAGCACAACATGCTCTTTGAAGATATGTTTGACAGCAGAAACGACATATTCAGTCTCACTCTCCGTCAGTTCAACAACTTGACTGGATTTCAAGACTGGGCCGTACGCGGCCAACTCGGGGATTCTCGAGAAAATTTGTGTATATTTCTGTGCTGCTGCCGCGGCGCTTGGAGCTTCTGCGAGTCCATTTGCCTTTGGTTTTGCCGGATCGGTCGACGGCGCTTTGATGGTGGGAGTTGCTGTGGTGAGTTTCTTTGTTCGTTCCTCTGCAAGGGCTTGCTCATGAGACACAACCGGCACTGTCTTGATATCGAATGCACTTGCGAACACGGACTTGTCATCCGAAGTCACATACATAACAAGCTTGTGCTCAAAGGTCGATAAGGAAAACATCGAATCATTCTTAATGAACCGTTCAGCAATGTCATCCTCTTCCTGCATTAGTCGAAGGTTTAGAGCAGCACGATCCCTGACTTCATCATCCGTGTCATCCAAACACCTTGTCAGCAGCACCTCAACGCTCTTCTTGACATCGGGATCCTTTTGTCCCACACCAAATTTGGCTAGTGCGGTCACCGCAGCCGCCCTCACCAGCGCGTTTTCCAGGACAACTCTGTTATAGATATATCGAATGTACTTCGTTGGCTGAGGAGTCTTAGGGCCTTCCGCACCGATGAGATGTAAAATTCGAACCGCCAGTTTTGTAAATTCACAGTCCTCGATAAATTCGCAAAGGTGAGATAGTGTTTCCTCTTTGCTACCAGGGACGAATTTGATCAAGTCGAACATGCTCTCGACCACAGCACGTTTGAACTCGTAACCGCCTTCATCCCTCAAGATTCCGCTCAAGAAAGTCAGCATACCGGCCTGTTTGCTGGGAAATTTCATGCAAAGGGTACGAATTGCTTCCACTATCGTGATCTTGAACTCATCAGTGATCTCGGCCATGAAGCTTGAAATTTGCTTCATGAGCCGGTCTACACTTGCTTCATTACCAGTCTTGAGCAGGGTAGTGATAGCAAAAGTAGCAATCGATCGGTTACTGTTGGAGATGAGAGCTTCGATATCGGGATTGGCTGAATGTACAGCTTTTGGTTTGAAGGAAGCGAAAGTGTGGAGAATGCGAATGGCTGCAAACTTCGTCACAGCTCTAGGAGAAGTCAAAAATTGCTGGAGAACATGAATGGCCTGCGCGGCCTCAGCATCGGTGACATCTCTTAGCGCGCAGATTGCTTTGGCAGCCTCAAAATTGACCATTTCGCTCTTGTGGTGCAACCAAGTGTCTAGCATCTGGGTCATTGGCTTCCTCAAGCTTGGATCGTCCTCTGCGAGCCTGGCTGCGAGTCGTACTAGCATCATCACACCTGCGGGGGATTTCACTGCTCCAGCGGCTCCGTACTGTTGGACCATCTTGACCAAAGCCATTCTGTCATGGGACCTCATTTGATAGAGGAGACCAATTGCGTGGTATTGATTCATGTAGTTAGTGTTGGCCGTTGCTAGGGAGTGCTGGGAACTCGTGGAGAAACTGAGGAAGCCGCCTCCGGACTTGGATGACGAGGCGGCCTCCTGGGTCTCGCTCTGCCATCTCCTGACAACATCTTTTGCAATGGGAAGGAGTTGATATGAGGAAACCAGGGCTGCTGAGGAGACGGCCGGTGATTTATCGACGATTGCGGTCTTGATCAACCGCTCAATGCCCTGGACGGTGGTCGCATCGATGATCCTACAGAGCGCACGGATCGAGTTCGCTTTGTAAACAATTTCACTCCCCACCGTCATGTCCTTCATTATGATGCTCGTAGACATGATGACATCTTGGGCAGTCTGAGCAAGTTCCTTGAGGATCAAATAGACCATCTGGCGGAGCGAAGGGTCCTTGTTCTGGAAGAGTTTGGAAATGCCAAAGAAAAGGGTGGTGGCTTCGTTGGTAGGGAACTTCTCGCCGGTGAAGAGAAGTACGCCGATTTTGGTGAGGAGGATCCGGCATTTTCGAGGGGATATAGGGGAGGAATTGAAGAGTCGTGCTGTGTGTGCAAGAGAAAGGGATCAGTGAGGTGTGTCTTTAAACCAAGGGACAGACAAATAGATTCCTGGGGGCAGTGGGGGGGGGAGGGGTTTTGCGGATTACCATCTTGGAAAACAGAGGTCCGATCCAGCTTGAAGCCGGAGTGTTCGGCATCCTCGTCTTTCTTTGCGTAACTCATGGTTGAATGGGATCCCGCAGGGAGGTATCAATTGAGGGTAGCGGGAGGTTGGGTGGAGGACGAGGATGCCCCAGGGCACACAAGATCTTGGTTGTAAAGGGTGGATTTGGAGCGGACTACCGCGGAATAATCATTGCGGTACTAGGAGACGGACGAGTAGAGCGATGGGCTTAATGGGCTGAATAGCCAGAGTCTCAACGACAGCCTCGTGGGAAATCAGTTCTGTTGTTGTCTAGAGGGAGATGGTCCGTAGTCAGTTACGGTGTCCTTCTTGCCAATAATTTGTGTGGAGTTCGAGCCCGGCTTGGTCACGTGGATGACCATGGGTGGTTCACTGCACTCCACTCGAGTCAGCGCCACACGACGACGAGTATTTCTATGAATCAATCGCTGTTGCCTCGCCGTACTTTCAACAACAACTTTACTTCAACTTCTGAAAATCCATACTTGTCCATAATAAGGAGAGGATTACGGTGCAACTTCGCGCAAAAAATGGACATGCCAGTAAACGTCCCCGTGGACAATCCCAACGCCGATACAGAATGGTTTGTCCACCCACCACTCCCATTCCACCCCCTCCTCCCCCCCCCGGCCCTCCGACGCAATAGGACCGGTAAAAGAAAAAGGGTTTGAAAAGAAATCCACCATCATCACTAACCACGCTGTCACAGGAACGACATACTACGCAAACACGGCATCATCCCCGAAAAGCCACCAGACCCGGAGCCAATCATCCAAGAAGCCCTTCTCGAGGCCGTCCGACGGGCGCACGAGAAGCGGCTGGAGGACAAGGATCTGGACGAACTCGACGAGCTCGAGGACGAGGAGGAGGACGCCGCCTTCCTCGAGCGGTACCGCCAGCAGCGCCTGTCGGAGCTGTCGGCCTTGCAGAAGAAGAGCGTCTACGGCCAGGTGTTCCCGCTGCAGAAGCCGGACTACTCGCGCGACGTCACCGAGGAGAGCTCTCGGGCGTTTGTGCTGGTCAACTTGACGTCGTCGCTGGGCACGAATGTGGAGTCGCGCGTGCTCACGGAGCTGTGGCGCCAGATGGCCGTCAAATTCGGCGACGTCAAGTTCTGCGAGATCCGCGCGGACCTGTGCATTGAGGGCTATCCGGAACGCAATACGCCGACGGTTCTCATCTACAAGGATGGCGAGATTAAAAGACAGATTGTGACGTTGAAGCACCTGAATGGCCCGCGAACGAATCAGCAGGATATTGAGAGGGTTTTGCTTGAGGTTGGTGCGGTGGCTGAGAATGATGTCCGTTTGAGGCACAAGGGGAGTGATGAGGGGCTCAATGCGAAGAAGGAAGTGGATGCTGAGGATGACGATGATGATTGGGATTGAGTGTCTACTAACTACGACATATATCCCGCCGTCTCGATAGCGCAACACGGCATGTGCTCACGCTCCATATTGCCTATGTAGGACCGCTGGATTGCTCCCTTGCTCAACTGCACAGATACCAAAGCGAATACCCCCCCAAACCATACCCTCCTAACAGGTGTCAAGATCAAACTCAACCCTTCGCAGTGCCGTTTGTGCCTGCGATGTCATGTATCGAATCCCCTCCAAGGAGTGAAGCAGATACTGTTGGTTGACAATAACACGAGTCGGAGGTGACTGCAACCAGTAGTCCGAAGTTCGAAGCCCGCCGTCATCAGCATGCCGTGTGTTGATAATATAAGTCATATTTCAACGACTTGGTGATTACTTGGGGAAGGAATCAGCAATAGTATAGAACCTTAGTCCAGCTAATCTCACCGAACTGTCAAGGAATGAAAAGCCGCGACGGGGTCTCTGAGCCCTCGGCCAGATGTTTGTCCGTATTATGGATTGAGATGGTGTGGAAACCAATACATAAGAACCGAAGCACCTTCCAAAGAGGTGCCTTTGTAAGGAGCCTCCGCGAATATGCCTGAATTCTGTTATAGTTATGTCAAAGCCTGTGTCCGGCCCTGGAAATGTGGAATATTGCCATTCCGCATAAATTTATACCTCCCTCCTACTCTCCTTGAGGCGTCATCACGACCAGGCAGGCAAGAGGGAGGATTGGATGATATTGGGTGGTAGTTATCACGCGTTGAGGTATGTTGCACTGGATGCATGATCCAAAGTCCTAGTTCCAAGAGAGTTGTGCGACGTGCTCGTGCTTCTTTCATACAGCTTATGGCTGTCGTGCTCCCCTCATCTCACGGAGGACCTTGTGCCCCGTCGAATGATAAGAACTTGGCTCCATCCCAGCAAGTGCTCACAATCAGGGTGGGTGTGAGAGGTCATATTCGCTGGTGAACCAATAATCTCAAATATGGCTCTGATGATCATCAGAAATCGCGAACCTCCGATCTCATCTGCATATGTACGAAATGGCCCCGTCAGATGTGGTGTACCCCTATTTCATAAAAGTCCTCCTCCGAAAATGCAATCCCTTCAACGATATCAAATGAATGCTCCAGAAACTCCGACGCTAGATCTTCAAAATAGGCTAGTCTTGCACCCGACGTCGACGTCGACGATGACAGGGTATGTGGGCGTGTATGTGTGAAGCGTAGTGATTAGATCAGCTCATCTCGACCACCAGCAACGGCACTTTCAGCAATCGCTTGTCGGATGTCGCTCTCCAGGAAAATAGGCCCCTGTCCATCGCAGCGTGCCATCTTCTTGAGTCGCTCACAGACATCGCCGACATCTACTAAGCCCTTTCGAAACAGTTCATGCGCTTGGATATAGTCCCAGGTGGCACCCGAGCCCATCATTGGTTCACCAGTCTCGTCGTCAACTGCTAGAGTTTTGAGCGTACCAAAGTGGGCATATTTTGAACTCAAATCCATGCCAGAGGTCACGCTGCTGGCTGGAGAGCGCCCTTTCGTTGGCACATCTGTTGGTACGAATCCCAGGGGGCCTACTAGTTCATCTGGTTCTTCCAAGAAGGGTGTTGGGCCATTGGAAGCAGAGCCAGATGTGGCGCGAAGGATTTCGTTCTCCGTAGCGATCTTGGCCAGTTCTCGTCGTAGACGCTCGTTCTCTCCATTGAGGGTAACGGATTGGTGCTGGAGATTGGTGAGTTTGGTCTCCAAGTCTTTGACGTGCCTCTCCTTTCTCTCTCGGAACGCCCGTTGCCTGTGAGAAAATCAGGTTGGGTCTTTAGATTACAACAGGATGTATTCGGTGACAGTACTCACGCTGCTCTGTTCTGGGCCTTCCTCCGACTTTGTTGGGGAGTTAAACTATCCTTCTCTTCACTGCTACTTCTGGCAGGTCCGGCGTCGTCTGGGGTTGCATCGGTGGTGGGCATGGAACCATTACCCATGTCCACATCGGGCATTGAGATCATGGAGTCATGTCGAGTATCTCTTGGTGGAGATTGATCTGTTACAGGATGTGGTTGCGCCAGAAAGGTGGCAGGGTCGTAATGGAAACTCTGCTGAAATGCAGCAAAGGCAGCATCATACTGATCCTAAGCGCCTGGTTAGACCAAAGCATGATATGCATCGGGATACCTACAGTGGATGGAGCGGTCCTAAAATCGTCCAACTGCGGGGTATGTGATGTAGATGGTGCATGTTGGATCCCACCGAAGAATTGGTATGGTTGAGGAGCGGAGGTGAAGTAAGAGAAGTCCATATCGTCAGCACCTTGCCCAGAGGGACAAAGTGAGGGAATTTTTTTTTCAATTGATGCTTGTTTGGCGCCGGTGGATATGATTATAAGGCTTAAAGTACCTCGTATCACGGTCGCGAAAGGCGTCCGTAAACGTGGAGAACAGTTGCTGGGATATGCCGCTGAATTTGAACGTTTAGTGGAGGATATACCGCATGGGTATCTCTGTGTTGCCACAGTTGATATCAAAATGGTAATGGGTTGGCCTGGTTGCGGACTAATGGACGACAAGTCGAAGGCTTTGAGTACGAGGCTGATAATTATGCAAGGCGAGGGCGAGTGTCTGGGTGATATGAAGGTGCATGCAGATGGAACAGGGCATTGATTAGGATTGCCACCGTTGACTGCTACCGACTGGCAGGAAAAACAACATCCTTTCGGGAAGCGTTCGGCCTGGAGATCGAGGATATTGTACTTAGAGTTTGGTGAGGCGACAAGAACAGTGCTATAGATACTCGTAGAATGGAAGATCTGATGAAGGCTCGCAGATGGTCCTTGCGGGTTGCCTGATCAGGACTATACAGGACTCGAGGTGGCAAAATAGAAGATGGGGAACCGAGAGAATGGGCTTGAGGAATACGATGCCAATATCAGGATTCAGTATTGGGTTAGGAACGAAATAATAACGAGGTCGAAGGGACTGGCCGTTGAGGAGGGCGAAGATCGACAGAGGATCAGGTTTGTGGTTGACAGGTGTGGTGCTTGGGTGTTTGGGTGTTTGCAGGGCAGCGGGACGCCATTGCTTGAACGCGCAGTGCAGTGCAGTGCGGAGGGGCAGTTTCGACAGACTCAGTTATCGTCAGGCGCCTCCGCTCTGCACAAGCCAGCGAGTAATAGTAACAGACGAACGAACGAGAACGTTCGAATGCAACAAATTACCAGCCAATCTCTCCCTCGTGGCTAGGCTCAATTGCGGCCCTCCGTACTCTTGTTAGAACTTGGTTAGTAGTCTGGAATCGACAGCGCGTGGGACCGGAGCCGGGGTTCTGAGTTTTCGTGTTTGGCGTAGACGAAGTGTCAAAGGACCCATCGGTTTGGTGGTGGTCACAGGGGGTGAGTGGAAGAGAAGTGGGTAAGTAGCACCAGTCAGTAGTAACTTGGAAGTACTCGTGAGTCGGGGCCCTGAGGGAGAACTTGAAGCTTAGGGGCTGTCCCGGGCGGTAGCCTTTGACTTTTAGGCTTTAGGGGCTCAAACTAGGGTGTCCTCGGCGTGCGGCTACACTCCGTATGTCCCGTGTACCATGGATGAACCCAGCGAGTCCCAACGGGTAACTCGCCCTTGAGCGACGATGACAGCACTACGAGTAGAACTTAGACGAGGTGGCAAGAGGTGGTATTGCCCAGAGATCTAAGTAGAATCTTGAGATTGGGATGAAGGTCAGAAGATAGAGGCAGCGTAAGCACTCGGAATTTGCAAGATATCAGCACCCCTACATCGCCTAGGGGGCTGGGTACCTCACTTAGGTACACCGTCCGTAGGGAGAACCGAGCCTTTGCAGTCGCAAACACCAAGTTCAGGCAGCTTAGGCGGTACGTTAGGTACCCTCGGCAACTGCTTGGTCGCTCGGTCGGCGGCAATCACGAGGATTATGAGTCTCTGACAGCTGTCTCGAGCCAAGAGGCACAGGCTCACCAGGGCCAGGTGGGTGCCAGGGCGAGGGAGGCCTATCTCAGGCTGCATCGACTGAGTAAGCAGTCAACAACCCATCAAGCATCCACCCCTGAATACCGAGGGCGTGCGTCTCCCGTATCACAAAGGCTCGAGGGCATTTGGAGTGGGCCCATTTTCAGCCTAACCGACCAGTCGAGGCCTGATTGCATGAAGGCGCCAGATGATCGTTGTCTGGCGTTTCCACTCGTTGGCCCTGTGGCTGCATGGCATATTGGAGGGGTTGAAGGCGACACAACTAACTCGTCGTATGCACGCCGTAAGCACCCTGTTTACGCTTGGGCTGACTACTCCATACCCCTCCAAGGATTGGATCTCTTTGTTCGTCGGTGGGATAGCTACCGAGGGGGAAATTAGAGACAGATCTAAGATGACGGTCCAGGAAAGTCACCTCTCTACGGAGCACTGGACGAGTACTCCGTACATCCTCAGCTCGAATGCACAGTCTGACTCTCATCAGAGACTTGTCTTTTCGCCCTTCTCAGTAGGGCCTTGGAGCGTCTGTATAGGCACCGACGTACCCAGAGGGCGCACCTAAGCTTCATTTACGAGCAGAGGTCGAGAGCCCCCAGAATGTAGTTGAGAACTCTCCCTCCACCGCATGGAGGAGCACCCCCTGTCTGTCACTCGGCAAGGCAGTACGAGTAATAGTTAAGTACTCCGTAGTTAGCACTGAGGGGCGAAAAAACGCGGGCGCTAATCGCACTCTCCCGCCTCGTTCAGACGTTTTGTGGGCGGGCCCCATCTGAAGTATAAGAAAGGACCAAGTGGCAATTATCCGAGGGGTCTTTTGTCCAGAGCACCTCGTACATATCTGGTTCCAATTTTCCAAAGATTGAAATCGTGCTCGGTAGAACGAACAGTAAATGGTTAGGGATGAGACGCGAGCACCTACGAGTCTGAGGCTAACAGGAACTCAGGAGAACCACCCATGAACACAACTGCATGAGGTCAGCTCTGACTACCAAGCACTCCACTACTCTATGCAGAAGCTGCGTCAAAAATGCTCAGGGACAATCATATTACACAGTAACAGTGCATGGGGGCTTCAACTGATGTCGGCGTTTGAGTCCTCCTCGTAGATGGAGAGCTAGACCGAGTCATGGCAAGCTGCGGTCAACGCCGTCTAGAAATCACTTGATGGTTGGCCCATTTTAAACCTTTGCGCAAGTTTGAGATTGGATTGCATGGCAAAAACTGATTATTCATTCGGATCGACGTGTCCTTGTCGGCCTAGTCAGTCCTCCAGCTGGCTCGTGCAGTGATGCTGCTTGGGCACCCACCTGGTCCTGGTTCCCGGCCTTAACTAAGCGGTGCCTTTCATCTCAGACAATTCTAC
>Ga0105239_10000123_pt1 | contig 108988 bp, 97 predicted proteins | sample KBSC44metaG_FD_92761 | JGI IMG/M metagenome (GOLD analysis project Ga0105239, IMG submission 92761) | Corn rhizosphere microbial communities from Kellogg Biological Station, Michigan, USA - KBS C4-4 metaG | ecosystem: Host-associated > Plants > Roots > Rhizosphere > Soil | place: Michigan, USA... | reverse complement strand
GGTATATTTTTAGTTTACCTTTAGGCTATAGATAGTATAGGGTATAATAATCTAAATTATAGAATTATTATATAATAAAACTAAAGATATTCTTTAATCCTAATCCGAAGTCTTTACCTAGATAGATAATAAAGAGTAGGGGGGGGAAGAAAAATCTAAAAGCGGAATAGTATAATTAATATAGGGGGGAGAATCTCTATATTAGGAATAGTGTAATAATTTTTATACTTTTATATATTAAAGAAGATAAAATTTCTTAAAACCTATTAATTTTAAATATTAATATCTTCTTAAGTTTAAGTCCTAGAGATATAAGAGAGATATTATTTAATAGAGAATTAATAGAATATTTAAGTAATATTAAAAAATTATAAAATATTTATATATTAAGCTACTTGAACCCTAACTAAAGTTAACTATAGTAGGAAATATTCTACTATTTCTTCTTTTACCTAATACTTATATATCGGGCTCTCGTACCTAGGTACTTATTATTAATATAAGAACGCCTCTAGGCTAATCTTTTCTATTCTAAGTAGTATTAGGGCTATACTTCTTATCTTAAGTAGTTCTTAGTAGAGGTAGGCCGCTTCTTTATTTAGGGTTAGACGTAGATTTATAATTACTTACTCTTTTACTCTTACTTTCTATTTACCTTTCTATCTTTCCTAGTAGTACTTCCCCTAGCTCTCTCTTATACTTAGTCTAGAGTAATATTCTTTTTTAAGATATTAAAGGAGAAGTTATATTATCTTTAGTATCGAGATTCCTAATTATTTTAGACCCTTAAGCGTCGCTAGATAAAGGATTTCTTTCGGTTTCTTTATTCGTTTCCGTTATATTTACGGCTAAAGGACCTATCTTTTATTAAAGTCCTTAATTTTCTTCCCTTAGCCCTTTATAATTTAGCGTAATAACTCTATTATAGCTTACTTTTTAAGGTATTAGTCTAGCGATTAAATAAAGATTTTAATCTTTAGTGCCTATATAGCTATAGTACCGTAGGCTCCGGTAATTACTTATAGAAATCTTACTTATATAGCGTTAAGGGTAGACCTAATAATAAGTTCTATATTCGGGGTATTTTAATAAGTTACTTTATTAAAATATAAAGATATTTTTAACGATATCTTAACGGATAAATTTTTTAGGTAAATATAATTAAGGATAATATAAACCTTATAGGGTATATATTAATCTCTAGGAGTAGTTATAAGATAAAAAAATTCTAGAGGTCGGTGGTAGTAAGTTCTATATTCGGGGTATTTTAATAAGTTACTTTATTAAAATATTACGTAAGTATAAATCTTAGCGCTAAGATATATTCTTCTAAACTAATAACGGTAAGAGAGCGATAACGAGAGTATATTTTTAGTTAACCTTTAGGCTATAGATAGTATAAGGTATAATAATCTAAATTATAGAATTATTATATAATAAAACTAAAGATATTCTTTAATCCTAATCTAAAGTCTTTATCTAGAGTAATATTCCTATAAATATAAGAAGAATAACGCGCGTACCCCTTACGGATAATATAGATATAGTAACCCTTTATATACTAAGGATAGGGGGCTATAGCGCGATTACTAAGTAAATTAATTTTAGAAGTAAGACGGAGAAGCTATTTACGTTTTAAAGATATAGTTAGCTATAAGGAAGGATGGATGGAGAGTTAAGCTAAGGAACCGGCGGACGCTTACCTTAAGTATGTTACGGATAACGACTAAAAAGGAGGGAGCGAGTATTATAAACTAGGTTACGGATAAGGTCGTTAGGATAGGCGCCCCGTATTTTAAGGGATAGCTAGCGGAAAGTTAGCCGATAGAGAACGAGGCTATATTATATAACTAGGCTAAACTAGACTATATTAAACTATAGACTATAATAATAGTCTAGTGTAGTCTATAGTCTAGGGGAGCTAGAAAAGGTTAAGCGGGACTATAGTGGACTATAGACTATAATAATAGTTTAGTATAATTTATAGTCTAGGCTAGCCTTATATATATATACTTATTACCCTAGATAGGACTATTTATAGTTAACTTTATTAATAATCCTACACCTATATTTAGGATACCTAAACTAGAAATAGTTCCCTTTATTACTTTTATCGTCTAGCCTTATAGCTAGCTATCCTACTATCCGCTTATTAAGGAACCCTACCTTAGTTAGTACTATTATAGTTTAGATTATAATATCTAGCCCCTTTTAGCTATTTAATTTATAGTAGTTCTTCTATACTATATTATCTATCTCTTTAGTAGGGATTTAGGTCCTTTTAGTAGTATCGACTTTTTTTACTACTAAGTTATCTATACTATTACTCTTTATATTTATTATATATAGTCCTTAAGCGCTCTTCTTTTATAAGTAATCGCGTATATAGTATTCGGGCTTATTATATTTATAGTATAGGTTCTCTTTCCTTTATCGTTCTCGATTTTAATCTTAGCCTCTTAGGACCTATTTTCTTATATTTTAGCCTCTTCCTAGGCCTACTTTCTAAATATAACGATATTCTATCGCGTTTAGGTCTATAAGATCCCTATAGTCTTTCTATCTCTTAAAATAGTATCCTTATTAATTATTATAAGCGCCTCCTCCTTTATTTAAGGACCGAGGTTCCCCGCCTTTTAAGTAAAGTTTATAGAGTTTATTATTAATTATAATTACTTTATTAACTATTTTTTTATATATTATTAGGAGTTTTATTATTTATTATTATATTAACTCCTTAAGTTCGTTATAGAATATTTCTATAAATATATCTTTATCTTCTTAGTAAAGTTCCTTAGTAACTTTCTAGAATTTTAAGAAGTAAGATACGGCTAAATTAGTTTATTTAAGCGTATAGATTCTTCGTAATACTACTCTTTCTTTATTAATAGTTTTAAATACTTATTTAATACTTTCTTTAAATTTAGTAAAGTATTTAAATATTATTCGAACGTCCTTATTTAGTTTATTAATTTTAATATATTCTTTAAGGATAGGCTAGAACTAAGTCTATACCGCCCTTTTTAAGTATATTAAAGTAAATAGAATCTATATAGCTACTTTTTAATACTTAGCTAAGTTAAGCTTAAATACTACCTTAAGTTATATTAAAAAGATATTTAGCTTAGCTCTATTACTATAGAAGTATTCTATCTTTATATTATCCTTTCCTCCTTATAATAGATTATAGCCTACTATATTAAGTACGTTAACTATCTCTAAGTCTAAGTTCTTTAGGGTCTTACCTAAGTTAGTCTTTAAAGTATTAGTAAACTTACTTATTAGCGCTATACTTAGGATTAAGGATTTAATTTAAGAACTTTCGGCGTTAAATATCTTAATATTAATTAAGTAGTAGTTAAAGTATTATAATTTAAACTATAGTAGTACTAACTAAGGTAGGGTTCCTTAATAAGTGAATAGTAGAGTAGTTAGCTATAAGGCTTAATAATAGAAGTAATAAAGGGAATTATTCCTAACTTAGGTTATCCTAAATATAAATATAGGATTATTAACGAAGTTAACTATAAATAGTCCTACCTAGGGTAAGGAGCGTATATATATATTACTAGTGGCTCTACTAAATTTATCCTAACTCTCTCTAAGTAGATAGATCCACTACGGTCCTAGCTCTCTAGCTCTATAGGTGCTCTATACGGAGCTACTGGCCTTAATAGAGCCTTTCTTAATTACGTAATATAGCCTCGTCCTCTATCGGCTAACCTTCCTCGTACTGTCCCTTGGAACGCGGGGTGCCTGACCTGGCGACCTTATCCATGACCTTATTCCGTAATACCTACGATAGTACCGTAATATACGTTATATTATTATTCTACGAACTGCTTCTAAAGTAGGAAATCTAGGACGAAGCTACTATAGATAGGGTATTATATAGCGTAGTACTACGCCTCCTAAATAAAGATGATAATAGGCTAGACGGTGAATACTAGGCCCCCTTTATTTATTTCGGACTCTATAGCTAGACTAATAGCTGTACGGTCTCGGTTAGTTAATGCGAACAGATTATGCTACGATTCCATAGTAGCTATGTAAGTCCAGACGAAATTAGGGCCTTGCCGTACTCGGACATTAGCCTTAGATATACTCCGGTAATAGACTATTGTACAGTGATTCAATATTTCCCATCTTATCCGGCCGGGGTACATTCCCCTTCTGAGTTCTGTTTACTTTCAGCTAATCTAGTCGTTTCCTGCAGTTACTAATATATGTTACTCCCGCCGAATCTCATACTCCTCTGTAATAACAATCCTCGTCTCGTCCTCACTTATCTTCTTCTCTCTTCCCACACCAACTCCGACGCTAGCACTGCTGATCATCTCGAACCCTTGCGAGCCACCCCTCCGATTCACATATGCCAAGCCTACAGCCCCATTTCCATATTCTCCATCTGAGCTAATATTGTGGTTCTGAATTTGGAAATCGTTTTCTTTGGACGTAGCGAGCCTGCGGATTAATTTGGCCATGCTCATCTCGATGTTGAGCTTGACCATGTACGCAACAGGGTGGAACTGCGTGAAGACAAGTTGATTAGGTATGAACATTAGCCCTATTATCATCACCTGTGGCCGGTGTCAGTATTAGGATGCATAATTAGGGAAGAAGAGCAGCTATATCGTGCGAAGGAGATGGCTGTACTTACATCCATGAGCACGCTGACAGCCATGAGCTTGGCGTTGAAGGAGGCAAGGGGGCGGTATTTTGTCAGACCGGAATTACGGACCAGACGCTCATTGACAGTGCGTAGGAAGTAGAAATTAAGGCTAGCGTCGATGAAGAGGATGATGAATTTGGTGGACTTGTCCCAATACTTGTTAATTGTGACGATCCTACATTTTGTTGTTAGGTAGTTCAAAGGAATATTGTTGATGACTGGACTTACGTTTGGTTTGGAGGCGGGACAAGGTGTGAGGGGATGAAGATGCAGAAGACGCCGATGTTGACGATGGTGATGATGACGGCCACGCCCCATCTGACGCGGTCTGCGAGTCTGCGGTTGCCGACCACAATAGAGAGGCGGTTGACGACGAGTTGAAGGATGAAGTGGATCTCGAAGCACCAGAATAGGAGAATGAAGAAGTATGTTGGAATGCTGGGGTTGTTTTGTCAGCCTTGTGTGTTGGACGTAATGTGGGTGGGATTGACACTCACGATGGAGCAATTTTGTTGTTCAGAAGCAGCCAGCATGAGATCAGGATGCCCAGATTTGCTATGATTTCGCCCCAGACCATGTAGATGTACACCGACCTCGAAGGGGTTTTAAGCTGCCTAGTTTGTTTGATGGCTTCCCATGTCGTGAGGATGCCGAACCCGATAGTAAAGCCTGCTGCAGCATTTGCAAGCTGGTAATCTGTGAGAGAGCTGGACATATTGAAGGGCTCTAAACAGGGTAATTCAATTGGAATCGTCGCAGTCTGGGACAATGCCTCGCAGGCTTCAATTATATGTCGGTGCGAATTTACGGGAGACTAGAAGAATCCTAATATCAACAATCGGACTTCGATGGAAGATATCCATCTTGTAGCCCCTGAGACCTAACGACAAAACCTGCAGTGGCAAGCCCTCCTCAAACTCGATCAAAACATCGCCGTCCACAAGCTCGTATTGTTATGTCCAGGATCCATTAAATTTATTAGATATGACTTGTTGTTTGAGACGAATGTGTTCTGGAGAATTTACCGGGGAAGAGGAACTGCGAGAGCGTTGCACAAGTGTGTCGGAGGAAGGCATGAATAGGGTTAGATGATCCATGAGGCGAGGGATAAGCTTTCGCCACTGAGGCGAGAACGCAAGTTCTGAGCACGTGTGCCTGGAAGTGATCCGCCTGCAACAACGAATGGATGGTGTTATTTAGCGAAAAAAAATGGGTGGGAAGTTGGTGAGAAAACCTTTTCTGGCTAAGTGGGAATGGACGTGTGGAGAAGGGTTCCCCCCGAAAATGCGCAACTGCATGAAATGCAATGCAGGTACCCGCATCCAGGAAGCCCTGGAATTTCAACGCTCGTTTAGTCACCGTCCTTGTGGCGCTGCTGTTGGCAGATCCGGAGCAAAGTTGCTGAGTTGGTTAGATAAACACTCCATTGTTTGTACAATCTGGGGGGCTCGGGTACTAGTTGCGCGACCTGACCCGGAGAAGAGGAGCATCAAGGTAGCGAAAAATGCACAGGTAGTACTAAAGAGTCTCAGCTGCAACTTACAGTAACAACCGTTCGCCGCAATGACGAGAAATAATGTCCCTAGGTGGGTAAAGACCTATTAGGACGGAGTTTGATAATGAGAAATAAACACTCCGTATTTCGTATGGGAAGTACGGTGTCCTAGCTGCCTTGAGTTACTTGTTATCCTTACGCCAATCCTCAACAGTACGGAAGCCTGCCTACGAAGGCTCAAATGAATTACTCTAGAGCTACTGAGCGATCAATACCCGTTGATATACGGAGTAGTTTGACAAGACCGCCTATTAATCAAGGCAGACGCCTCGACCAATGGGCGATGGATCACAGACTTAATCTACATGTCATTGATGCTGTCCTAGCCACTAACTACGCTGCCCGCTGGTGCGGTGTGATGGAATAACGCGATAAGACTTTCCACCTCCTATTCACTAAACTCAGGGAAATCAAGTTATAACCTTGAAGGTCCAGAATGAATTGGCTGCATGATACGTCCAGTTTTGACAGCGGGACGCAGGAACGTTCCTTGCTCGAGGTATCTTTTGACACCTGTCACTGCTGCATCACCTTAAGCCCTGGATGAAAATTTTGATCCTGTAACCCGTCATTCCCAGAGGCGAGATGTAGGACCGACCAACACATGGCTGCACGAACCTTTCCACGAGAGTGTCAGCCCTCGTGATAAACTTATGCCAACTACGAGATTGACTCAACGCTCAGACCGTGAACTCGACGATTCGGATAACAAAATAGATATCTAAGCCTCGGGGCACATTGTGACACCTGAACCGTGATTTCATTTCCCATGATAATCACCATGAGTGCCTCAGCTTCATCGGATGAAAGTAGTAGTGGCATTAACGAGCAGTATAAGGTCATCTTGGGGACAGTCTTTGGCATCCTTATTGCTCACATCGCTGTCGCTTTACGGCTACTTGCACGGAAGGCAGGTGGGATCATTCTGAAGCTCGACGATTATTTAATCTGCTTTGCCTTGGTATGACTTGGTGACCCTCCTTTAAACCACAAGGAAGTGAGAGGTATTTACTGAATCACCCTCGCAGTTGTTCCACTGGGGGATCGCGATTTCAGCACTATCCTGTGAACCTTGAAGCATCCTATTCTTCCCAGGTACAGGTTATGCTGACAAACAGTATAGTATTGAACTATGGCATCGGGCTTCCCATCACTTCTCCATCATTCCGACCCGTGCAATACGCAAAGGTCAGCATTGCAGCTCGTTCATTTCCTTTGGTAGTTCTGACATGCAGACAAGTGCTTTTCTCCGGCACCTTCCTCTACTCAGTCACCATCTTCTTCACAAAGCTTTCGATCCTCTGCCTCTACCAACGCGCCTTCCCCATACTTGCAGTCCGGATCTCAATATACATCGTCGGCCTCATAGTTTTAGTGTGGACCGTCGTCTGCGTTCCGTTGGAGAAGCTCTGGAACCCGACGATCGCTGGTTCCTGTTTCAACCTCAGTAAGTTTTATGTCGGCATCCAGATACCCAATGTCGTCACGGACTTCGCGATCTTCGTGATCCTACTGCCAGTGATACGTTCATTGCCACTACCAACGCATGAAAAGTGGTCATTGGTTGCACTTTTTGGTGTTAGCCTGCTGTGAGTAAGCCGAGACCCCTTTCAAATGTTGGTGAGAGCTAACAACTTTAAAGGACTGTCATATTCGACATTATCCGTCTCGTGGTCATGATTAAGCTGTCGGCATCAACACAAGACTTAACCTGTAAGATTCAACATTTTCCAAAACTTTTATGCGCTGCAACGATTGCTGACAACACATCTAGTGGCTCAAGTTGATGGCTCAGTATGGACGTGCATCGAACCCGCTGTCAGGATTCTTGCAGGTTGCTTGTCCAACATGAGACCCCTTTTGAAATACTTTCGCCGCATCCCTCATTCAGAGCTGCTTGAGGAACGCACCCAGGATTCCGGTGAGCTTGGCCTCGAGGGAATGACCTCTGATATTAAGATTGCTTATTGAAATTAAACTGCAGAGCCAATCCATCTCGATAAAAACTCTTATGAGCGTTCTATCACTTGTAGCAGCAGCCCGTGATGGTCATTGGTCGAATCTGGGTCGAAAGTTGAAAGGTGAGTATATTGTGAGTTGGCGGGACCAGTTCATGCCTTCCGGCATGTCTAGGCCCCAGGGTTGATCGTTGTTCAAATTACCTGTAGAGAGGCGTATGGAGTCGTAGGGCTCTACTGGTACAATAAATTCTGAGGTGCTATGGCGGGTTAGGTACTAGCCATTTGGTTCGCCGTCATAAAATCCGAGGTTGTACATAAATTGAGACGGCGTCATTGACCAATCGCTCTCGTTCCCGGCGGATAACTCCTCTAAGAGAGATTCAATGGTTCCTCCATCATGGAAATTGTTGAACGGGGTCGTCATCGAGATGGGCATATCCACAGACATGTCGTCGGGAAGGTCTCTAGCTCGTTCGCGAGGAAATTCAGGAGGATTGAATACCCCGGAGATCGGCTCAGCATGTATCATTCCTCGCCGCAGCTCCCGGCCGACCTCTTCCTCCATAGCGAAAGCTAGTCGAGACGCTGCATTTGCCTCTTGCTCAAAGTTTGAGTCAGCGGGTAGCATTTCCAGCTCTTGGAGTGAAGGCTGCAAGTCGATCACCTGGGTATCACTAGGAAAATGGGGCATTGAACTGGCTGCCTGATAAGTAGTGTCGGATTCCAAACAATCACTCTGGCCTATGCTATAGCGACTCTGTTCACCTGCTGTATGATCGTGTAATCCAAGTCGCATAAGGAGGCGGAGAATTCCCTGCCATTGGTAATGGCCGAAGGCTTGCTTGTAGGAAGTTAACGCAGCATCACAGATACTCGAGATTCTGGAATTGGAAGTTATTGGTCCAGCGCCGCTCGTAAAACTAGTTGATAGCTGTAGATATAGCAGGACTATGGAATATGTGAGGTGCAAGTTCGCAGTCGGTGGCGGTGGTTCCTTGTGTGCTTGGCTGGTGTCTTGGATCCAGATTTTGTTGTGTCTGGACAGATTTGAAGTCCAGAACTCGAGTTTCGTCACGAAGTTTTCTTGGTCTGTCTGGCTTGCTACTAACTTTCCGAAAGACTTGCAGATTCCATCATTCAATACTGAGATCAGCTTAGCATATTCTTTGAACGTGCTCAAGGCACGGATCGGGGCTTGCCGATGAGATAGGCCTTGGGTCGGCCAGGCAGCAGAAACAGTGGAACTCGGCTGAGCTTTCTTAACCCACTGTTCCCATTCATCTGGACCGTCTTCATCGAAATCTAGGAAACCTTGCATATCTAGTGTTCGAAGGTGTGGCAGACTTTGTAGGTATGTTGCTATAATGGTGTCAAGAATGAAACACCCAAGAACCACTCTCTTAGCTAGAGCAGATGATCCGCTCTCCCTCGCCGGGGCTATCCGTTCATGCTTTCCGCTATGCCAGAGAAGAATCATCCGAGTCGCACGGCCAACAAGAATCGAAGCGGTTTCCCAGTCCCCCTTTTCTATGTCGATCATGGAGAGGAGGAGCATTGCTTGGATCACGTCTAGCTGACATTCTCCTTCTATGTGCGTAAGCATATCTGATGCGATTTGATAATAAGACTGGAAATCGCTCGGGTTCGATTCTTCACTCGACTGGCCGGGATGAGTGGAACTGAGAGCAAAGACGGCGAATAATAATGCGATCTCTCCCGCGTCCCCATCGCCGCCATCTTGTTGTGAGGATGTTATTTTCATGACTGTATGCTTATGGACTATGGGAAACCAGCAATGTGTGAAATTGAAGTAGATGTCGATGAGTGCCCACGCATTTTCAGGAATGTGGCGTCGAAAGCGTGATGCGGACTTCCCAACGGGTCTCTCGCTTACTGCAGATAGAGACTTGTGGGAATCCACCAGGGGAGAAAGTTGTCCCCATGCCATCGAGTTTGGAATCTCGTCCTGATGGTGACAAATAGATCCACTAGACAGAGCCATGGGTGCAGTGTATCCGTTCAATTGATGCTGTGATCGTTTTCTGTCAGAGGAAGCAGAGACGTGCCATGGCTGAAAGGGCGCCTCGATCTTGCCATCAAGGGAGCTCATGGAGGATCTCAAAAGTCCGTCTTGATGTTGGCTAACGAGGCTGTTCTCGGAGCCACTCTCAAATTGACCAACCACCTGATCGATTTGCTGACGCAACTGGCTTTGCGCCCAAATTTTACGTAGAGGCTCATCTGGCGAGAGACGATCGCTTTCAAAGATCGCCTTGTCTTCTTCATCATATCGGACAGATACACTCTTGAGTAGGGCCAACGCAGTTTCTTCGCTGTTAGGAACAAGTTTAATTGTTATTGCCCATAGTGCCTCAAGAACGCGAACGTAGCCGGTAGGAAGTCCCCGTTTACGAACTTGTGCTCCATAAGTGCATTCAAGGCCCGAAGTTGAACATTGGTGGCATGTAGGCCGTGCGCCATCGCACCGATTCTTCTTCAGCCGGCAAACATCGCAGGCGCGTGAAATTCTCTTGATCGAGTTTTTAACGCGGGATTCATCACCTTGGCGATCGATCCGAGGCCGTTTCGAAGGCCGGCCTCCCTGGTCCGCACCTACAATCGCAGTGTTGTGCTTGCTAGCCTTGGGAACCAGCTTGGTGGAGGGCATAGCTGGCTAAAGATGTAATTCATCTGGAATTGGGCTAATTGATGCGGTGGGAAGGGATGGCTGTGCGTGTCTTTGCTCATGGGGGGCCAACGCCCCAAGTAAGCACCAGGATAAAATCGAGACGGAAGCTTTATTCATCAGCTGTAGCCAGGGGATAGGTCGGAGCGTAAGGGACCTCATTTACGCCAGCCCGCGTTAGAGCCGCTGGGTCTACTCCAGGTTTGCTGTGATAAGTTTAGTGAAGCTGGATCAATGCTGGCTGGAGGTGACCTGAAGGGATGTCGTCTCGAAGATTCGACATTGATCCGGCTGAGCACTACTCCGGATGATGTCATTGGTCGCATGAAGGGCTTGGCGGGCGGAACATCTTTCGTCCCCATATCGTTCTTTCCGAACGCCGAAGTGCGAGCAATCCATGCATCATGCAACAAAAAGTGAATTGCTGATCGCCTATTGGTAACTCGCGTCACGATTTCTTTCATGCATCTCCTTTGACAATTGGGCGAGGCATCCAAAGTCCCATGAACTGAGAGGTGACCTTCCACCTCGAATTGATATTGATATTCGCCGTGGTTGGCATCGGATGAGTGACCTTCTCGCTGCTTGTCCGCTTCCCGCCTGCTTCAAAGGTCGAATATGGGTTGGACCTCATCAGGATCAAAAGACGACCCTTCAGAACAACCATCCATAATCCTTCTAGGGGCCCGAGGAACAGGGAAATCGAGTCTTGCCTTGATTGCAAGGAAATCTCTAGGATTGAGAGCCATTGATATCGACACGGTTTTTGAGCAGAGGACAGGCTTGACAAGATCAGAATATAAGAAGAGCACAAATATTGCGCAATGCCGAGAAGCTGATATCTCAACTTTAACGGAGACGGTTGAAACCCATGCGAGAGGTTGTGTCATTGTTTGTCCGGCTCACTACGCCGAGGACATATTTCTCAAGCTCTTCAAACAATATGCTGAGAACCATCCAATCATACACATCGTGAGGAGTTTGAAAGCAATTCAAAGATATCTCGCACCTTGGGATCCGGTGAAGGTCGCTCGTATTATCGAACTGAGCAATCGCATGTACAGAGCATCTTCGAACTTTGAATTCTACAACATTGACGAATCGGAAATTCTGGCATCCCCTGCCGCTGTTGCCAAGGGTTTCAGCGAATTGAGATCCAATCTCACTCCTTCAAGACCGCAGTCGCTTCTCTTAAAGCGAACAGAGGAGAGTTTTGTTCGGTTCGTGAGAAATGTGTGGCGAGGGAGGCCATCTGATGATCAGCAGTATGGCCGTTTCAACTTCACATCATTCCATGCCGTCTACACCTACCTCGTCTCCGTCCCTCTACAGCAGATTCATGGCAAGGGCTTCAATGGTGAGTGGCTCGACTGTGGTGCTGATGCATGCCAGCTGGAGATCAATCTCCAGGCGAAACAGTCTGAAGCAAAAATATCGCAATTAATCGAAGACATTAGCCGTGCATACGGTGTTCTTGCGCAGTTCTTTCCAGGGTCAGTTATATACCATGTAGCTCTCCCATCGCACCTATCAGATATCGAGGACAATTATTTTGCACTGATATGCCATGGATTGAGACTTGGCGCACAGTACATGACCATAGATCTTCGCTGGCCATCGGAGAAGATCGAGAGAATGGCCATTTCCTCGAAATTCACAAAATTCATTGGTTGTTATCACGATGATGATCCTGGAGTCGATGGTTGGAACATGGACGATCGGTGGAACATTTACCGCAAAGCACAAAGTTTGAGGATGGCTGGTGTGAGGTTGACTCAAGTTGCGACAAACCTAGATGACAATGCTGCTGCTGCCGCCTTTGCAATGGAGGTTAAAAGAAAAGAAAAGGGTCCGATGTTCCTTATTAACTATAACACTGGTCCGTTGGGACGCCCCTCTCTTTGCAGAAACCGCGTATTGACTCCTGTCACCACCACGAAGCTGCGACAATCTGCCCTGGAGATAGAGCACAAAGCCACGCGGAAAATTGAGTTCACTATTGATGAACTCCAACATGCACTCTATGCAACATTTGTCTATGATCCGATGAAATATTATATTGTCGGAGTGGATGTCTCATACAGCCTTTCGCCAATAATTCATAACGCCGCACACAAATTTTTTGGAATGCCCCATAAATGCAGTAGACGGTCAACTTCTACTCTTGAAACTGTGCGCGAGCTTGTTGACGACAGCAACTTTGGCGGAATGAGTATTGCTCAGGGTTTCAAAAGATCAATTTTTCCACTTTTGTCTTCGGTAAGTATTCATGCGAGAAACATCGGGGCAGTCAACACAGTTCTTGCGGTCCGGAACACATTTGATCACTCTCAGCCGCCACCGGCAGACTTCTGGGCTGCCCGTAACAGAGCAGGCCCAGTTCTCGGTCTCTACGGAGATAACCTAGACTGGGTAGGCATGATGAAATGCATTCTCCGAAGCCTGTCGCCAGCAAATGTTATCACACCATCCACTGCCGCACTTGTCATTGGAGCAGGCGGAATGGCACGTGCGGCGCTATATGCACTCTTGCAGTTGAACGTTGCCAACATCGTGATGTACAACCGTACGGTCTCCAATGCGGAAATCCTAGTGAAACACTTTTCGAACGTTGAAATTGTCAAAGACTCAGTTCAATGCTTACATGGCGTGGGAAATTCTTCCAGAGACAGCAGTCCCCCTAGGACACGACAATTCTCCATACTGAAATCTCTGGAGGCCGATTGGCCAAGCAATATGTCTCAACCTACGATTGTAATATGTTGCGTGCCAACGCCGACGGGGGTCGGCCAGTCTGGTGCTGATATCACCCTCCCTCCTCAATGGATGAGAAGTCCAACTGGAGGTGTTGTAGTTGACTTGAACTATCGCCAATTAGTCACACCACTGATCAGGCAAATTCGAGGATGTTCTAGTCGCGGTTGGGTCCCTGTGGATGGCATACAAAACCTTTGTGCTCAATCTTCAGCGCAGTTTGAGCTTTTCACAAGCAGAAGAGTTCCAGAAACCATGATGAGAATCGCTGCTTTGGAAGAGTATTTGAAATCTCATGAACATGATGCGGAGGCTGGTGAAATAATCCATTGCCAGCTCACACAGCTAAGGGCTTGAAGCAAAATTCTACTTGTTTAAATAAGTAGTCCTCGATTGACAATTTGTGATACCTCCTTGCATTCAGAGCATCCAAAAATGCTTTAGCCTGCCATATGTACATACAATTCCAAGTTTCGCGGTGCGAGAACCCAACCAAATTGTTTCTAACCTCACACAGATTCAACCTCTTTGATAATTTTGTCCTTTTCGGGAACCCCATCGACATTACCAATGCTCTTCGGATCAAGTTTGACCTGGGGTGGTTCGAAGCCAAACACTCTGGACATTTCCTCCAAAGGAACACTTCGAGTTTCAGGCACACAGAACCAAACGTAGACGGCTCCCACAACGACGCATAACCCATAAAAGAAGAAGGTACTGGCGCCGAATGAGGTGATCATGTAGGGTGTGGCCTTGGTGATGACAAGATTGAAAAGCCATTGAGATGCTGCTCCGAGAGTCGCACTGATTGCTCTGATATTCAGTGGCACGCACTCACTTGATAAGATCCAAGGTACTCTAGCAAATGATCCCACGAAACCAATGACATAAATATATATGAAAGCACATGCAGTAATGCCACCGCTGGTAATTTCATTATCTCCGGCCGAGAGTTTGGCGATTTGAATATAACCGCCCACGATGAAAAGTGAGATTGTCATTACTACACAGCCGATGAGAAGGAGTGTTCGGCGGCCAAATCGATCGACAATGAAATAGTAGGCCACGATTGCGGTGATTGTCTTGACTACACCGTAGATTCCGGTTGCGAAAAGGCCAGTACCCCCTACGACACCAAGAGAACGGAATATGGTAGGAGAGCAATAGTCTAGACACAGTTCAACGTTAGTATTGGTTTGCAAAACATTGAGGAGACTTTGGTGAGTTGACAAAAGGAAATTCGTCCCGCAACAGGTTAAGTACAACTCGGAGGCGACTTACTAATACCTTTGATGCCGGAAAGCTGGCCGATCAACTGCGTGATCACACCAACCGAGATACGCCGTAACATATCTGGCCTGATAAATTCCTGGAGGTTGCGGAGATAATCTGCTCTTGACACATTCGCAGACCCCATCTGTCGAAGCTCTTCATTCAGCCCGGTGTGGGTACCACCAGGTTCGTATTGCAAGTACTTGTATTGTGGAGGAAGCAAGCGAATCCACAACAAGGTCTTCTCAGCTTGCTCGGTACGATCATTCTTAACGAGCCATCGCGGGGTTTCTGGAAGGAAAATGGCACCGACGAATAGGATCCCGACCAGTGGAATTTGGATCGAAACTAGAATACGCCACTGCATGTTGTTTTCACTTGAAATATGTAGCGAGCACCCATAATTGATCCAAAATCCTAGTAGCCCCCCTTAGAAATATGCCAATCAGTATCGTCATCCAAACACGAGGATCGAATCACATACCAACTTGATACATCATTTCGAAAAATCCCAACACGTCTTCCACGAAGCTCGGCTGGAGCGATTTCGGAATTGTACATCGGAATAAGCTAATGTTGCGCAATTAGAACATTCCTTATGCTGGCGTTTTCCTTCGATGGGATGTACCATTGTCATTGGACCAATTTAAAAAGAAACCAAGTTTCCAATGAGCTGCAACGCAGCGCCGACGACAAAGACAATGCAAACAACGAGGACGGATTTCTTTCTACCCCATACCTCTACCATTGGCGTCGTGAGAAAGCAAGCAGGCAGGCAGCCTGCTTGAAAAGTTATGACGATGGTGCTGGAGAGCGCATTTATCTGGCTCTGTGGAACCCCTTGAAGGTGGAACGTTCTCCGAAAGGCTGGGAGTGAAAGTGTACCTCCAAGAAAGGCATTGTCGAACCTTGAGAGGATTAGCTGATGTTTTAAGCGATACGCCATAATCTCACCAGAATAATACTCCACCAAATGAAGCAATCAACGTTCGCAAGGTACACTCGCCAGTTGTAGATAGCTTTTCGGTGTTCCCCTTGTTGACCTTGACCTTATAGCATTTTTCTCGCGTAAACCTTTGGATAGGTTGGGTTCCTCACGGGTGATCACTTAGTTCCTTCTTCGGAATTATGAGGATACTTTATATGACAAAGAGGGATGGAGAACGCCTATGATTTGTGAGGAGGGACAAACTTCGGCTCGAGCACCCACGTCCAAGTACCTGCAGCTCAGTCGAATCGATTGATGAGCTACCACGGGTATCCACGGTATTTAGTAGAGTGAGAGCCGGAATTACACTACTCCGTACTCCTGATATTAAATTCTACTTGGCATATATCTTGGTTACCCCATACGGGCCCCCTCAGAATGGCCATGCGCTATCATTTTTGGGCGAAAGGATGGGCAAGCTAGGCAGGCTTTTATTGGGATGGTGAACTATAATTCCACGGGTAAGTGCTACTCCATTGAACTACTCCACAAAAACAAACTGCGTAACTAGCCGGCATGCCAAAATGCTATGGGTATAGTTACCAGCCTGACTCGTGGCCGCTCAGTTCCACAGTCGAAAAGCTACAAGTATGCCGCTACCCCTTCCTCATTCCACACCTACCTCGGCACCCTCGGTTCTGGGTAACGTCGGTCCAATTGTTATCCATCATGATTCTGCCTGCTGTAGCCACAATATCTCTGGGCAGAGCAATTGCGGGCCATGACCTTATCCAAAAGCTCCATGAAGCCAGTTCGAAAGGCTTTAAAGGCGTTGAGGTTTTCTGGGAATGCTTAGAGTCATATGCAGCCAAAACTCATGCTACCACATCAACACCATCAAGGCAAGATATTATCAACGCCGCTATCGTTGTACAGCACACGTGTCACAAATTGGACCTGAAAGTAGTTTGTCTAATGCCTCTATTGTCCTATGAGGGTTTGGTCGACCAGCAGCAGCGCCAGCAAAGAGTCGAAGATCTGAAGTTTTGGTTCAAGATTGGTCAAACACTCAACACAGATCTGGTTCAGATCGCCTCGAATTTTCAAACCGAAGGAACTACGGGAGACATCGGCTGCATAGTTGCGGATTTGAGACTTGCTGCGGAACTTGCAGCCAAGCAATCCCCTCCGATGAGGATTGCTTACGAGGCTGTCAGCTGGGGAACGCATATTGACACTTGGGAGCAAGCCTGGGATGTTGTGACGCGGGTTAACCTTCCAAATATAGGCCTCTGCCTCGACACTTTTCACATTGCTGGGCGGGTTTGGGCAGATCCCGCGTCGAAAAGTGGATTGAATCCAAACGCGGATTACGAATTGGAAAAGTCCTTGAATAAACTAGTGAGAGAGGTGCCTCCTGGCAAGATATATTACGTCCAGCTTTCAGATGCTGAGAGGCTTGGTAGTCCGCTTGTACGGGGCCACACTCTCTTTCAAGAAACGATGAAACCCAGAATGGCATGGTCAAGGAATGCCAGGTTGTTTCCTTTTGAGACCGAACGAAAAGCATATCTTCCAATCTGGCGGATATGTCATGCAATATTTGTTGAAATGAAGTGGGAGGGCTGGGCCAGTGCAGAGATATTCAATCAAACAACTTTTGGCACGGGTCAAGAGGTGGTGAGGGAGCACGCAACTCGTGCCTGGCAATCTTGGGACAAGCTATCCGAAAAGCTCCGGTCTGTATCGGTCCAGAGCCCAGATCGGATGTCGATGACCAAAATATGAGTGTGCCGAGTTGTCGTCGAGGGCCCGCCGATGCGAATCGAGGAAGAAGTGTATTAGACCAGATAGCTCAAAAACCCCTGTAGACCTAAGTGCATCTCGATATTCAATCAGGAGCTCGAATGTCTAGCTTTTGCTCACCATGAGAAAATACCAAAGAACTCGGTGGAGATTTCAAAGCATAGCAGCTACGCCGAGTCAATATCACACACGATCATACGATTGCAACCTCATAATGAAGAGCTATCTTACCGTGGAATGAAAATTTGCCATTAATTTATTTTGCTACGAGTCCATTTTGCTGGAGGAATGTAGACACTTCGTTGTTGAAGCGTTGTGGGTCTTCCATGAACAAGAAATGGCCGTATTCGGTCCATTCTTTTTGCTCCAAACGGGGCAAATGATGAAGCCATGCTCGGTCGATATCAGCAAATCTAGGTGTGACCAAATGCAAAGCTGGAATGCCGAAGATATCTCCCCATCGGAACGGAGGAGGAAGTAAATCAGTGGTGGTAGCGTTGGTACGAACATACTTCGCAGTGTTGGTCATAGTCTTGATGATTTGGCTCCGCATACCAGGAGTGGTTTTATTTGTGAAGAATCCAGTGACAAGATTCAGGAAAAACTCGTCATCATTCAGCTTGGAGCTTAATTCCTTGCGTTCCGGTTGCAAAAGATAGTTCTCCGGTAGATTGAAAAATGAATCCACATATATAATCCCCGACACCTGTTCCGGGAAAAGTTGTAAGAATGTTGTTGAAACTGGCCCCCCCATGCTGTGGCCGACAAGGACACCCTTGCTGACTTCCGCATCATCGAGAACGGCCTTGACTGCTCGAGCAAAGTATTCGCGGGAGTATTCGAGGACAGGTGCATCACTCTGTCCATGGCCAGGGAGATCGATTACGATTGATCGATATTGGTGAAACAATGGAGTTTGTGGCTCCCAAAGGTCTCCGGAGCAGGTCCAACCGTGTATAAATACGAGGGCATCTTGTCCTCTTCCAAAACTTCGATAAACAACACCTGAGTTATTGAATTGGGTTTTGTTGACCGGTGCAGACATGGTGATCCTAACGGTCGAGAGAAACACTAGCAATAGCTTGAGTATTGAATCCATTGTTCCCAAGATATCGTCTTGTCAGCACGGCCTGGATACTGAATTTGAATTAGTCAGCAGAAGGGGCCTTGGGAACGGTTGTTCCCCACAAGATTTCGTCCACTGACAGAAAGAGAGTGTTTAAGTACGGAGTACCGCATATACTCGCGGACTTTTGCGGAGAAGTGAAACCCCCTACTCGAGCCTCATGGCTTGTCCGATGACAATTCATTGATTCTTCAGCGATTCCTAGATTTCCCCGGTCCCTGGTTGTATGATCATTCAAGCCTAAGCCTGATCCGAGCGGCTATGGGATACTCCGTGCACCTTATCTCGGCCTCGCCGCAACTTGGTCATACAATTAGCGCTAGCTAGAAACATTTCCGCAGCTGCAGAACGACAGAGCAGTGAGGGCCCCTATCTTGTCCCTTCTAGCCTAATACCCACGTGCCAATGAAACCTCTTGGTCGATATTGTTTAGCGGTTATGGTTATCGCAATGTGCTAGGTATTTCCATATCGTGACTCGCGGGCTCATTGATGGCATCTCTTTCAATTGATTATCCTTGTAAACTTCTTCATTCGCATGCATCACAGCGAATTCAGCCGGTTTCTTCTCTAACATATTGCCAAAGCACTGAGCATCCCGAGGCTCCTTCCGATCAGGATAACACGGTCAGAATGTAGTTGTGGCTTCTCGTGGCTTATTGCCGGCATATCTGTTAAGGTGTGACGCTTCCGCGTGGTAAAGTAAGGCAGAAAATCAACACGATTAATGAAATACCACTTACTCCTCCTATAACGCCACCTATTATTGCTTCGGTGTGTGAGGTAGATGAGTTCAATGGTGGACTAGATTAAGTCGACGAGGAAAGCGTTGGAGTTGTTGGCGGGCCTCCAGGAGTTAACGGGGTTGTTTCGAGGAGAGACTGGTCTGAGGCTTGCTAGCGAACTTGTATCGCGTACGCTGTGTAAGCGAGTATTGTAAATATAGACGTTGACGTCGCGGGAGGGTACACAGCACGTGTAAGCGTCTTGGTGGTTATTGACAATGTCGCAAGAATGAGGTGCGGTACGATACACTTCTGTACGAGCCTAAGCTCTGAGTAATTAGCCAGTTTCCCAGAATGTCATTGGTTTGAGTAGGAAAACCTAGGACAGCATATAATAGACGTCTCCAATGAGAGCGCTGGCAGTTCAATTTCGGAGGATGGGCCATCACGCCCATCGCAAGCTCTAGTGTAGCCACTAGGACAAATACCGGCAGATAAGTATCCACTTGGTAGCCTGTCGAAGAAGTTTAGTGACATGCATGATACAGTAAAACATCTATAAGCACCTATTAGCTAGTGGGAGTGAAGACGCTTATTAACGATGGTGGCCACGTTGTAGACATCGTGGGCATCGCTGATAATTGTCCATAAATGAAAGTCTCTTAGGATGGGATACGATGCAGCCAGGCTTGCTAACGGCCTTTGAAAGGTGCCACGCATATTCAACTTGATGCCTCTGTATTTACTGTGTGTAGTTTTCCCAAAACTCGTAAATGACTGTGGTGCTTTCATCTAAATACATGCCCAGCAAAGGAGGGAAACCCAGTTTGAGGCGTCGATAGGTACAACGCTTCTAAGTCACAGGCTGAATGGCAAAATAGCATGGTAGCAATGGAGAGTTTAAGCGAAAGACGGATTTTCGATGGGAGCTTTTCCTTCGAAAACTATGGTAGAAGTGGTTGATCACTGTACCAGTTATCGCTTCTCGAAACCCCCCTGATTGATGCTCCTCGTACAAATTTGTCTCCAACACTACTCGATACGACCAGGTGTCAGTCAGCCTTCGATTTGTTCCTTCAGGATTGAGAGCACTAGCAGTTCCTTGCTTCGTATTTCACGGCTGTACTAGTGAGTCAATCCTCAATGAGGGTGAGGCAGCAGAAATAGGGCGTCAAAGTCAAGGGTTCCTCTTTGCTGAGCATGCATTTCAGCTCAGGATAGTGCCATCTACCTAAAGCATGCACCTTGTTTGAGAGACAAGATCCCTGTACTCAATTAACACCAGGAATCAGGAAATACGAGGAGACGAAATGTTTTCAGTCAAGAGCAAAAGCTAAGAGGACTTTGAGTTATGGATACACCCTTAATCAAGTTCCAGTCCGTTGCCGGGGAGCCCCACCGGTACCCCGTCCTTCCATCGCATCTCTTACTACTGCATTATGCCATCGGCGTGACTGCAAGACTTCTCGCAGTTTCAGGAGGAGATAATAAGGCACAGACTTTGGCGAAAATGAATATTGACTGCTGTTCCGCCCAATAACGTCAACGAAGCTAGGCCCTCAAGTTCTAAAGGACATCCATCGTGACACTGCCCCTCTTGTCTATGTTCTGTAGATGGGAGCTAGTGTCTTCCACCGAGCAGGGGAAGGGCATAGGGTGATAGTCGTGAGGGAACTTGGGCTGGGTTTCCACGCATCGACAAGCCCAGCACCGAGGCTCCCTACGAGGAGCAGTCTCCTCATGAGATGGATCATAGCTAAAGAATGACAAGGGGCCTGACTACGGATGGAGTTGAAGTGCGACTAACACTATCGGTTATCCCGAAAAGCTCAACCCTGTATTTTCATGAACTAGGCCATGTACGCGAGATAAAGATTTGGTGTTTGTCAGTGCCTTCAGATAGGCTACGCTGAGCTACAATCTCGTACTCGGAAGGAGAATATAGCGCGAAGCTTTTCGTAACTAGTGCAGAGTTGGCTTTTCATGCGCCTAAATCATCAAGCCGTCATTATCAGCACAGCCCTCCTCAGGAAGGCCTACTCGGAGTCACGAAACTTATCAGCATTATTATACCTACGGAGCTGACGCATTTTTTCTCATTTCTAATCCGAAAGTTACCGAGATGATTGTTTGTGCCCTAGAATCTCGAGGCATACTAATACTTGCCCAAATCTTCGATCCTTGAACCATTCAATCGACCAACAATACCACGCGACATACTAGTCGCTTCGTAATTCCTGTTCTGTCCCAGTGGAAGGATTTATCGATCCATGTCGTCATCATTATGCAGGTTGTTCCTTGCGATTTCAATTTACAGATTCCTTTGCGATGTCATTGAGGTTCTTCTTTGTCGTCACCCGAACGAATGGAGTAGAATTGCAAAGCAAACGGTTTAGCCTCTGTCTGGGTGCGACTGCAATGTTGTAGGATCTGTCTCCTTCGCAGGCAGGTCTTCACCGCCGATTTCTGCCATCAGATCTTTACCTGCAGAAACTCAGGGATGAAGATCTGCGCGATCATGCCCTACACTCGGTCAACCCCCTTCTCTGAATCATTAACAGGCACACGGTCTTTTGGAGAGACGTCGACTTCGCCAGTGCCTCGCTTTCGATCCGCAGGTGCACTCGAAGGCTGTGGAGCACCGTAAAAATTGTCATGACGCTCCCTGCGAGTTCTCCCGTCGGATTCGGACCACGGCTTGGGACCTGGTTCACACTGGTCCCATTCACAGTCGCACCACCTTGAAGTCTTGCATTTACGAGTGGCTGAAGGGCGATCGTCCTGGAGTATGCCTTCTGCATCCAGCACCTTGAGTAGATCATGCAATTGATGTTGTATCCTTCTTAGCCTCTCGTCTTTGGGCTTATTACCGTGGGCCTTTGCCAGGACCGTATTTTGGATAATTTGATTAGTGTACCAGCCCAGCCGAGGCTTGAAGTCGATGTCCCACTTTTGGACAAACTCATCCCATCTGATCGATCGTGGAGTGCTCCCTTCCTTGTCCCAAACGATAGCCTTCTCAGAGACCCAAAGTCGACTTGCAGGAAAATGTCCATAGATCCCTTTCTTACGGTCTACCTTCCTGTCCAGCTCATCATCAATCTTGTACATTGTCATTCGCAGTCGTTTCCATTTCGAGCTACCGGTGAACGAGAGGAATTGAGTTTTCTCCCTAAGGATGAAAGCCCACGCTAGATATTGAGCAAGCAAAAAGCTGCTCACAAGCGCAAGATTCTCATACCCAGCTGGATCGTCCACGTGAGCTTCGGAGATCTGTGTTTCGATGACATCGTAAAGTCGTTCTTGGAGTTCCCACGCCGCAACTGCCAATGGACCGGAATATTTTTTGACCTCTTTATCAACCTCACGGTTGTGTCGAAGGTTCTCGAGACTCTGTTGTTTCCAGGCGCTGTACACCGCCACTGCGACAGTACCCACGAGAGACACGCCAGCAACGATCAGTGAAATTATGTCGCTAGAGACCATATTCAACTGTTGAACTTGATAGTGAAGTTGATAGTGCGAGTAGAACAAATGGACGTCGAGGCTTTTGAGCAAAAGGAGTAACGAAGGCCGCCCTCATGACGCGAGGCAATCCGCATCTTGAAGCTCAGATCGACACACTAGGGCTGACTGAGCGTTCAGCCTCACAGATCTACTCCGTACTGGGTGAGGGGCAAACCGACCTAGAAGAAGTGCAGATTAGCCTAGAGCAAGTAGCTGAAGGCAGCCTTCTAGCTTGTTATCTAGGGCTCTGGATCGCCAAAACCTGGATCTCCAATGATAAGCCTAGGTGGCGCATCCAACAGCTTTCCTACGGCGTTTCTGGTAGACAGTCGCCGTTTCTAGCTGAAGAAGGCTGTTGAATTCAGATGCGGCACCTCTGTTTAGGACATGGTAGTGCATAGAGCAATCTCCGAGACAGCACCAAAGTGCTGTCTCGTGCCAGCTGTCAATTGTCAGTGCCGTGGCGAAAGCCCCTCGGCCTGCCTACTGGCCCGTGGCTACTATCACTATTCTGGCCGGTAAGCTTTCCAATAAACACTAAGCTAACGAACGTTATTAGTAGCGCCCAGGGAGGTCTGGAGTATCATCTTAAGTACGGAGTACTCCGTCGGTTATCTCGTACGGGGGGGCTGCCCCTCTGTCCACCTGCATATGTCACTGAAGGGGACATTCAATATAAATGAACCATTCTACAGCACAGCCAGCCACTTTCAGGGGAAAGTCACTTCGACATGGCGCTTAATTTAACTGGACTTCGCTTGAAATTAGGTGCCTAGCTGAGGGGCTGCACTACCGCGGCCGAGGAAGACTTTTCGGCTTCCTTGTTCGATTCTCACCCAAATTCGTGCCATACTTGCGTACACGACTTCAAATAGCACTCGGTGCTCCTCACATTCCATAGAAAGTTTATTTCGTCTTCTTTCGTTAATACAGCCCTTCCAATTTTCCCTTATTGGTCTCAAAACTGAGGAACTTTTGTTTTACCTCCTCTGAGCTGCTCTCTGCTCGTTTGAGAAGCTTATATGTAACGGTGGTATCCTGTTTCTTTTCTGCCAGAGGATTGACAATGCCGTCTCGCTTAAAAACCTCCCCGGTAGGCTAACATTGCTACCTGTGAGAGAACATTTTTCCTTATCATTACTTTCAATTTTTATCCAACTGTCTGAGTTGAGCTGGTAAAGGTAATGGAAGGGCGGAAGGAAGTGCAGCTATTAGTGGTGATGTCAAAGGGAGTCTCTCCCTGAACATAAAAACAAGACAATATTTTCCGCTGGTTGCCTTATAGGATACGACCTGTGTACTAAGCCCGATGACATTTGATACGGTTCTTGATGGTGCCGAGCTCGCCGGAATTTAGCACGAAATTGTACCCAGACTCGATTATTTGGGAAGAGCTGACTTTGATTTATCAAGTCGGGGATCCACGAAATCGTCGAACACATAATATTTGGTCAAATCCTCCAAAACCCTCTCCTCTTCTTCATCTGAGTTTACTTCATCATTGTCGCGCATTCGGTCAGGATCATATCCTTGAGGGAGGAAGTCGTGAAACTGGTTGATATGTTGAGTTGGTTGAGACCGTGGAGAAACTGTCTTAGATATCTGTTCAAAGCCCGATTGTTTAAAGCGTGATGGCTCATCACTAACAGTATCCTCATAAGCTGCATCCACTGCCGCATTGAGAGCGGCGTCGAATTCTGCTTCAGATTCATCAACCTGTGGATTATTTCCCCGAATACCGAAATCGATTGAAGATAGACGTGAGGATGTCGGAGATTTGTCATCTTCAAAGTCATCTAACCATGATGTAGAGTGTTTACCTTTTCCTCGACGAGGGAGATCAGTCGCTGGAAACGAGGGTTCTGGAGGTGGATTCGCGAGTCGGCCGGACGTGATAATTCTGCTATTCGATTCGAGTACCGGGACCGGATCGACGATACCTTCTTCTTATCAGATGTATTTGACAAGTTCTCAACTTATTTTAAAAGGTCACAAGCTTCATTATAAGCCTTAATAGCGCCTCTAACGTCTTCCGCATTGTCTAATAGCACAGCACTGTTGGCTTTCGCAAGCGCACTTAATAGCACTGTTTTCTGCCTTGGACTCCGGTCGCTTCTTTCGTCTATTGGCGTAATTTTCGTTGCAGGAATATCGCTGTTGCCAGCTTGTTCAAGGCTTCTGAAGAAAGAGTCAAGAATGGGATCTGTCTCTGCGGGCTGCGGCTTTTGAACGAAGTCCCATTGACGCTCAAACCCTGCACCATCATGTGCGCCTCGGTCTTCGAGCTCCCCGACTATCACATCAGGTGTTGGAAGATACGAGATATCGTATTCCGGCCCATCAAGGTCATGAAGGGTGCTTCTTTTGAGCGAATCCGTTATCCTTTCTGATGTATCACCATCTAGATCGTCTCTATGAGGCAGAGCAAAGGTTATAAAGATATCTATAAGGTGGTTCGCGATATGGCCTCGCAACTTGCGAGTAGTGCCGCTCTTTGCATGAGGATGAGATTTAATGTTCTGGACAGTTGTATTGCAGAAGGGACATGCCTGAAAAGGCTCTTCTGCCGAACTTTCAGACATCTGGACTAACCTTTAAAGTTGAGTCCCAGAATATTTGCAGTTATGTGACGTTTGAATGTGTTGAACAAATAGCTCGACGTCGTGAAATGCTTGTGGTTCATGCGGTGGATCAGAGCCATCGCACCACCATTCTTGAGCATGAAACTTTTTGTGGTGCTCGAACCATTCACTCTCCCTTTCAAATTGTAAAGTAGCCGCCGTGCATAAAGGATCTAGGCAAACGAATGGGCAGAGGTCTGCGATGACATGATTTCTATAAAAGCTGTTAGCCATGGATACTGCCACCAACAAAGAGATACACGATATACCTCCACTTAGTATTAGAGTCTGCCTTTTCGCGCGGGACAAGAATACAGCAGTACGAGCATTGAAAGTATTTCATGCCAGGGTTCACGGAGGGTGGCCTAGGAATTGCGGCCTCCAGTGCGAACGAATTGGAGGAAATGATGGAAATAGGCGCAGCAGCTGAGAGGTATGGCTGCTCAAGATTAACTTTGGTGAATCTAGTTGCTTCCGTATTCCTCGTCAGATGGGTACTGTGAGATTGTGGGATTTTGACGCGCTTCTTGGTATCTGTATGAGTTCCTAGCGTCTCAAACAAGGGTGGTAAGGTAACATGAAGCGGTCGCTCCGAATAGCGGATCCCAGACTCCGTACCGAAGTGTAAATTTTCTTGGTGTGCCCGCTTGTACTCTATTCGATGCTTCTGCGTACAGACTGCGGCGCAGATTCTCGATCTTAATGGGTCGGTGAGGCCATATCTTTTCTCAAGGATTAAGCGAAAACCTTTTTCGAAGAGATCCCTTTTACTGAAGCCATATTCCTCGTTTTATTCTTCCCAAGCATCAGCCCTCAGATTTCGAGCTTTCGAGCTCGATTTTCTGATTGCGACCGAGATCTTAACGAGCTTCTCGACAAGGTCACTTGTGTTTTCAAGACGATATCGTAACTGCGACGCGACATTCCAATCTTCTTCATCTGAAGAGCTTTCTGGATCGAGCTCTGGTGTTGTCGCTACGCCTATTAAGTTGAGAGTCGTTTCCCCTGTTTCAACCAGTTCAATAGCTGTGTTGGTTAGATATATTCTGCCATTTGTCTAACCATCGTAGGCTTACAGTGATAGATGTCCTCCCGTAGTGCATCAAGTAAACTGCAGATGTTTTTTTCTCACATCCCGTGCATCCTTTAGGCGGTAATCAACAGAAGCAGTGTCCGGTGCAAAGACTCCTGGGTTCTTAGCCCAAACACGAAACTGTTCAAAATCACTCTTGAAATCGAGGCATGCGATTTTCGTCCGTCCCGGCCCAAGCAGCTCACCGGGTAGCACCGACTCACCAGCCTCGAACGCTAGCCAGCATTTTCGTGCGTGGTCGAGCATGATATGCCTGTCAACTTGGCCAGTATATGGTGCGCTGGAGGATGATGGTCGGGGTGGATTCATCACTTGTAAGTTCCTGGCCTCGAAGATGAGAGCTTCGCTGGGCTGCATACAGTTGGAGATATTGGGTAGTTTGCCATAAAAAGAGACAGCATATCGGTCTATCAGGACACAAGGACATCAGGCTGATGACAGGGTCAAAGATACCAACTGCTGTGTTCTCACTTTGGATTGGACATTCTCTGCCAAGATAGACCTTTGTGCCCTTGTTGGCACTCACCAGGCAGACTTGCTGCCCCGCACACCCATGCGACTACGAAAGCAACCAGCGGTGAATCCCGCATCCTTCGTCAAGGCCCCTTTGCCCCGGAGACTCGACATCGTCGCCACCTTCTCGAGTGCACATGTCGTATGTATACACCTCGCATGATGGTCAACTACTGATTGGTGTTGGGCGGGTGCGAGAATTGCTTAAGCATGTCCAAGATCTCTCAAGAGCTGCAGCACCTTCAAAGCCGAATATTGTCAATATCTCTCCCATTTACTCGCCATTCTGTGCAAATACTGACCTTTATCTAGTATTTTGCATTTCGCTGGCTCATATATAGAACACCTGTGAGGATCGAAGAACAAGGAATGTCTGGCTTTGAGATTGCCGGCGTTGTGCTAGGCGCTATTCCGTTGTTCATATCTGCAGCCTCACATTGCCGTGAGAGCCTTGGCACACTTGATAAATTTTTCAAGAAAGAGCGAATCCTCAATGTCTATATTCAGGAGCTTGAGACACATCAAACACTGCTCCGTCTCCAGTTGCAAAGGGTCATCGGCTCCACTAATCTGTCAGCCAAAACTCAGCTAGAGCTCGTTGACAATACGGCCAGTCCTTTATGGCAAAGCCAGGATGTTCAGGCTCAACTTCGCCGAAGCATCGGTGACATGGCAGAATTATTCCAGAAGACCATGAAGCGAATGGCAGGTGTCTTTATCCAGCAAATAGAGACAGAAGAGACCGCACCAGGCCACCAGGTACATTGGCGAGTTCTTTTCGTTAGTTGGGCGGACGTACTGACTACAATTTAGTCCAAGCTTGACAATGGCCAACTTTTGCGTCTTATAGTTGCACAGTCACAGAGCTCGAAATCTTCCTGGCTGAGTGCGTTTTCTGAGCGTGTGAAGTTCGTATGGAGGTCTCCAAAGCGTAACGAAATCCTGAACAATCTCAAAAACTGCAATGACAATCTTTTCAAGCTGATCAACGCCGTTGAAGAAGCGAAACCTTATCAGAAGAAGCAGCAAGTACGCAAAGTGCACACGGCTTGGGAGAGTCGAACAGAGGCCCAGCGGCTCTTCGATGTACTGACCTCGAGCTGCATGTTGGGTTACTTTAGTCAGCACCCAGACCTGTGGATCCACGTGGTCACGTGGACCCTAAGGGATCCTCTTTAGTTGTTCGCTTGGTACAGCATGGATAGAGAATACCATACATTTGACTACTACGTGATCTGACCCCTGACACTGCACATGCACCTGTCAGCCTCGTCACCGAGCGAAGTTGAGGATCAGACCGTGCAAAGTGGATGATGAGCATATTGACTCTCCATGCATGCTCTTTGACATCTCATTCCAAAGAACGCTGAACTGTGAGCACTCTCTCACTGTACAGGTGTATAGAGAGAGGTCAGTTCACTACAAGTCATCTTCGACCGAACAACCCACACTAACTTAGAAGCAGCTTACTGAACCATCAAACTACTGGTGTCAGGATAGCGGTGACAGGGACCCCACGCGGTCCAGACAGGACAGGGTGGAAAGCTATCAAGGACATTTGCTCAGCCATTGAGGCGGCAAACAATGCCAATAAGCAGATCGCCCTGGCCATAGATGAGGCGAAGGCCTTATGGGAAACTGATAATCCCACAGGTGGAACGCCACCTAACCCAAATCCCAGCCTAAGCCTAGAGGCACTTTTCCCAATCTTTACGCCATTTGCTAATAAGAAGTGGTTGATACGAGAGAAGCTGATCTTGGCCATCATCTCAGCCTACTCTGCATTACAACTCCACGAGAGTCCTTGGCTGCAATCATGTCTGTCCTCCAAACAACTGTTTTTCTCGGAGCATGGTGCACAATTCAGTGCTTCCGTTGCCGCTCAAGCAGGAAATGCACTCGGGCAACCCTACATTGGCAGCGATGCGTGGAGCATGCCTCAGAACTCACCCATGACCTCGCAGTTCCACCGCAATACAAGCCTTTTGTCACTTGGAATTATGCTTCTTGAGCTACATCTCAATCGAGCAGTTCGATCTAGCAACAACGACCTCTCTACCCTAAAGCTACAGGCAATGGACCTTTTACAACACTACGACGACTATTCTATGTCACCATACTACTATGAAGCCGTCCGCTTTTGTCTCTTTCCGAAGCCGGACCCTTCGACACGATTAATTGAGTTTTCCGACCAAGCATTCCGAGAAATCTACTACCGCAATGTTATCTTGCCTCTTGAAGAAGAACTGTATGAAAATTTTGAGATTGGTCAGACGTTCTGGGACAATCTTTAACCAACCTACCTCTAACTGAACATATTAAAATTTAAATGAGGCCGAATCCAGGATTGAGGAATGATAGGGCCGCTTAAACCAATTTCGAACTGTAGACAATATGGAGTGTAGGGATACTCAGCATTTAACGTTCATTACCCCAAAGGACCCTCCGTAAGATGACGGATATATGGCACGCAGAACGAAAAGCGGCACCACTTAGCCAGCAACGCTTAATGGCTTATAATAGATAGAAGGGTGGCGCGATTGTTCACCAGGATGGGCTAGTGAGTCGACTGCCTTTCTTACGCCCAAAAGACACATTGCCACTTCTAAAAACCACGAGACCTACTTAATCTTCGTTAAAAGGACGGATTTAAGCGAGAGGCGGGGCTAGACTTAGATATGGTCTGATGGGCTGTGGCTCCCACCTAGGCTCCGCCACCCTAATCCGATCTCGTTTACACCATTGTGCCATCCGTAAAATCGGATCTTTGAACTTCTTTTGGACGTCTCCAAAGGACTTTCAAGGCCACAGTAGAGCAGAAGCGGCGCGATGGTGTGATATCAGGTGACTCACTCAAACGTTCGAAACCGTATTCTGTCTGTACGCCAGAAACTCCTGATGTGAGGGGCGAGTGAATTTTCCGCGAGCGGAGCCTGCCGGGTGAATCTTCGAAACTATTAGCTTTGCAGGCTGCAGTTCCTAAGAAACCAGGGTTCTCACTAAGATGTTTACAGAAGTTGAATTGATGCTATTATTATCTCCTTCTATTAATTTCAAAGTTGATTCGACCTCACACTATTCTGCATAGAGAAGATTATTTATCTGCAAGCTGTTGACACAGTCGCTCTTCAGAAAGATAAGAAGGGCGACGCAAGCAGCAATCCGAAATCACTGCAAGACCTCAAAACAATACCCCGCGAACTAGACGAAGTCATCCTCCCATAGGTACCAAACAGACAAATTCCACATGCAGATCAGGTGTGAATTAGTTCGCGAGACCTTCATCTTCTAAATTTATAGAAAATGACCAGGCCCCTTGCGGTGTTCTCTGAATATACCAATTCCGCGGAACCAGAGTCTGCTGATAGAAAGATGCGGTTTCCTTCCCTTTTTTAGCAGGCTCCCCTCCAGCAGTGGCATATCCTACTGCGGCTCGTTCGCCGTATAGCGACCCAAATTTCACCAACTGCGCTAAATTTGTCGTATCAAACTCTCCAACTGGTGAAAACAAGTTGCGGAGGATGAGATAGCCGAGAATCAGTGACGCGGCAATGGGAGGCACGAGGAATACCAGGCTTGCGAGCTTTCCGCTCCCAACACGCATACTGAACACGTCGATGCTACTCGGCACCGAATAGGAGAATGTTGAGTTGATCCGTGCGGTCACCATCGCGGCGACCAGGCCCAGGACATCCTCAAGCGCATTCTTAGAGTCCACGAATCCGTATGGTGGAGGTCGGTTATCACCTGCGGCCTGCCATGTGAGGTCGAACCAGCCGTCAAGGCCCTCGTTCTGGAGCAGGATTTGCCAGTTTGCGGACGCAGCTATGGCGACGAACGAGAGATCGACGGATGGGCCTATGCATGGTTCACCGGTCGCGCTGACCAAGCGCGAGTAGCGAGAGTGAGATGAGATGCCGCCGTTCTGCATGACGAGAGATATATTCCTATATTCAAATATATCTCTGGCATCGACTGAACAGGTAATAACATAGGTTGAGGTATTCTTCGTGGGAGGTGCGCGTTTCCAGTCGTTGATTGACTGAGCAAGCCAGTGTGCATACCCACCATGGGCGCCAAATATAATTGTACCTTGGCCAACTGTGTTGCCAGGACAGAATTCCTTGAGCATCGAACCCTCGCCATTCCAGCGGTCCCATTGATTATCGGTATATTGTCTTTGGGTTGAGCATTTGCCGTCCTGCGATGTGATATTAAACCACAGTTTCTTGAAACCCACCTTTCCACCTGGGACGCAATGGATGGGGTTTCGCTTCATAACTCGCGCACACTGTGCCGTCTCAATGATGCTGTACCCGTACATATTCAGAATGTTGCTGAAGTCTGGGGCCCATGCTTGTTGAGGCGAATATAGACTTAGAGGTGCGCCTATGGCACTCTGGTGTGCCGCAACACCAGAGTCAGCGTACGCGAATATGTCTGGGTCAAGGCTGTTGATATTGCCGAGTAACATCTGGGCTTGGCGGGTAGGGCAACCACCTTCAGCAACCTGTACCAGGTACACAGTTCCATTAGTTCCATAGTTCCACATATACGGCCAGTCGGAATATTTGACGATAGACCTCGGGATTATCTCTGTACAAAGACCTAGCCCGTTTCCAGGGTACACGCTAGGCCCATTGGCAAGCTTCTGGCTGTACGTGATTGACCGTGTGGTTGGATAGGGAGTCAAGCTTGTGACCAGGGCAGCTGTAATAAGGCCGACAACTATATATCCTAAGTGAATTAGAAAGTTGCGAGGTGTTTCCTTGATGGTATCGATTTTGAGAATTGCCCGCCAGCGTCTGCTGAGAGGTGTAATAGGCGTTTGTGGGTCCCATGTGCTGAGGTCGCGGTCACAATCTCGGGCAAGAAGACTCTGTATTTGCGAGCCGATGAAACCTGTTAGGATAGTGGCGAGAATCGACACGCCAGTGATATATATAGTTCGTGTTACTGCCGATATATTGCCCCACGAGGTGAGATAAACAGGGTGCAGCACACTAACGATAATAAGAACCGTAATGCTGATTGATAATGTCAGCGCAAGGAGAGGAAAGATAAGACACCTCCGTCTAGATTCTGCTTCGACCATTGCAATAGGGCTGGTAGAAAGTGCTGAGGAAATGGCTCTGCCACATGACGAGGGGATAGGGATTCTATTCCAGCATCGACACATATTTATATTCATGATATTTTGTTACAATCACCTTACAAGGAATTAGACTCATGAAGCTTTGAGGATAGATTGGTCTCCGAACTAAGAGCGTTCATCACACACCGCGTGATACGCTTTGCCTTCCAGAGCAGGAAGCACAACCAAATGAGGCATTGTAATGGGGAAGATGGGTTAAGGACTACACCGGTTTAGGCTCAACTTAGGCTTCCTTTGTGTAAGCATCACTTCTGGAATAAGCCAAATACAGGCGATTGGCCCACCGGATCTTTACGGAAGAACGAATTTGGTATCACGCTCAGCCAAATTATTTCATTCTTTTGGATCGGCTCGTTCCGACTCCAGTCGTCTGAGCCTCGTATCCCTGTAGCCAGCCTTGGCATAAATTCAGCCTTGTCCTAGGAACGACTAGATTCGCTTACCCCTGTAATATATCCTCCAACGGATGCCACCTCAAAGCCCCTTGTCACCTTCCCTCTCCCCAGCTGAAGATACGAGTTCGTAGCTCTGTTGTTCCCAACATGAGCGCCTTCTAGACGATGCAGAAGTCGTACATCATTCCTTTGCTCCGATTCTACAATGGAAGTTTATCAAGTGGTCTGCTTTACGCCATGTTGCCATTAGTTTAACAGTCGTGAGATATCGTTTAAACGCTCGACAAGTCCATTGGCTGCAAAAAACTTCTCAAAGCCATTTCAATTTCAGCCTTATAGTCACACCTCTTTCGCCTTTAGCTACAGCCTTTTCAAGAGGGCTAGCCCAACAATAATCAGACAATCCGTTATTATCCCTCTGCCAACGCTTCGAACCATTAGGCCTTGAGCGACAGACCATGTCCTATAAATACATCTTCAATCTTCTTTCGCTGTTCCAAACTGTTGAAAATGCGCAACCCCTTCAAGTTCCACCAACATCTCTGAAGCCATGGGGACACTGCTGTTTACACTCTTCTTCCTTTTTGCTTCGCTCTCAGCTTCACCTATCTTTGGGCTTGAAAATGACGTTGCTATGCAAGATGCTAGTACCTTTCCCCTCTCTACCCTTGAGACTCACCGCCGCAATGCATTGAACCAACCCACTAGCAACGTCCTCCACCTCACACGGAAGTTTATTGCCCCTGCGCCCATGCGTCGGCAAATCTCTGAAATGACCGAGCTTTACAGCCAAACAGCCTACACAGCTGAAGTCATCATCGAAGGTACAACCTTCAACCTTCTCGTTGACACAGGTAGCAGCCACACCTGGATTACACCACCCAACAACACCTGCTTCAACTCTCTTGCCGGCACATCTTGCCAATTTCCCACACACCTTAGCGTTCCCAAAAGTGAGAAGTGGCTTGCACCATTCTTCTCCGGCTACATGGACGGGTCCAACGTCACTGGTGGCTTAATCCAGCGTCCGCTCTCAATCGCAGGAATCACTATTCCAGACCAGATCATCGGCCTAGCAAGCAAAGCATTCATTGGCCGAACAGATGGATCGATGGATGGGTTACTGGGACTCGGTGGGGTTGGCGGGACAGGAACACCCTCGTACCTCCCTGTTTTCTCCTCTATGGAGTCGGAGGGGTTAATACCCGAGAATACATTCAGCATTGCGCTCCTCGGCACGGCAGATTTAGACGATAAGCGGGACGCAGGGCTATTGGCGTTTGGGGGAATTCCGAAGGTCGTTGTTCCGACATCCGCCTGGGGTAGAGCACGCATATTAACAGATTCTTTCTACGCAATTCAGGTTCATGGGTTCAAGTTCCAAGGAGCGGAAAAAATTACGCTCTCAGAGGATGAGAGAGTCGTGCTCATGGATAGTGGGACATTCTTGACCCGTCTTCCTGGCCCAGTGGCCCAGGAAGTTTGGAATCTCCTCCCAGGCACGCCGAAAGACAAGTGCACCGGCGACGTGAACGAGAAGTGTAAGGACAAATCAGGCTATTGGAAGGTCCCTTGTGCCGGCAATGCGCCTTCTTTTTCTGTCGTGATTGGGGACGTGGCCTTGCCAATCAGCGAGGAGAATCTAATTGTGTCTCTTAAAGAACATTACTGCATAAGTGGCATTGTACCACAGGCGGATGACCTTCCAGGCATACTGGGCGAAACATTCATGAAGAACGTCGTTGTAGTGCACGATTTTACGGATTTATTGGAGCCGATGATGGAAGTTGCAACTTACAAGCTTTCATAATAGTGTGGTCAGCGTTGGGCAAAGAATAATCGTAATCCTGACAATATTTTGTAATGGATTCTTATATTGCTGATTCAGTACAGATGCTGGTGATCAGGGGCCCACCACGAGGATCTCGGGCACGAGTTTGCGCGACCTGACCCGGAGAAGAGGAGCATCAAGGTAGCGAAAAATGCACAAGGTAGTACTGAAGAGTCTCAGCTGCAACTTGCAGGAACAACCGTTCGCAGCAATGACGAGAAATAATGTCCGCAGGTGGGCAAAGACCTATTAAGACGGAGTTTGACAATGGGAAACGAAGACATCCTATTGAATTAGGAGGAGGGAAGCACACATTTGAGTGCGAAATGACGACCTAGGCTGAGATATCCATGTCCCTTTTTTTGGTTGACATGTCTTCTTAGATGATTAGACAAGGCTTCCATAACTACTCACCTAAGTGTACCTGATTTTTGGGTCTCTTCAAGCCTTCCCTAGCAACCGATTAAATTAACGGGTATTGGTATTTATTTGCAGCTTGAGTTTACATATCCGGCCGCAAACCATTGGGAAATTGTGTAAATCTTCAGTTGCCGTTTCTAGCTCGCCTTCGCCAAATATTCCGATCCAGCACATGCCTACTCTGCCTTCTTTTGCTTGTGAATTCTTCTGAACGTGCGTCCCAGGGCAGCTGGCCTGAGACGGATTTAAGCTTGGGACTGTTCAACTCGCCCCTAGAACAGCCCTAGGTCTTCCCGGCTTCCAGGCACTGAGCCCCACCCCATTAACGGCCCCAGGCATTGAGCGCTGTTCGTTGGCGAAACCCCAGGATGGAGGCTCCAAAATTCGCAAAAGGCCCCGGGAGGTAGCAAAAGGGGACAATACCTGTGCAGAATCGGTGTCCTGTCGAATTAGCGCGAACAGAGCGGCAGTGTATCTATTCCGGTCCAAGTTTGAATAGTGTTATTCGCGAATAGCGTGTTAATTTTAGGTAGTCAGGTGAAATCAGGCTTCTTACCCGTGGCTCAGGGGGGCTTGGAGAAATACACCCAGGCTCCCCCTTTGTTACCTGCCATCCGTAACCAATTGTCAGTTTACAGACAAAGAAGTGCCGAGAACTCTTATGTAGAGACCAGAGTTGCTGCACCGTCGAAATGCTCAACCAGCAAACCCCTCGGACCCCTACTATCTGAAATGATGGTGCCGCAAATTTCAAAAGCCACCACTACGCAGCTCGAAGTCAAGAGCATGAGCAACGCGCCCGCCTAGGATGGGACAGTGTCTCGGCACACCAGTCTGAGTGCAAGCAGGCTCATTGCATTAAACAAATTATCCTCGACCTGAGTGGCTCTAGAAGATTATCGAATGAGCGAGTAGTCAAGGTTCTTTTGTTCTGATTTGCGTACCTGGGAGTAGAATCTACACGGCCTGGTCTACGCCGGATTTCGACAAGCATTAGAAAGACGCCGATATGTACCTAAGTGTTCGTACCGTACGGGGAACTTAGTTGACTTTGACCTCCGAGAGGACACGGCCTCGGGACGGCGATGCCGGTCACGTGCACGTGTTTTCCCTACTTTGCTCTTTTATTTGCTTGGCTGCGCTCCCGACTCCGTAGCTCTCTTGCTGCTGTCGGCCACCGCCGAAGAGGCTACAATATTATACCTCCAGTTGCAAATATGGATTTGCACGATTTTGATTCGGCGAATGCATTCTGCGGGGTCGTCCTACCACATCTGGGCATGGCGTCCCACGGGATTCCCCCGAATATGGGTATATAATATTATGAGGTTAACCATTCTGCTCGGCCTCTCAGACTTCATTGTGTAGATACTCCCGAAGCCATGGAAAAGTTCGACGTTGCTGTTGTTGGGCTAGGTGCCCTTGGAAGTGCGGCGGCATACCAATCAGCACTGAAGGGCGCCAAAGTCGTTGCTTTTGAGCAATTCGAATTCGGACATGTACGCGGATCTTCACATGATACGTCGCGTATCGTCAGGACCTCGTACGACTCACCCGAATATGTTTCACTTGCCAGGTCCGCGTACAAAGACTGGGCTAAACTGGAAGAAGCCACAGGGCAAAAGCTCTTGACAATAACGGGCGGCCTGGTCTTTATCACCAAAGATGGACCGGCTTCAGTCAAGAGCTGGACGACTAGTCTGGATGCGAACGGTGTTCCTTATGAGCAGCTCGATGCCAAGGAGGTAAATAAGCGTTGGCCACAGTTCAAGATAGGAGACAAAGTCGACACCGTATATACACCCGATTCAGGTATCGTCCATGCTTCTCGATCGGTAACAACTATGCAATATTTAGCACGCAACCATGGCGCTGTTCTAAAGGAAAATACTCGGGTTGAGCGCTTGAATCCTCAAACCTCGGGTGGTGTGATAGTCGAGACGTCAAGTGGTCGTTTCCATGCAGCAAAGGTTATTCTGACAGCTGACGGGTGGACGAACACACTTCTTTCGCCTCTCAATGCAGAGATTCCTTTGGAAGTGACGCAAGAGCAGGTGACCTACTACAAACCAACGAATCCGGCGGCTTGGCAACAGGATCGATTTCCTGTCTGGATCTGGGGAGGGGATACATGGTTTTATGGATTCCCAACCTTCGGCGAGCCAACAATCAAGGCTGGTCGTGATAGGGCGGAGAACCTCATGACGCCGGAAAATCGTACCTTTGTTCATTCGCAGAAATTGCTCCAGCAACTAACGTCCTTCATGGATGATGTTATGCCCGATGAAGGTCGTCAGGTACTTCGTACTGTGACTTGTCAGTATGTCGTCACTCCTGATCGCCAATTCATCATCAGTCCTTTGGAAAAGTATCGCGATATTATTGTGGGCCTAGGTGCTGCCCATGCTTTCAAATTTGCTCCTGCTTTTGGTCGCGTCCTGGCGGAGTTGGCGATAGATGGGCGGGCCACGGATGATATCTCTAAATTTGGTATTCCAAAGGTAGCGCCGCTCAGCAGTAAACTTTAAGGGTGCACTGAGTCATTTATAATATCCATTCAACGTCCACTGCTGGCATCTACGACACATGACAACTGTTAGGTGCTGTAAAAGGTAGATGATTAGCCAGATTCTGGCTGGTACTCTAACTATATAGGTGGCTAGCTGAGAGTCGGGTGTAGTTAATCGCCTAGGTCTAGTTTGGGCCCGGCTCCTTGCTGCACAGGGAGTGCTCAGTGAGGCTCAGCCAAAGCTCAGGTCAAAACACCCTTCGCTCACCCCCCGCAATTAAACCGTATATAGCAATGAGGTTTTGCGCTCGCGAGGAATCTAGATACTCTCATGTGAACGCCTACTGTCCGTCGTCCCTTTTTGATGAGCCGCTAGCGGCGCTTTAGTCAAAGCCCCATTCACCTTCCACTTCCTGAGCGCCCCCTAAGCGTTCCCTGAGCCCTTTGGTCTTTTCTCTTCCTCTTCATTTATAATACCAACTTTTGTTACCTTTAGACAAAGGGACCCTTTGAGATGCTGGGGGTTCTCAACCCGGGCCCCCTTCAAATATGGTCGAACTCGCCAGTTGGCTAGTACGGACATTTCGAGCATATATGCCCCCTTCACCCTTCGCTTCGAATAATGTCAGTTGTTTGACATTTAGGCTAGAGTGAAAGCTATCGAAGGCCGTAATCATGATAAGGCATAGGATAGCAACAGATCCAGGTTCCTCTGCAAAGGGAATATTCGTCCCGCTCAAGAGATAATTCACATTTTGTCTATCCAAGTTCACTATACCTGAATACTGTGGCAAAATCAAGACCAAAATACTCAGAAACCAATCCGAAAACCTTGCAGCTTTAGTTCCAGGATGTTATCCGCTGAAAGAGACTGTGTGAGCCTCGCTATTCCGTGTCAAAGTTTTCATCCTCAATTTCCCACATTTCTGGATCCTGATCCCATTCCTCTTCAACTAGAACTTTAATTTTTATCCCCCATCCTTCCTTTCCCCCAATCCAGTTCTTCCGTTTTCCTACCTTTTGGATGGTATGCAAAAGGTCTTCCATTGTGCGTTTCAGCATATATGGATCGTTACGAACTTTAGGGATTGAGAATTTCAGCTCAATGCCATCCTTATTTCCGTTCCTTCCCAACCCTGCAGTCCATCGAGCAGAGATTCTTACTCGAGGTTTCGCCGCTTCAATAATCCCGGCAGGGTATAGCCTGGCCACCATCATTGCTACCTTGCCAATGTAGCGAGTCCACCATACTTGCTCGGGCGTAAGGAGTGCGCGGAGTGATTCCTTGTAATCAGCCTCACGGGGAGGCAATTCACCCTCGAACCGTTCTTCAAACATAAGTGCCAAAAGGGCCCGATCGGTGTGTGAAACTCCATGTGCAGAAGCTAAGATTCCAGTGGTAGTGCTGGCTAGGGCCGCGCTTGAAGATGATTCCTTTGATACGTCTGCGTAGTTATAAAATACATTGGCCAACGAGCGGATAATATCCGTCGAGATAGATCGTGGAAATGATCTCGGCTCAGAATCCGTTGATGGTGGAATGGCGGATAGGAATAGATCACCCATCTCCATAGATGATGGCTTTGCGAAACGCGTAGTGGCGACTTGAAGGGGATGCTCCCTCCTAACTTCAGGTGGTAGCTCTTGAAAGAGAACGCCCTCGCGTACTCCACCTTGACAGAACTGCGCTTCCTTGATACCAAATGGGATCGCCTCGGCGAGCACGTTAACCAAAAATGCCACTGCCGGAACCTGGGCTCGTCTTCGATCTGAGATTCTGAAGATTTTATGAGCAGTGCGTGCAATCTGTTTCAGCTCCTCAGTGCTTTCAAAATGAACTTTATCCGCCTTGTAGCCATTGATAATTGAAATCGGATAATGGTGACCGTGTACTTGGCTTTGGTAGAGTAAGAGGTATCCCCAACCACGGAAGCCACCGCCACAGAGATAAAGCTGAAACCCGCCATAGAGTCTAGCAACATCAATCAGCTCTTGGGGTATTTCGAGATGGTGATACGCGTTAAGGAATTTCTTCTTCATCTCTTCCCGAAACTGAGTAATTGCTTTATCGGCATCCTCCTTTGATTTTCCGGCCTTAAGGTCATCCAATATGCGAGTCAGGGCGGCTGCTCCATATGGAAAGCTAAATGCTCCCTTAGGGCTTGTCTGTACCTGACCCTCGCGAGACATCATCCAGCTTATTTGAGTACTGCCTCCACCGAGGTCCATCACAAGGCCACCCACATATGTAAAGCTGCTAGCTATACCCATTGCACCAATCTTACCTTCTTCTTCTTTCGGTAGCAACTGAACAGTCAACCCAGTCTGCTTTTTAATTGCTGCAATAAATTCTGCGGAGTTCAGGGCCTCACGAGTTGCTTCTGTAGCAATAATCCGAATGTGATTTTCAGGTACTCCAAAATCAGTACAGATGACCTTGAATCGCGCTAATGCGGAAATGACTGCTCGACTGACGGAGTGGGGGATTGGAATTCGTTTTCCTTTGTCGTCGAACTGGGCGTCATAGAGAGAGATTGCTGACCTGTGGACGTGAACAGTGGGTAATATCCGTGCTGTGGGGGGCGATAAATCAGTTATCGAAAACCGTATCCCGTTACTATAGCGAAGTTCTTAGTTTTGCAATTCTGAGACTCGAAATATTACGCGTGAAAGCCCGCACAAAGCAAGAAAACATCGAAGTTTGTACAGGATGTGTTACCTTCCCATATCAACCAGCGCGCGAAGATGCTGTCGTCCGTCTTCCATTCTGCTGTTGTGGGTTACCTTCATATCCATGCTAATCTGAGAATTATAGACGGTATAGTTGATCGGTAAGAGATCGAGATGTGCCCAAAGTTGGTGTGGTGGAATTCATTGAAACAAGAAAACGGGAGTCACAAGGAATTAGTATCTGAATGAGCTGGAGTCCATTTCCTGGTCATCGTCTTCCAGTTACACTTTCACCATCACCCTGGACGTGCATCGTGAAGTTCGTATAAGCTCCGCATTTATTGACAAAGCTGAGCTTTGGTCCCTCATACGGCCTGTGCTCCCCTCTCGAGGCGGGAACTATTGATTTATTAGTAGTCCAATCGGCGTTTCACGGAAACCCCGTATTTCATGCGACTGCGCTTACTTCTCGGTGTACGAAAGTTTGCTTTGAGGGATGGAGCTGAGCTGAATCTCTTTCCCTTCTACCAACTAGAAGTCGACCTTTCTAGTAGTTTTATTCGTATCACTCACCAAGCTCCTCTCTTTTTCATCAACCCAGCTTGAGCTCAGTTGACCTGGAAACTATGTAGCTAGACACCCACTGGACCCTCCCGTCTTGGCGTTAAGCCCTTGCCACCCACATTCTTCATCAAAGCGCTGTTCGTAAACTTGCATTCATACGAGGACTCACAAATTTGGTGTGGCTGGAGCCTATCACTTAGGAACCATGTGCACCTTCCTCCAACATAGGTGGCTGGTAAGTGATTTTGCTGTCATCTTCTGACGCGCGATTGGCGAGCCATTTTTTGGAAGTGAATGGCGCAGAGATGCATGGAGGACGTTATTCCTGATGAGCATTGCGTACAAACCTTTTATGACGACCCTTAGTCAGTAAGGAAGACTGCATTTCTTAACCCAAATGGTCCGCCATAGATTAAAATATTATGATCATACATATTTATTTACACTATCTACGGCTTACAATGTCTGTAGCTCTATTCACCGTCGAGACCCAGACTCAATCAATGCAGACGGGCGTATATGAAGTGCTCACTAGGTCTCTATAATTACATCTTAAGCTGATAGAGTCACAAAATGCCCATTACTATCATAGCTGGGTTAAAGGCTTTAACTCACCTGCCGCGATAGGTCCCATGCACTCTAAGCAGTATCGGCACATGGTCACGGTGTAAAGACTGATGAAGCCTTTACAATGCGGGTGAGAGGGCCTCCGGTGCCGGTGGAATCGGGAGGGAATATAGGGGGTATATCCATCGCTGCGCTTTAGCTGTTTTAGTGGTTCAGGTGTGCTTGGGGTGTTCTGGCAGTTGTTGTGCTCTTGAGCGGGTTGAGTGGTTGGTGATCCTGTTCTCGCTCAGCTCTGCGCTTGAGCGGTTTAAGCGGGTGGTGATCTTGTCTCTGCCCAATTCCACGATAAGTAGCTGAGTTTGGCTGATGCCTCTCACGTGTAAGTGATGGAGTTGATTCCCTTTCCCTTGGTATCTCCGGTCTTGTCGCTGCGTCAGCAGTAATTTCCTGTCTTTCTGCCATCACTTATATGTACCTCGCAGCAGTTTGAGGCTCCTTCCATAGGCATTGCTGTTCAAACCTTTCCCGAGTCAAAGATAAGTCATTAACTTGAAGGATGTTGTACTGAGAGTATCCTTTGAGCTACTGTAACCCCCGGTTTTAGTCGATGTCAGCGTCGTTGGCCGTTAAAGCCAGGTAGACAATCCAATGAGCTCTTTTTGTCGTGGCAGGTGCATTTGCGACGACTCAATCTTCTTAGGATGAATGTCATTCCTTGGACTGCAAGAATGTTTCCTCGGCCGCACTCCCACAAGCTAGTTGTATGATGAAGTCCTCTGCTCTTGTTGGCATAACTCAGTTATATCCCGGATTGTTATGCTCCCATCTCTTTTGGTCAGCTACCTGTCGCTGCATCTTCGTATTTTATCTGGGTTTTGGGTTAGTATGGAGTACCTGCAATCGACGGATTTGAATATCCGGAGCCGTTCGTATCCCCGGAAATCACAACATCTGAGATCGAAAGAGCAATTCGAAAAGCAGCACCGAATAAGGTGACGGGCATAGATGACATCCCGAACAGTACTGGTCGGCCTTCTATATAGGAGATAACTTAGTATAAATCTAGAACTAGACTAAACTGGGATAGATAGCACCGTGAGATATACCGTGTCCTGAGTCATTCCCACCCGTGTCGTTATACTCCGTGCTAAAACACTCAATCTCGCAGGGCGAGTATCTTTTAGGAAAGAGAAATGAGGCCACCCAGTCCAACTTAGACATAATAGGCTTAGCAATACTTGACCGTCTCACTAACCCATTTATAACTTACTGAGCCGCACTAGTAGTCGCTTAACCATATGCTTGTAGGGGCTCCGCGCATCCTTATCGGCTCCAACGGAGTATAGACTTTAGCTGGATCACTTCCTCTAGTATCTGTTACGACAAGTCGTGGAGATTTTCAAGGGCCCAGCCGCGAAATAGGAGAATTTACGTCGTACGACGTATTCAAAATGTATATTCGTAGCGAGAACCCTGTCCGGATACAGTAATGGACCAACCACATGGCGTCCCATCTGTCTAGCCCTGAAATCTACTCGGTTTTGCAAAGGGAGATACAACCTTTCCACCTTCATATTTCTCTCCTTTCTCTTCTTTGTTATATTCAACTTGTCGTTTTTGCGCTGATTCCTTACTCATTCCTGCTCCGTTTTTATGATGATGGAGTTTTGCCTTCTACAGAGGATGGTGGCTCGAGTCGACCTTGTTCTCTCGTTTCTTTTGTTTTGTTATGCTGCATTCGCTCAAAATCCAGACGCTGATCCATGGCAGATTGCCTTTAACTCGACTGCCTCCATCGGACCAGATGGTGAGTCGCATCCGGTCCACAGAGAAGAGTACTCCTAGAGAATACTAGCTAATTTCGAGATTTCCAGGTCCCTGGTGGTATATCACCCAGGCTGTGGACTTTCCAGATCAATTGCTGAGTGTCTTCCCCGGTCTCTATAAGACTAGCCTGATCATGTCGAGTGGTGCTTGCAGTTCCGCTGGCGCAAACTGTGCTTCACCTGAACAGCCGGGATGGTCACCTTCGGGTTCTTATGCATCAAATAATGGCTCGGCAAAACAGAGCCCCCACTTCGATCCTGGTGATTGGGATAAAAGACTTACACCACTCCTTCGTCTGGACGGCAAAGTATTCTATACTCCGAATCGAATGACTCTATACAACAACGGCAATAGCAACGGTGGCTCACTCGCCTACTTGGATCACCATGCCACCCTTGTGTCGGAGGACCTGAAAGTGAACTTCCCAGGTGGCGCAGCTTATACGCTTAATGTTGGCCTTGTAAGTTTTCGGGTATGCTTCTAAAAGGATTAAATGGTACTGATTATTATATAGCTTTCGTTGTATGGATCTGAAGAATTTGCCTCCTGGACCCTTGTCGACGGGTCAGAATTCCAAGCCAACTTGACCATGAATGCGGCCTACGTCGGGTCATACATCCCTTCCAAATCTTTTGGCCTACATATTGGTTCAGTCGCGTCAAAGATCAGTGGCAGTCTCATTCTGGGTGGCTATGACGCCTCGCGCTGTTTTATGGACCCAATCGTCTCGGACACCACAACTTTTAAGCTGCTAGATATCTCTCTCAATGTCACGAGAGGCCTCTCTGCATTCCTTAAAACCGATAAAAGCGAAGTACCTGGATTGTTGAAAATCAATGGCGGCAAAGCAACGGAGCTAGAAGTACAGCCTGAACCCGGTGTCCCATACCTCTACCTACCAAAAGATACCTGCGACGCAATCGCGGAGCACCTTCCTGTCACGTACAACGAGGACTTTAACTTGTACCTGTGGGACACCGACTCTCCTGCTTACTCCGAAATCGTTTCTTCGCCTCACTCCCTAGTGTTCTCCTTCGGGTCCGAGGCAAACATCAGTCAAACCGCCAACATTAATGTCCCCTTCGCTCTACTCAACCTCACTCTCGATGCTCCAATTACAACCCAGCCAACGCCATATTTCCCATGCAGCCCTTGGACAAGCTCGGGGGATGTTCCATATCACCTCGGACGAGCATTTCTCCAGGGAGCATTCCTCGGCGCAAATTCCCAGACGAACAAACTATTCCTCGCCCAAGCGCCCGGGCCAGACTATCCTGCAAAGGACGTGAAGAAGATCACATCAACAGACTCGGTCATAACGCCGGCATTAAATGCCCCAGATTGGGACTCCACCTGGGCTACAGCACTGAAGGCATTGACGTCAAGCGCCTCGGGTACCGGGACAGGGGGAACTGCGAACTCCAACGGAACAGCACCCACAGACGGCTCATCGTCCGACGAAACCGATTCAAACACTGTGCTATCCAAAGGAGCACTGGCGGGCATCGTAGCTGCCGGAGTACTGGCGATTGTCGGCGGAGCATTCGCCGTCTGGTATTTCATATTCTACAAAAAGCGAAAGCAACAGCTTGAACTGCTGCAGAAACAACAGCAACAACAGTCATCATCGCCGCCACACTATCCTAGCCAGGCAGTATGGAGTGCGAAGGACCCCACGCCAGAGTCTTCAACACCCGAATTGGCAGGCTCGTCTTACCAGCAGCATTACCTGGATCAATACCAGGAACAGTACCAGTACTCCGAAAAGAGCAGCTTCGTCCCCATCACCGAACTAGACTGCAAGTCCAACGCGTCCGAACTGTCCTCTGAACCGCAGCAAGGTCATGCCGCTGAGCTGGCGTAGACGGATGGATATCTCGCTGATACCGGCGGTGTGTCACTTCACAGTCTTCGCGCATCTTATCGACTTCTTTCTTCGACCCCGGACGCTGCCTTGTGCCTAATGAATGATTATTCGTTTTGACTGTAACTGTCCATTGAGCATTAGGGGAAACCCTACACTAAGGGATTAACTAGTCAGCCGAGATGAGCTGATGATCCCATCCATCGGGATTCGACATCGTTTAACACCTTTGGGGATAAGGAGGGCTTCAAGACTGTAAATCTTTTCTTTTAATAACTGAAAAGTTAGAAGTCTGGAAAGCATGGCGTTGTGGCGTTATGCAGTGTATGACTCACTTACTAAATTACAAGTCTAGCGGCCAGAGCTTGTTATTTTGTTGTTACTTGGGTGATTTTGTTGATTCTCCAGAAAAAAGAGCGGAAGGAGAAAGAAAGGTTTCTTTGTCTGTGCCCACGACTTAGCAGTAGAGTGGCTTGCTGTAAAAGTAGTGGTGAGGTTTAAATGAGAGCCAAGGTCACTTTCGAACTTGCAGACGATACACATAAACCCACTGATCGAGCCACTGCCAATCTGAATAATTCCAAGTTAAACTCTCGCAGGATGGTGACAATGTCGTTCCTTCCAGATTGAAATACAAATCCACTTCGTACTGAAGTGGCTACGACGGAGCTCCGTGGTAAAATGTATCTCTCATAGATGGATGGAATGGCTCGACATCACCAACTCGTTTCCATAGCTCCAACTGCTAGTACTGCCTCTCGAGTTGCAGACAACCGGGACATCGGGCGGGAAGGCAATAATCGGGGGAGGATTCGATATCAGGTTGAGTTCACAGGTTGATCTCTCCCTTGTCCTTGAGCATGTGGGCGATGCGAGTAGGAGATACACCTCGAGCAATTTACTAGGAGTTGCGTCAGTCACAGAGACATCTCAAAATCAATCGCGGACCGATACGAGCTGTTTCAGCGCCGTCGATCAGGTTGGTTCTGACCTAAATCGTGGGGAGACCCCCTTTGTTAGTCTGTGGCCCACGGCATGGCTCACCCAATTACCAGCTCAAAACACCCTAGGAATTACGAAGAGTTGGGAGCATGGATTGTGTCCAAGAAATAGCCGGAGAGATGAAATGAATCATATTAATATTATTGGTCATGCGAGTTAGTTGTCCGCCAACCCCGGGTAAAGGAAGGTATCCCAATCTTGATCAAGGTCCATCATCGAACTAAATGAATCCGTGTACAATCCGGAAGCATCCGCCAACCAGTTTGTGTTTGGATCCATGCTGTACAACCCCTGGTACTCAATCGCGGGCGGGCCTGCTTCCAGAGTGCCCGCTCCTGTTCCCAATGTCTCATGAGGATTAGGAAGGGGATAGGTTTCAACGCTCATGGATGACTGTGTGGCATCATTAAGAAAAGTGGTTGGTCGGGTTCGCCTTCCACGACTAGGATGACTGGTGACTTGCAGTGTTCCAAAGTATGGAATTGCAAACTTTGTTGGCATGGTGTCAACGTCGTCGTCTTGCGCTGTACAGAGCTTGATCAGCCGCGTCAGACAATTGCAACATTGCTCTGCAATTGTGCAATTCTGTTCTTCAGCCAGTTGACTGAGGAGAGAAACAGTATCTTTTACCAGTTGTCCATCCGATGATGCCAATGGACATCCGGAGGCGTAATCCTGGGACGAACCAACAACCAGTACGACAGAGGCCATGAACCCGATGAAGTCAAGCGTCTTGCAATCGAAGGACGATTCGCCGTTGACTGGGGTACGCAGCGCATGATAACGTTTGATAAGTTGTCGTGTAGAGTCCAGGCCGGTCTTCCGGCTGACACTGTACAAATGCGATGATCGTGGTTTCAGGATACATGGCAGGTGCAAGTACATCCTGCTGAGGAAGAACACACAGTGCTCGACCAACCTGGCTCGAAAATCCGTGACTTCATGAGGCTCTGTGGGTAGTGAGCAGTCCCACCACCTTTGGGCCTGAGTTGCCGCAAGATTCTCTAACTCGTCATCAAGATCAATGACCTTGGAAAACGGCGGCGATGGGATTGTTTGAGTGTGATCGATCACTTTTCCAGTCATGAGGCCCATGCGAATGACGAATGGCTGAGCCACTATTCCGCCTGTTGATTTCAGGTCGATATAAAACTGGTCGTTCTTCATACCGTACGGCAATCCCAACAAGATTGACAGAAAGCGGTCGCCTTGAAAAAGAGTCCACCAGAGAGCACCGAGTTTTGCGTTACTAACATAGGTGCGATGGAGATTCTATTGCGGGTCAGATTATTTCGAGGGGAGAGGCACATGGTGAAGTTTACCATCAATTGGCATAAATTCAAACCACGTCGGTTGCATAGGAATGCTCGGCGAGGCTGTCCAGCGTCGAGGTAGTTCTTGGTCTGGAATGCGATTAGGATCAAACCTGATAACGTTCCAGCATACTGATCGTCCCCTATAACGACCTGGTCAATAATTGACATCAAGCGCAATGGATCAATGTCTGTGTGACGTGCGAAAGCTGAAACGAGCATGCCTAGATCGGCCGGACTGTTCTCGCCATAAACACGAATTGCGTACTCTGTCAATGTTTCATGACGAATTGCATTTCCAAAGGTCTTCTGGTGCCAGTGATCCCACCATTGACCGCCTTTAGAGAGGAGAAAAAGCAGTTCGTCGTGAGGCGGGAGTGCGTTGCGAAGTGCTTCACATATTCGCAGAGCCTTCGCTGCCCCAAAGCTGATGGTTGAGCCGATATCAATTCCACCACGCGGGTATTGATGGTGCAACAGCGGCAAGTATGATCCATTGGGGTCCGATAAGAGCTAGCATCGTCAGTAAATGAACAAGCTGGTAATGAGCCCCGGGCAAAGCCGTCAGGCCAGATGAAAGGTTGCCTACGTTCGAGCCTTGCAGAACAGCAATCAAGGGAGCCATGTGCCTCCCCACATCCATACCTGGCAGGCCTTCATCTTGGCTGTCCCGACTAGCTGATAGGGGCTCGGACTCCTCGTGGCCGCCCGCAATGTGGCTCGAGCTGGGGGCATCAGATCTACTCGTGGTTCCATCCTGTATGGCATCCAGCCGCTCCTCCAGCCTTGACACCCTTTCACGAAGAGTCTTTCGATCTTCTGCGCCTATGTCTGATGCCTGCTGTGATGGATCAACACACTCGATGTTGTACTTGAGACATCGCTTGCAGATGTTGGGGCTTTCTGGGTTGTAGATGCAGCGAACTTTCCTCCGTCGGCCTGCCAAACAATTAGGCGTGTACTGACCTGATGAACTTCTTGATTGGCAGTATACCATCTACTGGAAGAACGACGGATGGGAACGATCTGCTAGGTGTTGGTCCTAGGAAAGTCAAACTTACATTCGACACAAGACCGCACCCCCCGTCGAATTGGCCTGAGATCGGTTGGGCCACTCTGCTGCTGGAGCATTGTCAAACCGCTAACACTCGCGCTCCGCTTCGGTAGTGGTCTTCAATAGGTTGTCCAATCACCGTACCTATTTTATCTAATTGCATTTTCTTCAAGGGACAAATGTGCGCAATGTGAACCTGAGGAAAGGCGAAGGCATGGGGAGATCTCATGATTTCGGTCCGCTTCGGATCCGCCCTGGTCATGGACTCGTTATAATAAAATTGATACACGTGGTCAGCCGAAAATGGTAGCTTAGTCAGATTGAACCCTTTTGTTTCCAACTAGGGATCATGATTCATTTTAGTCCTAAAAGAAAGATCTACGCTGTGTCCCGATCTCCGAGTCAGACCTCGACTATACAGAATTTGCTCAATTGTTAATACGGATGGCCTACTTAGAAGAGGTTAGAATACAGTCTGAACGGCACAACTGGCATCGGGATTTGGTGCCCACATACCTTTGGCGCCTCGACCCCCTCGAAGCCACTGCTCCACATGGCAATGAATGTAGGATTAGTGGGTCCAACATGTTGATCATCTCTCCCTGCTAGAACAACATGGGGGTACCCAAGGCTGACTGGGGCGGCGGCATCGATCTCCTTCATGTCCTCGTCAGTGAGGTCAAGGTCAAGAGCGGCAATGTTTGATTTCAAGTTCTCGATCTTCCGACCTCCGACGATGGGGAAGATGTACGGCGCCTATTACATGTCAGTGCAAGGACAAACTGATTTGGTGGAGAGTTCGCATACTTTCAATGTCACGTATCGTAAAGCGACAGCCATGGGGTTTGTATCCTTTCTCTTAGCGATCCGCTCCAGGGCGAGGGCCGCAGCTTCGTAGGCTTCGAGGCCTTTGCCAGCGAGATCGTAAAATGGTCTTCCATCCGATTTCGCCTTTTCGGCCTTGGTCTTGAATTTTCCACCTCCCATAGCTTCCCAGACCGTGAGGGCAATACCTTCCGACACGCACATTGGCAGCACCTCTCTCTCGATATCTCGAGCCACGGCATTTAGCAGACCCTCGTACACCACAAACGGAGTCAGGGCATGCTGGCGGGCATAATCGTTCGCCTTGACGACTAACCATGCGGGCCAGTTAGAAACACCCAGGTAAAGTACCTTGCCCTGCTTGACCACGTCATCCAGAGCTCTCATGACTTCTGGGATCGAAGCAACGCCATCCCAATTATGGACATACAAGATGTCCAAATAATCGGTCTTCAATCTCTTCAAGCTCTCAGCCAAGGACAATCGCAGACTTTTCTTGTTTGAACCACCAAAGTTGGAGGTGATCGTTCCTGGTGGGCACAGCTCGTGGATCTTGTAGGTGTAGGTGTACTTGGTGGCAATTACCATCTCATCTCTCACGCCACGATCGACCATCCAATCACCGAGCCATTCTTCAGATTCACCGGCCATGTACATGTTAGCAGTGTCGATAAAGTTGCCACCGGCATCGTGAAACTCGTCGAGGATGGCATAGGTAGTCTCTTTGGTGCAAGCGCCGGTGATGGAGCTCCTAGAACAGAGTCAGCATGGGCCTTGGAGATCCGTGGAAGAACGAACCAGATGTCACCAAAATTCATTGCCCCAAGGCAGAGGGGTGATACCTTTAGAGAACAGTTGGGACCCAGAACTCTGTGGCGCCCGAGCCTGGTCTTTGGTGGAGGTGCGGGAGTGCTGGCCATCTTTGTGGTTCCTGAGAAAAGGGTTTCGTGTCAATGAATCTTGGAAAGTAGTAACAGTGATTGATTGCGAAGCTGAATGGGGAGTCTACGAGGTGCTTCATGTTGGGCGTCGTCCCTTTTATGCTCGATTCTGCTCGGGCATTTAGGGATTGAAGCTGCGAGAACGGCCAGCCTTCCAATAACTGGTGACATTGCGATGACGATGAAGAGGAAGTGTAGAGAATCCTACGAGCTGGGCGCTGATGCAAGGCAGCCAGTAGTCGGGGTTTGGACCGGCCATAGTGGCTGTTGTTGAAGGCGGACCGCACTTTTCCGCAGTGGCGTACCTTCCTGAATCGGACTTTAGGTCGGATTTCACGCGGGTACCTGCTTTAACAGGTAGTTGCATGGACAAATTTGTGCTCGAAGGAATCCCTGCATTTTAATGGAGCTTGTGTTCGACACACTGCGGACTGTTTCCAAAGGTTTGAGAACAGAAGATAGTGTTCTGGACGATATGTGCATCTGTGGTCCGGCATTTTAGGAATGCGCAGCAGTGGACGGGCTCGCACGCAGGCAAGGTTCAGATTGTCTGCCTTCTATCTGGGAGGTAGGGCGCAAAAAGGCGGCTCCAAATGTTGAATCTACCAGAGCTGCTAGTAAAGCGAGTCTCCCCTCTGGTCGCTATCATTTTTCGACTCTGAATTTTACATCGACGTCTCCTTCACCTACCGGAATGGGGTCCGAGTTTTCATCGAACAAGGTACGTTCAAAGAAGCGGATATTGGATTCCTTATCGAAAAGAATGACGGTCTGTTTTTGAGTCCCGTAGAGGCCACTGGCACCGAGCAGTAAGGGCTTGTGTGGGATTCCGGGAACGGGACTCTCTTGACGAAGGGGAGTGTTGTGTCCGATAACGTCGACGCTCTCGACCTGCTTGGCCACTCGAGTGACATCGGCCGGAGGTGCAGGAGGGTCCTTGTGGCCCAATGGAGGGACAAATATCGTGTTCCGCAGGACTGGAATGTACGTTTCCAGACCGCCATGGTGTTCCCCTTCATTTATCTGAGGAAGAGTATCGTGGCTCAGAACTTGAAAGAATCGTTGGATGAGTTGATCTTCGGTGTCGTTATTTTCGATGCTGGCACGGATGGAGTTGAGCATCAATTCCTCGCCCAGGGTGACCTTCGCCCACGAACGATCCAGAAAGGCAGCATTGCTCAGTCCCACGGTCTGGACAGTATCGCCAGCGATCCAAGGCACTTGGCTCGGGTCATGTGCACGGTTGGAAATGACGGCCAATTTCTCACCGGCTCTGCCGCAAACGAGGCTGAAGCCACCAGCATCCTTTGCGATACCTGTGTTGACGACTTCTTCGACGAACTGATGGACGGGGCCAACGTCCTCGGAGAGAAACTTCTTCATGATTGCGCCGCGGCTCACAAGGCCGACTGGTTGGGTGGAATATTCGCGGTAATTAGTGAGGACAGCAATCTTGCCGGCTTTGGTGACTCCAAGCCAGGTTCCATGAATGTCTCGGAGCATATCACGTCCACCCAGCACATCTTGGTGAGGCTCTGGCCACCATCTTGCCCGATCTGTTGGGCGATTGAGGTACTCGTCGCGATTATCGATGAGAATCAAGGGATATGAGGGGTGTGCCGTTGAAATGAGAGCAATACACATTGTTTCGGATTACAATTGGGTTTATCCTGTTGGATCGTTCGAAATGGTCTTCTTTTTGGTCCTGGAAATATTTACTGAACGTGCACCGTAGAAAAAAAGGGCATCGATCTTGGCTGAGCGAGGTGAGTCTTTTGTTGGCTTCGCATCATGTGATGGGGGTGGAGGAAAGTGAGGTTTGGGGATGCCCTTTGGTTTCGCCTTTTGGTTTAGTCTAGCACCTTGCAGTTGATGACAAGCCGAGGTTGGGATGCAATAAGTACCAGTTCCAGTGCCTGGGTCCGTAGCCCTCAGACTTTACTCGTAGGTAAGTGATGTGCCTGTACTCCGTGCTTAGACACTTCCTGGGCATGTTCAGCGTACAGAGGAGTCCTCCGAGCCCTCCGTTCTCTTGCTGCCCTGGGCATGCCTCTCACCTACCAAGTAGTTTGAGGCCAAGCGGCCAATCTCCAGGTCCACTTGTTCGGGCTCACGAGTAGAAATGTGCCCCGTGGTGACTTGCCTTGTGCGACAAACGGTTCGTATTGGAGGGTTGAAGGATTGGTGAACTCTCTGGCAGGTGTTTGGTCTCCTGCACGTAGCAGTTCGGAAGATGGGAAGATGGGAAGATAGAAAGACGCCAGTCTGTCCTGTAACGTGCCGCTGGGAAACAAAGGGCAAGCACGCGGGTGGGAGTGACTTCGCGCGGTGGCGCCTGCCCGGGACTCACCAGGGACGCGTCAGGCTGAGCAAAATGACATCGTTGGGAAGGAGCCTGGGCCACTTTGGCTTCTTGGGGTTGTGCCTTCCCCGCGCAGGCCCCTCGGCCGCAGGTTGCCGTCTGCCGTCTGCCCCTCTATCGCTGCTCAGAAGTGCCTGCGCAGGCATCCAAGTTACTCACCAGCCGTCCTCCATCGATACCTGGGCACACAAAGCAAAGACCAAGACAGCTATGATCATGATCAGGTCGATGCCTTAGATATTGAGAAAGGACACCTTTGGCGTTTCCTCTTCTTCATCTTCTTCGCTATAGTGATTGACCTTGGAACCCCCCTCCTCATCAGCTCCAGTTCCTTTCACCGCATGTCGACTCACCATCTCCATTTCCATCAGCATCCCCCAAAATGTTTGGCATTATAGCTGACCTTATTTCGTATGTTCCATATCTTACCGCTGTCCGCAAGATAAAGGACCTCACCATGCTAATGCCTCTCGTTCTAGCTCCGTTACTACCATCCTGCTCCCTGCCTACCTCTCCTACAAAGCCCTCCGTACCAATGATCCAGCTCAAACCCATCCGTGGCTCATTTACTTCACCATCCTCTCCTTGACCCTCCTCGCCGAGTCGTGGACCTTTTTCATTCTGGGCTGGGTGCCTTTCTACAGCTGGTTCCGACTCATGTTCATGCTCTATTTGGTCCTCCCACAGACTCAAGGTGCGAAGATATTGTACTTGGACTACCTCGAACCCTACATCGTCGGACACGAGACCAGAATCGATGCGTTCATAACCCAAGTCCATGACCGCCTGCAGCAACTAGGTCTTGGTTATATCAATATCATCGTGGAATATCTACGGGAGAAGGTCCTGGGCCAAAAGAGTCCACAGCCGCAGCAACCTCAGAATGCAAACTATGCCAGCTACGCCCAGGACCTACTCTCTCGCTTCACAATGCCCGGAGCACGGACCACTGCACCGACTCAACCAGGGATTACTTCTGCGGGCGTTTATGGCATGGTGTCCAGCTTGGCCGGGGTCGCCTTTTCCTCCTCACAGACCACATTGACATCAACCTCACGCTCTGCGGCTGCTGAAGCTTCCCAAATCCCGAGCTCTCTCGCCCGTGACATCCCAGGCGGCTCCTCCGCCGAAAAGTCCAGCTATATTGCGTCTCAGCGCGACCGTCTGACTTCCCTGCTTCGAGCGCTCGATACCGAGCAGCAGAACCTCGATCTCGCCTATGGTGCTGCCCCAGGTCACCGCCCTCCCTCCAGCTCAGGCGGTGGTGGTTTGAGGACAAAGTCACGCAGCGAGCAATCCTTTGAGAACGTCGACTATGATGACGCTACACACACCCCGGGCACAAGCAGCTACGGTTCCACACCCCCGAGACCCGTGACCGACGCCCGCAGGAGCACGAGTGGGAATTGGGTGCCTGCAGGAGTCTCAGGATGGTTTGCTGGCGGCGAGGGACAGGGACCCGCAAATCCACCAGAGAGAGATGATGATCGAAGCGAACGAAACAGAAACTCGAAAGGTTGGCAAGCGGCACGGGACATGACGGAGGACATTGCCCGGGGAATGAGCAGTGGTTTTGACCCACGGAGATAGAGATACCAAGGCTAGCCTGTGCACAAAACTACCCAGACGCCTATATGAGCATTTCACGGAGTTGGTGATGAATAGGAATAGGTTTCGGGAAAATTCGAATTGAATGGATGTACGACCCAGGAAAGGCAATACTTGATTCTCTCCGGTGCAAATCAAACCGGATATGTAATCGTGATTTTCAAGGCCAATGCCAGCCTATTGCTACAGCCATTGTCAAGCCTAACCAACATCAAGTGCAAGTATGAACGTTCCCTTTCGGCTACGGTAGAAAAACAACAGGTGACCCATGACCCTACTAGAGCTCTGATTCAAGAAGGAAAATACACAGTCTCGGAGCATCTCGATCCCACCCAACCTTTGGGATGCTCCTATATCCCAAGTGCTGTCCCTGTCCCTGTCCCTGTCCCTGTCCCTGTCCCTGTCCTGTCCCTATTCAATCCATCTTATTCCGGAACTCCGCGCTAATTGTACTCAAATATTCCCAGCATGAAATGAATACACATCTGAAAGCTCGTTTCGTCCATCAACATCGTTTGCCACATTTATCCTGACCCAAAAAGCCCATCAGCCCCATGGCCAATGCAATGCGAGCCATTCCGGTCTTCAGAAACTCCAACCACGCCGCCTTCATCCGAAGAATGTGGAAGGGACGTTCGCCTGGGACCTGCGGCGAGCAGCGGGGTCCGGGGGAGCGACGGTTTCTCTACGCTCAGTCCTGATCCTGAAGCGCTCGCGGAACCTGCTGGTGAGGCCGTGGCGCTCGGCTTCCGAGGGGTTGTGGATGTTGGAGCCCTGGCCCTGTCCCTCCTGGCGCAGGCGTCTGAGGGCGGCGATGCGCTCCTCTCTCGTGCCGTGGGCAAGGTGGCGCAGCGAGAAGTTCGCAACCGTGTCTCTGCGGCTGCCGTTGCTCGGCTGTCCGCTCGCTGCCGCAGCCACGCCTTCCGTTAGCGGTGGTGGCATTTGCTGGCCGTCTTGCTCGGCAGCTGACGAGCCTCGCCGTGAAAGTGAGCCTTCGGTTTCGCCGCTGCTCGTCGGTGGGCGTAGGTCGATTCGGCACAGTGGGCAGGTGCCGCTGACGTTGAGAAGCCACGGGTCGACGCAGTCTGGGTGGAATTTGTGGTTGCATGGCAAGACACGTAGCTCCTCGCCCTTCTGGAAGTCCTCCGTGCAGATCGAACAGCCCAAGTGGCCTTCCGCATCTGTGCCGTCCGGGTTGTTGGCCGGGGTTACTGTCGGCGGCGTGGATTCTGATCCTTCAACCGACCTGACTGAATCTGCACTGGTCGCTGCCGCAGCACCTGTAGCTGTGGCTGTGGCTGGAGCTTGAGTGGTGGCCTCGGCGTTAGGGTCGTCGGCGGGTTTCGCGGGCTGACCACCCGCAGTCATCTCTATATCCTGACCGTCTATAGATTTCTTCGGCAGATCCTGATGGTCCCCGAATTTGACAATTGGCAGAGTTTCCAACATGGCGCGAGCAATGCCCTTGGCACGACTTTGGCGTGGGCGTCCGAGTATGTTTCTGGGACCGTACCGTTCGGGGTGCCTGTGGGCTCGAATGGCACCAGTGATGATGATGACGACGAAGAGCGCGGTGATGATGCCGGTGATGGAGTACAGGATGATCATGGCCACTGCGGTTGTCGGTGACTGGCCGAGAGCGCCGCCTCCATTCCCGCCGCCGTTCCGCGATGTGTTCGTATACGAATTCAGGTCGGGGAGAATGGTCGCGGTCCCTGGGCTGTCTTGGGTGAGATTGAGATTGGCCAAGCTCCTGGCCAGCATGGTGTCGGTTGTGGTTAAGATTCCGCCAATCGTTGGGAGGTTGTTTAAATCCGTGGCTACACAATGATCACTTGTCACACTGTAGAGGATGATGATATTGGTCCTCGGCGAGTTGATCGCAATCCGGAAAACGTCGCTTGGACCCAGGTTGCCGGTGTATGCTTCTGGGTCACAAGACATGTAGGAGAACTGGTTCACATTGGCCACCTGGTTGGCATTTTCAGCCCCAACGTTGACGATTTGTCCATCCACGTGGATTTGCTCGAAAGCGCCATGTGAGATTTCAGCGTAATGACCCAGTGGAGCCAATCGAATAACGGGTATGTCGCCCAGCTGAGTGCCGTTCAGGATGAACCGAGGCGACGATGCTGCTGGGTATAGGTCCTGAGTTCCATTTGAAGGTGCGATGGTTTGCGCAAGTATCCATGATGGCAGTGACAGCCATACTCCCGCTGTGAACAACCACATGGTATTGATGCGAGATAATGCCATACTGTCGAAATATGTGGGCCGGAAATTCGTTCGTCTTTAGGGCCCCGGTTCTCCTCTTATTAGTCTCTGTCGATATCTCGACGTTGAGATGACCGAACAGGGCTTCAGCGGGGGCTCGACAGATTTATAGATTTGGATCGATCAAGACACTACTCGTCAAGTGGTCGTAGATCAGAAGGCGGCGCTCATGACCCGGGACGTGGTAAAGGAAGTAGCGAGATCTGCGTAGTTTCTTGGTAGATAGATGTGAACTCCACCTCTCCAAGACTATGACTATCAGACGAGTACGCACCGGGCTGTACCAGTAATACGTGGGCGATCAGTAGTTCTCGTAATCCGTGGTCGACGCAGCGGGTGCGCATAAGGGGGGTTAAACGATGATTTGGAAACACAGCTGAGGCTGAGCCAACTAACTAAGCGACGGGAAATGTTTCGTATTTGAATAATGTCTCGTCGCAGAGTTGAAGCAGTCACACTCACTCGAGCGGATGGCCGGGAATGGTGGACCAGGGTGTCCACCTCAAGCGAACGTGCAAAGCCACAATGGGGGGGGTGACGGGCTTCGAGTTCATCCAGTCATCGAGAGCTCATCAGGCCTTGGGTCTCGGAACAGTGGTGTCTAAGTATGCAGTGTCCTTGTTCCGTGATGATTCGTGTGGGGGGATGCGATCAATTGGGCATTTTGTTCCTCACAGAGGCGTAGGGATATCATGGAGAGGAGTTCAACAGCAAGGAGCGCCACCAGCACAAGGAGAGGTTGGCATGAATGGCATCAGTCTTCCGCATACGCGTCCTCTTCTACGAGGATGCATTAAGTTAGCCTGAGTAATGAAAAGGAGGGGTAGGATGACAGTAACCAGCGCTCCGTCAAGATCCTCGCAAAGGCTACTCCGTACAGTGCTATTCGTATAGGCCCAGTTAATGTGCATAGTTTCCTCTTGTTTCCGCTTATCGGGCCTTATCCCTGTTCCATGATTGCTTGTGCATTTCTCCGCCTTTACTCGGACACTTGGAGGCCATCCTCACAAGTCGGAACCTTGGGCCACCCCTGTACGTGTACGAGTCTGCCAGGGAGCTCGCCACTCAACTGGGGCATCGGACGGCCCTCGCAAGGCCCACGGACCACGGAGATAGGGTTTCCAGTTTCCTTGCCTGTGGTGCTTCGGTGCTTACTATCAGGCCAGCCGAGGCACAAAGCTACAGCAGACAGCAGACAGCACCACACTCGCATGAACTTGCCAAACTGTGGTAATATGCATAAAGCGTCAACGTTTCCGAGAGTGTTGTTCCATCAAGCCGCCTCCCGAGAACCTTTAGAACCTCTGGAGGACTAACTAGAGCACGCCGAGAGCAACACTACCTCCCATCTAGATCCTGATATTTTCTTATTCGTATGGAGGGGTAACTTAGTCTGGTGTGCCAGGTAGTTAGTATGAGTTATTAACGAACTAACTTAAACGTTCTGAGGACGCCTGGCGCCGAGAGCCTTGGAGCTTGAGGCTCGCCTACTTAGGCACGAACGATAAAGCCAATACAACACGCATTGCTCATCTTTGGGCTTGACCCAAGTCAAACGAAGTCCTTGGAACGAAGGTGCCCAGCATTTACCACAGCCCATAGCCCACCGCCCACAGCTCACAGACCACCTTTATGCAAAGAACGTCCAGCTGCGATTATGTCGAGCTTGGCTGCGTAGTGCTGGAGGCTTTCGGAGATATCGAAGATTCGATAGAAATACTCACATGTCCTAGAGGTGTAAAGCGGTCCGACATTGCTGTTTCTGCTTCCTCTTCTTTGATGCAATCCTACATTACAGGGCTGCTACATATGTACTCCGTACTCTGTACTCATTAGGAAACTTTGTATTATGACTTGTCGTTGAAAGCATACACTGCTCCGATTAGTTTGGCTTAGGGGCCGATGCCCTCGGTAATTCAGCCTTCAGTTACTAAGTTTTACATCAGGAACCGCGAAAAACAAGCATTGCAGCTTCAACGACGTCATGGCGCGAGGAGAGGGAGATAGATCATCAAAGGGACTCTGCACGGGAGCTTGTCACCTCGGTGTTGCTTCTCAACTTGATACTGCCATACTTGACTGCAGAAGATTGTTGGATTACCGGTTCACTTGAATCGTTAATATTGCCATGCAGGTTTGAGCAACGGTCCACTCGACTACGATAACTCTTTTACGGTTACCAAAATGCGATCGACCCTGACCACGGTACTCCTGCTGGCAGCGCACGAGTTTGGTGCATTGGCATATCCAACTGGCCAATCCCAGCTACCATTCCAACCACAGGACCACACCCAGGGCTATGAGTTTGATCCGTTACTTCATCTGCCCGGGATATCTCCATACTTCGATGCTGTCGGGTTTGGTCTCCAGCACACAGCGCCCCCGGGCTGCAACGTGACTGCCGCGTCGTACATCATCCGCCATGCCGCCATTTATGCCAACGAGGATGAGTATGAGACCTACATCAAACCGTTTCTGTGGAAACTGGAACAGCACCGGCAAGGGTGGTCTGGTCCATTGGAATTTCTCGAGACGTGGCATTCGCCGATCCTTGAGGACAAATTGGAGGACATCACCCCGTCCGGCGCCCACGATGCCATGAAAGTGGGAAATCATCTCCGCAAGCGATATCCTGAGCTGGCGCCAACCGTCAAACGAGTCCTTGCCGATAAAAAAGCCCGAACATGTGACACTGCCAAGGCGTTGGTGAAAGCTTTTCCTCAGGGGCAAGAGGTCGAGGTTGTTCGCATCCTGCACGACAAGAATGGGAGTATGGACGCTTTGGTTCCCCATAAGTCATGTCCAGCTTTTAATAAGGAACCTGGGAAACAGGAGATGGCCAAGTTTGTTCATCAATATGCCCAACACGTTTCATCTCGACTCGCCCCCTTTGCGCCAGTTCGGCTTGAGGACAACGATATCGTCGGCCTCCAGGGCCTTTGTGGTTACGAATCTGCGATTCGGGGCCAACGGAGCCCTCTGTGCCAAGTATTCACTGATGCGGAGTGGATGTCCTATGAATACGCCTGGGATCTGAGATATGCCCATATGGTCGGCCCGTTGAATCCACTTTCGCCCTATCTCGGATTTCCCTGGCTTCAAGCTCAGAGCACTCTTTTCCAACAGATCAAATCCGATGGGGAAGCTACAAATACGGGTTCAGGGTGGCCTGAAGGGCAGCGATTTTTCCTCAGCTTCACTCACAGAGAAGTCCCTCCTTTTGTGGCAACGGCGTTGGGGATCTTCAATTCTTCTTCATTGGCAGTTGAAGAATTTCCCACCGACCACGTCAATTGGGTTAGAGCTTGGAGGATGAGCGATCTGATCCCCTTCCTTGGCCATGTCGGCATGGAGAAGATAACTTGCGACAACCGCCCAGGAAGACTCGGAGATTACATCAGGATAATCGCCAACACGGCTCCCAGACCCATTCCTCGGTGTCAAGACGGGCCAGGTGCGAGTTGTCCCATGGACCAATTTGTGGAAATAATTGCCAATGGCTCTGAAAGGCATGCAGACTTTCACGCGGTTTGTGGAGAGAGTCCAAAATGACTATGACCATGGCTAGGCTTGACTTACCTCCAGCTTCAATGCCTTTAAGGGCAGGCTGCCATTTGGTCTCGGATTGCGCGAAGAGGTGAACATGATCGCAGTCTCGGACGGTTGGTGTAAGTTTCAATTTTGGGATCATTATTCGCCTGTTTTGTATTTTGGCGATCCCAGAGTCGAATCTCCTCCAGGCTCACAACTTAGTGCCACTCCCATTGATATTGTAGAAATCACCCGATGAACATCGATTTCGGCCGATATTGATCCGATGAAGCTATAGGCTTTGGTTACCACCCTTTCTACTTGACCCAACTCTTCAGCCTTCAAACTCCCTGCTTTGCATATGTGAATATGAGTCCTTCCCAACACCTGATCAGCAATCGACTACAACCGAAATAGTCCCAAGACCCTTCGTCCTGGTCACCACTACATCCATGATGTCAGGATTCCAAAACCACGGACCCGCGGATCGCTCCATTGACATTGACGGCAACAATATTAGAGGGAAGTCAGCGGTTGTTACTGGCGGTGCGAAATGGGATTGACGAAGCATACACCCGTGCGCTCATTGCTGCTGGTGCCTACGTCACAATTGGAGATCTCGGCGTGGACGGCGGGGAGAGGCTTGTGGCTCGATTCCCTGAGAGAGCGCATTTCGTCAAACGCAATGTGACCAGTTGGGATGACCAGACCCAGGTATTTCGAGAAGCAGAACCGTTGTCCCCTACCAATCGAGTCCAATTCGTGGTTGCGAATACCGGGATCATTCGAGCAGACGAGGTCTTTGCCTACTCGGAAGAACCAAGTGAGCCAGAATCAAGCACAATTGATACCAATATCGAAGGGATACTGTACACGGCGAAGCTTGCAATACACTATTCTATCAAGCAGAATGGGACCACACCTTCCCCGTCGCAACAGGATACAACCCTTGTGCTGATTTGATCTGGGGCCGGAATCCATGACTGCCCAAGGATCCCACAGCATTCTGCCTCGAAGTGGGCGATGCGCGGGATAACGCATTCCTTGAGACGGACTGCTCATTTATATGGAAGCCGGGTCAATGTCATCAACCCTTGGTATGTCAAGACCAAAAGTCTGTCGGCGCAAGACTTTGAGAACGTTCGGGCAAAGGGAGTGGAATTTGCGACAACGGATGATGCCGGGCAGTGCCTCCTGCGTATTCTAGGTGATCTTACCATGAATGGGCGATCGTTGTTTATTGCTGCGAGGAAATGGGCTAGTCGGGGCTACATCGATCTTGATCTCGAAGAGACCGAGAAGAATGAACTGAGGAGGGAAATCCAAGTCGATCAGATGAGGGGATCTCCTGTCGAAGATGGCCTCTTCATAACAATTTATTACAATCACTCATAGCCCGGCCTGGTAGGGCATCATCAAAATCAGCATGCGAAAACTTGTGGTTTAGGCTGCTGATAGAATAGCCCTGCCATGTTACCATTTACGTAAAGAAGTCGTCCCACGAAAAGTCGCCTTCATCAAAACGAAAGTCTAACTTTGACATCATGTCCATATGCTCAAGCCAGGAGCTTGTAGATACTCTTGTTTTCGTAATATCTTCGAAAAGATCTCTTCCCAGTAGGGGTTCCCGGTCAGAATCCATGTCATAATTCCCTGAGAGCCGCCCGTTCGATTCTCCAATGTCATATGTCCCTCCCTCGGGACCGATGAACGAAGGCAGGGCGCTGAGGGGAGATTTCGAGATGGAATCCATGGTTGAAACAACTTGATTATCCCATACTTGCCGGAATTTCTCCATGCATTTGGTCTGTATCCTCTCTCCATGGCGAGCGATTGAATTGCGAGTTTTTGAGTATTCCCAATCTCTCCATCGCTCGAGCAAGCGTTTGGTGTATGATCACTGTGGTGTGTAACGGATGTGTGTGGTATTTGATAGCCGCGGTGGCGAGATATATACCCGAACCGATGGTGTGAAAAATGATGGTGTGAATTTTATATTGATGGGGCTGACTCAACTGGAAGAGTCTATCTGAAGCGTTGAGTGATTCTACCGCAGCCTGGGTCGCCCGCTGTCGACTAGCATCATGCCTCGATGCATGTGGCCGGTGGAGCGCCAGTAGGAACGAATGCACAACAATAGCAATCTGCTAGCGTTCCTTGACAAGGCCCGGAAGTCTTGTGTCCCAGGGAACATCAGGATTGTCCACGTCCATTGCCGGAGGTATACTATGCAATAAATCCAGGGCGACAGAATGCAATATCTCCACTGGCTCATAGTTTTGTAGAAGAGGATTCGTGGCACCAGTCGACATCATCCTATGTATCGTCTAGCTAATCTTGTACTTCACTGACTGTGTTGTGTACAATGATGGACATTCCTCTGGCCCCGGTGGTCGAAACAGCGTGTCTGTCGGGTGAATTGGAAAATCGCAATCGATAGGGTCTAGACATGTGCAATCACTTACATGGATTAAACGTGGTCGACCTAGTTGGAGTCTCATATGACTTTCCTAGATGACAAGGGTAGCCCATGGCCTTCGTTTGTGCTGGCCAAACCACAAACGCTTAAGAACCTCTGAACTAGTTGATTCCATTTCCGCATCTTGGCTGGTATCGAGATGAAGGCCTATCTCCTGAGCCTGTCTGGTGGCATTACTCAAGCTATACCATACCTCTGGGCCTCTTCCGTCATTCGTCTGCCAGGCAGAGCACATAAGGTCTGCTTGGATGTTGGTGGCGTTAGGAACACGCCGGCCCAATAGCCGCATGAGCTTCTCCCCCTGTTCACTGAAACGCGTGGACAATCTGTCGATTTCTTCTCCATCCCTACCTCCTGTAGCGAGCTCACTGCTGTGTTGCGGCGGCAGAAACTGCAACGCCAGTGCTCTCACTTGGAACAACAGCGCTGGGAAGTATGAGATCGATGGACTCAAGCTATGGGCCTCGTCGGTAGGTCGCGGACTTTTAGTCGATTCGATGAAGAGAACGTCAAAGAAGTACTGACCAAGTACAGCAAAATACCAATTGACTTCATCAAAGAAGACTTTGACTCGAAGTTGCACCAGTGACGTGGTTGGCAAACTTTCGACGATGGCCCAATATTCATGTTTCCATACTTTTGGACAGGAAAGGCACCTGGGGTCCCAGTGGGCGTGGCTCCTTCGGACGCTGAGCATCCTGAAGGAGCTCGCTCAAAGCCGAGAGAGCATGATCACCATTGTCAGCGTAGCCCAAACGAAGTAGTTCGTGCTCGTTGTGCGTATCTCCCTCGTCATCCCTGCCAGGTGATCCATCCGTTGCTGCAGACAGGGAATAGTTCAGAACGGTACTTGGTTTCAGCCTTTCAGTTGAACCTGTTGTGGCGATTGAAGAAGAATAGCTCCCACCATACGAGCAGTGACCCTCAGCGCCCCTCGCGACACATGCTTGACATGGTTCTCCCCGGTTACACTTCAGCTTTCTCCTTATACACTCCGAACAGGCTGTTATGGGGCGATTCAGCTTTGAATATGCCCTTTTGGCTGCAGTCGGCATCGTACGGTTGCTTCATGGTATACCAGGAGAGAGCGGACTTCGATCTGACCAACTTAGCCAGCCGAAGGTATCAAAAGACACATATCGACTCCTGTTGGATGCTACCTAGTGACTCGAAACAGGGCTGGGCCAGTAGGCAAGGATCAGGATCAGCACTTCAAGCTTTTTTATCTCAACGGCATTGATTTTGTGAAGGGTTTGAGGATCTTAAGCCAGGTTCCTAACTGATAAGTTCCCCGTAGATATATGATGATGTCTGTACTTGCCACCTGGAACAGGCACAGGGATTTACTGGATAGGCACTATGCGTAGATGGGTTCTATACTCCATACTCGGTACTCGGTACTCCGTACGGAGTAAGTACATGCATTCGAGTACTGTTTGGTTAGTGTGGATGGTAAAACAAGAGGGTTAAGCTCCTGCCCCAGCTGTGAAGGGCTGGCAAGCTCCAGCCTAAAGGTTTTAGGCATGCCAAGCCCTAGATGGGGGTGAGGTGAGAGGGGGGGACCATGGGGGACCCCCACTAAACCTGGTTAACGCAACCTGCGAGGCCTCTTGGTACGGAGTAATGATTATCCGATACCCCGTACTCCGTGACTGAGATGGGAGTTCCAGTTCCCTCTCTTCAGCCCACCAACGCCCACCCTGCAATCCTCTCGTCACCGATTCAAAATATTCTAGACCTCTGACCTGAAAGCTGCGTACCAAAGGATTCCAAATTAAATCAAGTGCCATGGAGCCTTCTTTCACTCCAGTGGAATTGTCTGTGCCTTTACCTAAACATCCACATCTCAATCTTCACCTTCACCTCAGCTTCCTGGGAAACTGCGCGATGGTCCACCTGACCACAACTGATATTGCTGATTCTCAAAGCTCCTCTCCTCCGCTGGGAAGTTTCGTTTATGCCATGCCCGATGTACGTAAAATTGACCATGAAATTACAGAGCTGATACGGTGAAGAGATCCAATGGGCCAAACGTGATTAGCACTGCCTTAGCGACCTCGGTTTCGAGCATCGACTATGCAAGTAGATTGGCCAAAATTCTGGCTCGCAGACTGCAACTGCCTGTCTATGTCGGCTGTAGTATCAATTTTACTGGTACAACGGCCGAAGAAGAGCTGGAAGGTCTGACCCTGGCGGTTGAGCAGATACTGAATGTGAGGAACCGCAAATCTTGATACCGAAAATTGCCCCTAATCAGGAGGGAATCCGACCTCACGAGTCACCATTGGCTTTCATCTGAGCGGCAACCCCCGTTCTCCTCATTGGGAGTCCAGATTCAACCGGGCTCTATTATCAATGTTTGGAGATCGGTACGGAGTGCCAAGTACCACAACAAATCGGTAGTATTCCTTGCATTCTACTCCGGGGGGAGTGTGTGTTCGGCATCTGGAAGCTGGTCCAACCCTCTGCATCTTGTTGACCAGGCTAGAATTGATCTGGGTCCTGACAATCCTTCCACTGCACGGGGCATGGGGCGCCGAGAAGGCAAACCTTCAAAGCTTAGGGTTAAGACGAATCTCACGGCAGAGTCGCCGCCTGCCGATCGCCTTCGCCAATCCTCGCCTAAAATTGAAATAAGATGCCTGGGAGGCAGCGAAAAAGTTCTACCATCAAACGTGATCGGCGCAAGTAATCTGCATTGCTCAGAGGCTAGACTTCTTCCATTATTCTAAACAGAGATCAAGTAGGATCCATATCAACGATCGCACAAGTCGAATACTGCATGATACGCATATCATGAACTCTACTCGGTCTTGGTGAAACACCATTGCGGTCGATTGGGTTCGGGTTGATTACCGAATATCAGCTCACCCAGTCTTGTGCCCTGGCCTTGGTAGATCCCTAAACAGAGTTTCTGGGCTTCAGGGAGTGCCTTTATTTCTATTGCGCCAGGGTGCCCAGGGCGGGGCGCAGGAGGCCCAGTTGCGGGTATCTGCGCAACAATTTGACTCTTGCCTCGTAATTGATTGTGTGCTGCTTGGATGCGCCATCTCGAACTTCATATTCACGCCACATCATTCCCACTTTCGGATGTGCGAGGGGACGCACTCAAGGACTGGGCTACTACCATCCCAATATTCGAGTCAACTATCCTGGCTCCTTTGCAGCCTTCGACGAGGATCCTTGACGTAAATCAACATGTCACTGATTTAGAAAACGATAGTTCGGCTCGACGTGGCAACCCGGGCTTCACCCATTCTGATGCGCGATTCTGAATGAGAACGCGAGCCCAGTGGCCTTCCCCTCCAAGTCCCGAATGAGCTAACTACTAGAAATTAGAAGTCAATTACTTAACCAGGTGTTGCGGATACTCCACCAACCAAGAGGACTCCAGAGATTTGGATACCAGGTCAGACCTGGATGGCCTTCAAGCCAACCCATCCCTCCATTCACTGACACTATTAGTTACTACTCCGGAGAACTACCCCGACAGGGAATGGGGTGGACGAGACTGCTAGATTTCCTAACTTGAGCCAGAACTCCAGCTCTGAGTCTTTAACCAGCAAATTACCACTCCAGGTTCAGTGGCATCTGAAAATTACACCAGAGGTGGAAATCACTCCTGGCGGGTTGTTCCGGGGGTAGGGAGGACTTTCTCGCTATTGTGACCAAGACAAGGGAAATCGTAACCCACCTATTGATTCCATACAAGATCGCCAGAAAACAACTTCACATGCTGTGCACCGAGTACTACAAGTGCTTGCCACGTAACTTTCTGGGACTCGTTGACCATTCTGCGAGTACGGGGGAGAGCGTTGGACTCATACAGAATGATACGCGGAACAGTCAAGGCAAACGTGGAAGCAATCCTCGGGGAGGGGGAGGGGGGTTGAGAAAGCCTAGGAGATCGCCTGTGGGTGACCTGCAAGGGCTATCGCAACCCATCTGGGAATGAACTGCAAGGTCGATCCCATGGGCTCCTTGGAGATCCGAACAATAATTTGGTCCCTCCTGACTGGAGTTCAGGCCGTTGAGCACCGACGCGGCGACGCCCTCAGCGGTAACCACCCAAACTAGTGACACCTGTCGGCGATCTTCCTCGTTCTCGGAAAAGCTAAGTTAGGATGAGCCTAACCGTTACCCAGAAGCCTCTTTGGCCCCAGCGATGCTCCAAGCCTCCAATAAAGTTCAAACAGCTGGTAGCTGCCACCCAAGTTGCTGGGTTTCATGGAACTCACATCATTTCCAGAACACTCCGCCCTGGTTCTCCGCTCCGTGCGCCGAGGAAGCGTAATTGACACCGCTTCAAAAGGAAATCAAACTGGCACAGAGCAAGGAGCAGAGCCATCAAAGGTATTCGAATATCTCAGGCCGTGCTGGCGGCTAATATGATGCACCATTGAGTTCAGGATGAAACTACTTCAGGTCTAAGAAGAAACTAATGCTTGATGACGGCAATCCATCCTTGAGCTGTTCGTTGAGGTATTAGGCAGTCGGTTGGTCTCATACCTCTCGCCTAAGCGACTGGGAGGCGTGTCAGTCCAAGAGTTGGCACCCTGGCTCTCATGCCTTTGACCGCTACGAGGAGTCGAAATGGCAGCTGATTAAATCAAAGCCTGACTTATTGTGGTGGGTTCTGACTCGTCGGCCTTGCGAAAAGCAGTGGAGGTTGGAAGAAATGTTTCACCCCTACGAGTAACTATTGACTGCTCCAGTTACACAGCCTCAAGTTACCGTGCAAAATCTGTGCTCCATGTTTTCTCCAATTCTCTGGCTTCCTGGCCAGCTACCGTAGGCACAAAGCTTGATATTAGATATCTGGGTGCCCACATCTCAAAACGCTTCCGTCTAACATTTCCGGGATGTCCTCGGAGCCTTCATTCTAGCCTAGCAGGCCCTTATTCTCCGGTATAATTTAAGTACCATTCGCGGCCCTCGGGCCTTTGGCAGACCCAAGCAGGGGGAAATTATTGGGCCCTCTGTCTTCCTCGTTAGGGGGGAGAGTTCTTGGTGACCCTGGAGGAAATGAAAATAGCAGGACCAATGCTGCGTCATATTTGGCGTAGAGCGAAGGACGTGCTGGCTCTTGGCCCAGCAAACGTCTAATTGACGATTTTATTTGATTGTTCGTTGCATCACCAAGGATCCCTCGGGACCCAAAGGTGATGACGGACAATCTGCCCGTGATGAATCGCTATTTGCCCTTGATTTTCTGTCCTCCATTTCAGGAAGTCGCATCCTGCAATGGAAATTTTTGGCAGCGAAGCCGAACGATTCTACGGAGGACATGGCGAGCAATTCCTTCTTGAACCACACTAGTCATGAAATTATGACATATCCTGAGAATTTTGGCATCGAATATTTCATTGCCACCAACACTTGGAGCCTGCGGTTACTATTCTCGACGAAAGATCTTCCAGGCGGGTATGACCCCTGGAGGTCGAACCAAGTGGGCCATATCCGTGCGAAACCTCTCGCCTGGCCTGAGCTTCTGACTACTGGATTATTGCACTCGCACGGAACAGACTCGTTTGGCTTTCACCGACACCTTTGCTTCAAGGGCTTCAAGTTGATTGTTTCACCGATGGTCAATTATGCACTACCGTCCCTCGTGGACTACCATGATTCACACAACTCGTAATACTGAGTGACATTCGCTCGCGATGGAATAAGCGAAGGGTTGATGGATAGGACAGAACGGCAGAGGGTATCTCGATCTGGGCCTATTGTGACACCTGGAGAGGGTTGCAGGGAGGCTGTTGCTAAGCTGAATGAGATTTAGGTCGAACCATACTAGGGACCAGGCAGGAGACCATCGTCGCCTGCAAGCAGCTGGAAGCGGACGTGCTTGGGTCTGAGAAACCACCCCTAGATGACGCCCCTCGGCCCCCATTCTGTCAACTCAACTGGGGCCGCCAAAGCCGCTTCCAACTGCCACGGCCGAGTCCCTGTAGCCAAGGCTTTTGATCGTCCTCGGTCCGTCCTCCACAGAGCCGCCACGAAATGCATGGGGATCCAGGTAACCATGGCGCCCAGAGGGGGATAGCTCAAATGCCCAAGGATCTTGCATGCCAATTTCATTAGGCCTAGGGTGCAGCTCGTGATTTTGTTATCCGAGTTGCTTGGACGCCACTCATGGTCTCAAGGTCAAGGCTACCAAGTACTCCGTCCCGTAGTGGGATCACCCGGCATCGTTGCCGTGGTGTGCAAGGAGTGCTTCAGGGCCTTTGGCTAGACTAACGAGGAAGATTCAGCATATTCGAGGATGTGCATGTCTAGCACGCCAACTTTTGGTGTGGTTCTCCCAGTGGTGGAGGACAAATCCAATGTCAGAGGCCCACCCAACTGAGCCCTCTCACAGGGAAGCTGTTTTGATGGGTCTGGGTGGCTTTTGGCACAGACCGCTCGTCCAGAACCCATGGCCCGTCATGCCTTATTCGGCTGTCACAACGTTGTAGCTAGCTTCTTTCACTTCGGCTGCCAGAACCGGGGGGAGGGGGTCAAGCAGGTCCTAACTTTCCCAGGGCCCGCGATCATTCCGAAGCATTTGTTCTTATCCACCTGGAGGTGGCTTTTAGCTTTTGACTGGTCTATTTTGCTGAAGTATCAATGTCGTTTTGCAGTCAATCTCATCCACCTGTTGGCTTGATGTTCGTTGCTTGGTGGAGAGCCCCTTCCCACGCCACGCGCACCGGCAGTTCATCTGGTTAGACTCCAGTCACTGCCCTCTGACCAAGTCAACATGGGTGATCGAAGTCGTTCCGACTACTTCGTGCTCAGTAGTTAGCACCGCTGCTTCTCCAACCCCAGGCTACGACTGGGTCGGAGTGTGGTCGATCTGGGCCCATGTTCCGTGGACTCTGATCGACGGAGCAGTCCAACAAGCGTATGGCCACGGCGAACTCAGTCACTTCCAAGGTCGTGACCTTGCACTCTCCGGCTGTATTGGAGTGCGTCTGTCATTGCGACCTTTCGGTGACAATTTCGGCTGGCTTGACCTGCCGGTGGCGACCAGTTGGAGCGGATCACCTTGTGCTAATGTTTGCTCCTCAACCACTGGCCAAGGTCGGGACATTTATTGCCTCCAATCTTGCATCTCGCTTCTGCAATTGCAGTGACTTGACGACATCGTTTCATCAGCCAGGTCTTTCCCAGAGGTTCGATTTATTCCTCTCTAAACAGCTCATACACCCCTCGACGTTAGGCGCAGGCAAAGGCCTGGGGAGCGGCGGGCATGCATCAACAACCAAGTGTGGTATTCTCTTCGTCGGACTATTGCGGCCAGTATCAACGCTGTGAATTCTGGTTCGGTCCTGCACAGTGGGGATGCAAAGCCAACCCTTCTCCGTCCGAGCATCGCCCAGTGTCGCTTCATCAGGATCGCCAATGAGTTCTCACGAACCTACATCGCATTCTCTCCCCTCGCATCAATTCTCACACCACGGCCGCCCGGGCTTGTCACCGCCAGAGTCAGCATTGATGTCTTCATTTTATTCTCCTCGAGACATGGGGTCGGTCTCTCCTCAAGACGGGCCTTCTCACCTTGGGGAAAGCCTACGACCAGGCGGCGGTGGAAGTGGTACCCCGTCTCCGGCTCAGATGTCGGCTCTGATGATGCACAACCCGAAGCGAGCATATCGACAAAGACGAAAGGACCCAAGTTGCGACGCATGCCGGGAACGCAAAGTGAAGGTTGTTTCCCAAATTCAGTGTCAATACGGACTGAATTGCTGACGCTCTGAAGTGTGATGCTACCGAGACTTCCAGTTGTACAGAATGTTCCAGCCGAAACGTTCGATGTCAATTTACAAAGGACACCAATCGGCGCATGTCCTCCATCAAGTAAGTCCTGCAATTGACGTGCGTACAGCTCCTGACCACTATAGGCAAGTGCAAGATCTGGAGAGACAACTCTCAGATGCCCGTTTGCAGCTAGATCGGTTCCGCGCTGTTGAACAGAAACATGATTTTGCCTCCGAGCTGCGCCCGGACTCGTCCTCGTCGATTGCTACAGAATTTCCTTCGGTAGGAAAGTCACCTAGAAGAATGCTCAAAGCAAGGTCACCTCAAGACCTTACATATGCGAGATCGCAACTGTATGACATTGGCCGTGGATTGCTGAAACCACCAGTTACCGGTGCTCAACCCCGAACACATCCTATACACCCTCACGTTTCAGAGTCACCACCGCTTCCCCCACGAACTGCAGCAGAACGATTGCTACACTACTACCATGAGTGCATCCATCGACAGTTCCCTGTACTTCATTGGCCCTCCTTCCAGCACAGCTTCGCGAACCTTATGGAACGTGGAAGCTCTCCAGCATTACCAAAAGACTGGTTAGCGTTGCTGTACTCTGTTTTGGCATGCGGTGCCCTGGCCACACACGACCCTGGCAGGCTTCCAGAAGCCCAGGAGTATCTGACAAGGGCAATCGCGTCGATCAATTTCTGGGAAGATGACGTCTCCCCCAACCAAGCGACCGTGGCGTTCCTAGCTAGTATTTCGCTTGCTGAGATGAACAGAAAATCTGCGAGTTGGATTTGGCTTGGCTCCGCTGTCCGCATTATACAAGATCTTGGGTTCCATGTGCAAGGAGGACAATGGTCCTCTGCAGACGGAGAGATGCGAAAAAGAATGTGGTATTCATTCTATGTCTGGGATCGGTGAGACCAAATGGCCTCTGGCGCGAGATTACAACTAACAGAACCAGTGTCCTGGCCCTGGAACTCGGCAAGCCCATGCTGATAAATGATGAGGATTTCGACACCGAGTATCCTGAGATTCTTGTTGAAGAGCAACTTGGACCCAACGAAACGCAGCCGACACCATTACCCCCTATACTTTTACTCGCAAATATTCACATTGCACGATTGATGGCGCCACTATCTAAAATGTTTCGCACGCTGTGCATCACCAATGATGCATTGACGAAATTCGAAAGCTATCTAGGAGACTGTTTGCAACTCTTTCCACGGCCGCTGCAGCTTTCGTCCACCACACCGCTTGATCCGTGCATCATGGCACCGCTGATTTACTTTCAGAACACGCGAATTCTCCTCCACCGACATAATATATCTCCTTCTTGCTCGCCAGAACAGCGGGCACAAGCCATTGAACAGTGTGTGCATGCGTCTCGAGACACGGCGAGCCTTCTCTCACGCTGTATGATCCCCCATATTCATTCTCACGACTGGGAGCAACGGTTTGTATTGTCAGCTACAAGTGGCTTGTGTACCCACATCTGGCGCTGCATGCTTTTTCTTCTCTTTCGACAATTCTACGAAGCATTTATGGTCTTGTTGCGGGCCGCTTCAATTATTGGGGATTCAAGATCGATCAATATCTCATGTGGCAGGTACCTCTCATTCTTTTCACGGCGACTAATAGAACGTTATGAGCAATCGGTGAATATCGATGTTGAGCAAGATGAGGAAGTCCTTACATATCTATCAGCCGACCTTCAAGCCACGACAAACAGTTGGGTCTGGGGAAGTGCCGAGACGGGAACTCATCTCAGCAGACGACAAAAACACGGTCGACCTAAGCATGCAAATTCAGGGCAGGAATCGCAACTGGCAAGCGGGCCACAGTCACCATCGTGGGACAGCGTTCTTACAGAAGAAGAGCAGCATGATTGGGGCGGATGGCAGCACATTGACCGCTCGGTTCAGTACTTGCAACAATTAACAGAGAGGCCACGCCAGCGACAACACGACCAGCTACAATCTGGGTTCAGCAAATCCGAAGGCATCAGTCCAATATCTGGACCGACACTTGCCCCCATTAATACTACAAATCAACCGGGGGATTCAAATAGAGCACGAATGACGATCGCCAACATAATATAGAGAGATCAACTCGACTCTCAACGCAAGAATGCTGGGTGCGGACGCCCAAAAACGAGCCCTCCTATCTACTCATATGGCTATGTCTATACCATTTAATCTGACGTGGGAGAGGGTGAAAATGAAGGATGCACCCGTCATGTTTCCAAGATACCCATCAATTTCGCTTTCCTCGGAAAAGCATCACGAAGCAGAAGAACAATGCACCCACAACTCGAACAATGATAAAATTGCATTGCAAGCTTCGAGATTTCTCCTTGCCCGAAACTCACTTGCAAGCTCTCTCCCCTGCAAACTAATACATTGGTAGAATCCGTTGTACGCTGGGTTCATTCTCAGCATCTCGAAATGGGAGGGGGCGCCGTAATCTTGGGCCGCTAACCTAGTGGTGCTGGTAACACAGTCCTGAAACCATTCGCGTTTCCGCAAGCCAATCTCGCCTTCACCTCATCAAAACGTCATGATCCTCAGGATCAAGGACTTCTGCACAGCCTGGAGCTTCGACGAGCTATCCCCGTACCCGTAGTCTGTGCGAGCTGCCGAGTACCTTGTCCCTGACACCCTAGAAGTTTCTATCGATTTCCGGAAGGCTACCAAGCGAGATTCCGTCCGCAAGAGGGTTTACAATCCTTGCGCCGATCAAGAGCCCGGATACTACGTGCCATTTTGAAGATTTGATGCCCTGTGCAATATACGGAGAAACCCTCAGGCAGCCATGGTCTAGCGATGCACTGTTCATGTGCAATCTGAGGTTTCAATGGCCAATTGTAATCAGCTGTAGGTAGCGAGATTACCTTGTCTCTCAACAACGCGACGCCGAGTCTGAAAACGGAGAACGCAGCACACCCTCTGGAATCCTCCCCACCCGCTTCTTGTTCTACGCGTTCGTGAACCTAGCGTCGAAAACAGGGTGTGGTCCGTCCGGATACTCCGTATCTTGGAGACGGGTTTCTTCTGAACCCTACTTAGCTGAGGGTAGTATTGTGCTGGTGATCATCAGCCCAGTGTGGACCTGCTCACACTGCTTCAAAATAGTAACCACGGAACCACGGACGTGGGTCGCCTGCTCTTGTGTCAGGATAGAAGAGGCTAGCTGAATCATTTGGCGGGGGCATACGATGATGGCTTTCAGGACAGTGCACTCCCAACGGGATACCTCGTACTCGTAGAATTAATTAACTATCGGGCTATAGGTCCCGCCAACCGACAAGCCCTTCAATCAAGCCGTCTCGTACTATTTCCCTTGATACCGACGACTCCTCAAATCTAAATTCGAGTATATCTCCGAAGTAAGACGAGCGAGCGAGATGATGATATCCCCGATTGTGGGTTCACCCGAGAGTGTACGAATAGGCTCAGGCGTTCTTTGTCTATAATGGTTTATTAGTTTGTACTCCGGTCGCGTAAAATACCTTGGTACATAGGCTCCATGTCTCGGAAAAGACGGAACCGCCTGCAACCATCCTCGATCACAATGGCTTGCATCCCTCGTAGGGAAGCTTTCATGTCATTCCCATAGCATGCCTACATGTCGTCGACGAGTTCGAGCCACAGCGGCCCAGGACCTGCCTTACCTTATTGCCCACCTCTTGCCACGGCTGATAACCCCTCGGTCAGGCAGCCTTGCGAGATTCGATTCCTAGGGACGGTTGTTGTATAACGCAAGAGTGACAGCAATGCGATGAAAACAACCACAGAAGTCTGAAACCCTGCTGAACATGTATTTGACATATTGCCGCGGTGTGACAGCAAGCTCAACTCTCACCTACGGATCGAAAACCCTCTGCGGGGCCATGAGGATCCCTGTCATCGATGTGGTATTGCTCGGCCTAGGAGACAATCTCAAGGTTACATGATACGAAAGACATCTTGGTGTAGAGAGTATACCTTGTGTAACTTGTTCCTTGATATCTAACATTATAGACCAGATCTGCCCCCGAGAACATGCAGTGCTAGGACTTCGCCCATCAATGCCTCCATGCCATGGCTGCGACCTGGCACTATGATCCCCTCCCTTTGCCGATGTGACAGCAACGAGTCACGAAAGTCCGACCCCGAGCCGCGACTCAAGGTTGCAAACGTTCGATCCAGACACAAGCGAATCCTCGCTATGTAAAAGAGCCGCTGCTGAAAGACAACGTAACAAATGACGGGGTTATCTGATACGTGACAACGTACTCCCTTTATTGAGATGGATATATACACATTCATATTCCAATGCTAGTTGGCACTTCCAAATCCGATATCCAATCCGACCACCACCACCTCCCGGCCATATCAAGCGAGGCCGGATCGATTGGGGGTTCGGAGGACAGATCGAATTGTATGTTGTCTATTGGCCATGTCGAACCGATTGCCATGTCGGCTGGAAGCTGGGCGTGTTCATCTCTGTGAAAACTATGCACATATGCGGCTCTAGGCTGCGAAATCGATAGAGACAACGGGGTTATCGGCGGCTGGGAAGCGCCTTCCTTGGAAAGCTCCATATTTTCGAACACCAGCGCCCACTTGCGGCACAGCTTTGGGCCAAATGGCGAGAAAAAGCTTTGGTGCTCAATCGGGAGGACGAGGTTAGTTGCTCTCGCCGATTTCGGCTTGTCCGTGGAAAGCTTGACCACTTGGTTGACGACTCTTTCTGCTCCAACAGCGCTGGGGAATCTCTTCTTCAGTTCAGTCAATGAGAGCTTGATGATCTCAATCTCAACGGCTTCTGACTCAGCCAGGAACTCGAATCGGTGCGATGACAACTGCACCAGTGCTGCAATCATAAGGTAGAATATGCAAGTTGGGGCGAGGAATGAAATATCTTCCCACGTCAAGAACTCCTCGAATATCCCCGAGACAAATGAGGCTGCAAGAAGGCTTGCTGTGGAGGGCGCTTGATCACGATTCCTTTGCCGAAAGAGTATTATCAGGGAGGCGAAATATGGCAGGTGCAGCTGCAAGGCTTTTGACTTGTAGGAATACGGCTCTGCAGTCAAAGGGTGATGAAGTTTGAATGCCGCCGGCACTTCGTTCACCCATCTCAGCAGTGAGTCTTCAATGTTCATCTTCTTGTGGTCTGACAAAGTCCCACGTCGACAGAGTTCAGTGAGATCCCCCAAAATTGAGGTGATGCGTACGAAATGCATAAAAAGATGAGCATCATCATCGTGTTCTGCGAAGTCCTCGATACATAGAGGCCGGACGTTCGTGTCACTAGAATTGAGCGCTCTTGGGCGACCATGGCTAGCAGCAATTTGGTTATCGCGAGACTGCAGAATGGTTAGGCTATTGCAATATCGCTTGAAGGGGAAGATCTCACCACCAAAGTCCACCATATTCGTCTTCGAAGACCGGCATCTGCTCCCCGTGGATTTGGTTCTCGATGTAATCCAAGTTGGTGAGCAAGTCCCACACTGAGTCTCTGCCAGAAACTGCTGCTGTCTATCGAGACATGTTCCGGCCCGCTTGGGTTGAGCCACTGAAGCAAGATCGTGGCCATGACGACGCGAACATCGTTTTTCTCCGCGCCGGTGTAGAATAGAACCTTAGCCCTTTGGTAGCATCGATGACCAACCTCAATTGCCTGTGGGGCTGTCGATACAACGCTTCCTGCGACAAGCATCGAAGTGGTCAAAAGGCAATTGACGTTCTTCAAGTCGAGGTTCGCCAGGTCTGTTTCTTCAACCAGCGGCGTCCATGGACGGCACCTTTGCATATAATTGCGAATGAAGGTCTGTCGAAGCATTCCCTGAGGCGGCTCAACGAGCGACAGGGTGCCTAAAATGCGTGCCTCGAGGTCCTGCACAGCCTTTGTTGCAGACCCGAGGCTTTGGTATTGAGTCGCATCGCTCTCGTCAATGGCAACATGAGCAGAAGCGTAGTCCGATCGCCCCAGATAACTAGGCTGCTGTGCTCTGGTAGGTAGGCATTCATGCTCGCCGTCGTTTTCATGTCTGGATTTCCGCCGTTTGCGACGGTTAGCCACCTGCTGAGAAGTTCGCTTTCTCGAAGGCGTTGCATTTTCCGAGGATTGGTCGCTTTGGTCATCTAGGAATGATATTCCTTCAATCCGGGAAGCTGCAGGAGGATTGTTCAGTAACGGGACTCGCTCTACAACGTGAGCAGTGATCTCGGTCTCATCATCGGTATCTCCGGGTCTGTCCAGCACAATCGCCGAGGCGTTATGGCTCGAGCGATCACCCTTTCTTCTCCTGATATGCGGCTTGCACTCGACGCCAGCATCCCTACAGTTAGAGCACGATGCCTGAGTGTTGCCTTTCGACGACAAGTCACACCGAACCTTCCTCTGATGGCATGTTGAACACGCCTTGGGCTTCTTCAGAAGCGACCCTACTTGCCCAATGTCTTCGGAAGGCATGTTTTGCATGAGACTCAGCACATCAATAGGCGTGAGTAGACCCTGCAGCTGAGACCTCTCTCCGTTGTCAATATCACCGAGCCTCGAGAAATGAAACCCCGCAAATTTGGATGGGAGAAATGTCTAAGAAATGCTTGAGGTTGTCTTTGTTGCATATGAGGTGGTCAATTGACCTTGGCGATTTTTTTCTTCTCCGAGCTTAGAGCTTTTTTAACCCACCAGGGAGCATGCAGGGAGTTTAACTATTATTACGCAACGTCATGAGTTCGTACGGACCCGACGAGGAATGTTTCACTTGTTCCTTCTGCGTCTCAGGTCGTTGTAAATCACAGCTTAGTATTCTCAATTTCAGCATTCATCGGTTACAGTTTATACGCATCCTAATCCATATTCCAAAGGGGAAAAACTGCAGGTTCATCGTTCCAGCCAGACGAAGTGGAGGGAGTTTAAATGTTCCTGGGCACGGAGTACATTGGACATGGGCCGATCACAGCCTCCCCAACACAGTTGACTTCTATCCTTATCCCTTTATTCTAGAATTATTTCTCGCTGGAGGAGTGTTGTTCCCGCCTCTGGGAAGGAAAAACAGTGCCGGGCGGTCTATTTCAACTCTTTTCGCTGCCATCAAGGGCCACCGGACTGAAGCCATCTCTAGATAAATTGTATTCCTCTGTGCGGTTTGCAGGCTCGACACTTGAGTCAGAAATGGGTATGTCAATACTGATATGTTCTGTTTCCTCGTTGAGAATGCATAAAAGCTCTACTCATGATGACGATGAAGAACTAAATGCCGTGCCCTGTTGATGGATCAGGGAGTACAGCAAACCTAGGCGAGCAGAGTAGGGCTCCGTTCAGATTCACTCAAGGCTCTGGGTGACTTTAAACGCGGCGGATGCCCGGGCAGAGTATGGAGGGCGCTGAGCAAAGGCCAACCCATTGGACCAGCCTGAAGGGCCTCCAAAGCCACGCAAACGGGGGCGTCCTTGTCAAAACTGACCCGCTGGCATTATTGGGTTAATGCCCCCCTCCCACCAGAGAGCCACTGGGCACAAACTAGTTAACTAGCCGCCATGGCCAGGTACGGACGTCGGTTAAGCGGTAGAGAGAACTCGGATCGAGGGTACTAATGGCCTCCAGATAGTCAACTAACTCCTCTTGGGGTCTTCATTGGTATTTTCCAGGCTTCTAGATACGGTGTACATAGGGCTACGATGGAAATCGTCCGTGGGGCTCTTCCCCGCAGTTCCTTATCTCCTGAACTAGACATTGATAGCACTTCTCATTGTTGATCTCTCACTCCTACACTAACAAGAACCGCCAATTCAAATGCGCTTCCAGGTTGGTCAATGACGCGCGATTGAAGAGGTCATCGACGTGATCATATTCCTAGGTCGCACCAATCTAAGCATGCGCTCAACATCTATCGATGGCTGAGATTCTCTGAAGGATTAATCGACACTGGACCACAATCGCCTTCACGATTGCGTTACGCAACAGGACCTAGAGTATGAATAAGGGAAGAAAGGCTCCGAGATCGCGCACTGGGTGTAAACGGTGTAAAGAAAGGCGATTCAAATGTGGCGAAGAAAAGCCTGAATGTGGTCGATGCCAGGCTGCTGGACTTCCCTGTCCCGGATACAACCAGTCGTTAAAATGGTCAACCAAACACGAGGTCTTCAATCCCGCAAAGCGACGGGCAGGCTCTTACACGTCCGAAATAAGGACGTCGATGCCCCGGGAAGACACTACTGTCCAAGCAGATACTTTGCCTTCCTTGCCAATCCTGCCGGTGGATGACCTCAACCACTTTTCTGTCCCCGTCCAGCACCCGGTGCCCCTCGACCCAGAAGACACAATATACCCTCCTGAGGGTTTTCCAACCCCTCTACTACCGCTGGATACGCTTTCAAACGGAATCCCGGAGCTTACAGCCACTCCTTCCGGTATTTCATTCTACAGCAGGCAAACGGATCTCGACGAAAACGATGAAATTGAAGAGATCATTCCATCCGAAAGCTTCGCACCACCCGCAACGATTGATATGGGTTTTCAGCCCGAGCAGGCTCTGATAAGCCCTCGTAGCCCACTCTTACTATCACCAATACGAGGACCTTCAGATTTTTCTTCTGCCTTGGTCGAATATTATTTCAAGGAGACCGCTGGTGTATTCTCATGCTACGATAGCAACATGAACCCGTTTCGCACAACAGTTGGTAATCTCTGGACTCTGTCGCCTGCATTGTATCGCACCCTCCAGAGCATGGCCGCCGCCTGTTTGGTCGACGAAAATCCGTACTTCAAGCGATTGAGTCGAACTCTGCGAACGGAAGCGATTTCACTTTTGTTCAACAGTCCGGATGAGGATGAGAAGAGTCTGCTCGCCCTCCTTATGCTTGGTCAGAGTTCCAGCTGGTTTGACCCCCAAGATTTAGGGATCCCGCTATTCAAAACGTTAAAGTCAAGATTGAATCGGCGGGAAACTATTCCGGAAGGTCAGCTAACGGCTGTCGGAGGGAGTCACGGCTTCTTCCAGGAGGCCATGGAGTATTGGGAGATGCTGTTGTCTTTCGTCTCGAGTGAGATCATATCGAATCCTATGAACGGGCCCTCGTCATTCGATCATTCCAACACTCAAAAAGTTCCACATCCATGGACGGGGGTTTGCCGTGAGACTCAGATGCTTGTTAACCAGGTCGGCCAACTTGTCAGATCAGAAAGAATCCGAGCAAGATCCACCAAGTTTACCTGGCGGCATTCCATTGACGAATCAGTGACCTCCTTACAACTTGCCCGGATTCTCGAATCACGACTCCGAAGCCTCGGCGAAGCACAAGATGAAGCGATCATCAATCCAGGCGACGTAGAAACACCAATTTGGCACCTTCAAAGAATTGCCGAGATCTATCGAAGGACGGGTCTCATCAACCTTTATCACGTGTTTCCAGACCTTCTCCTGGAGCAGGTCAACCTCAATCAGCATCAAGCATTGAGTGCCAATTCAGCGGCGATTTCTGGGTCAAACTCCGTCCTCTGCGAGGATTGGCTGGGAATGGTTGAAAACTATCCGAACGAGGCTAATATTGAACCCGAAACTGATAGCATGTATGCCTGGCTGACAAACTTTGCCATCGAAACTATCGACTTGTTAGAGTCAATCCCTGCGTCATCAAGAACCAGATGCTTACAACCGTTCATGCTGGTTGCTTGCGCCTGCGAACTACGCGCCCCCACTCTGGAGCCCTCTCAACCATTTGAGCTTACATCAATGGCTCCCGCAGCAATGAGCACTGACAATTTCCCCTGGCTCACTTCGCCACAGCCCTCCTTCTCCGGTTCATTTCCAGGCTTCAACGCATCACTCAATGAGATGCAGGCGACTGCGGATCCTAGTCTCGAGGTCGACGAAGCGGCCCTCGCACAAGCGTTCCGGGTCTTCCATGCCCGCAGATTTGTCCGCGGACGGCTGAACCTGTTCATGCACGTGTTGCCACCCAGGCCGACAAAGACTTGTCTGGATCTAATCGAAGCCGTTTGGAATCAACTTGATGAAGGTAATGAAGACGTCTACTGGATCGACGTCATGATGGATATGGGCCTGCATACTACCATGGGATGATACCGAACTTACCTTGCCATATTAGTCTTCGAAATGTGTGCCGTCTGGATAGCATCTCCAAATATCTACGCAATAGGGACAACCTAGATCTACATATCTTACCCGAGAAATGCCACCGCACTTTATAGACTTTCCCTGGAGATTGCAAAACACCAAATCATATCATCTTCTTGTTCCCGTCGGATGGTGGGCCTCCGCCGATGACTGCCATCTCAAAACGCAGGTCATTGCACCTGAATGATCGCATCTTTGAATACACCATCTACGTTTAGCATATGCCACACTCTACGCCAACTCCTTTTGCTGCGTCTCCAAGCCCTCGTCAGGTATTGCGGCCGCTGCTTCACCTGTCGGATTTTCTCCCATGATAATTTCAAATTTCGGGCCATTGTACTCGCCTCTCTTTGCCAACCAGAGAGCGGAACAGAATATGACAAAGATCCCCAGTACTGCTGACACATAGTTCATGTTGGTGGTTACGGGCAGGAAACCTGGGAAGCAGAAAAATATCGATGTAAAGAAGACGAAAAAGACAGCGATCCAGTTGATAATGTAGACTGTCGCGTGTCCGAGGAAGAAGACTGGCGGGGAATTGCCAACAAGTTGTCTCCCACGAATCAGCAGGAACGCCACGAGCACGGCGAAGCTGAGATTGAGAAAAATGGTACAGCTAGCACAGTAGGCGTTGAACGCTAAAGTCGGTCCGAGGTATAACAGACCGAATAGCATGTTGAACAGACTGGCGGCTAAGATGGCGCGAATCGGAACGTTCAGTCCTAGAGTGATATGTGAGAGGCTAAAGACCGGGAATTGGCTACATGTTTCTCTCGGCTTTGGGGACTGTCATTCTGTCGATTTGGGAGGTACTCACAAGTTGGAAAATGGAGGGCCGTTATCTCTGGCCGTGGCCCAAAGCAACCTACTCCCGGATGTGACGGAGCCATTTGTCCCATTGACGAAACAAACCGCCAATGCGCAGCCCAACACCACAGCAGCAGCCCGACTTCCAGTCGCCTGATAGATGAGTTCAACCACTGGCGATCCAGTGTTGGTGGTCAAAACCGTATCCGGGTCGACCAAGCTAAAGAGCATCACCAAGATGAAGATCATGCCTGTTATTCCCCCTATCCCAACAGCGGCCACCATTGCTCCAAGGCCAAGGGATATTACATCCGCCAATTTTTGGCAATTGCTTATTGGCTGAGGCAGGAGGCCGTTGCTGGCTGTGCGTACCTAACTAGGTATCCTTTGTCCATGCTCTTTGATTGGGGACATTTGATATCTTCCCCAAAGTTCGGCCTTTGAGTATTGTTGTGAACACGTGGTAAATACTACTCTACATAGGGTTTCTCAGGATCAGAATGATACTTTGGCTCTTGTTCTAGATTCTAGTTAGACATCCTCTACCAGCAGATGCCTAGCGATGGGCTGGATCCGTATCGACCCAGCATTGAGGGCATCTCCTACCCAGAAACACGTCCTAAGCACCCAATGCTTGAAGAGACTTCACCGTATCCACTATTGTGTCCTCCACGTCTCTATACTTAATCTTCAACACCTGGATGGACTTGCTGTTGTCGATCCCATACGCGGGTACGGAATAATTGAGATCAGAGCTCACATTTGGTGCATACTCTGGGAAACGCTTTCGAATGATGTCTCCCATCAACCCTTCGGTTGCTAACCCTCCTGTCATGAAGAACCGCTGCCCTGCAGCCTCGGGAACCGTGATGGCAAGCACATGTGCTTCTGCGAGATCCCGAACATCCACAAATATGGATGAGCCTACCAACCCACGGGGTCTTCCCAGCATTAAGTTCAAAATGCGTCTGTTGGACGTATTAAGGTCTTCCAAAGATGACAGCCCATGTCGCACCGGGCCATAAACCAGTGGGGGATTAAGCACCGTAAGTGCAAAGCTGGGATTTTCCTGTGCCACGAAGTCCCACGCCGCCCGTTCTGCGAACGTTTTGCTCGCTCTGTAGGCTGCTTGCGGATCCTTCGTCGTCAGTCCCTCTTCCATGGTCATCTCGTTCCAAATTGTTTCATTGTACACTTTGGGCGGGGAAGCTGGGTTCGATATGGCTGCAAATGAGGATGTGATGACGACCCTCTTGACTGCCGATGCTGATTTCTGAATGGACTTAAGAATACCAGTGGTTCCCATGATAGCTGGATCCAGCATGTCCTTCTTGTTATCCTTTACATCGTAATGGTAAGGACTGGCGGTATGCACTACAGCATCAAACGGCGGGTCTGCTTTCACAGCCTCGTCAAACGCATTCGGTGCCGCAATGTCCTCGACAATCGTGTAGGAAACCCTTTGGCCCTTGAAGATGTTCACGAGAGCCTGGCCTTTTTCGGCTGATCGGACTGTCGTTACCACCTCGTGACTATGGGATCATTAGCATGCGAAGATGTGAGGTGGAAGAATCCGGACATCGTGATTCGTACCCATGTTTAAGCAACGCTTCAAGGCAATGCGTTGCGATAAAGCCACTTCCGCCTGTCAAGAGGACCTTCATTGTGATACTCAGAATTCGGTTTTAGTTGCAAGGATTTGAGTTATTGAATCTTTCGGCTTGAACCGTTGGTCGGCAGCTTTTCCAAGTATGTCACACCTACCTTTCCAATTCACTTTTATATTCGAGTCGATGGTGATTAGACTGATAAATCCGACAACTGTACCCAGGAATTCCGGGCAGAATACTATCTCCCAACCTTACCGCCGCCTTTCAGCCTCTATTTGTCACGGTTTTATCATGAGGAGGGATGATGAGTGTAGCTCAGCGATGCAAAATCGCCGCGGCGAAATCAAGGCTGGGCGGATACGGTGAAGCAATAGTTACCCGAGTGAAGCCTGTCACATGATCGTTTAGACGTCGAGGCCAGATTCACCATACTTCTTGACGATCTCACATCTCCAATCATTGCGTTCCTAATCATACCTATTTCAAACCTATTATGCGCCTGCGCCGCTGATGACGGTGTCCCGCGACCTCGTGGGCCATGCGCAGGATTCGTCAAAATGTAAATACAGCAATTTCCAATATCCTTTGGCGATATCTTCGCCTGTTGGGTCTTGTACTGCTGACGGCCAACTTGGCTTCGTTTGCCGGCGTGCAAGCACAATCTGCCACTCAGATTAAAGCTCTGAGGAAAGAGACGGAAGACCTTTTCTACCATGGCTATGAGAACTATATGAATCATGCCTTCCCCGAAGATGAACTGCGTCCAATATCCTGCAAACCTTTGACACGCGACCGAGATAATCCTGCCCATATCGAAGTCAACGATCCTCTGGGGAACTACTCCTTGACACTTATCGATAGCTTGTCCACATTGGCCATCCTTGCCTCGACCCCCTCTAATCAGAAAGATAATAAGGCTCTGCGGCTGTTCCAAGATGGAGTTCTTGCACTGATTGAACAATACGGCGATGGGCTTGATGGTCCTTCTGGCCAAGGCTTAAGAGCGCGAGGCTTTGACCTGGATAGCAAGGTGCAGGTGTTTGAGACCGCTATTCGGGGCCTAGGGGGACTACTCAGTGCACATCTCTTTGCGGTGGGCAGCCTCCCCATTCGCGGATACGCTCCACCCGAGGACCAAGTATCACACGCCCAACAATGGAATCATCGTCAGCCTAAGACTTTCTCGAATGGAATTGCGTGGCCCAATGGCCTTCGCTATGATGGCCAACTTCTGCGACTGGCGTACGATCTGGCAGGTCGTTTGCTACCAGCATTCTGGAACCCAACCGGAATTCCGTATCCTAGAGTCAATCTTCGTCATGGGATTCCATTCTATGTGAATTCCCCGTTCAATAAAGGTTCAAGTGATGCACAATGTGATGCTCGTCAAAAGTCCCCTGAGATCACGGAGACATGTAGTGCTGGTGCTGGAAGCCTGGTCCTTGAATTCACTACACTCAGTAGGTTGACTGGCGACCCACGATTTGAAGATCTTGCCAAGCGAGCATTCTGGTCAATATGGCACAGACGAAGCTCCATCGATCTCATCGGTTCTGGCATTGATGCTGAATCTGGGGCTTGGGTTTCCACGTGGACCGGAATCGGTGCTGGAATTGATAGCTTCTTCGAATATGCTCTCAAATCCCACATATTGCTTTCGAGGGACTCCCATCCAAACTACGAATCATCTGTGGACGCCGAGGATCCAAGGATATTGTTTGAGCCGTTGCCGGTGGAGGATGAAACTCCACAGGCATTTTTGAGCGCATGGAACATTGCTCATTCTGCCATCAAGAAAAATCTCTATCGTGGTCCGAATTATCAACATCCACATTATATCCAGGCGGATCTTGTCACAGGTGCAGCAAGAGGGTTTTGGATAGATGCACTCTCTGCATATTATCCTGGAGTCTTGGTCCTGGGAGGCCATGTTGAGGAAGCTGTAGAAACGCATCTCCTGCAAACAGCCCTATGGACAAGGTTTTCTGCTTTGCCGGAAAGATGGAATCTCATCACAGGCGGAATCGAAAGCGGTCTCGGTTGGTGGGTGGGTCGCCCAGAATTCATCGAGTCTACGTATTATCTTTATCGTGCAACTGAGGACCCTTGGTATTTCCATGTCGGCGAAATGGTCCTTCGTGATATCAAGCGAAGGTGTTGGGCTAAATGTGGCTGGGCAAGCATCCAAAATGTGCTTACCGGCGAGCAGACCGACAGGATGGAAAGCTTCTTCCTAGGTGAAACCGCAAAGTATCTTTTTCTCCTCTTCGATCCGACACACCCCCTTAATCATCTTGACGAGCCATTTGTCTTTACCACTGAAGGTCACCCACTGGTCATTCCAAAAAGCGTTGATAATGGTCATTACCAGGGCAAACTGTGGAAGCTCCAGGCCGAAGAGGTCACCAAGTGTCCGGCCAAGCCAAGTCCAGTACCATTCAGCATTTCCAATACCGCCGCTCGAGGCGATGTCTATCATGCTGCCAATTTAGCAAGGCTTCATCTCATGCCGGCCCGAGACAATATCGAATCAGTTTTAGGAGAATACGCAGCAGACCATCCAAGTATAACTTTGTCAGATATAAGTTCTCCCTCCAACTATACCTACTATCCCTGGACGCTTCCTCCTGAATTGATTCCGTTCAATGCAGTCAGCTCATTGATCCCAACCAGGCCAACTTTCGACATATCATTCCCAGCCATCACGAACATTGGGCAGCCAGCACCACCACTCCAACGAGTCAAGCAAGGTATTTTAATTAACTTTATTGGTGGCTTGCGCCTGGGTATGGTCCAAGACCTGCCGATGCTCTTCGATGAGGGTATTCTCGACACCTTTCGCATTCAAACGATCAATAACATCCCACTTGGAAGGGATGAAAAGGTATTCTTACCTCGAGACACCGGCAAGGACACTCTTAGCTTAACTGACCCTAATTTCACTCGAATCCGCGACCCTGTCATGCTCGATATGATTGTTGACCTGAGTAAGCCGATCGACCAGGATGACGAGGAGGAAACCTCCGGTAGTGACATGTTGGTTTTGGATATGCCAGAAATCGATGCAACGAATGACGGCTCAGTTCGCGCTGCATGGAATGCTATTCTCTCTCAATTGTCAAGCCTTCTTATCAAAGACCGCCGGCAGCCACCGTGGCCGTTCTCGACCAGCCTGTCCTTTGCTACACCACAAGCCTCAGCTCCAACTCCTGATGAGCCATTGCCACGTTATCATCTCCCTGCTGCGATACCTACCGGGCCCGGAGCTGCTCCTATTCCCGACTGGCCAGAAGTTGCGACGATCACCACAAGTGGGGCCCAGACGCCTGGTCTCCCCTGGACGAAGATTTACGCTGCCGGTGAGCTCTGTGATCACCGCCTCTCTCTGAACCTGGTGCGCAATATTCATGTCTTAGTAATCAAACGTGGCGGCTGCAATTTCAGTACCAAGCTCGCGAACATCCCCTCCTTCGCGCCCTCGTCTCATTCGCTGCAGCTAGTCATTTTCGTCTCGTACGGACAATCCGACGCAAGCTCGGCGGGCTTGAACGATGTAGAGGACGAAGACGACCTCATTCGCCCGCTCCTCGAGAAAACACAGTTTACTCCGGCGGGACTGCCTAGACACAATCCCATCCCGGCTGTCATGGTCGCGGGCGGGAAGAAGGTGTACGAGGCGCTTGCAAATCGTGCCACTGGCATAGGAATCAAGAGGCGATATCACGTAGAAACCAGGAATATTAGGATCGGGAATTTGCATGTGGTTTAGTATTGGTTTGCTACGTCTGACGAATGGAGGGAGGATAGAGCTGCATATAGCATTACAGGACAGACTGAACTGTTTATACATAGCACATACATACGCTGAATCCATCTTCCACCTAAGAAAACATGACATGCATATGGTTGGTGCGCAACCCAGGTGCTAACTGCCGATTGGTATCGCAAAGCGAATTGATTAGTTACTTGATGGTACGAGTATGCAAATATCACCAACGACCACGCCAGCTCTTCTCCCAGGCACGATCCTCCTCCTCGGCACGCTCGAGCGCCCGCCTCCACTCCCGCTCCATCCGCTGCACCAGCTGATCCGGGCTTTCGTTCTCCGCGCCCGTGGCAGTTGGACTCTCACAACCTCTCAAACCAATGAATCTCCCCCACCGCCGGCGTTTCGTCTCGAGATCAACAGCGCCAGCGGAGGAGTCGTTCAACCCTGTCCACGCGGGCACCCATGCGGGGTACATAAAGGTCTCTGCGATGGGCGGCGTCACCTGGTGGTACCATCGTGCCAGGCTGTCAAGCTGCTCGTGCGTCAGGAGGTGGTACTGCAGCAGGCTAGTCGGGAACGCCGGGTGTGCTAGGCCGTTCGTGACAGATATTAGCGGTACAAGCGGTGCGCGCAGGTGCTCGATGCTGTATAGGCATTGTGCTAGTCGCTGACGCGTTCGTGGAGACGAGACGGTCTGAGGGGGTGGAGAGACTGTGACGTGGTATTTCGGCGGCGGTTGTGCTAGTTTGCGGCGACCGCCTGAGTTTTGTTTCCCATGGAAGTGTTTGCGGATGGGCGATCGAGAAACACTCGGGGTAGGGGATCGCACGGGTGATCGCGGTTGGGATCTCCGTGCGACGGGTAGAATCGGTTGCGGTGGTCTCGGAGGCGGTGGAGGGGACCAGTTGACCAATGTCTCGCAGTCTGAGAATGCTGGAGATGCGACGCTCCGAGTCTGGTGCTCGCTGATCGGGGCCATGGGCTCAGGAGTGAAGCTGGGAAACATGCTCGTGTTCACCCGTAGGGGAAGGGTCATCACGCGATTGAAATGAGGACTGCGCATTGCCATGCGGCTTTTCCTACCGTCCTCCCTGAGCGGAGAGGATGCGCCTTGGAAGCATGCTTGGTCGGGTGTCCCCATGGTGTACAGTGTGGGAAGTGCTGGAGAACGTGGTGTTGAAGATTCTCGCGATGGAGAGCAAATTGACATCGCGGTGCTGTTGCGCCGGGCAAGGTTCTGCGCCGACCACGGGTTCGTGATGATAGATAACCTGGGGGACTGTTGTGGCATTCCCTCTTGACCAAATGTTATGATGGGCTGTGGCGCAAGGGGTTGTTCCATCAAGGGTGAAAGGATCATAGATGGGGAATGGGGTGTGAGCGGTGATGAAGGAGGGAGGAAAGAAGGGGAGGTAGGAGTTGTTGGATACATCTTGGAATGAATAGTCTATGAGCCAAACGTACCGATTTCGATTGCTCTTATCTGGGAAATATAACAGCGATGGCCGGCTAGCTTGAGATGTTTGGATAGGCATGCGAACTGAAGAGATGGAAGGTAACAGAGGGACCAGCAAAGAGATAAGGGATTGGCAACCATCAATCAAAGAAATAGCTAGGCTGAAGCAGAGTGTTTCTATACAATGGACCGCAGGTTCCGAGAATAGGATGTGTGACGCTGGGATTCTTTGATCAGGATGGACTTACCATGGCGAGATTCATTGTCATCAGATTGATCCTATCATGGGCTGGCTTTGTGCAGAATGAAGAGACACGTTCATTTGAATAAGGCGCCTAGATCCAGGCACAGACTGCAAGTCAGATCGTCACGCTGCACTTACAACTGGACAAAGAAGCCGAGCCGGAGAATAGTATCTGTTTTCTGGTCAACGAAAACAGCGAACGGCGTCTGGAAACCTGGGTGGTCGTTTGGTCTTGTGCGCATTTCGTTCGCACGAGCAGACAGCCGCAAGAGTTGAGGCCTTCCCAGGCAGGTGCGAAATCTGCCAGGCGTTCTGGCTGTACTTGCTGTAGATGCTCGACATATGTGGTCTGTGCCGAGACTGGATCCCTGCATAACTTCAGGCGATGAAAGGAGGGGGGTTTGGAACAAAGACATCCCAAAAAGGCCGTGCCATATCTAGACCAGGTGACTCTGGGGCTTTCTGCTGCTGCTAATGGCATTTTCAGTGATTTTGTCATTCCTGACACTGCATACCTACACAGGCGGAGAGGGAAGACGAAGCTCGCAGTCAAGATGCGGAATAAGGAACAACGGAGTTCAATACATAATTCCTCGGTGAATTTAAGCCTCGCACTAGTGCAATACTAGTGGGCCAAGGCCGGGGAACCTCCGTGCGAGTGAAGGTTGTCTGCTCCACCCTATTATACGGCGGAGTAGATGGTGCACCCGTGACATGAACAGCCTCATTCAACGGTACTCGTAATTACCAAGGCTGAACTGAATCCAATGCGTACGAGGACTCAGTGCTCCATGCTTGTCCTGGCCCCCGTCCTAATACTGTAACCAGCTACAAATAGTATAACACCACAATATCGCACACGGATCCAAGCCATTCATTCCTCTATTCTGTCTTCCTGTATTTCTTCCATCTCATTTTACGCTACACAAACCGGGGGAAGATCCCGTCTCCTCCCATCGTCACCCGTCCTTGAACTGCGCTTACATCTGTCCTCCTGATTACGATCTCTCCACCACGCCGACCATGGCGAACACAGTGCTCGACCTCTTCTACTCTCTATCAAATTGCCTGTTTTGCTTCCCTGGCACTCCGCAGTTGAAGATCAATAACCGAAGCTTTCGCATGCTGAGACTGCTAGGCGAGGTGAACATGAAACCCCAAACCCATGCTCATCAGTTTCTGACTTGATTCCTCAGGGTGGTTTCTCATACGTCTATCTCGTACAAGACACGGCCGACTCGTCGTTATACGCACTCAAGAAGATCAGATGTCCCTTCGGGCAGGAATCAGTGTCGCAGGCATTAAAAGAAGTCGAGGCGTACACTCTGTTCGCACCCCATCCCAACATCATCCACAGCGTCGACCACGCAGTTCAGACGGACAAAAGCACCACCGTCTCCGGCATCGGCAATGATGGAGGCGGCGGCGCCAGCAAAACAGTTTACATACTCCTCCCTTACTACCGACGAGGGAATCTACAAGACATGATTAACGCTAACTTGGTCAACCACACCCGCTTCGGTGAGCGCAGACTGATGCAACTGATGCTGGGCGTCTGCAAAGCCCTAAAAGCCATGCACCAGTACCGCATCCGCAACGCACAGTCGCGCAATGCCGCACAAGCCATCCGGGAGGATGCCGCCCACGAGGATGCCGAAGCCCGGCGCAAAGCCCGCAGCGGTCCAAACCGTTCCATGACGGCCGACCAGACACACCAGGAAGAGCTAGCAGACGAGCAAGAGCAGCCTTTAATGCCAGACAGTGAGGTAACACGCGCGCAGGAGGGCAAAAACCCGGGCGATGAGCGTGCCTACGCCCATCGAGACATCAAGCCGGGGAATATAATGATCGACGACGACGGACGGGTGCCGATCCTGATGGACCTGGGCAGTCTAGCCGCGTCGCCCATACCCATAACTTCTCGCAGTCAGGCGATCGCCGTGCAGGACATCGCCGCCGAGCACTGCACCATGCCGTACCGCGCCCCTGAACTTTTCGACGTCAAGACCGGCAGTGTGATCGATACGAAAGTCGACATCTGGTCGCTGGGGTGCACGATGTACGCCTGCCTGGTAGGAAAGTCACCGTTTGAAGCACGCTCGGACGAGACAGGCGGTAGTTTGTCGATCTGCGTGTTGGGCGGTGACTGGCGGTGGCCCGGCGAGGGCAATGCCAGCAAAGGCAAGGACCGAGCACACCCGCCCTCGCGGTCTGGCACGCAGGTCAATGGCGATCTGAACCCCACGACAGCCAACCCGTCGGGCGAGAGAGTATACCCGCACCCTGCGGCGCGAGAAGTCGTCCGTCGTTGCCTCCAGGTCGAGCCGTCAGATCGCCCTGACGTCGACGAGCTGATGACCTTGATCGATAGCGCTCTGTCTGAACTGCCCGAAGATGATGAGGGGGCGCCCGTCGACGAGGTCGTCTAGGAGCATGATATATCAAACACAGTTCTTCACCCATATCCAACCCTCACCACGGCAGGAACCCCAGACCATAAGGTGGCAAATACTCCCAGGTATCGGGTTTGTAGTATCCTTTCACCGTCACGATCATTGCCATCAAGGCCACTTTAAGGTGCCAAAGGCTACATCTAGTTGTCCTTGTTCCCCCATTCTCACCTTGGAATTCGTGTCTCCGGCCGAGACATCCTTTTTTCTTCTCGAAGCCCCTGTTCTGATGAAATCCCATTAAGATTGTCCTGCTGAGGAGAGCGGGAAACCGGGGAACGGAACGACCATGAAATTGTTGATTGATTGTTGGGGTGCTCTGTGTACTCCGCCTTGAAGCCCGATTTGTTCTCTGTGCTTTTATGCGGCGCGGAAGGGCCGAGTGTCCCTTAGATAAAATTTACTGTATAACCAATCTTGAATTCACTTCTTTACTTGCTATGAGTGCTTCGATCTTTCACTTTCAAGCTCACGTTCATTTTGAAAACTTTTTTCATGCATTTCTTCTTCTGAATAATTCGAAGTCGCAATACGTAAGTAAGCCCCTCTAAAGTACAACGAGTAGTAGGTCAATCCGTCCACCGATGGATGATCATTAGTGTGATCGTGCGATCTCCCTTGCTCACAACCCATTGCTCCTGTTTTCGCCACTTCAAGTCAAGTCGTCCGCAGCCCTGGCCGTGGTTCATGGTTTCGTAGGCATAACAGCAAGCAAAGGAGCTGGCCACTGAAGCTGAATTGAAAAATTCTGAATGGAAATCCAGTCCATGACTAGTCTCCAGTTCATCTTGATAAGAAAGAATCATCCACGATCCCTGGAATTACCTTTGCCTCCAAGGAATGAACCCAATCTCAATCTAACACCCAACCTGTGTTTCTTGGTTTCATTTCGTCCATTTGTCAAGGAAAGTGCTTTCCCTCGCGTTAGTCTTTGATTTCATGCCATCCGCAAGACTCCGAATCCACAAATTCCGCTCTCGATCTATCATCACCTGGACGTAGATCTTACCACTTGAGGCGAACCCGCTGCCAGCAACATGATGGCAAGACATATCTCCTCTATTTGGCACCCTGCCTAGTTGTAAGAAGCACCTACTGGGTCGCTTTGACCACGTCAGCAACTTCGCTTGCAGCAACTGCTGACTCCGGTGCCTTCTCGACAGCCTCTGGGGTTGGGAGGACGGCCTTCGGCTCTTCCGTGGTTGGAGCTTCCTCAGATTCGGCTGCTGCAGGCTTGGCTTCAGTTGGCTCCGCCGAAACTTCTGACTCGGTTTCAGCGGTCGGTTTTTCAACAGGCTCAGCAGGGTGCTCAGCTGGAGCTGCACCGTCGTCTTTCTTCTCTTCAGCTGGCTCTTCAGAATTTTTATCATGGACTCCGTTAGTAGTGGGAGTGGATTTGGTCTCTTTGTCTCCAGTATGGCCAGCTTCGTTGTCTGCTGGTTCAGAGCCCAAAATTTTGTTCCATAGGCTCAGCAAATCAAGCGAGCGTTTCCGAAATTGATACTCTTCGTCGCGAGGGATGGTGTTCAGCTTGATCAACGCTTTCAAAACCTTGTTGATCTTGGTTGTGCGGATGATGGCAACTTCTAGATCAGTGTACGCTTCGAGTTTCTTGATATAAGTGGACATCTGCGGCATCTCATCTTCTTGAGGAGCTTGATCTCGAGATAGGAACCCCTTTTGAAGCTTGTGGCGAAGGAAAAGGACTGGTACTGTTAGCGCACGTTGAGATAAGCAAATAAGTTTGGTCTTACCTTCTTTCTCACGAGCTTTGCGTGCCTCGGCAGGATCCAAGGGCTTCTCCTCTGGCTCTGGTTCAGCCTCAACCATTTCTTCGTCACTAACAGGAGCGGCCTTGGATTTGCGCTTCTCTGCTTTGGCCTTGGGGGCCTTCTCCTTTTGCTTCTTCTCCTCAGTCTTTGGAGTTTTGTTGGTGGTCAACTTGATTTTGGTGGTCTTGGGTGTCTTTGCAGGCTAATCAGAATCAAAAATCAGAACGCGGTGCAACACTTAGGCGACGCGCAATCATACCTTCTCAGACTCTTCATCATCACTATCCACTTCCTTCTTGCGCTTCTTGGAGGATTTTTTGGCGACGGGTTCGGCATCAGCGTCTTCCATCTCCACATCTTCGATTTCAACCTTTGCCTCGCTCTTGCGCTTCTTCTTCTCGGATTTTGCAGCCTTTTCAGCTTCTCGCGCCTCCTTGGCATCAATATCAGCTTGGAGAGCTGCGGCATGCTCATCGAGAACAGTCTTGAAGTGATCCAAATCATTGTTTTCGGCAGCGACTTTGTAGGCAGCTGACAATGCCTTGGCTTTACCCTTCTCCGGCACGTCTTTGCAATCTTCAGGGTTCAGTGGTGTGAGATCAGTATTGGGAATCCAGGCGCTACCGAAGTCAGTTCGTGAAACTCGATCACGGGATCAACCAAATCAACTTACAACTCGTTGGTATGTAAAAACATGATGGGGAAAGTTCGGTCGGCGACCTTCTTACCACCATCTGCGTAGGCTTCATTGTAGGTGCCATCGGCTTTCTTAGTTGTAACAGGTCTGCTGTTGAGAAGGATATCGGGCAGCATCTCCTCATCGCAGATGATGGAGGGCCATGGAGGATAACTCTTCAATCTAGCCAAGTAGTACTCGCCCGGTTGGGCATCGAGGTGAGTGATCTTGGCCATGGATTTCTTCTTGCTGAGCTTCTTGCCCTTGTGCTCAGGGATGCCAGCGGAAGATTTTCGCTTGAGGGCAACCGGTTTCTTTCCAGCAGGTGTGCCATTGACCTCAGGCTCAGCTTCCTCAGCTTCCTCGGTATCTTTTGCTTCCGCCTCAGTGGTGACTGGAGGTCCAGCTTCTGCCTCGGTGGTTGCCTCCTGTGTGTCGAGGGTGGCTTCTGGGGCGGAATCGACAGCGCCGTTCGCAGTCGCAGCATCTGGATAGCGTTAGCACCATCTTCGCGCCGCTGAAGGCGGCGATCTCACCAGTGGTCTCAGTTGGCTTGGCCTCGGATGGAGGTTCGGTTGGTAGAGCGCCTGACATCTCAGCAGCGGGTCCAGAAGCAGGCTCTGCGAGGGACGGAGGGGCGTTATCGTCAGGTTCAGGGACGCTGACAGGAGCCTTAGCTGGAGCTGACTCTGAGTCGGCCATTGTAAGGTGGGAAGGAGGTGGGGGATGCGGTGACGCGTTGGGGGGAGCGCGTGGCTGAAGAGGGTGCAAGGCCTGTTGATAGATCGAGTCAACAGCTGGAGTGATGTGTCAGATGGTCTGATGAAGAGGGAATGATTCTCGAGTGCCTTGGAAGGAAGGACATGAACTGCGCAGCTGAATTGGGTTGACGCGACAACTGGAGCAGCGGCAGTGGGAGAGGAACGGATGGAAGCAATGGAGAAGGGAGACTGACTTGCAACCACTCGAAGATGTGCTCGGAGTGTATGCGCCGATGATGGCGATATGATGATGTATGGAGGGAGGAGGGAAGAAGGTGTATCTCAAGAGATCGAGATGGAGATGACGAGGAAGATGCGAAGATTGTGAACTGCCACAATTGAATGGAGAAAGTTGAGGGCAGGGAAGGGGAGCAGCGCAGCGGGAAAACGCTAATGTGAGTAGCACCTTCCCTCTGGGCTGCCAATGCGTGACTGCCACTGCAACTCAAGTTTCCCCAATCACTGCCAAGAAATCACCGAGCTTCACTCTCGACCCAGTCACCCTCAAGAGGCCGGCATTCAATTGTTTCTTTTGATTTTTTGGAATGATGGAGATGAATGCAGATGCGTGTAGGAATAATCAGAACTCACTTTGTCCTCTCTGCCTTTGCGACACGGTATTGCGGTGGGTGATGCTTCCCTAGGCCCTGGGCCGTGGAGCTGTTGAGAACCGAGCGGGGATTGTAAATTGAAGGTCCGTCGGCTCTGATATTTTGGTCTGACAGTCGAAATAATAATTCTGTATATGGCAGCCTCAATAGATCCGATCAAATGACATCATATGCGAGTATAATGACAGTCTAATGACAAGGCTAAATGACAACAACAACGGCAGCCCAAGTGGCAAGTCGAACTGCGCAGGTGCACTGCTCTGCTTTGATCGCTGCCAATCAATGTTGATAATTGTCAAGCAGATCGAGGGCTTGGAAGTCTTTGAAAGACTCCACGCGACAATGGTGAATGAGGTGGCTGGGAAAGGCAGCCCGCCCTAAGGTTGGGCGTGGGTGTGCGGAATGTCGAACTGGGGGCGGCAAACCATCAGAGCAGACATCGGCACATCATCCGGCCGTCGCGACTTGCGAGCTCTGCAGCAATGAAACTCAAAAGTATACAGTCGGGAAAGGCTGGGAAATGTCCTAGATATTGTCAGGGTGTTGTGCGTTTTCTTGTCGCACTTTGAGGCTTTGAAATTATGTTCAAACTCGGTACAGATAATGTCAAATGGTGATGAGAACAAGGGAGGAATTCCCACGGCCAGTCGATCTACTGGTGAGCAACGGCGGCGTAAGTGATCCATTACGCACTTTCGCCTATCTTCTCTAAGCTCGACCGTAGTCTTTCTCCAGGTCACGTGGGGTTGTATACAGAGCGTCTCCCTCTTGATACATCCAGAACCGCTTCAACAGCTACAAAGATACCTCCATCGATCCATATCCAGACCTTCTGCATAGCCAGCTAGTCCTGGGAATGCGTATTCTTATCTCCCCAGCCTCGCATCGACATCAGTCTTGTGGATCTTTGTCGCGTTCTAGTGTGCCACCATCCAGCCATGCAGGGCAAACAAATCCTGCGACCTTCCCACGATGCACACTGTCCTCTCGCTGTCGCTGTTCAACCAATTATTCTGGTCTCAGTGTCGCTGGCATCTCTGGCATTTTCCGATAGAGGAACCGGACAGCCTATCTCGCCTATGTAGGTGACCTCAAGCCTATCTGCCAAACTGTCTCACCAAAAGGACCAAGGTTGGCTTTCCTCTCCCGACGAAGTTCATTAATTCAATAGCTTCCCACTAGGTCTCAGTTCATGAACTCATATCCAGTGAGACTAATGCTGGGGACCTCGATATGGCATTTTTATCCCCTCGAGGGCCGATAGAAGAGATTCTAGCCCGCAATCGATTTTGCCTACCATCACAGTAGGACGGAACTCCCACCCTCACGGCAAGGAGGCTAACAGCATGAAAGTTAATTATCAACTCCTCCATGCTGCCATTTTCAATGCGTGTCCTAAATGCTTGTGAGGATTTCACCACGGCCAGCATCTCTCCAGGCCCAAATGACCCGTTTGGGTTTTCTGGGCAAATTTATCCATAAATCTCCAACACCTCCAATAAATATTCAGCCTCAGTCAGAATTGCAATTCATTCAAGCGATTTCCCCCGTCTAGAATCCTCTACTCCCCAAGGTTTCATAGCCACCATATCTATCTGATCAGGGTTATGTTACCACGGATGGTTGCAGCACCCGTGCGGCATGATGGAACTCTCTTCATGACATGAACATCAACCCCCTGTGCGACGTGTTTGATCTTTGTCCTTCTTCTACTTCAGCTTCTCTTTTCCGACAAGTTTATAAGACTTTCGAGCTTTGCCATTCATTCTACAACATCTAAAGGCTGAGGAGGACCTTAAACGCGTGCAATATGCGCAACACACTTCTCTTCTTCGCCCTTCTTTCCATCTGCTTGTCAAGCGATATTTCTTCCGACGACTACTTTCTGGCACCACTACCACTTAACATTTCCGACCCCGACCATATCGGCGCGATTTTCACTATTGGGTCCTCCATGGGCGTGGGGTGGCACACTGATCGAGATTCTGTTGATATTTACCTTTACTATGATGACGACCATTATGACTATATCATACGTATTGCGTCTAACCCATTTAGTGCGAGTGATGCTAATTATCGGGATAGGAGATACTGCTGCTAATGCTATTTGGTGGATTGTCGAACTCCCCGACAATTTTAGTGATGATATGACAGACGTCTGGCTCGCCATGTGCGCGCCCGATGATCCCAAGGATTGTTACGCTTTATCTCAAAAGATAATGATGCAATCGCCTGAAGACGTTGAAAGCACCACCTCGAGTACGTTTACCACACTTGTGGAGACCCCAGTAATCATTAGCACCCTGACCGCGACATTCACCACCTCTTTCACATCTGCACCTTCAGGTCAATATTCCAGCACACAGGCAGAAGATATCTCGGACACCCATTCGAACAACACGCTCTGGGTTGGAGTTGTTGCTGGTCTGGCTGTTGTTTGTGGAGCGATGGTTCTGAGTCTTGCTGGGTTTTGTTTCTACCGCAACCGGACCTCGTCCAGGAAGGAACACCAGGACGTTCCTGTGTTCAATTCCAATTCTGTCCGATCTCTTGCCGAACACACTGAACCTGCCCCACCGTTCACTCCGGAGATGGGCATGTCCAGACAATTCCCAGATTCGAAACCAGCAATCACAGCCCACCAACCTCTGACTGCGCTTCCAAGCACCGAAGAACGAAGCACTCCTCACACCAGCGTCGTTTCAGAGCTGGCGTGATCAGAAGTTCAAACTGCCCATCGCCTTCCGGTGCTAATATCTGGGGTATTGATACTGGAAACACGGTTGTATGATTTCGAGTTGCCAGGCACGTTAATAAAGGACTCAAACATCACTTCTCTGATTTGAAAGGTTTCTATTCATTTGATTCATTTCTCACGTCTTGTATAGTACCGGCCAACACTTGCCTGTCACAAGTTGGTGTTGAAGCACACCTATGACCTTCAAAGAATCTGGTTTTAGGGCATGCGCGCAGCGACGGCGTCGATTCGTACGCATAATAAGTCTTGTTAAGCAATACCTCTTCCCTGGAGCAGTCTCCTTTTTCATTACTTCTCCTTTCTTATGCTGAGTTGCCCACTACTTATATGGTTGATCTCAATCTTTCAAAGCTACCTTCGATTAACAGACACTTGAGAAACTGGTTTCATGTTCTAACCTGCGATAGCATGGGTGATATACCAACGTACCAGCGAAAGGTGTCGTAATGTAGTTGGGCGTATTTGGATCCGGTCACACAGCTCTCATGATGCAAAAATTGACTGTGTCACTCCAGAATCTTTGCCCACTTTCCCCGTGCCCATAGGTCTCCTATCATTTTCCCTCAGCAGCTCAGCTTTTGTATCCGTACTCACCAACCACCGTTACAAGTCTGAGCCGTGCGGCTCCGTTATGATTACTTGCTAGTATCCGTTACTCCGAAGAATCAATGAAACCTTATAACTGGGTACACCTTCTTTGCATTGCATTTATGCTTCGGACAGGATGCCCCAGCGAGTATGGATTCTCTTCGTGACACCGGAGGTTCCTACATATCACCCAGCCTGGCCATTTCCTGGAAGTATCTCGGGCAAACAACGCCCCAATGGCTCTCAAACAGCAGAAAACGAGATCCTGCCATTCACAATACTGCCTGTACAGCGCCCCAGAGTCTATATCTTCTCCTACCCAGTCGTCCATTACACATCCTGCACCCTTCTTCCCTGTTCCACGCAAACAACAATCAAGTTTTGCGTCGTGTGATGCCAGGCAATCCAGAAGAAGGATAGAACGAAGCCTCCCATTCCGGTTGAGCAACTGCCATACCATGATATGTCGCGACTCAAGGCTGCTTGATGCTGTGGACAGTGTACCATCATCCTCTGCGCCTTACTTGGTGGCCCGGTCCTGTTATTTGGCCTCTTCGTTCCTAGCAAGTCGCCAGTGGATCTTCTATTCTCCTCCTCCAAATGTCATTTGTACTATCGTGACCGCTCAGCTAACTTGCCTCCGCCTCATAGACACACCCATGCCCTAGCCTGAGTACAGAACAAACTTACTCGCAGTCGTATCGGCAGAAGATCCGCTGACATGGCAACAACCTCGCAAAGTCAAGACCATTGATGAAGCAACCACAACCGTGTTAATGGCGACAACATCGTCCGCCGTTCAATCAACAGTCCTAGGGTTGCCTGTCGAGGCCTCTGGCTCAACAATATCAGGGGATCCTGTCGCCATCACCGTCTCCGCCTCAACACCTGTGTGAGTGCTGATATCCATCAAAACAGGAACAGAAATTTCCTCATTACAAGACAGCGCGACGACGACCGTCACCGTGCAAATCGGTGATCCAGTGTCCCAACCAACCCCTTCCACCTTCTCATTGACCTCGTCAACTTCGCGCACTTCAAGTTCTACTAAATCAAGCGCCACGACATCCAAGACCTTGCCGTCCTCCACTTCTTCATCGTCGTCCCCCACGTTCCTCACAAGCACCAGCTCAATAAACACTCAATCCCCATCACAATCCTCAACCACTTCCCAAAACGTCAACTCCCTAACCTCGCCTCCCTCCGAACACACACTCTTGATCGCAATGCTCGGCACATTCGGAACACTAGTCTTCCTCCTCATCATCTTTGGCCTCGCATATCTCGTACGACGATGTCGCCGTAGACGCCACAATCAGGCCCATAGGCAAGGCCAACATCGATTATTCCCAAATCGCAATTCTCCTTCCACTCTGGCCTCCGAGCTCGATGGTCGTAGTGGCTGTACTAGCAGCCTCATCAACAGTAACAACGATTACGCTCGTATCTTCGGACTGACCGTGACATCGCCAGCAGAAACGGCGGCGGCGAGATATGGTCGATTTTCTGAACCGTCGTCAGTGGTGGAGTTGCCTGGCTGAAAATATAATCTCCACGGGTCTTATCCCCGGTAATACCTTCTCCTACACCCAATTAGTTTGAGCAGTATATCGAAGAACCAATTGAAAACCAGAAACATGTTCGAAATCACGATTCCAAAGATTTCATAAATTCCTGATACTATCACTCCCATCCTCGTTCGCCAGAATGAGGAGCAGGGTGACTAGCTAATTAATTCAATCATAGTATTTAACCTTGACCCCCCTCGCAATATCCTCCTCGTCGTTGGCAGCCTTACTGACGTTCTTCGCGACTCGGGCTTTGACCCATTCACCGGCCGTCAGGCCGACCGTGGCTTGGTCGAGGGCTTTATCATATCCAAGGCGCTGCAGGACGGGGCTTTTGACCGGGAGCAGCTCCAGATCATCCTCTGGTCGGACGAAGTAAAGCACACCGTGTCTGTCGACGTTGGCCTGGTCTGGTGGTGGAGCCACGACGCGATGGATACTGCTTTTCAGGAACCCATTGGTCAGGAACTGCAGTGCGTCGGCGATGTTGACGGTGATGCTGCCTGGGTATGGCTTCACATACTTCCACTCTGCCTCTGGTGTACGTACTTGGAGCGCTGCTACGGGTTGCCTGCACTCAAAATCATTAGTATCGCAAAACATGAACTCAGTTTGGGGAAACCTGCCTGAACAAAAGCGTCAAACTCCCGAAATCACTATGGCCCTTGACCCAGACGTTGTCCAGCGCATTATTCTGCTCTGGCGTCCGTTTATGGTACTTCATCCAGCGGAGATGATCGTCACTCTTCTCGTCGTAGCGATGGTTCTTCAAAAAATAGTCCTCGGGCAATTCCAGGACTATCGCGAGCAGGACCAACAATTTGCCCACGACCTGGGAATGGATGTGCCGGGCAAAATGCTCGATTTCATCCCAGTGGTCCTTGACAAGTTGAGGGTGTTCGCGGGTGTACTCGGGGATGAACTTGGGAATGTTGTAGATTTCCGTGTTGTCTTTGATCCCGGGCTTGACGTCGCGGATGCCGAACGGCTTGTAGCCGTTATAACCGCCGTTCTCGAGGTCGGCGCGATATTTCATCTTCTCGTCCGTAGACAGCTCGAAGACTTGCTTGCACAGGCTGAATTGTCGGTCGACTTGTTCCTGTGAGAGGCCAAAGTTGATGATATAAAAGAATCCTAGGACTTGGTTAGTAGTCGGCCTGTGCATGAGAGTCCGTCTCTGTTTATCATTGGGCTGAGGAATGATGTTGATCCGGTATGCTCGACAGATGCCAGGGGCTCAACTGACCAATTCGGTTTACAGCCTCGGAGAGCTGGGAAGCCAACTTCTCTTTTCCACCGGGTGCGTCAAATGTACTAAGATCCAGAGTGACGAGATCTGCCCAATCGACTAAATCGCCGCAAAAGTCAGGCTTGAGAAGCACTCGAATAGGATATGCAATCTTATCATCACTTACGCTCATGGACTGTTTCGGGAACCTGTGTCCATTTTGGAATCGGCTTAAATTCCGAGCGGGTCAATACTTGTGTCGCCATTACTCGCAATGCTTGCGTCAAGTTGTCAACTTGGTGGAAGACAGTTTATCTTACAACTCAAGGTCAATATACTCGGTAGTTTCTGAAAGAGTCTGACGTCCACTAGACGTTGGTCTCCGAGGTCGACGTGGAAAGGAAAACGCAGATCGGGTCGAGTATAAAGAGTCTTTCGGCCTTACACTAATTAGCATCCCACGTCGTCCCATATCCGGTATACCCCATAGCGGTAATGTCTTCATTCTGCGGGGTAGAAGAAGAAGAAGAAGCAAAGATGGCAGAGCATTTCTTGGAGAAACACTCTCACATCGCAGATCACCGCAATGGTACCCTCATCCTCGGCATATGGATGCCGTGCTGAGCCTGAGGTGGACACGGGGTCCAATTAACGACACGACGAGATTTCACTCTTGACGATCGACCGTTCACGACACATAGCGGCCTCCTCGCTGCCACGAGAGGATGCCAGAAGCGAACGCTCGCGACGTTCAATTTCGAAGAATCTGCGGCCGTGCTGTTTCGAGAGGTAGAACCACGACACGAGAACGATCGCGGTGCAGCTAATGGTCAACGTCCAATAAAGCCAGATCCAGCCCGAGACCAGTTGTGTCGAGTCGTCTGGCAGGAATCTGAAGAAGCCCGAACCAAACATGGTGGCCATGAATGTTCCTGGCAGGAAAATCAAAGTTACACCTGCTATGATCCGCATGTCGAGGCTGTCCTTCCTGGTGAGAATGGCGACTCGACGTGAGTCTTCCGCAATTTCTCGAGACGCCGCTGCAGTTTCGATATTCACTCTGTTGTCTCGTTGACCGATCATCGAGTACACGGTTTGTACTTGTGCTTTGGTGCGCGCTGAAAGGACAGCCCCATATGCTTGTGACCCGTGGATCAATTCGCCAAGGTAGTCGATCCTCCTACCTAACGGATCGCTGATTGTTGGACCTCGAGCATGATTCTTTGACGGACGGCTTTCCAATAATCCTATCTCCGCCCTCATCTTGATGATGAGCTCCAGTGCTCGCTTACTAGAACTGAAAGTCATATCACAGAAACTCAGGGTCCCTGTCACCCCGGTAAGCTTTTGGGTAATAGGATCAAAATCAAGCGTCTTTGCTTTAAATTTTCTCTCCTGATCGGCGAGAGCAATCTTGCGTGGGTCTGTACTGAAGCCATGTCGCATGCCGGTCGAGTATTCGATGCCTTCAATCCCAAGGGCCCTCTTTTCCAGAAGAAGGGCGAAGAAATGGACTCTCAGCTCAAGCAAGAACACCGGTAAGAGTGATGGGTCATGAATATGAGCTCGAGACTCTCGTAGACATCGTAAAAGCTTCTCGATCTCTTCGTGCTGCATACCGCTGAGGATCCCGCAAGCGGTCTTTCTGGACGGACTGTGGACAATCCCCAGGCAGAAATTCCAGTCTCGCGATCTGCCAGCTCTCAGCATCAGGCCCTTCACAGCCTGACCGTCTGCATCAAGAGTGTCGAAGGCAACATTCAGGGGCAGAGTACTCATCGCCATGCGCAGAAACTCGGAGGGAAGTTCCCATGCTGTGCAGATTGCGCTGTAAGTGGATGAGGAAAACGGCAGCGGGAGGATCTCGCTATCGCTTTCATGATTTTCAGGTGCTCCGATGAGAAGTCTCAAAGAATGCCCATTCTCGCCTTTCTCGTGTCCACTGCAGGAAATTGCCCAATCGGCGATGTCGTCCTGGTTGACTCCGTACTCTTCGAACGTTGTGATGCCCTTTCCCTAGCAAGGTAAGGATGAAACGCAGAAAGGGAGGAAATGTGGATGGCAAACCTCGTAGTCAATCATCTCAATGCACCTGTTCCCATCACGAGGCTGGAAGTTCTTTGCGCTATTCAATAGCCGCTCAGAATAAAAGTCAAACATTTTCCAAACCAAAACGAGGTTTAGAACTGTGACACCGCCTTGGGAAAGGCTGAACCGTAGAATTGGTAAAGGTAATTAGCTAAGTGACTAGCCACATAAAGCCCGGCGCTCTCAATCATTCAATAAATACTAAAGATTCGACATGTCAGTCGTACGATATTTTGACGAAATCAAGTGGGAGGCTATGTCCTAGGTATGTCGCCGTCGCTGCCAATTAATAACCTTGGATGATCGATGTAGGCTGTTGCGCGACACTTAATTAAGCGATATATTATTCCTAATTTTGTCAATCGTTGGTTGCCTTCTCTTGTCTCCTCCCAAGCGGGGTTGGCTTTTCGCTATTATTGATGGATTGGGGCCATAATTGGAAGGGAGTTCTAGTTGCTTAGACTACTCTCTGCCTTGTACTCCATCACTTCCCCAGTATCTCTGGCGGGGAGTGTGGCATGATGAGATTTGCCAGGAAGGCAATGCTTGAAACAATCTGTGACCACAGACAGCTTTCAGCAAGCGAGTGCGATACCACCTAGATACCAGATTGCCTATGACGATCTGCCTAAACAAGCTTTCATCATAGATCATTGATCGAAGCTTTCAGTACGGAGGAATGGTTGTCTCGTTGGTGATACATCCTGAGGTTATCAAGATAGTCTCCATGGGATACCCGTGTGAATACGGAGAGGGACTTATAAAGGCCTAATTAGGGGATCCTTCGTCTCTGATACGGCCGTGCGACCACTGAAAATCACGGTGCTGGGCTCCTTGGAAGCGAGCCGCGGGAGATTCCCTTTCAGAGAGAGGCCCATGCGCTTCATACAACCCAGGGGCTGAGATTCCAGGCTGGAGACGGGGCAAAAACCCTCCGCTTTTGCATCACTCCCCCATGCCAAACTCCCTTGAACCTAGCCTCGAGGCACGAGTGGGCTTAAAGCCGTGATACCTAAGCACAAGTCACCCCGAGCATGCCTACTAGTGAAACCCGGCCGCACGTTTCAAGCCTCAACACGAGCATAGTTAGCACATGATTCATGACCTCGCGAGCCGAGAGGATGTTGATAAAAGCGAGAATGGCCTCAGAGTTGCCAGGCCTCGCTTTCTGGCATTTACCAAACGTGCAATAGCATATTTAGTACCTAAGTACACTCAACCACCACCCAACTTGAACAACAAGCAGTATCTCCATAGCATGGCCACAATCACGAATGCACCTTCGACACACAGAGCGTGGCAGTACACGAGTACGAAGGGCGGAATCGACAAGAACCTCAAACTGAACCCCTCCGTCTCAACACCCGCACCAGCAAGGAATCAACACTTGATACAGGTTATTGCGACTGCCCTCAACCCGATTGACTACAAGCCAGCCTCGATCCCCGTCATTGGCTGGTTAATACGTCCCAGGATCACTACTCCATGTTCTGATGTCGCCGGGCGACTGGTCACGCCGGCGGCAGGCTCGTCTTTGAAACCAGGTCAACTTGTCTTCGGCGCTGCAGGAAAGAACCCCATTGCTGGAGGCGCACTCTCAGAATACGCCATCTGCCAAGCGGAGCATCTCATTCCGATCCCAGATGGTGTCAAACCCACGGACGCGGCCGCTGTCCCTGTGGCAGGGCTGACCGCTTACCAGACCATAGCTACACGGGTCAAAGAGGGCGACAAGATTTTCATCAACGGGGGCTCAGGCGGCACCGGCGTCTTTGGCATCCAGGTTGCGAAAGCGGTCGGCTGCCACGTCACGACGTCCTGCTCGACACCAAACATCGACCTCTGCAAAAGCCTGGGCGCCGACGATGTCATCGATTACAAGAAGCAAAACTTGATCGACGCTCTTGCTTCCAAGGAGTACAAGTTCGACCACATCGTCGACAATGTCGGTGCGGATCCTAAGCTATACTGGGAGTGCCACCGGTTCACGAAGCCTGGAGCCCAATACATCATGGTCGGCGCCCCCTCTATCTCCTTGTCCTTTGCCTTCAACATCTTGAAAATAAAGCTCCTACCGAGGTTTCTCGGTGGTGGGCAACGCAAGTATTCGGGCTTCTTCACGAAGGCCAGCACGCACGACTTGGAGCAGATTGGGAAATGGATGTCGGAGGGGAAGATCCGTCCCGTGATTGACCATGAGTTTCCCTTCGCAGAGGCGCCTGCAGCTTTTGAGAGGTTGAAGACAGGACGAGCTAGGGGCAAAATTGTAATATCGGTTTCAGGCTCCCCCTGAGCTGAGGGAATTATGAGAGGGGAAGGGAATCACGACCGAATTAATATTCACGTTCAGAAAGTAATCTGAACGAATTTGACCTTCATGCGGCATGGCGACACTTATATCATTCCTCATGTATTTATCCGCGCCATGATCTCGCCTTGTCGTTTGTACTCTGAGCTGCTGATGGCCTTGCAATCCTAGTCATTGGGACCAGTGGCAATAAGTTAAAAATATCCACAACACTTCAGCCTATTAGCGTGAGCGCCATGGCCGAACCGAATCTCTTTTATAACAGTATCATATGGCAGCTCGTGCTTCTGTTGGGAGAAATCTCATAATACCACACCTCTCGTTTCGAAGGATTGACATTGAGAAAAGTGACGCTTTATCTCGATGTGCCGGAACCAAAGCCTTGTCGCTGACTATCCTCATGGCAGATCACCATCTATGATTTGAGTTAGTCATCAAAATTGACTTGTCAATTCGAGATCAGGCGTCACAATTGCTTACCCAAAAGCTTCCTCGAAGTAGCCGACGCCTCTCTTCCCTTGTTTCATTGCCATGTGCACAGCAGCTCTGGCCTCGTCAGCCATTGCTGCCGGGCCACAAGTAAGGATGGCGACTCTCCCGCCCGCAGCTCCTGCCGCGTGAACCTCGTCGATCACGTTAAGCACCTCCTTCTTGATATTCGGTCGCCCATAGGAGATGTGGAGAGGAGTTCCGGTATCTAAGCTGTTTGTCTTCTCCAGGTTATCATGCTCGACTGAGGCAGGAGACTCCTGGCGCGAAGTGGCGTAGAAATGATTTGTGATGGCTGGATGGCCAATAAATGGCTTGAGCTCCTCAGCACAAATAGATCGAACCATTGCCGATTGTTTGGTGGCCCAGATCAGTGTAATTTGCTTTGTCCGGGTGCGGTTAGCTTGCTTGCTGCCATCTGGTGACGATTGTTCCGACATCGTTGAGAGAAGATACTCCTGCATATAAGGTAGGGCGCCGCTGATGCCGCTACCTCCAACGATGAAGACCACGTTTTCAAAACTGTGAACAGGGCTGTGTTCGCCGTATGGTCCCTCCAACATGACGCGAGCATCGACAGAATGGCTAGACGACTTGATACATTCGTCACGCAAGCGTAGGGTCCAACTGCTGTATGGTCGGACAAAGAACACGAGCGTGTCTTGGCTCGTAGTTGTGGAGGGGTGGGTGAGCTCCTGCGCTCCGGACGGAGTATGTTTGAGAGAGGAGACTGAGGCCTCTTCGGATGATGGGCCACTGGACGATTCCGAAGCCTCCATTCCTACAACTTGAATTTCTTTGTTCTTTCCTTTGGTCTCATAGGAGGTATCAGGGTTAATGCTTCGGCGAGCAAGAGCTCCTGCACTCTCACTCGACTGGTCAACACTCTTCCACCCAGCAAGCGTGAACGGATGATTCTCCCATCCCTTCGCTTTCAAGGGCTGATATAAATAGTAATGTTGGCCTGCTCTTGCCTTCAGTATTCTTGATCCTGGCGTGACCTCCAGGCGTATCAAGTTGGCATCATGATCGTATGAGGCCTTTGTCTTGGTGCCCACGACTTTGTCCGAGAACTTGAGGTGGATATTGCAATAAGCGAGACGAACAAAGCGAGCAACACGATCGAATACCCAGATGGCTACGAGTGGCCAGAGATAAGGGTCGTATTCTCCTTCAAAGATCTTGGTGTGGCTATCAAGTGGGTCAGTATTACACCAATAGCATTGACATTTGAGAGATGCGCTTACTAGAAGAGACCGACAATTGTAGCAACCGATAGAGCAATGTGAATAAGAAGGAACAGTTCGTAGAACCTCTTCCTGAGCCAAGCGGATGAGAATACAAGCAGGAAACTCATAGTGACAGTTGCCTGCGGAGACTTGGTTAGCGATTGCGGATTGACAAGACTCTCAAACTGTCTTACCATGCCTCCCATATACCAATACTGTTCTGTCCACGACTCGGCAAAGTAGCCATCTATACTGCATCAGTTTTGAAGTGCACAAATGATAGGCCAATAGCTTACAGTTGGCTTCAAGAGCGGAATAGCAGATGGAATGGATGATGGCTTGGATGGTAGCTATTCGTGCGACATGGCGGTGGAAGATGTTAAACGTCGAAAAGCTCCATCCAGTCAACCACAGAAAGATGTTATTCCTTCCGGAAAATATCCAGAGTATGGGCAAGTTGGCATAGCTGATTATGCCAGTGCGGTCTGCAATATATCGCCAATGTTGCATCGCACTCGTGTAGCTAAGAAGGTGGTGAGTTTATGTGTATGGGAGTGGTTCGTATGTTTACAACTCACTATAGGTTGGGATAGAATATCTCATATGTCACCCCACAAAGGATCAGGTTAAGAATCCAGAAGGCTGCTATAACTAGTGTTTCCATGCGGGTTGGGATGGTGCACCAATAGAATAAGCGTTGGTGGTGCGAGCCAAACGCTGCTGGAACAACCAGGTTCGCCCGAACCCAATGATGGGCAGAACTGAAGAACCCTGAGGATGGCTTGGAGGTGGGCGGTGCGTCTCCGCCTTCGATATCAGCTGCCGTCGAGACACGTCGTGAAGTAAAGAAGTGAGACACTAATCGATTCACTATGCCGACTAGAAGGAGAGTTCCCCAAAAGCCATACACTCCCCATCTGAAATAGTGGTCAGCAAGGATCTCTTACTCAATCTTCGATTGGTCTATATGCTTACCCATATCTTGAGTCAAGGATGTAACTCATCTCAAAGACGCTCTGCGGCAGGGTTAGCTCGCGTTTCGTTCCAAAGGCCTTTTGTGAATAACGTACCACTGTGCGTTTAGAAGCCTTAAAGAGCCCTGCTGATATGAGGACGGAGCTGTTCCATATCACGGGGGAATCGACATCCTTGAACTCCACAATCGGCATGGATTTGATGAAATTTTGCGTGAGCTTTGGTAGAACATCGCTATAGGGAACGAGGGTAACAGATCCATATTCTGTGCAATATCCTCCAAGCATCTCCTCGCCAGCAGTGATCTCACGGTTGCTGCAGTATACCTTCGTTGCTGCCCACATGGACGTCACGCTCAAGTTATTTGTACAAATGTTTGCCCAGTAGTCCTCAGGATCGGTTCCGTCGAACACGATCCCGGCGAGGGCAGTGCGAATGCCATCGAGACAGTAGACGTTGGGATCATTAGCGAGCGTCACCTTCCAGAGGAGTGGAGTGATAAAGAGAGATAATATGGCCTTCATGGTGAAGGGATATTGGAGTGCTGAGGGAGCTTCGCACGGAGCTCTGGTCAGACAAATGAAAGGAGGACCCACGCAATGGATATATATCTTGTGAAAACGTGAGTTCTAGCTTCGATACCTACATGTTGAGACAATGGATTCATGGTGCGAGGTGATCGCCGGACACGGATAATGGGCCCTCGTATTTCGTCAAAGGTTCGAACAAAGAAAATTCTGCATGGCCAGGGCCTACATCCTGGTGACCCATATCACAGGCGAGATTGATCAACACGGTAAATACCACTAGGTAACACATGTGGGTAGGTTTGGAAAATATGGCGAGGTAAGGGTTTGGGTTGAGGACTCGCTTCCGATGCCTCAAACAGTCAATGGCCGTTCACACTTGATAGACTGAGCCCACAACCAGTATCAGATTTACCAGGGCTAGCACACTCCCAGAGCGATCGAAAGAGCAATGTCGTGAGCAGATGATATCCTGAAAACAAGCTTGCCATGAGCATTCAAGCTCACCAAGCACCCTTGACCATGGCCAAGGAAGGCTCAAATGTCTGTGCCGAGGAAATGGGTACATTCCAGCAACGTTCCAAGTGGATTTCCTACCTGCATCGAGTTTAGATCGCATACATCGTGTACACATCGTGGTGGGTGTGCATTTCGCAGCACGCCTTCTGTTCACCAAACTCCCTGACGTGGACGCAGGTGGCCGAACACCGGTTCACTGAAGCTCCATCAATGAGAACAAAGATCGTCAGTAAACACTAGCCCAAGAGTAATACAGCGAAAGGGC